>Ga0334882_1000626_pt1 | contig 52561 bp, 54 predicted proteins | sample GraSluR1_MG_5_FD_207226 | JGI IMG/M metagenome (GOLD analysis project Ga0334882, IMG submission 207226) | Sludge microbial communities from methane-producing bioreactor in Wageningen University, Netherlands - Granular Sludge_15_04-R1 | ecosystem: Engineered > Bioreactor > Anaerobic >... | reverse complement strand
TTGTATGCCTGAGCCTACTGCTTCTCCTGAGCTTTTGAATCCTATGCAGTTTGGTACTCTTGTTAAAGGTGCTTTACAGGATTATGCTGAGGTTATTGATATTCCTAAGATTTTGCATATTTGTGGTTCTACTCAGCCTATTGTTAAAGATATGGCTTCTATTGGTTGGGATGGTATTAGTGTTGAGGAAAAGTTACCATTTGATGTTGCAACTAAAGAGTTAGCTACTGTTAATGATCCTTCTAGGTTAGTTGGTAATGTTTCTACTTCTCAGACTATTTTTAGAGGTACTCCTGAAGAGGTTAAAGCGGAATCTAAAGATTCATTAGAGAAAGGTGCTGATATTTTGGCTCCTAGTTGTGGTGTATCACCTTTATCACCATTAGCTAATTTAAAAGCTATGGTAGAAGCAAGAAACGAATACTGTAATTTATAAATAATTTATTTAAGAGGTATAAGAATATTTTAAAAAAAGTTATTGAGGCTTTAAATGGAAAAGAAGGGGTTATAAAAATTGAAGAACTGTGTGATGAAGATATTCTCACACTGATTGAATTTGAATCCCGACGTAGTGATGAGATAGTTCCTGTAATTAATGAAGGTATTAAAGAATGTTTTAAAAAAGACTTTCATTTTGTTATTTTTGCTAATAATAAATTTAAACCTCCTAAAGGTTCAGGATTACAACTTGTTTATGAAGATGGAACTATTGTAGGTAGACATTTAGGTGATGATGATAGAGAGCAATATGAAAATGATGATGATTACGAATTTTTAAGTGATGATTTCATTTTGCTTAAGAAAAATATGAAACATAGTATTCCTTTTGTTAGTGGGGAATACTTTCTTATACCTTCAAATGAATTTAATGAATTGATGCAATTAAATGAAGTTTCTGAAGCATATATTTCAGTACCTTGTGTTACTTCTGATGCATACCTTAAAGATAAGTTTGGTTTTGATGATACTTTAGAGATTGCAACAATTATTGTTAGTTTTTGTTTAAACGACAATTAGTTTCTTTATTTTTTATTTTAATTATTTTTTGGTTGATTTTATGGTTATTATAGTTGGTTCCGGTGCAGGTGGAGGTTTACTTGCTATGGAATTGGCATTAGCTAACATTCCAGTTACAGTTATTGAAAAAGGCCCTTTTATTAAAACTGTAGATGCTTTTAAGTATTATGATGAAATTCATGAAGAGTTAGATTTACTTAAAACAACTTGTATTGGTGGATCCACTTTAGTAAGTGCAGGTAATGCTATTAGAGCTGGCGAAGATGATTTCAAAAATTTAGGTATAGATTTATCTACAGAGTTTAGTGAAGTCGAAAGATTATTAAATGTCCATGAATTAGATGATTTGCATATTGGAAATTCATCTAAAGTATTTATGGAATCTGCAAAAAAATTAGGTTTAGATCCTATTAAAATGCCTAAATATATTGATGAAGATAAATGTATTATTTGTGGAACTTGTGCTTTTGGTTGTCCAACCGATGCAAAATGGTCTTCTAAAGATTTTGTTAAAATAGCTAAAGATAATGGTGCTGAAATTTTGGCAGATACTGAAGTTACTGATTTAATTATGGAGGAAGGTATAATTAAAGGAGTAATAGCTATAAATGATGGTAAAACTATGGAATTATTTTCAGATATAGTTATATTATCTGCTGGAGCAATTGATTCTTCTATTATTCTTCAAAGAGCTGGAATTAATGCAGGAGATGAATTATTTTTTGATCCTTTTGTTACTGTTGGTGGTATTTTAAAAGGTGCTGGATTAAATTCTGAAGTACAAATGACCGCATTAGTTAAATCTAAAAATTTTATTTTATCTCCTCACTTTTCAAAAATTATTTATGATGAATTTAAAGAAGATGGGATAAATATTGAAGATATTTTCTCTATAATGGTTAAAATTCCTGATGAATCTAAAGGCTTTATTAGGGATGGTAATATAACTAAAATAAATTCTCTTAGAGATGTAGAATATATTGCTGAAGGTTGTGCTACAGCAGGTTTTATTTTAAAAGAATCTGGTGTTGATCCAAAAAATATTAAATCAACAAATATTAGAGGAGCTCATCCTGGAGGTACAGCTCCTATAGGCAAAATTGTTGATAATAATCTTGAAACAAAAATAAGAGGTTTATATGTAGCTGATGCTAGTGTTTTTCCAAAATCACCAGGTGCACCACCAATTCTGACAATTTTGGCACTTTCAAAAAGACTATCAAAACATATAATTAACTAAATTATTCAAATTGTTTATTAATTTCATCTTTACTAATAAGTTTATCACAATAATAACATCTAGCAATTATAGGTGCTTTACTGATAATTTGAAATTTAGAATTTATTGGTTCATTTTCATTGTTTGTTATGCATTTATTATTAATGCATTTGATGATGGAGTTTATTTCATCTTTTAAACTAATTTTTTCTTTTTTTACAATATTATAGTCTCTTATAATATTTATTGTTGATTTAGGAGCTATTAATGCTACTTGATCAAGCTCAGAAGACTTTAATTCCCTATTTTCTATTTTTAAAATATCTTTTCTTTTAATTTCATTAGAAGAAACATTCATAGCTATTGTAATATTTTTATTTTCTTTGTTTGGAAGATTTAAGATTTTTAAAACATGTAGCGACTTATTAGCAGTTATGTGATCTATTACTGTGCCATTTTTTATTGGTTTTATTTTTAATTTAGGTTTATTTTCTAGTGGCATATTAAAACTTATTATTTATTTAAATCTATTTTTTTGATATTGTATTTTGTTTCATTTTTTAAACTTTCTTTTGATTTATTTTTAGTTTTTAAAATAAATTTACCAATTACTCTAGCTCCTCTTGCTTCTACTTTTTCTTTCATTCTTTTAATTACAGGACTTCCTCCATTTGCACTCATTGTGGTAAATAAAATAACATCTTTTCCTCTTAAGTCGCATCTATCTATAATTGTTATAATTGCAGGTGTAGGATTACTAGCCCATGTTGGTGTTCCAAAGAAGATAGTATTATAATCTGTAAGATCTACTCTAATAGGTTGAATTTTAGTTTTATTTTCTCTAAATGCATCTAATGAAGATATCATTTTATTCTTTAACCCTTTTCTATCTTTTAAATCCTTAATTTTTACTATATCAGAATCTAATTCATCAACTATAGTATTTGCAACTAATTCAGTACGTCCCGTAGATGAGTAGTAAATTGTCATCGTTTTCATCTTAAAACCTCTAATAGTAATTAATAATTTATTTGATTTTCATGTTATATAGTTTTAATGATAAATCATTAAGGATTTAAACCAATAGCTTTTAATCCGTCATCTTCATTAAAGTTATTTATAATATTCATGTTTTGGATAGCTTGACCTGATGCTCCTTTAACTAAATTATCTATAGCTGATAACATAATAATTCGTCCTGTTTCATCAATATCATAACCTCCTATATGAATATAATTAGAACCTCTAATAGAACTTAAATGAGGAGTTTCATCTTTATTTAATAATTTAACAAAAGGTTCATTTTCATATGTTTTTTCATAGATTTTCTTAAGTTCTGATGAGTCTATATTTTCTTCTTTTAGGATACTGTGGCTAGTCGTTTGTATTCCACGTATTACAGGGACTAAATGTGGTGTAAAGGATACTTTCACATCATCAAAACCATTTAATTCTTGTTGTATTTCAGCCATATGTCTATGTGTACTTATTTTATATGGGTTAACATTATCTGCAATATTAGGATAATGTGTTGAATCACTTGGTTTTATACCAGCACCACTTACTCCAGTTTTTGCATCTATGATTATTCTATCAACTAATTCTTCTTTTATTAAAGGGTATGATGATAAGATAGCTCCTGTAGGAAAACATCCTGGATTAGCTATTAAATTAGATTTTTTAATTTCTTTTCTATAAATCTCAGGAAGTCCATATGTTGCTTTTAAATCGGAATCATTTTTCATTCCATACCATTTTTCATAAATACTCGTATCATTAAATCTGTAATCTCCACTTAAGTCAATTACTTTTATTCCACGCTCTATTAATTCTGGAACTATTTTCATTGAAGCTCCATGTGGAGTAGCAGTAAATACTAAATCAGCATCAATTTCAGATGGTGTTTTTCCTGTAAAAAATAAATTAGAATCTCTAATATTTTGATGTACTTTATAAACAGCTTCTCCATCATATTGTCTTGATGTAATATCAACTATTTCAACTTGATTATGTGTTAACAATAATCTTATTAATTCCCCACCAGTATAACCACTAGCTCCGATAATAGATACTTTTAACATTTTTTCACCTTCATTCACAATTATCTAATATTTTATCTTTAAAATCTGTTTTTTTAATTTTTCTAATGATTTTACAAGTACTATCTAACTCTCCACTATGGTATATAGTAACTCGTTTTACTTCTGCTTTTAAACCTTTATCATTAACTGCTTTTTGTAATTTATCTATGTTATGGGTTTGATCTTGACCAATAGCTATTATATCAGGATCTATTTCTTTTACTATTTTCAAAATATCTCCTTTATCATTACCTAAATAAGCTTCATCTACAGGTTTTAATAGTTTTATCATTTCTAATCTTTGTTTTTCATTGATTATTGGTATTCTTTTTCTTTTTTTTACAGTAGAATCTCTTGCAACTACTACATATAATTTTGGATTATTTCCTCCTAATTTTTTAGCTTCTTTAAGATATACTCCATGTCCTGGATGCAATATATCAAATGTTCCACTAGCCATTATTTTTTTCATTATAACCATCTATTGGTATTTTAAAGCATCTTTTAAATTAATTTTATCTTTATATAATGCAGATCCTATTACTATTCCTTGTACACCACTTGTACTTAGTTTTTTAATATCTTCTAATGTAGAAATTCCTCCGGAATATACTATAGGTATATCAACAGATTTAACTAAATCTATTACAGGATCAATATAAAATCCACCTAATAATCCCTCAACATCTACATTTGTAAATAAAATACTTCCTGCACCTTTTTCTTTAAATTCTATTGACAATTCTGTTGGTGTATTATTAATTTTTTCTTGCCACCCTTTTATAACTACTTTAGAATCTTTACTATCTAAAGAAATCATTATTCTCTCTGAACCATATTCTTTAGATAATTCAGATATGGTTTTTGGATTTTTTATTCCCATAGTTCCAATTATTAAACGATCGATATCTAAATTTAAAAGAGTTTTAGCGTATTTTATAGTTCTAATTCCTCCACCTAATTGTATAGGAATTGAAATTTCTTTTAATACTTTTTTAATAACATTTAAATTGTTTTCATTATCAATTGCACCATCCAAATCTATTAAATGTAGAACTTCACATCCTGAATCTTCCCAATGTTTAGCTACTTTTTCAGGATTTTCAATAACAACTTGTTCACTTCCAGGTTTTCCTTGAACTAATTGAACACATTTTCCGCCTTTAATATCAACTGCAGGCATTATTAACATTTTATCTTTTTTAAATGACATTAAAACACCAATTTATATACTATGATTTTTATTTTTTAAAGCTATATAATTTTTTATTAGATAGTTAATTTTAAAAATTATTAAAATTAAAAAGTATTAAAAACATGAAAAGAACAGCATTAAAAATTGGATATATTGGTACTAATTTTCATGGTTTTCAAAGACAACCAAACATTAGGACTGTAGAAGAGGAATTAATATATCATTTGAAGAAATTAGGTTATATTGATGATTTAAAAGAATCTAGATTTAGAATTGCAGGCCGAACAGATACTGGAGTTCATAGTTTAGGTAATGTAATTAGTTTTCAAAGTGAAAAAGAAGTTTTAGTTAATCAAATTAATAATAGCTTACCAGATGACATACAAATTTTAGCAAAAGCACCAGTTAGATTTGGATTTAAACCAAGATTTGCTAAAATGAGACATTATAGATATATATTACTTCAAGAAGGTTTAGATATTGATTTAATTAAAGAAGTTGCTGATTTATTTATTGGAACTCATAATTTCACAAACTTCACAAAAAGATATCAAAAAACAACAACTAGGACTATCACTGATATAAAAGTATCTAAAGTTAAGATTTCAAAAGAAAATAAAGATAATTTACCTCATTTAAATAATAGCTATTATCCTATTTTTGTTGATATATATGGTGAGAGTTTTTTGTGGAATATGGTTAGAAAAATGATGAGGGTTTTTATTGATGTTAATTTAGGTAATATTTCAATTAATGATGTAAAAAAATATTTAAATCCTCAAAAAAATACTCCTCGTGAACATATAAAAGTTTTAGAAGGAGAATATCTTATTTTGATGAATATAGAATACGATGGAATTAATTTTACATATGATGATTATGCATATAGGCGATTTAAAAAATATCTTTTAGGTAATCTTTTAGATTTCCAAAAGGATTATGCAATTACAGAATGCTTTTTAAAGAGTTTAAATGATGTAAATAAAAAATAGAAACTTAATAAAATTTTTTCCACAATAAAAACTATAGATAATTGCGCGTAAATATAGTTTCAATTGTGGAAAATTTCCTTTTTCTATATATATTATTGAGCAAAGATGTTTTGAATTCAGAGCATTGTCTTGTGTATATGAAAAAATAATTTTCCATATACACTATAATATATTGTCACCAATACCTACATCTTTTTCTACTTAAGCCTAGGCAAAAAGAATGTCATTAACTTTTTGATTTCATTAAATGTTTTTATACTTTATGGAATAATATTAAATTAAGTAAGTTTGTTAGAATTATTTTTTTGTGATATAATGAAAATAGCTATTGTACTTGGAACAAGACCAGAAATAATAAAAATGGCTTCTGTTATTGATGAAATTAAAAGAAGGAATATTGAAATTGTTTTAATTCATACTGGTCAACATTATGATAAAGAAATGTCTGAAAATTTTTTTATTGATTTGAATTTACCTACTCCTGATTATAATATTAATGTTGGTTCTGGATCTCATGGCAGGCAAACTGCTTTGATGATGAATGGTATTGAAGAAGTACTTATCAATGAAGATGTTGATATTGTTCTTGTTCAAGGAGATACTAATGCTGTTCTAGCAGGTGCATTAATTTCTTCTAAATTACATATTCCTGTTGGACATATTGAAGCAGGTCTACGTTCTTTTGATGATACGATGCCTGAGGAAATAAATAGAAAGACTGCTGATGTATGTTCTAAAATGTATTTTGTCCCAACAGAAGAATCAGCTATTAATCTAATTTCAGAAGGAATATCTAGAAAACAAATTTTTATAACAGGTAATACAATAGTTGATGCATGTTATAGGAATTTAAAAATAGCTAATAAAAGAAATATTAATGAAAAATCATTAGCTGATTTAGATATTGATAATTTAAGCAATATTTTAACATTAACGATCCACAGGGCAGAAAATGTTGATAATAAAGTCCGTTTAAAAAATATTGTTGAATCATTAAAAGAACTTAAAAACATGAATCTTATTTTTCCAATTCATCCTAGAACTAAAAAAAATTTAGAAGAATTTGGACTTTTAAAAGAATTAGAAGAATTAAATAATATTCATATAATAAAACCTGTTGGTTATTTAGATTTCTTAGCTCTTTTATCTAAGTCTAGTTTAATTCTAACTGATTCAGGGGGTCTTCAAGAAGAAGCTATTACATTAAATATTCCTGTTCTAACACTAAGATACAATACAGAAAGACCTGAAACTGTTGAAACAGGAGGAAACATATTAGTAGGTTCAAGTAAAGAAAAGATAATTGAAACCATTAATAAAATATTGAATAATAAAGAATTTAGAGATAAAATGAAGAATGCAAAAAATCCTTATGGTGATGGATCTGCTGGATTTAAAATATTAGATGCAATAGAAAAATTTTATTTTAATGATCTTTTGAAAATAGAGTCACCTGAGGATATTATGTTATCTTTTAAAAGAGAAATAGCTAATATTAAAGAAGATATTACTGTAAAAGAGTTTGAAGATAAAAACAATTCATCTGTCAAAATGATTTATAATGAAAAAATGTATTTTCCTTATGATGATTTAAACATGAAAGATATGATAGTTGTTTATGATAAATTCAATCTATAAAAATTTTTAAGGTATTTTATTATGGATATAAAAGATGATTCTATTTTAGTTTTTGAATATTTTACTGCTTCTGGAGATCGAGATCCTTGTATAATTTCTGAGGCAGAAGCTTTAATTTTGTCTTTAATTGATGATTTAAAAGATTTTGATATTTTTTTATTAATTCATAATTCATATAAGTATTTAGTTAAAGATTTTAAAAGTATTAATATTATTTTTATAGATGAAAATCTAGAATATTGGTTAAATAATAATTCAAAATATTTTAAAAGAGCTATTTTTATAGCTGCAGAAAATAATATGAATTTATATAATTTAACTAAAATTCTTGAAGATAATAATGTTAAAATCTACAATTCTAATTCCAATGCTTCTTTAATTTGTTCTGATAAATTTAAAACCTATGAAAAAATTAAAAACTTGGTTTTTCAACCTAAAACAGCTAAAATTAAAATAGATTCTAAAAAAATGTGGATTGATGATTTAAAAGATACTTTTTATAATTGGAATAAATCTAAATTAATTATTAAACCTATTTATGGTGTTGATTGTGAAAACATTAAAATAATTAATGATTTAAATGATATTTCTAATGATTTAACTAAATATTTTACAATAGATTCTTGTATATTAGTTCAAGAATTTATTAAAGGAATAGATATTAGTGTTAGCTTGATAAGTGATGGTAATAAAGCTATTCCTATTAGTTTAAATAAACAAAATATAATTTTTGATGGTGAAAAACAATTTTATCTTGGTGGTTGTCTTCCTTTTGAATCTAAATTTAGAGAAAAAATTTTTGAAATAGCTACTATTACAGTAGAATCTATTAAAGGAATTAAAGGATTTGTGGGTGTTGATTTAATATTAACTAATAATGATAATGTTTGTTTTTTAGAAATCAACTCTAGATTCACAACACCTTATGTTGCTATTAAAAAAATAGCAAATTTTAATATTGGGGAAAATATTATAGATTTATTAGATGAAAATATTTCGATATCTGAATTATTAAATAAGATTTCTTTTTCAGGAAAAACAGTTTTTAAAAAAGAAGGTAATAATTTGAGTTTGGAGATTTATAAATGAAAATAGCTGGTTTAGATATAGGTGGAGCAAATACTGATTTAGCTATTATTGATTTTAAAGATGATGAAATAGAATCAATAGCTATTGACTTTGAATATCTGCCAATGTGGTCAAATAATAATGAATTAATTAGTACTTTAAAACAACTAATAGAAAAAATTTGTCCTTTAGATTCACTTGATGGTGTAGGTATTTCAATGACTTCTGAATTAGTTGATGCTTATAAAACTAAAAAAGAAGGAGTATTAGATGTTGTTTTTAAATGTGAAGAATTATTCAATTGTCCAATAGGTTTTGTTGGTTTAAATGATATTATTTCATTAAAAAATATTAAATCTCGTCCTATTGAAGTAGCAGCTTGTAATTGGATAGCTACCTCTAAAATTACCTCTAAGATTGATGAAAATTGTATTTTTATTGATACTGGAAGCACTACTACTGATATTATTCCTATAAAAAATGGAAAAGAATGTTCTAAAGGCCGTACAGATTTTGAAAGACTTGCTACTGGTGAATTAGTTTATACTGGTACTTTAAGAACAAATATTGCTAGTTTTATAGATAAGATTCCAATTAAAAATAAAGAATATAGAATTGCTTCTGAGCTATTTGCTCAAACAGCTGATGTTTATATGGTTTTAGATAAAATAGATGTTGATGATTATATTTGTGATACTTTTGATGGTGAAGGTAAAGATAAAATTGATTGTATGAGAAGAATTTCTCGACTTGTTTGTAGTGACTTAGATTATCTTTCTTCTAGTGATGTGATTGATATTTCTAAATTTATATACAAGAAACAGGTTGAACAAATAGTTGATGGATTAAAACAAGTTGTTGATTATCAAAATTTAGATACTGTGGTAATTACTGGTCTTGGAAAAGATATTCTAGCAAATGAAGCTGCAAAAATATTAAATCTTAAAATAAGATCTATGAATGAGTTTTTATCTGATGAAGAATGTATTGTTGCACCAGCTATTGGAACAGCTTTAATGATGAAAGATTATTTAGAATAATCAATACCACACATCTTTCATTCCAGAGGTATAAGCTAGAATATTAGTTAATAAATGTAATCCTAATGTTATTATACAAACAATTAGTATAAATAATAAATTAAATTTAAAAATTAAAGATCCAAGTATTAATGATCCGATTACTAAATCAAGTTGGTCAAGTAATGGTGCTGGTTTTCCTCTATCAATATTTAATCGTCTTTTAATGAAACTACCAAATGCATCTCCTAAAAGAGCCCCAAAACCTAATAAAAATCCAACTAATATTCCTTCGTTAATTCCTGTATAAATTGGAGCTATATGGTTAGAACCAAATAATTCTAAAATATATGGCCCTATAAAACCTTGAATCATACCAGTAATACTACCAACAACTGTACCTGCGATTAATCCTTCCCATGTTACACCATCTCCTATGATACGTATATTATCTATAAATTTTTTACCAAAATCTATAGGATGATTGCCTCCAAATGCAAGACCACTTACATTAGATAAATAAGCAGGTAACATAAAATATAAGACTAATAAACACGATATAATTAAGGACTCAATATTAAAACTCATTATTTTCCTCTAGTTTTTACTATTAAATATGTTTATTTTTTATTTGATTTAAATATTTTATATTGAAAAATATAAATAGTAATAGTATAATATTATTATATTAGTATTTATTTAAGGATTTATTTAAGGATTTTATTTTAATATTTAATTCTTTTTATTAATTATGAGGTGATAAAGTGGAAATTAAAAAAACTAAAAGTTTATGTCCAGTTTGTTTTAAGACATTAAATGCAGAAGTCTATGAAGCAGAAGGAAAAATACGTATAAGAAAAGAATGTGGGGAACATGGACAATTTGATAATACTTATTGGAGTGATTCAGATCTTTATCGTAAAATAGATAGTTTTGATCCGACTAATACTCCAATTGATAATCCAGTGATTAAAAAAAGTGGAGGGTGTCCAAATAATTGTGGTTTATGTGAGGATCATGAAACCTCAACTGTTTTAGGTTTAATTGATGTTACTAATAGATGTAATTTAAAATGCCCAATATGTTTTGCAAATGCAGCAGTTTCTAAAAAAGTTTATGAACCAAGTTTTGAAGAAATAAGATTCATGCTTCAAAATCTAAGGAATTTAAAACCAAATCCTACACCAGCTATTCAGTATGCTGGTGGTGAACCAACTGTTAGGAAAGATATTGTTGAATTAGTTGAGCTTGCAAGGGAAGAAAATTTTACACATGTCCAAATAGCTACTAATGGTTTAAAGTTAGCATCTGATGCAGATCTTTCTAAAAAATTAAAAGCTGCTGGTTTAAACACAGTTTACTTATCTTTTGATGGAGTTACTGAAGAACCTTATATTAAAGGCAGGGAAAAGAATTTACTACCTTATAAATTAAAAGCTATTGAAAATTGTAGGAAAGCAGAATTAGGGATTGTTTTAGTTCCAACTCTTGTTAAAGGAATTAATGATGATCAAGTAGGAGATATTATTAATTTTGCTTTTAAAAATAGAGATATAGTTTATGGAGTTAATTTCCAACCAGTATCTTTTTCAGGTAGAACACCTCAAGATCAAGTTGAAGAACAAAGGATCACAATTCCCGATTTTGTTAAACTTGTAGAAAAACAAACTGATGATCAAGTTAAGGTTGATGATTTTTATCCTCCTTCTGCTGTAATATCATTTTCAAATTTTTTAGGAGCTTTAGATGGGGAAAAACCAGAAGTTAATTTAAATTGTCATCAACATTGTGGAATAGCAACTTATGTGTTTATTGATGAGAAAGAAGATGGAACAGATGAATTAATACCTATAACTAGGTTTATTGATGTTGATAAATTTTTAGAACTTTTAGATAAGTATGCTCAAAGACTAAATGATGGTGGTTTTGCAATAAAAAAAAGAGTTTTTGCAAAAGCTAGTAAAGATATTATTAAAGTTATTAAATCTACAGATACCCCAGATTCTTTGGATATCAAAGGTATATTATTAAAGATTTTTAAACACCGTTCTTATGAATCTTTAGGAATATTTCATAAAAATTCAATGTTAATTTCTTGTATGCATTTTATGGATCCATTTAATTTTGATGAAGATAGAGTTAAAAAATGTATTATTCATTATGCAGTTCCTGATGGTAGAATAATTCCATTCTGTACTTTAAATTCGATGTATAGGGAAAGAATTGAAGAAGAATTTTCAATACCTTTAGAAGAATATAAAAATTAGTCTAGGAATTATTTCATGATTATTAAAACACCATCTAGATTACATTTTGGTTTAATTGATTTAAATGGTTCATATGGTAGAACTGATGGGGGAATTGGTTTAACCATTAAAAAACCCAATTTTGAATTATTTGGAGAAGAAACAGAAAAAGATATTATTATTGATTTTGATGAATCATTAACTGATGAAAGAATTAAAGAAGAGTGTGTAAATAAAATTAATTCTGCTGCAGAGAAAACAATTGATCATTTTAATTTAGATAATGGTTTTTATTTTAAAGTAGAAAATGCATATTTTCCACATGCTGGTTTTGGCTCTGGAACTCAAATTGGTCTTGCAACTTCTAAAATGATTTCAGAATTTTCAGGAAAATCTACAAGTAGCATTGAATTAGGTAAAATAGTAGGTAGAGGTGGAACTTCGGGAATTGGAATTTTTTCTTTTGATAAAGGAGGTTTTATTCTTGATGGAGGTCATAGTTTAAAAGAAAAAGGAACATTTTTACCATCTTCTGCTTCTAAAACAAATCCTCCTCAACTAATTGCACGTTATGATTTTCCAGAAGAATGGGATATTCTTATAGCTATACCTAAAGTACAATCTTCTGTAAGTGGTAAAAAGGAAATAAATATTTTTCAAGATTATTGTCCTATTGTAAAAAACGAAGTTGAAAAGCTTTCTCATGTAATTTTAATGAATTTAATTCCTTTTTTACTTGAAAAAGATATAGAATCATTTGGTAAATCTATAGACTTAATTCAAACAATTGGATTTAAAAAGGTTGAAGTTAATTTACAAGAAGATAAAGTTAAAAATTTAATGAATAAAATAAGAGATTTTGGTGGTTATGGTGTTGGAATGAGCTCTTTTGGACCAACAATTTTTTCAGTTTATGATAAAACTAATAAAAACATTATAAAGGAAACTAAAGAATATTTAGGTGATGATGGAATGGTCTATACTACAAAAGCTCAAAACTTTGGACATAAAATTTATAAATAAAGGGATATTATGGATGAGATTAAAGGAAAGATTTGGACTTTTGGTGAAAATATTGATACAGATATAATAATTCCAGGTAGATATTTACGAACATTTGATTTACAAGTTTTTGCAAATCATGTTTTAGAAGGAGAAAGACCTGATTTTACTAAAAATGTTAAAAAAGGGGATATTATATTGTCTGATGAAAATTTTGGATGTGGTTCTTCAAGAGAACAAGCTCCTATAGCTATTAAAAGTGCTGGTGTTGATGCAATAATAGCTAAATCATTTGCAAGAATTTTTTATAGAAATGCAATTAATATAGGATTACCTGTTATAAAAGCTGATATTGAAGCAAAAGATGGAGATATTGTATCTATTGATTTATCTAATGGGGTAATTATTAATGAAAACACAGGAAAAACATTTAATTTTGAGCCTTTTAAGGAATTTTTATTAGATATTCTTAGAAGTGGTGGCCTTGTAGAACATTATTTAAAAAACAAGAATATAGGGGAATAATTATGGAATGTCCAATATGTGGTTCAGAAGATCTAAGTGTTTTAAAATCTAAAACGATTCCTTCTAAAAAGAAAGAAACAAAAGAATTTTTATTAAAATGTAATGATTGTCAACATATTTTTAAAGATAATATTTCTCAAAAAAATCCAGTAAATAAAAGATTAATTATTAGTGAACAGGAAAGATCTATAAAAACATCAATAGATTTATTTCCCAATGAAGAATTAGCTATTGGTGATATATTAATTTCTGAATATGGTCAAATAGAAGTAACAAGCATAGAATTCGATGGTAAAAGGGTAAAAAAAGCTATTATATCTGATATCGATACGATTTGGGCTTCATCTATTGAAATTCCTGTTAGGATGGGTATTTCTGTTGATTTACATGGAAAAGTAGAATCATACAAAGTAGATATTGATAGAGATATAGAGATATCTGTTGATGATATTGTTAAAATTGAAGATTATATTATAAAAATTCATACAATAAAGACTAATGAAAGACGGAAAAACTCAGGATATGCTAATTCTGGAGATATCAAGAGAATTTATGGTAGGCCTGCAAAATTAAATAATTATGATCATGATTTTACTAAAAATATTATTAAAAAAACAAAAAAAATTCCAAAATATCTAAGAAGAAATAAGTGAGTAAAAAATGAAAGTATTTATTGAAACTTATGGTTGCACATTTAATAAATCTGATTCTCAAATAATGGCAGGCATATTAAAAGATAATAATATAGGATTAGTTGATTCAATGGAAGATGCTGATGTTATAATTATTAATTCTTGTTATGTTAAACTTCCAACAGAAAATAAGGTTACTTATAAAATTCAATCACTACAAGAAAAATATCCTTATAAAAAGATTATCATTAGTGGATGTATGGTTGAAATTGATCCTGAAAAACTAGATAAAATTGGAGCAAATTGTAGTTGGATAGGGCCTCATCAGCTTGATGAAGTTGTAAATGTTGTTAAGGAATCTTTTGAGGGTAATATATTAAGGGCTACTGGTTTGTCAAAAAAACCTAAAGTAGGTTTACATAAAGTTAAAAAAAATCCGTATATTCACATCATACAAATTTGTGAAGGTTGTTTAGGCTCATGTACTTTTTGTTGCACTAGATTTGCTCGTGGCCCTTTAAATAGTTATCCTATTATTGAAATTAAGAAAGAAGCTCAAAAAGCTATTGATGATGGTTCTATTGAAATCCAGTTAACTGCTCAAGATACTGCAGCTTTTGGCAAGGATAGTGGTGAAAAACTATCAAGTTTAATCAAAGAAGTGGCTAATTTAAATGGTAAATTTAAAATACGTATTGGAATGATGCATCCTAAAAATATTTTAAATGATATTGATGATTTGATTGAAGCATTTAAGTTACCGAATGTATATAAGTTTCTACATTTACCATTACAATCTGGTAGTAATAAAGTTTTAAAAGATATGAAAAGGGGTCATTCAATAGAAGACTATTTAAATATTGTAAATAAATTTAAAAAAGAAATTCCAGAATTAACAATAGCTACTGATATAATTGTTGGATATCCTAGTGAAAATGATGAAGATTTTAATAAAACATGTGATGTTTTAGAAGAATTTAAACCAAGTATTATACATCTATCAAAATATCAACATAGAAAAGGTGCAGCATCTTCTAATTTAAAAGAAATTCCTTATGAAATAATGAAAAAAAGATCTAAAGAAATTACTAATATAAAATCTCGTATAACTGATCTTGAAAATCAAAAATTATTAAATACCATTCAAAAAGCTATTGTTGTTGAAGAAGGATCTAAAGGCGGATTTATAGCAAAATCTAATTCATATATTCCTATTGTTGTTCATGATGCTAAGATTGGTGATTTTCTTAATTTAAAAATCTATGAAACCAGCTCAACATACTTAAAAGGAACTAAATTTTAATTTATTTAAAAAATTCTATTTATAAATTTGTTATATAGCTATTAAATGTTTTTTTAAGTGTTTTTATCGTTTTTAATTATATTTTTTAAAGTTCTTTAATTTTTGCTTTTAAAAAATTTTTTCTTATTTTTTTCTTTACTGTAATATTTTTTCTTAATATATATTAATTAAGACTATATATTTTTAATAATTATATTCTTATATTTTTCTTGATAAATTATGTAAATTAACCTCTTAAAGGGCTTTTTTGCCGATACCTTTATATACTATGTCAAACAAGTATTAATTGGAGGTGAAATAATGAGTGAATTACCAATTGCACCGGTCGGTCGTATATTAAAAAATGCTGGAGCACAAAGAATTAGTGATGATGCTAAAATTGCATTAGCTGAAGCATTAGAAGAGAAAGGTGATGCAATTGCTAACAAAGCAGTTAATTTCTCACGCCATGCTGGTAGAAAAACAGTCAAAGCTGATGATATCAAATTAGCTATCAAATAGGTTTGACACTTTTTATTTAATCTATTGGCCACCTTTGGTCATTTTTTTTTATTTTATCATTAATATTTTTTTTAAATTTTATTTAGTTTAGAAAGAGTTATATATGATATTAAATAAATTAAGATAATGTTGTGGACCGGTGGTCTAGAGGTATGATACCTCCTTGACGTGGAGGGGATCACGAGTTCGAATCTCGTCCGGTCCATTAGCCGTGGTAGTTCAGTTGGGAGAACGCTAGACTGAAGATCTAGATGTCGCTGGTTCAAGTCCGGCCCACGGCATTATATAATCTTTTAAATTTTTAAAAACTATCTTTTATCTTTATATTAAGCTATTTTTTGAAATATATTTTTAGTAAAAATCATTTCTATTTTTGAATTTATTAATTTTATTTTAAAAAAAGAAGAAATAATAAAGTAGAAGACTTTTGATTTATCTTCTAAATTTAAAAAAGAAAAAATTTTGTTTTATATCACTTCAATCTTATTAGAATTTATATAATCTTTATAATACGAGGTAACAATATAATTTCCAGGATTTAGATTAATATTTAAACGAGCAATACCATTTTCATTTGTTTCTCTTTCATAAATTACTCCATTAATATTCATAGCTATTTTTTCTTTAGGATTTGGAACTTGTGTATTATTTATTATCTTGTATAACTTTACATCATAATGTCCTTTTTCATGATGATTTATAACTGTATTGTTACCTGTTAACATAGGGATTACATTGATTTTATTACTTAGTTTATAGTCATCATTTGTATTTGTAGTGGTTATAATGTATTTACCAGGGTTAAGGTTTATTTTTAATTTAGCTATTCCATTACTATCAGTTATTTTTGTATAAATTATTCCATTAATGTTCATCTTCACTTCTTTGTTAGCTAAGACTTGTCCTTTACTATCTAAAATTTTTACTTCATAATATTCTCCATTAAGATAATACACATCAATATCATTTCCTTTTAAGGTGCTTAAAACGGTTATATTATTATTTTTCTTTTCACCATTTATTGGGCTTGAAACAGTTATAATATATTTTCCAGGATTAAGGTTAATGGATAAAATAGCTATTCCTTCACTATTCGTTTTTTTAGTATAATTTACTCCATTAATATTCATAGAAACATTAATATTTTCAGCTACATTACCATTTCCATCTAAAACTTTTACAATATAGTTTGTTCCGTTTTTGTAATATTTGACAACATCATATGCAATAATTGTTGGTTTTACGAACACGTAATTTTTAATTTCTTTTTTGTTTAAATTTTTTGTTCCATTAAATAATGTCGTTATTGAATAATTACCAGGATTTAAATTAATAGATAACTTTGCAAATCCTGTTTCATTGGTTTGATGAGTATATGTTTGGCTATTAATAGTAAAGTATACTGTGGAGTTTATTAAAGGATTATCATTTAAATCTTTTAATATAGCATAAAAAACTCCATTTCGATAAAATATTTCAATATTTTTAGTAATTAATTGGAGATCTTGTTTATATACTGTAAAATTAATTGTATCATTTGATGGACCATAAATATCTTTTCCTTTAAAATTAGCTATTAAGCTATAGTTTCCACCAGGTAAATAATCTATTTTATAAGTTCCTTTTCCATTTAATATAGGAACTTCTATTGTTTTATTATTTAAATTCAAATAAACTGTAGCATTTAATAATTCATTATTTTCTCCTTTAAGATCAATATTTATTATTATATTTTCTTCTGATTCTGTGATATTTGTTGTTAAATAGCTATTATATTTAAATTTAATAATTTTTCCAGTTAAAATAGTCTTATTTATTCCACCATTGTAAGAACCACTAATTAAATATTCTCCATGTTTTGTAAAATTATAATTTTCTATGTAAAAGCCATTTATAAAATTATTTGAATTGATTTTTGTTTTATTGATATCAAATGTAATATTTTTTCCAAAAATAATATTTCTATTATCATCTGTTATTTTTCCAGTTAGATTAAAATCATTGTCTTTAATAGCTATTGTTTGATTTTCATTAAAAATTAAATAAATTAGACTATAAATAATTCCATCATTATAAATTTTTGTTTCTTGATTAGAATTAAGTGAATTATTATTTAAAGATAAATTTCCTTCATTATATATAAGATATTCTATACCTTTTATTTTAGAATTTTTTAATTTTAAATTACCATTTTCTGCAATAAAAATAGAATTTCCTTTTAAAGCAATATTATTAATGAATTCATTACCTTCTATTAAAAAATTCTTTCCTGAAATATATATTCCTCCACCATTAGAACCAGCAGTATTATTTTCTAAAATATTACTACCTACCATTCTAAAATTAGGTGTTGAACTTGTAAATATACCTGCACCAAGTGATGAAGCTTCATTATTTGTAATTATGTTATTACCAGCTATTGAAAAGTTATTTCCTTGTAAATTATATATTCCAGCACCATTGTTACTAACAATATTGTATCTTATTATATTATTTCCTTTTATTACAAAATTTGGGCCATAAGTATTGTATATTGCTCCTCCATCTGTTGCTATATTGTATTCAAAAAGATTACTTCCAATGATACTAAAATTATTAGTGAAATTATTATAAAGAACTCCTCCATAATAAATTGCTTGATTATATCTAAATTTATTAGTTCCATTTATTAAGAAATTTTCTCCTGAATTATAGATTACAGTTCCACTGCCTGTATGTGCTTCATTGTATTGAAATGTGTTATTTCCTTCTATAATAAATCTTAAACCAATATTAAATATTACTGCACCAACACCTAATTCAACAATGTTACCATCAAAAAAGTTATCTCCTGTAATTTTAAAATCATTTCCACTATTAAAAATCACTCCACCACTACCTGTAGTAGCTAAATTATTTAAAAACTTATTATTTCCAATTATTTTAAAATTATCGCCACTATTATGGATTACACCAGCAGATGTTGTTGCAATGTTATTTTCAAAAGTATTATTTATTAAACAATTATTATTTCCATTATTTTGGATTGCACCAGCAGATACAGATTTTCCATTTATAAAATTTAAATTTTTTACTATAACATTATTTCCTATAATCTTAAAAAATCTAACAGAATAATCTCCATCTATTTTATTTCCATTACCTTCAATAGTTATATTGTCCTTATTTACTAATATTCCTTCTTTATAAGTAATTTTTTCTGTATTTGTTATAGTAATATCCTTATTGATGTTTACAGTTTTACCACTTTCACTATTTTGAATAGCATTATCTAAATCAGTAAATGTATCTCCATTTACATCAATTATATTATTTTCATTATTAAAATGATTTATATCGATTTCAGTATCATCTAAATTTTCTGTTGCAGAAATAGAATTTATTGAAATTAATGTTAAAAGAAAAATGAAAATAATTATTTTTTTCTTCATAAAAACAAACCTCATTCAATTATTATTTATAATTAATATGAAGTTCTTGGTAATATTTAAATTTTTATAAACTTATTTTGAATAAACAATTTAATAAAAAAAGTAATAGTAAGTTTTTTAAATGATAAATATAGTTTAAACTTTTAGAGGCTCTTTTGTAACGTCTTCGTTTTCCATTAAAGCTTCAAAACTTTTTACAATCTCATAAGATGAAGAAGATCCAACTATATCAGCACCAGAAGATATAACTCTATAAGCTTCTTTATATTTTGTAATCCCTCCAGATGCTTTAATTTTAGTTTTAGGAGCATATTTTTGTATTAAATTAATATCATGTATTGTTTCAAAAAAAGTATTAATACCATTAAAACCAGAACTTGTTTTAATGTAATCTGCATCAGTACTTTCAATGATTTCAGATAATTTTATCTTTTCATTGTCTTCTAAAACTTTAGTTTCAATAATTACTTTTAATACTTTATCATCTAAAATTTCTTTTATTTTTACTATTTCATTTTCAATAGCTTCAAAATTTCTAGATTTTACATCTGAAATATTTATCATTAGATCTACTTCATCAGCACCTTCTTTTAAAGTTATTTTTGTATTAGCTATTTTCATTTCAGTAGTTTCAAATCCTAAAGGGAAACCGATTACTGTTGTAATTTTTGTATCTTGATTTTTAATTTTTTCTTTAGCTAATTTTATAAAAGAAGGGCTTATAACTGCAGATCGAAATTTGTATTCATTTACTTGATTTAAAAACTCTAAAAATTCATCCTTACTTTGAGTATTATTTAAATTAGTATAATCTAAATATTTTGCTAAATCATTTGCTTTTTTAAATTTATACATTTTCTCACATTTTTCAATATTAAAGTTAGATATGTAACGAACTAATATTTATTAGTTTCGTTAATTATTAAATAAAAATAACCTAATTAAATCAGTTTTTTAGCCATGTATGGTCCTTTTTTTTCATATCCAAATTTACGATAATAATTTCGAGCTCCAATTCCACTAATAATTATCATTTCTTCTTTCCCACTTTCAATAGCTATTTTTTCAGCTTCACTAAGTAATTTTTCCCCAAAACCAAGGTGTTGACCTATATTTTTACCTTTTTTTCCTATTTTAAGCATAGTTCCATAAACATGAAGTTCTCTAACTATTCCAGTTTTATCTGTTATTTCTTCTCTAAAAATATTATCAGATGGGTTTCTATATCTTAAAAAACCAGCTATTGTCTTTTCATCTACATCTTCATAGGATAAAAAATATTCTTCTCCTCCACAAGCATTATATTTTTCATTAAATAATTTATAATCATCAAGTTTTAAGTTATTTTGATTATGTCCAATTTCCCTACAACGTATACATTTACAATCAATTTGTTTATGTTTTAATTCATTGTAAACTAATTCTCCTAAGTTTGATTTTTGAACACCTGCTTCAATTAAAGTTGAAGGAATATCCCTTTGAATACGCATAGTTCTAACCCATTTTGGAAGAATTTTTTTAATTTCAACAATTAAATCAATTGCTTCTTCATCATTGTATGGGGTATATTCTCCTTTTTTCCATAGATTATACAATTCGCTTTTTTCTGTAACAAGACAAGGATAAATTTTTAACATATCTGGTTTGAAATCATCATTATTAAATAGCTTTTTAAACATTTCAATATCTTTATTGGGGTTTGATAGTAAACCAGGCATCATATGCATAGCTACTTTAAAGCCAGAATCTCTTAAATTTTGATTAGCATTTATTACATCTGATATGTCATGACCTCTTTTAACTTTTTCATAGATTTTATCATCTAATGTTTGAACACCTAATTCTACTCTTGTACCACCCATTTTAAGCATATGATTTATATGTTCTTTTTTACAATAATCTGGGCGTGTTTCAAACGTCATTCCAATACATCTAACTTTAGAAACTTCATTAGCTTTTTGAACATCTTCAATTAAAACATAATCATTAGGTGGATAGGTTTTTAAGATATTTTTTTCAAGTCTGCTAATTCGTTTTTTGTTTATTTCAAAAAATTCTTCATTTGGATTATTCTCTAAAATTAATCCAATATCAACCATTGCTTTTAAGCATTGACTTACAAACCATTCTTGGTAAGATATGTCTCTTGAGGGGAAAGTGCCTCCCATTATTATTAGTTCTACTTTGTCAATAGGATGACCTATTTTCTTTAATTGTGTTAATCGATTAAAACACTGCACATAAGGATGAAATTCAAACATTCTACCTCTTAATGCAGCAGGTTCTTCTCCCGTATAGCTAGGCGGGGCTAATTGACTTTCAGGACAATATAAACATCTTCCATGAGGACAATCATGTGGATGACACATTACAGCTACAATTGCAACTCCTGAAATTGTTCTAGTAGGCTTTTTTTTTAAAATATTTGAAACAATTTCTTTTTCTTCTAATGTTGCATATTTTAATATACTAGAATTACTCATAAATTTTTTCAAGTTTCTATCTCGACATAATTGACGTTTTTCTTTTTCTAATTCATGTCGATTCTTAACATTTCCATTTATTATCTTGTTTATTATTATTCGACATGCTCTTTTCATTAAACAACCCCTCTAATTAAATAATTTTCTTTAATTAGTTAATTTTATATATCTATAATTATATATATTTATTTATATGGGACTGTCAATTTGTTAGTTGATATAAATTTTAAAATTCCAATAATGTCTCAAATTAAGAATTAAAGTTATTAAATGAAATTAAATTTTAAAAACAACTAACATTTTGACATGCCTATTTATATTTTAATTTAGAAATAGTATATTAAGGTGATAAAATGAGAATTAAATCAATATTAGGTATTTTAGTTTTAGATAATCAAGCAAAGGAAATTGGGAAAGTTGTTGATGTAGAATTTGATGAAAATACTGGAAAATTTACTAAAATAATTGTTTCTTTGAAAAAAAATTTAATTTCTAACGATGAAATTGAAGTCGATTTTGATGATGTTAACACTTTTGGTGATTATATTTTATTAAAAATTTCTGTTGCTGAAAAAGTTGAGAATGCTGAGATTGAAGAATAATATTATTAAAATCTTTTTTGGTGTTTTTATTGCAAATTTTTGATGCAAGAGATAAATTAATTGAAATAGGAGGATATGTAAGGTATGTTGGAACAGGTACTGTTGGTAAAGTGGAAGATTTAAAAATTGAAAACAATAATCAATGGGTTAAATTTGAAGATCCACAATTATGGTATTCTCATGAATTACTTGAAGTTTTAGATTCTAAACATATAAAAACAGAAACTAAAAAAGATAGAGGTAATGGAGAAATTGATGTTGATGCTCTTAAGGATATTCAAGAAGAATTAGAAAATGCCGAATTAGATTCTAATGTTGCTGAAGGAGGAGGTTAATTCCTCCTTATTTATTTTTGAGGTGTTATAATGGAAAATCAAAAGATTTTTGGAATCATAGCTATTATATTAGGTATTCTTGTTATTGTATTTCCTATGGCTAGTGATTTAGTTTTATCTGTTTTTGCAGGTATTATGTTTGCTTTTTTAGGAATTTATTATCTTTTAGCTGGAGCTTATTCATGGAACTTTAGTAAAGGAGTTTCAATTTCTTATATTATTCTAGGAATTTTAGGAATAATATTGGGATGTATGTTATCATTTAATATACTTTTATTTAGTATGTTAATTGGAATTTACATGTATATTACAGGTTTCATGTTATTAATTTCAGGTATTATTGGTTTAGCTTATAGAACTGATTCTATTACTAAAATGGGTGCTGGATCAATGTTAATTTTAGGTATACTTACAATAATAATTGGATTCTTTGCATTTAGGGATCCATTTTATGCAGCTTTACTTATTGGATTAAGTTTAATAATTGATGGTATATCTTTGTTTTTTGGTGGAGAATAGATTTAATTATTCTCTGCAAAATTTTTTATTTTTTTTGCAAGTTTAGGACCTACACCTTCAACTTTCTGCAATTCTTTTTCTGAGTAGGGTCTTAAATCTTCGCCAAATGTTTTAATTAAATTCCTTGCTCTTTTACGGCCTAATCTTTTTACTCCTAAAACTAAAGGAATAATATCTTCTTTGACTCCATAATAAAGTCTTGTAGATAAGTAATCTAAGTCTTTTAAATAGCTATAATTTCCAAGAACTTCACATGTATTTTTTGTAAATTTAACAAGTAATGATGCTTCATATGCACATCTACGTGTAGAAGCAGAATAAACATGATATTTATTTTCAATTTGAAATTCATTTCTTTCATTAATCCATTCTATAAGTGAAACTGTTGTAGCTTCATTATTACCAATATTCACTGAGAAAAGCCCATTTTCAGCAAGCTTTTCAGCTACTGGATCTTTACTTTTTCTACCTTTAAATGAAATTTGAGGTAAATCTGGTGTTTGTGCTAATTGATAGATTAATTCATTAATGTTAAATTCTTCTGTTTCTTTTATGTAATTTTTAATTTTAACTGCTGTTTCAACACCATAATTAGATTTAGCTATTAAATTTCCAAATTCTGTAGTTTTTAAACCTTCAGGACTTGCTCGAATAATTCCATTTTGGAGTAAAAATTCTAATGCTGATTCAATTTCAAATTTTAAACTTTCTGATGCAAAAAAACTCATTGAAGGGTTACTATTCATTTGAAAACCATAAAAAGTCTTTTCAAAGAATTCTATTAATTCTTCCATGTTTTTTGAAAGACTAGAAGCAATCTGTGCAATGATTTGTTTGTATACTGCATCTTTATTATCAATTAATTTAGAATTAGTAGCTTCAATGGAACCATGAATATATTGTTCTTCTAAATCTAAAGCTTCAAGATTTGTTTTAGCTACCAAATAAGAATAACCAACATCATCATACTGTGGTCTCCCAGCCCTACCTGACATTTGTTCATAATCAAAAACAGGAATTTGTTGTGAACCTTGTGATGTCCAACGAGTATAATCACGAATAACAACATATTTTGAAGGTAAATTAACACCATACATTAAACTTGGTGTTGCTGCAATCATTAAAATATTACCTTCTCTAAATTCTTCTTCTATAATTTCTTTTTGTTCATTGAATAATCCTGCATGATGAAATACAGCACCATGTTCAGCAGATTCAGCTAGTTTTAAACAGGTTGATGTTGGTCTTGAACCTTTTTTCTCAGGAACTTCTAAAATTTTATCTGCAACTTTTTTAAACCTAGTTTTTTGTTCTTTTGTGATTTTTTTAGCTATTTTTTTTGATACATAAGAAGCTAAACTTTCTGTAAAACGTCTAGTTGATACAAAACTTAATGATTGGGCATTCTCTTCAATAGCCTTTTCTAAAACCTTAACAATAACATCATTTTTATTTTTAGTATTAAACATTTCACTGTCTAATACTTCTTTAAGTAATGGTACTGGACGATAATCATGTTCTACAACTTTAGCATTTAACCAATCTTTTATTTCATCCATATTTTCTAATGTTGCAGATAAAGATACAATTTTTAAATTAGGATTTATCTTTTTTGCTCTAGTAATAGCACACTCTAATGTTGGTCCTCTTGAAAATTCTCCAAGCATATGAAATTCATCAATTATTAATGTATCAATTTCCCTTAAAATATTCCATGAAAAACGTGTTAATATATCAAATGATTCAAAAACCATTATAGATAAATCAGATGATGAAGGATGTTTGCCTATTGAAATTCCATATTCTTTAAATTTTTTAAATTCTTTTACCTTTTCATTTTGTATTGACAGTAAAGGTGCAGCATAAATAGCTTTACCTCCTTTTAAAATAGAATTTAAAGCAGCTATAACTCCAAGAATAGTTTTTCCACTTGCTGTAGGGATGGCTATTATATAGTTAGAATTATCGTTTAAATAACCTGATTCAAGAACTTTTTTCTGAGCAGGGTTAAAATCCTCAATATAAGGGTATACTTCATTAATAATTTTTTTAATGTCTCTGGGAAGGTTTTCCATAATAATCAATTTTATAATTTAATTAAACTAATTTTTGTAAGACTATTTGATGATTAATATTTAACCGTCTAATTTTTCTTTTTTAATAACTTTAATATCTGAAATTCTTGTATGTGGGTATTGTCCATTTTCATCTTTTTCAATAGATTTAACCATATCCCAAATTGTAAGTAAAGAGATATTAACACCAGTAATAGCTTCCATTTCTACTCCAGTTTTACCATCAACTTTAACTATACATTCAACTATTATTTCATTTTTTTTAACTTCAAAATCAATTTCTACATTTGTAATATTAAGGTTATGACAAAGAGGAATTAATTCAGAAGTTTTTTTAACACCTTGGATACCAGCTATTTGTGCCACTGTTAATACATTACCTTTTTCGATTTGATTATCATTTATTTTTTCAATTGTATCTTCACTAAGTTGAATTCTTCCTTTTGCAATAGCTATCCTTTTTTGGATTTTTTTAGATCCAATTTCAACCATATGGACTCCTTTATCTGTTAAATGTGTGAATCTTTTATTTTCCATGTAATCATCTATATATTATATTAATCAAGGTGTCCGATAATTTAGTTTTTTCTGAGGACACATAATGCTTATTTTATATTGTTTGATGGTGTGCAAATGATATTTCATAAAAGTACACTTTTATTATTGATAATTTTTAATTTAAAGTCTTTTAAACCAGAATATTTATATATAATGGAAATTATACATTTGATTGGAGATTAAAATGAAAATTCCATTACATCCTGATGAAAAAAACCCTATATGGATATTGTTTGGCATTGTAATTAAGCTTATCGATTCTCAATCATTTCAGCAATAATTAGGTAGAAATGGTTTAAAAAAGATTAATATTCATCAAACTATGTTAAAATTAATATCATTATCAATATTTTTTAAATTAGACTTATCTTATGTTTATAATCAAACATTATCCGATAATAATTTCTTAAAATTTCTATAATATTAATAATCTTCCAAGTTTAAAAGATATTAGAGAAATTTATTCTAGATATAGTAAGGATAAATACCTTGAATTAACTTTAAAAACCTTAAATAAATTATAATTTAAACAAATACGCAATATTAAAACAATAATTTTAGATTCCACATTAATCACACTAGATTTAAAATTTAATGGAAAGTATTTAAGCAAAAAAATGTTCCTTGAAAAGGACTATGGTAGAGGATATTCTACTGGAATTAAGCATTTTACAGGATTTCAAATGACAATGGCAATAGAACATGAAACATGCTAACCATTAGCAATATTAATACACAAAGGATCACCACATGACAGTAAAATATTCGATGAAATACTATATGAACTAAAAAGAGGACAATTAATATTTGTGACTGAGGATTTCAAAGCCTATAAAACTATCTAATAGGTAAACAAATACCAAATAATCTCATTATTATTTCCCAAGAAAAAACCATCACTATAGTTAGTAACCAAACATTTTTTAATAATGAAGTTTAATATATTTATTTATGGTAGGAAAAAGTAAATTTAAAGTTAAACCTCATTTAAATAAAAAAGAAATTAATGAGCTGATTAAAGAACATGAAATTTCTGTTAAAGTTTTAAAACGATTATATTTTATTAAACAACTATTAAAAGGAAGTAATATAAAATCTGCTTCGAAATTCATAGGAATTACAGAACAAACAGGGCATAATTGGTTGAAATTATATAATGACGAAGGTTTTGAAGGATTAATGCCTAAATATGCTGGTGGAAGACCAGGATTTTTATCTGACAAACAATTAAAAGAATTAGATGAACTTATAATGTCTGAAAACAATCTTTCTATGAAAGATGTGCATGATATCATTAAAAATCATTTTAAAGTTGATTATAGTATGAAACAAGTTGGTGTAATCACAAAAAAGCTTGGATATACTTATACTAAAGCATATCCTAAATTTTCAAAAAATACCAGAGGATGCTGAAGATCAGCTTAAAAAAAACTAAAAGAAATAAATTTAAAAAACAACGATATTATAATATTTTTTGATGGTTCAACAATACAAAATACACCTAAATAGTGACAGAACTTTTATGTAAAAAAGGTAAAAAGAATATTGCAATTAAAAATCCTCTTAAATTTAAAATTAATACTCTTGGAACACAAGCTATAAATGGAAATTTACACATAACTATTTCAAATTCGTCAAAAACACATGAAATAGGTAAATATTTCATAGAAACAAGATTAGCAAATACAGAATCTAAAGAACTAATTGATATTCTTGAAAATTCTTTAAAAAACTCAAAATTAACAAAAAATGAAATAAAATCCATCATGAAAGAAAATAATACATCTTTAGAAAAATTCATAAAAAAAATTAATAAAAATCTAGAAAATAAAGATTTATCAACTGATGAAATTGCTAAAAAATTGAAAAACAATGTCAAAAAGAAAGCTTAGAAAATAAAAGAAAAATCGACCACATAAAAAGAACTAAACTATTAAAAACAATAAATTTAATATTTACGTTCTCAATCCTCAATGAACCCAAAATACATATAATATTAGACAATTACAGTGTTCACAAATACTTTACTAATTGAAGAAATATGTGAAATAATTAATATAAATTTAATTTTTTTACCCCCTTATTCTCCAAAATTAAATCCAATAGAACAAGTATGGAGAACCGTCAAAAGAAGAATAAGTAGGTATTATTATGGATCAAAAGAAACATTAAAAGAACAATTCCATAAAATATTTTATGAAATCATAGAAAAAACTTCATTCTACGAAGAATGAAAAAAAACATTTCTAAAAAAAGTTAAGTAATTAACTATAATCATAATAAAATCACAAACAAAAAATTAAATATATGGTTTAATTAATTTTTTCTCGTATTCTCTCAGGTAATAAAAGAATCGCACCAATTAAAAAGCATATAGCTCCTAAAAATGTGCCCATATTAACTAAAAAAGTATTAAGAACTAAGCCTGTGCTTGGAATAACAGTAGCCCCAATTGCAGATATTCCAAAAAATATAGAACCTAACATATTAACTCCTGAGATATTCCACGAAAAGCTGTTACTATTCCATGAAATAAGTCCATGAGAAACTTCTATCCAAGCTAAAAAACATGCAATTAAAAAACAAATAGATCCATACATATCAGGAACCCATACTAAGTCTATTAATTGATGTATGGATAAATTTTTAAAAATAGCATAAAACGTAGTTAAATTAAAAGATACTGTTCCAATTAATTGAATTACAACAGACCACCAGCTAATTCTTTTGGGCATGAAGCTAAAAAGTTTAAATTTGCTTTTTTTCTTTGACAAATTTTCATAACTATTGACTTCTTCAAAATATTGTAAAAAAGCTGCACTAGTGAAAAAAACTGAGCCTATAAAAAAAGTTATAGCATCAGGTACATGACCCACAATTTTTAAATATGGGGGGAGAGCTCCGAGTGCAAAAAGTATTGATCCTATGGAAAAAAGTACACCAATCCACCATCCAATAGCTCCTGGAGCCCACCAAGTAGATCCAACACTAGTATCAAATTTAAAATCATGTTTTCGGTTATTTCTAGAGTCCCATTGAACTATTTCTCCTTCAGAATTTTTTAATATAGCTTTTGTAACAAATGGTCCTGGACCTTCAGCTTTTAAACAAGTCCAAGATTTTGGAAGATAAAAAGGAAGATTATCACATTTTTTAGTCTTATGTTTATTCCTTATTTTCATTAATAGTCACCTTCAGATATAAATATTTCAAAACTATGATAATATTAATATTCTGTTATTTTTCATTTCACTAAAATATATATAGATTATTGGAATATTAAATTTTTATACCTTTTTTATTAAAAACTTTTTAATTTGAATTTAATAATATACTATATTATACTATATTTTATTTTTTAAAAAATTCATGATGTAATCAAATTCAAAATCTTATAATATTTATAATATAAAGTTTTTCAACCTATTAAATTATATTAAATAGTTAATTCTCTTATAAATAAATTTTCAAATATTAATCATATTTTATTTAAATTGTATAATAATGTTTTTGTATTTAAACATAATTAAGGTTAACAATTAGCAAAAATAAATTTTCAACTTATAATTCTATTTTTAATATATAGTTGATTACCTAATATTTTTTAATTAATTTAATATCTATATATAAATAAAACATGCATTTATATGAAAAAGTTTGGTAACACACTATAGTTAATATAATCATGATTTAATTAATGATTTTTCAATCATGTTTAATTTTAAAGCTCAATAATTTAATTTTGTCATCAGCGAAATAAACTTATTTTTAATTTTTATCTTAGACTCGAAAGAATACTATGACTGAATCTTAATGAAATATTTCAGTCATAGATGAATTTCAGTATCATGGTTTGAATCAAAAGTTTTAAATAGTTTAAAATAAATATAAGTATCTATGGGTCATGACTTAGATAAGAATCAACATTCAGTATATAAGTTGACATATCATCCTGGTGCTTGTAAATTAAATACAGAAGACAAGTATATAACTTCTGAAATATTCAATAGACTCATTGATAATATTTTTTTTGAATCAGACCACACATGATTTGTTATTTAAAACTATAACCTCAAATACAAACTATTAAAATTCATAAATGCTTACAAATCAGCTAGTAGTCGTTTAATAAAAAAAAGTAATATCCTGAGATTAGGAAAAAACTTTGGAAAGAATCCTTTTGGAAAATAGGATACTTCATATCTTATTACTGGTGGAGCAAGCTTAGAAATTGTGATAAGATATATACAAAAAAACAAAAAAAAGACTATGAAAACAGTAGTGAAATCTTATAAAATTAGGATATATCCAAATAAATCCTTGCAAGATAAATTATACGAGAATTTTGGATACAACAGATTTGTATTCAACCAATTACTTAACTATAATCGGTTAATTTTTAGTTTAGTTGTTAATAATCCAAAAATCAATCCTCATAACTATAAAACTCAAACTTAATCGTTCGACACTTAATAATATGGTTAAATGTACTTAAATCAGACTATTCTTATCCTAAAAAATAGTGAAAGCACTAGCTTACAATCAACTTGCGATATATTCAAAGACAGTATGATTAGGTTTTTCAAGCACCAAAATCAGTTTCCTAGATTCAAATCACGAAAAAATCCCTTACAAAGTATTCGTTTAAAGAACAATAACAATAGTATACGATTTGAACATAATAAATTAAGATTACCACGATTTGGACTAGTAAAATATAAAGATAATAGGAAAATCTTAGGAGATATCCTTTCTGCTACTATTAAATATGAAAATAACAGATGGTTTGCAGTATTAAACTGTAAAAATGTCCCAATAACTCCATTACCAAAAACTGGAGATAATGTTGGTATTGATTTAGGGTTAAAGGATTTGATGATTTTTAGTAATGGTGAAAAGAGAAAGCCAATCACTCGCCTAACTAAAATAGAACACCAAATAGCACGATTAAACCGAAATCTATCAAGAAAAGTTAAAGGTTCTAAAAACTTCATTAAAAATGTTAAAAAATTACATAAATTATATAATAAAGTCTTTGATATCCGTAACAATGAATATCAGAAACTAACCACAAAAATAATCGAAAATTTTGATTTAATCGGTTTAGAAAACTTATCAGTACAGAACATGATAAAAAACAAACGATTAAGTCACAGTATAAGCCAAATATCATGGTCAAAACTTATTGACATGATAAAATACAAAGCCCAATGGTATAGTAAAAAATGCATACAAATAAGTAAAGTTTTCCCATCATCAAAGCTTTGTAACAAATGTGGATACAAAAAAGAAGATTTAACACTAACAATAAGAGAATGGACTTGTCCAGAATGCAGGACAAAACATGATAGAGATATTAATGCATCTATTAACATTCTTAATGAAGCTATCCGAATGAATAATAAATGTACTACAGGACATGTAGGAATTTAAGCTTGTGTTACTATAGAACATTAGTTCTATCTAAACAAGAAACTGTAGCTTATAATAGAGAGCAAGAATCTCCGAGTGAAACTTCATAAAATAATCAGTCGGAGAGTATGTCAACTATGTATAAAACATATATTTATTTGCAAAATCTAGTAATCATAAAGTTTATATGAATGTATACGAATATTATACATAATAAACTTTATGTAGATTATTAATTTTAGCAAGAATTATAATAAAAGATATACATAATGATTTTAAAGATAAAATAAAGATTATTAATAAAAGGATATTTTACTGCTTCTAAGTTTGAAGCAGTTAATATTTAAAGGGAATGATATTTCTCTAATAACCTTTAAAAATCATATTTTGTTGTTTTTAATTTTAATAAAATTATCTCAGCTAATGTTAAATAAAATTGAAAATAGGAAAGTATTTATAATTATATCTAATGGTGGAAATGTTAATTTGGATAGAGTTTTCACTATTGAATAATAGAGAACTTTGATAATTCAGTGTTGATTATAAAAGAGAGATTAATAAAGTTTATTGGTTTAAAGAATTAAAAATATATTATGTTATGATTTAAATTAGATTTATATCAAAATTAATGCTGGATATAATGAAAAAATGTTTTATTCAATTAAGTAAATATTCAGCTTAGTTTTTTTAATATAAAAATTAAATTATTTGGTGAAATTTATGCTTTCAAATAAAATAAATGTAAAAGATATGAAAAAAACTGGAAAAAATACTTCTATTTATGGTAGTAGATATGTTTCAGAACCTATTCCTAAATATGAGATTCCTGAAGGAGGTATGCCTTCTAAAGCAGCATATCAATTGATTAATGATGAATTAAATCTTGATGGTAATATTAATTTAAATCTTGCAAGTTTTGTAACCACTTGGATGGAACCAGAAGCAGATATGCTTATTAATCAAACTAATGGGAAAAATTTTGTTGATAATGATGAGTATCCTCAAACTGAAATTATTCAAAACAGAGTAATAAATATGTTGGCGGGACTTTTTAATGCTCCAGAGGATTCTGATTTTATTGGTACTAGTACTATTGGTTCATCCGAAGCTATAATGTTGGGGGTTCTTGCTCATAAATGGTCTTGGAGAGAAAAAAGGAAAGCTGAAGGTAAAGATTCTTCTAATCCGAATATCGTTATGGGTGCTGATGTTCATGTTGTTTGGGAAAAATTTGCTAAATACTTTGATGTTGAACTTAGAATGGTTCCAATGGAAAAGGGTGAATATACATTAACTGCTGATAAAGTTAAAGAAAATATTGATGAAAATACTATCGCTGTTGGTGTGGTTCTTGGAACAACATTTACTGGTCAAATTGATCAAATAGAAGAAGTTAACGATCTCTTAGTTAAAGTTAAAGAAGAAAAAGGTTGGGACATTCCAATTCATGTTGATGGTGCAAGTGGTGCTTTTGTAATGCCTTTCCTTGATTCTGATTTTAAATGGGATTTTAGACTTTCTCATGTAAGATCTATTAATGTTTCTGGACATAAGTATGGTCTTGTTTATCCTGGGGTAGGTTGGTTAATTTTTAAAGATAAAAAATATCTTTCAGATGATTTGATTTTTGAAGTTAATTACTTAGGTGGTATCCTTCCAACATTTAATCTTAATTTCTCAAAAGGAAGTAGTATGGTTATTGCACAATATTATAATCTTTTAAGACTTGGAAAAGAAGGATATTCTAATATTATGCATAATTTAATGGATACAACTATATATTTAGCAGATACTCTTAAAGATACTGGATATTTCAAATTATTAGATGAAGAATTAATTTTACCAATAATAGCTATAAAACTTGAAGATAATTTAAAGGATTTTGGTATTCCAGATGAAGTTGATGTTTTTGATATTTCTAGGAAACTTCGTGAAAAAGGATGGTTAGTTCCAGCTTATACTTTACCAGCTAATGCTGAGGATATTGCAGTTTTAAGAATTGTTATTAAAGAAAATTTCACAAGAGATATGGCTGATCTTTTAGTTCAAGATTTAAATAATATTTTTGATGAATATAAAAAAGATTTAAAAGATGATTCAAAAAAAGAACCATCTATTAATATCTTCTAAATCTTTTATATCTTATTCATTTTTTAATTTGTATAATGAAATATTTATCTTTGGTTCTTCAATCATAAATTTCTAACTGTAGTTCTACATAATCTAATTTATAGTTGATTACCTAATATTTTTTAATTAATTTAATATCTATATATAAATAAAATATGCATTTATATGAAAAGTTTGGTAACAAACTATAATAACTTAAAATAATTTTAGAATATTCCTAAAAGAATATTTTTTAGTGATTTAATTTTTCTTTTTTATTATTAGAGAGTCGGCCAAAATTCAAAATCATTTTCTTAAAACGATAGATTAATCCTTTCTTTGAGATTTGAAGAAACATCTTTCTTGAAAAAGGTATTTTTGTCCGATAATCTATTATTTATGGGTATTGGACTTTTTTTTATTAATGTTAAAATACAGATTTAGTTTTTTAGATTTTCACAAATTTTTTTCAAGAAAATATTTAATAATATTAGTTTAATAAAAATTAAAAAAAATAGACTATTTATCAAAAATTATTTATATTCAATCTAATATAAAATTTAATGAGGGAAGATGATTTCATGTTTAATGATAAAAAGAAATTTTATATTTCAATGATTTTTCTCGTTACGATTTTAATATTGTCATTAAATTGCCTTCATGCTTCTGATTTAGACGAAGATTTAGGTGTACAATATGAAATTAAAGATGTAGATAATATAGGATCAGATCAATCTTTTCAAAATATGTCTATTTTGGAATATGATTATAATTATGATAATATTAATTACAATAATTTAAATTGTAGTACTTGTAGTTTTAATAGTTCTGATGTTGAATCTATGTATAATAATTCAGATTTTAATCGTTCTCATTTAAATGAATCTGAAACAGTTCTTATGCCTTTCAATAATACTAATAAATCAGTAATTAAGGTAGGCAATGAAACTTATGCTGCTTCATTTTATGTTAATGATAAAGGTAATATTATTGCAAAGAATATAATTAATTATAACAATGATAGTGATTATATACTAGATATAGTTTATACTAACGATAATACTTATTTTGATAATGATTATGTAAGTTTTAAGAGTTTAAATAATAATAAAATATATAATAACTCTAATATTATATTATTAAATAATTTAATTCTTCAAAATGGTAATTTATTAAGTATTAGAAATAATTTATCTTATTATGGTATTGTTTTATCTCAAAATAATGTGGTTCTTATTTCAAATAAGAAAAATAATACTTTTAATAATATTTTAATTTATGAAAACTTAACAAATTTTTCATATTATCATGGCAAGGGTAATATTGTAGTTGATTTAAACTATAGCTCTGAAAATTCGGTTAATAGAAATAATAACCAAAATAATCTGATAATAGATTCTGAAAAATATTCTACTTCAAGTATTTTTAAAATACCTAAACTAGATCTTCACAGTGATTTATTAATAGAAAATAATTATTATAATACTATTAAAATTCACTCGTGGACTTATCCATCTATAATTGCAACTGAAGGTAATTTTAAATCTAAAAATTCTCATAGTCTTCGTTTTTATGATAGCTATGATAATTATTTAATAAATAAACTCGTTACATTCCAAATCAATGGTATTTTATATTCAAAGACCACTGATGAAGAAGGTAAAGTGTCTTTAATTATTGATTTATTAAATGAAGATTACAATTTAAGTAATATAAATTGTGAAGGGAATTCAGCTATTTATTATAGCTTATGTGAAAATAATTGTGAAAATCTTATTGATTGTTATAGTGTAGATGATAAATTTCATGTTAAACTGTTTGATAATGATAATAATCCAATAACTAATAGATTAGTTACATTGGATATTAATAGTATTTTATATTCTAAAACTACTAATAATTCAGGTGTTATCTCATTAAATATTGACTTAACTTATGGTAATTATGTTATAACAGTGATTCATCCGATTTATAACTCACGAATTGATAAGATAATTGAAATTGTACCTGTTTTGATGGGTGAAGATATAACTATTAATCACAAAGATACAGCGTCTTATAAAGTTAAACTCGTTGATAATCAAGGAAAACCTATTTCTGGGGAAATAATTGAGATGAATATAGATGATGTAGTCTATGAAATTTTCACAGATAAAAATGGTTTTGCATGTTTGGATATTAATTTAAACCCTGGTTATTATACAATAACATCAGTATATCAAGAATTTTCAATATCTAATCAGATAATCGTTAAATAAATTTTTACTTTTTTATTTTTCTATTAATTTATTTTTTTAAATAATTTTTTTATAATATATAATATATTTAAATTTTTAATATAATATTTATTAATATTTTTTAAATTATAGTTTTAATTATCAATATATATTTCAATTAAGATATAAATATATAAAAAGAAAATTATTTATTCTAAAAAATAATATTAAATAATGTTAATGATTTTTTATAGGTGGGTATAAAATAAAAATTTTTAAACCTCTAATTTTGACTATGAATGGAATATTTTAAAGAATTGTTCTTTTAAATTTAAAATTAATGGGATTATTTATACTAAATCTACTAATAATTTAGGTGAAGCTATAAACTTTGATTTAAGTCATGAAAATTATAAATTAACAATTTTTCACCTAACAGGTAAAAAATGTATACTGTAGAAGAATTTACTGCTAAAATATCAGCAGATGATTATATAAAAGATTTTGTTGATGTTGATTATTTCTTAGAATTTTGTAAATCTTGTCCGAATTATGAAAGAAATTGGGGATGTCCTCCATTTAATTTTGATCCATTGGAATTATGGAAAAAATATGATAATTTATTGATTATAGGGGTTAAAATTTCTTTTGATGATGATATTTCAAATAAAAAATATTCTTCAGATGAATTGAGTAATATTATTAGTAAATCTTTACGTTTTGAAAAAAATAAATTATTTAATAAGTTAATGCAGATGGAAAAAGAACTTGAAAATAGTGTTTGTTTATCAGCAGGTACATGTAATTTATGTAAAGAATGTGTTAGAATTAAAAATGAGGAGTGTATTCATCCAGATAAATTAAGACATTCAATGGAATCTTTAGGTGCTAATGTTCAAAAAACTATTGAAGAACTTTTAAACATTAAAATTAATTGGATTAACGATTATAAATTACCAAAATATTTAACATTATGTGGTGGTCTTTTATATTAACTCATCATAGGGTATTTCTACTTTTGAAAACATTTTTGCTCTTTTTCTAGCATTTTTTTCAAAATTTTCTTTTAATTCATTATTTGATAGTATTTCATCAATTTTTTGTGATATATCTTCAGGATTACATGGATCTATTAATAAACCAACATCTTGATTTATTATTTCTTTTATTCCACCAATATTACTTCCGATTACTGGTTTTCCACATGCAAGAGCTTCAATTAATACAAGGCCAAAACTTTCTGAGAATGATGGTAATATAAGTAAATCACAGCTTGGTATTATTTCATTAATATTTTTTTTAGATCCTGTAAATAATACATCTTTTATTTTTTCGTTTTTTACCTTTTCTTTTAATTTTTTTAGAAATGGGCCGTCACCAACAATAACTAAGTTATATTCATTTTTTGAAATTTTTTTAGCATTTAACAATGATTTAACATTTTTTCGTTTTATAATATTACCTACAAAAAGAACAATTGGTTTATTATTTAGATTATTTTCTTTTTTAAACTTGTTCTTTTGATTTGGTTTAAATTTATTTATATCTACAGAATTCAAATAAATACGTGTTTTTTCTTTTATGCCTTCTACATTAGTTTTTATTATTTCTTTTTTCAATGCATTACTTACAGCAAGCACTACATCTGCATTTTTTAAGACTTTTTTAATTAGTGGTCTCATAAAAAATTGTTTTTTATACATTTCAAACATATCAGATCCGTGTGCTGTAACATATGTTTTTATTTTTTCTTTTTTGCCGATTTCAACACTTGCAAGTCCTGCAGGAAATAAATAGTGCCCATGAACTATATCAATATTCTCTTTGTCTATTAATTTTTTTAAAGCTTTTTTAGAATTTAAATAGAATAGAACTCCTCTTAAACCAGGAATATTTATTCCTTCAGTTCCAATTACATTAATACCATCAATATCTTGAATATCTTTATGAGGATAGGTGATTACATAAACTTCATGTCCTTCTTCAACTAATTTTTTAGCAAGAGTATTTATATGTACTCCAACACCACCAATATGAGGTGGAAATTGCCCTACCATAGCTATTTTCATTTTTTTAATTCCTTTATTTCTATTTTTTCTTATAATTAAAATTTATATCATGGAAAATATTTAAAATATTCTAAAAATATTATATATTTTGTTCAAATTAATTGAACATAACTTAATGAATTATATGAAAATTTTCATAAATCTATTTGAAATTATTTTTATTAATACATATGTGTATATGCCTACTTACATTAATGAATCTTTTAAATATAATTTTTTAAAAAATAGTTATTTAATCAAAATTAGTATTTAAAAAATTACCTTGCATATCTACTAAAATAACATTAAGATTAATCTCAAATCTGTCTTTACATTTTAACTTTATAGCATCTGCAATATCATTAGAAACTTTTTCATCTAAATTTTCTCTTCTTAATATTTCATAAATATCATCAGTTGTTTTAGAATTATAAATTTCTTTTAAAACATCTTTATTTGCTCCATTTAATGCAGCATATGTAATAATTATTTCACATCTACCATCAGCTATTGAATGCTTTGTATTGAATATGCCTCCAGCAACTTTAACAAGTTTACCAATATGCCCAAATAATGTAAAGTTTTTAACGCCTTTTTCTGCAGCTTTTTCGAACATAAACCCAATATAATTTCCTGTTTGAATAATCTGTTCTTTAGAAACATTTAGTTTTTCTAAAGCTATCTTTTCACCAATATTACCTGGAACAAAAACTAAATTATCTAGATTTTCAGCAATAGCTACATCAATTTGATAAACAATTGAATCTTTATAGGCCTGTGAAGACATAGATCTTGCAATACCTGTAGTTCCCAAAATAGAAATTCCATCAACAATACCTAAACGTGGATTCATAGTTTTTTTACCTATTTCTTTTCCTTTTGGAATAGATATTTCAACTTTAACCATTTTGCCCTTTGGAATCAATGGTTTTAAATTATTTTCAATCATCTTACGAGGAACAGGATTAATTGCATATCCACCAACTGGGATTTGTAGTCCTGGTTTTGTAACTTTACCAACACCATCTCCTCCAGTGATTAGAATTGTTTCATTATTTTTTTTATCTAATAGTTCTACAGTAGCTATAATGTCTAAATTAACTGTAACATCAGGATCATTGTAAGGATGTTTAATAGCTATTGATTTTGCAAGATTATTTGATATTTTTTCATTTTTAATTATTTCTATATCAATAATCTCTTTTGGTGTTTTAATTTGAACAACAGATATATCTTCATCTGTTAAAATAGTTTTCAATGCACTTAAGGCAGTAGCTGTTGCAACACTACCTGTTGTAACACCATTTTGAGTGTTTTCTAAACTCATATAAAAAATAGTAATTAAATATAATTTAAGAATAAAAAGATGTTTATAAACTTTTTATTCTTGCAATTAAATCTTCTTTTGCAGGTGCTCCAGTAAATTCTACATTGTTATTAATAACAATTGTTGGAACAGCCATTATTCCATAATCAACAGCTCTTTGCCTATTTTCCTCATTATCGATTTTAACAATTTCTAAATCAATATCGCCTAATTCTTGCTTTACTTCTTCAGCCATTCTTACTGCACCTGGACAATGAGGGCAGCCATCAGTTGAAAATACTTCGATTTTTGTAGTCATTTTTTACTCTCCTAATTTTTATAATTTATATCTATTTTTAATAAAATATTTAAGAATATCGTTTTTTAAATTTTAAATATCAAAAAGATTTATATTAATACATAAAATAAATTATAGTATTAGGTGGTTTATTGAAAAAAAAAGTTTCTGCTATAGGATCTGCTACAATAATTAATGCAATAGCTATTGGTTATGGTTCAGCTTTTGGTATTGATTTAGATATTATTATAGATATTAAAACATCTTCTAGTAATTTAAAATATCATTCTGATATTGGAGCAGATACTAAATTAATGGAAATATGTGTTAAAAATACATTAAATCATTTTAATATTTCTTATGATGATATAGGTTTGGAAATTAAAACTAAATCTAATCTTCCAATGGCTTCTGGATTATCAAGTAGTAGTGCATTATCAAATGGAATTGTTTTAGCATTATCTAATATAATTTCTGAAGAGTATGATAAAAAACCATTAAATGATTTTGATATTATTAATTTAGCTATTGATTCATCACTTGAAGCAGATGTTACTATTACTGGTGCTTTTGATGATGCAACTGCTTCTTATTTTGGTGGAATCACTGTAACAAATAATGAATATAGGGAAATTATTAATAAAGAAAAGATGGATGAATTAAAAGTACTAGTTTACATGCCTAATTTTCACTCAAAGTCTAGTGATGTTGATGTTTCAAAAATTAAATTACTCTCTCCACTTGTTAAGAATGCATTTAATATGGCTCAAAAAAGAGATTATTTTAATGCTTTAACATTAAATGGTTTAATTTATTCAGCTACTTTAGGTTTCGATTCATCAATAGCTATTGATGCTTTAAATGCTGGAGCTTATGCATCAGGATTATCAGGTACTGGTTCTTCTTTTGTAGCTATTTGTGAAAATGAATTTATTGATGATATTAAAGATTCATGGTCATTTTTTGATGGAAAGATTATAGAAACTAAAGTAAATAATCTTGGATGTATATTTTTAAAATAAAATAATTTAAATACTAAAATATTAATAAATTATATCATTATCAATTAGGTGTTTTATCTTATGGGGAATAGAAAAAAAGGAATTTTTTTTGAAAACAAACAGGAAGCTTATAATCTTCTTGAAAAATCCAGAAAACAGATTGATGAAATTGATAATGATTTAGTTGATTTGATTTATCGCAGAACTTCTCTTGCAAAAGATATTGTATATTCTAAACAATTTTTAGGTATGGATATTTATGATAAAGAAAGAGAAAAGTCTTTACATGATAAAGTTAATAAGTTAGCAATTGATAAGAATATTGATGAAGAAATTTTATCTGAAATCATGAAAATGTTAACTATTTTAAGCAAAAATGAGCAAAAAGAAATTTTAAGGAGGAATGAAAATGGGAAATATTAGGACTTCATTTGTTAAACGTTTATCTAGAGAGCTTATAGAGACCCATCAGGGTGAATTTACTACTGATTTTGATGAAAACAAAAAATTAGTAATGGAACATTCTACTGTAAGTACTAAACATTTGAGAAATAAAATTGCTGGATATGTTACAAGACTTGTAAGGCAAAGACAAAGACAAGAATAATTATTTTATTTTTCATTATTTTTTAACTACTTTTTTTAAAATTTTTCTTAAAGTATATTAATTAGAAATTACTTTAATTTATATATTATACTATCATTATTTTTTTTATTTAATTGGAATTTTAGCTTTTTAATGATAATATATTATTTTTTGTTAATTAATAGGTTGTGAATGTTAATGGAGTTAGTAATAGCTAAATTTGGGGGAACTTCGATCGGTAATGGTTCAAGGATTAAAAAAGCAGCTCAATCTGTAGTAAATACTTATATGGCGGGTAAAAAAGTTGTTGTTGTTGTTTCAGCTATGAATAAAGCTACAGATGATTTGATAAAAATTATTAATGAATCTATAGGTGATGCTGTAACTGATAAACAAAATGCAGAAATTTTATCTATGGGGGAATTAACAAGTACTAGGATTCTTTCAGGAGCTATTGAATCATTAGGTGTTAAATCTGAATATATTGATCCTTACAATGAAAACTGGCCTATTATCACAGATTCTAATGCATTAAATGCAGAAATTGATTTCGAATTAACCCAGGAAAAATCTAATGAATTAAAAAATTTAGTTAATCAAGGGATAATACCTGTTGTTTGTGGTTTTATTGGTAAAGGAAAAAATGGAGAAATCACAACTTTAGGTCGTGGAGGCAGTGATGTAACTGCTTTCTTACTTGGACATTGTTTAAGTGCAGATGAAGTTATAATTGTTACTGATGTTGATGGTGTTATGTCAACAGATCCTAATAAAATTGAAGGTGCTGAAAAATTAGACAAAATAACAGTTGAAGAAATGAGAGATTTAGCTACTCATGGAGCTCAAGTTTTACATCCTCATTCTTTGAAATATAAAGATCCAATGGTAAATGCTAAAATAATTTCTTTTGAAAAAGGTGATTTATCTAGTAGGGGGACTTCTATTGTAGGGCCTTTTGGTGATGATATGATGAAATCAGCTACTTTATATCCAGAACCTATTAAAGTATTAGCTCTTGTTGGGGAAAACATGCTTAAAAAGCAAGGATTGCTCTCAATATTAACAACTACCTTAGCAAAAAATGAAATAAATATTTTTGGAATTTCAGCAGGTCAAAATTCCATAACATTTTTCTTAAATAAAAAAGATGCTAATAATGCTTATCATTTATTACATGAATTAGTAGTTAAAAATACTACATTAAGTTCACTTTCACTTGGAAAAGATATATCTATGGTTACAATAGTTGATCCTGATTTTATCAACACTCCAGGTGTAATTTCTATTTTAACTGATCCCCTTAGGGAAAACAATATTAATATTGTTGAAATTTCTTCTTCACAAACAGCTATTGTTTTGTTTGTTGAATGGGAAGATGGTAAAAAAGCTTTTGAATTAATTAAAGAGGTTTTAAAATGAATTTTCAAGGTACATATGTTGCAATGGTTACACCTTTTACATCTAACAATGAAATAGATGAAGAAGGTTTTAGAAAAAATGTTAATTTTCTCATTGAAAATGGTGTAGATGGATTGCTTGCAGTAGGAACTACGGGTGAATCAGCTACAATGAGTCATGAAGAACATAAACTTTTAATTGAAATATTAGTAGATGAGGTAAATGGTCGTGTAGATACATTAGCTGGAGCTGGAAGTAATTCCACAAATGAAGCTGTAGATTTAGTTAAGTTTTCTGAAGATGTTGGTGCAGATTCTGCACTTGTAATAACTCCATATTATAATAAACCACAGCAACATGGACTTGTTAAACATTTTGAATCAGTAGCCAATAGCGCTGATATTCCAATCATTGCATATAATGTTCCATCACGTACTGGAATAGATATGTCTTCTGAATCTATTATTGAAATAGCTAAAATGGATAATATTAAAGCTTTAAAAGAAGCTACTGGTGATATTACGAAGGTATCTAATACATTAAATCTTCTTTATAGCGAAGGATTAGATGATGACTTTAATATATTGTCTGGGGATGATTCTCTTACATTACCTATGATGTCTCTTGGTGCAAAAGGGGTTATTAGTGTTTCTGCTAATATTAATCCTAAAAAAATGTCATTAATGGTTAATTGTATCCTTGATGGGGATTTTGAAAAGGCTAAAGATCTTCATTATGAGTTAAATGATTTGACTAAAGCTCTTTTCATTGAAAGTAATCCTGTTCCTGCAAAAGAAGCTTTAAAAATAATGGGTTTGCCTGCAGGCCATGTAAGACAACCTTTAGCTCCTATGAAGGAAGAAAATATTGAAACACTTAAAATTGCTTTAAAAAATTCTAAAATAATTTAATTAGGTTATAATATGTTAAAAATTGCTGTTACTGGAGCTCTTGGAAGAATGGGTTCTGGAATTATTAAAAAAATTCAAGATTATGATGATATGGAAGTAGTAGCTGCTATTGAAATTCCTGATACTCCTTTTGAAGGTGAAGAAATTGGTAGTAAAATTGGTATTGAATCAATTGGTGTTAACATCACTGGTTCTCAAAATTTAAAAAAAGTTTTAGAAGAATCTAATGCTGATGTTTTAGTTGATTTCACAATAGCTCCTGCTTCAGTTAATACAATTAAAATAGCATCTGAATCTGGAGTAAATCTGATTGTTGGAACCACTGGATTTACTGAAGAACAAATGAAAGAAAATATCAAAAACATTGAAAAGAACAATGTTAAATCAGTTATATCTTCTAATATGTCTATTGGAGTAAATGTTTTCTTTAAAACACTGAAAGATTTATCAAATCTTTTATATGATTTTGATATAGAAATTATAGAGGCACATCATAATAAGAAAAAAGATGCTCCTTCTGGTACAGCTATGACTGCATTTGAAATAATTGCTAATGAATTAGGTAGAAATACTGAAGAAATTGCTGTATATGGTCGTGAAGGAATAGTAGGTGAGAGAACTAAAAAAGAAATTGGATTACATGCTATTCGTGGTGGAGATATTGTTGGAGATCATTCTGTAATGTTTATTGGTGAAGGTGAAAGATTAGAAATAAATCATAGAGCTCATACAAGGGAAGTATTTATAGCTGGTGTTATGAGAGCTTTAGAATTTATTGAATCTGGTGAACCAGGTAAAGTTCATAATATGAATGATGTTTTAGGATTAAATTAGGTGTTTTAAATGGTTAATGTTGGTATTTTAGGTGCAACTGGGATGGTTGGCCAAAGATTTATAAATTTACTTGATGAACATCCTGATTTTAATATAACTGATTTATGTGCATCTTCAAGGTCTGCAGGAAAAAGATATGAGGATGCTACTACATGGTATCTTGATGAACCTATGCCTGAATGTGTTAAAGACATTATTGTAAGTGAAACTAATCCAAATGATGTATCAAATGATACTGAAATAATTTTCTCTTCACTTCCAACAGAATTTGCTGCTAAAACAGAAAAATCTTTTGCTAAAGATTATGTTGTAGCTTCTAATGCTAGTGCTCTTAGAATGGAGAAGAATATTCCTTTAATTATTCCTGAAGTTAATCCTCAATTTTTAGATATGATTGAAATTCAACAAAAAGAAAATAATTCTGATGGCTTTGTTATAACTAATCCTAATTGCTCTACTATTGCTTTAACTTTAACATTAAAACCTATTCAGGATAATTTTAATATTAAAAAGGTTCATGTTTCAACTATGCAAGCTATTTCTGGTGCAGGATATAATGGTGTTCCTTCTATGGCTATTATGGATAATATTGTACCTTTTATTGGTGGAGAAGAAGAAAAAATGGAAAGTGAAACATTATACTTATTAGGTTCTCAAAATAATGGTGATGTAAGTCCATGTGATTTTAATATTTCTGCATCTTGCCATAGAGCTCCTGTAGTTGATGGTCATACTGAAGCAGTTTTCATTGAGTTAGATGATGATGTTAATATTGATGATGTTAAGGAAAAAATGTCTTCATTTAAAGCACTTCCCCAAGAGTTAAATTTACATTCTGCACCAAAAAATCCACTTATTGTGAGCGAAGACGAAAATAGACCACAACCTAGAATGGATAGAAATGCTTCAGATGGAATGGCTGTTACAGTAGGAAGACTTAGAAAAGACCAAGCATTTGATAATAGTTTTAAATATGTTCTTGTGGGTCATAATACTATAAGAGGTGCTGCTGGTGCATCTATTTTAAATGCAGAACTTATAAATAATAAAATCCTTTGAATCTATTAAATATTTTTTTAAATTTTTCTTCTTTTTTTGAATTTCAACTTTTTTATAGCTTATTTTTTTTATAATTAGTTATGATTAAATTTAAATATTATAAACATTATATTTTATCTTATATTATGATTATTAGCTATACATTTAGGGTTTTAAAAAAATGTATGGTTTTTTATTAATTCATTTATTAATTAAATTAATTTATTAATAAATAATTTTAAATAACTAATATTGGGATAGTATGGGGCTTGGAACAGACACTGAAAAAGAAACTCTTCGATCATTATTTAAAGCTTGCTTGTTAGAGCTTGATAAGCTTAAAATTGAAGTAACAGAACTTGAATTTGTGAATAATAAGTTTACTGATGATAATATTGTTAATAATCTTCAAAACAAGATTTTAGAAAAAGAAAATGAATTAGATATGATTAAATCTAAAGTTGAAGATGATGTTCAATATTTAAATAATATCATTGCTGAGAAAGATGACATTATTAAGCAAAAAGACAATAAAATTTATGAGCTTAATTATATTACTAATTCTTTAGATGAAATTAAAGAATATTTTGCAGAACAATTAAAAGACTTTAAAAGAAAAGAATTAATGGATATTAATGAAAGATTAGATCAATCTAAAAGCATTATTGCTGAGAAAGATGCTAAAATTAAAATACTATCTAAAGAGATAGGTAATAAAAATATTGAAATCATTAAGTTGGAAAGTTCTCTAAAAAGCAAGAAAAATATTATCTCTATTAAAGAGGAACTTGATAAAACAAAAGAAGAAGTATATAAAAAGGATAATGAAATTAATTTACTTAAAGAAAGTTTTATTCCTAAAGATAAATACTTTAAACTCAAACAAGAACTATTTAAAAAAGATGATAAGATAAAAAGACTTGAAGAAGTTAATAAATTTTTTAATGATTTAAAAACAGATAATAACTCCCAAAATCCAAAATCTCTTCATAAAAATTATGAAGAATAAAATTATTTTTTAAGAAAAGCTCTTACAAAAGATGCTTCTGCATCAATATTTATTGGAATAAAGTACGCATAATACTTATTTTTAACGATTCTATTAGTATTCGTTAGATTTTCAACTATCCAAATATTATTTTTTAGTAAAATTTTATGAATTGTACTTTTTCCGAATTTATCTACAGATGGTGTGTCTATAGCTAGTCCATTAATATTTTTTTCAATTAAAGTTTCAGCAAATTCTTTTGAGAGGTAAGGATTTTCAATGAAATACTTGTCACTACCCCAATTATTACACCAAGTTGTGTTTAAAATAACTATTTTTTCTAACGGATTTTCGAATTTTTCTATATGGATTTCCTTTTCATTATTTTTATATTGTATTATTGATGATTTTCCAATTAAATTGTCTAATTTTAAATTTAAAATATTATTAGTATTTTTTATATAATGCAATGGTGAATCAATATGTGTTCCACTATGCAAACAAGCAGAAATTTTACTAATTAAAGAACTATCATTTTCATCAGGAACTTTAAAATTATTTAGTTTAAATTCAGGATCTCCTGGAAAAACCTCTAAATTATTTATTAATTTATGAGATAAATCTATATATTCCATATTACCTATTTTTGATATGTTTTTTATTATAAATTAAATTAACCATAAAGTATTTATATAACCTCTAACTCAGTTAATATGTAGGATATTATATAAATTTAAATCCATTTTAAAACATTAACTTATTTTGTAAAATTTATTAAAAATTGTTTTAATGGTAATTAATTTGTAATATTCGTATCTAAAATTGAACATTTATTTAAAAAAAATATTAAGGTGATTATTAATGGCACAAGGTGGACAACCAATTTTTGTATTACCAGAAGGAACTAATAGGTTACTTGGGAGAGATGCTCAAAGAACCAATATATTAGCTGGTAAAGTATTAGCTGAAACTGTAAGAACTACTTTAGGTCCAAAAGGAATGGACAAAATGTTAGTAGATACTCTTGGGGATATTGTAGTAACTAATGATGGAGTTACTATTTTAAAAGAAATGGATATTGAACATCCTGCAGCTAAAATGTTAGTAGAAGTAGCTAAAACCCAAGAAGATGAAGTTGGAGATGGAACTACAACTGCAGTTATCATTGCTGGTGAATTACTTAAAAAATCTGAATCATTATTAGATTCTGACATTCATCCTACTATTATAGCTATGGGTTACAGAAAAGCAGCAGAAAAAGCTCAAGAAATTTTAGAAGAAATTTCTATTGAAGATGTTTCAAGAGAAATGTTAGTTAATGTTGCTATGACTGCAATGACTGGAAAAGGAACTGAAAAAGCTCGTGAACCATTAGCTAATTTAGTTGTTGACGCTGTTAAACAAGTTGAAGATGATTGTACTGTAGATGTAGAGCACATCAAAATTGAGAAAAAAGAAGGTACTGTTGTAGAAGATTCTACTTTAGTTGAAGGTGTTATTGTAGATAAAGAAAGAGTTCACGCAGGTATGCCTACTAAAATAGAAAATGCAAAAATAGCTTTATTAAATGCTCCTCTTGAAGTAAAAGAAACTGAAGTTGATGCAGAAATTAGAATAACTGATCCTGCTCAAATGCAAGCTTTCATTGAACAAGAAGAAAACATGGTCAAAGATATGATTAATAAAGTAGTTGATGCAGGTGCTAATGTTATTTTTGCACAAAAAGGTATTGATGATCTTGCACAACATTACTTATCTAAAGCTGGAATCATGGCTGTTAGAAGAGTTAAAAAATCAGATATTGAAAAATTATCTAAAGCTACTGGTGCTAATGTAATTTCAAACTTCGACGATTTAACTGCTGATGATTTAGGTGAAGCTGGTATTGTAGAAGAAAGAAAAGTTTCTGGTGAAGAAATGATCTTTGTAGAAGAATGTAAAGCAGCAAAAGCTGTAACATTATTCTTAAGAGGAAGTACCAAACATGTTGTAGATGAAATCGAAAGAGCTATTGAAGATGCTATTGGTGTTATTGCTGCAACCATTGAAGATGGTAAAGTTGTTGCTGGTGGAGGAGCTCCAGAAATAGCTATGGCTAAAAAATTAAAAGATTATGCTGATTCTATTAGTGGAAGAGAACAATTAGCTGTAAATGCATTTGCAGAAAGTTTAGAAGTTGTTCCTAAAACTTTAGCTGAAAATGCTGGTCTTGATAGTATTGATTCATTAGTAGATCTTAGATCTGCACATGAAAAATCTGCATTCATGGGTCTTAATGTATTTGATGGTTCTGTGATGGATATGAAAGATGCTGGTGTAATTGAACCAAAACGTGTCAAAAAACAAGCTATTCAATCCGCTAGCGAAGCAGCTGAAATGATTTTAAGAATTGATGATGTTATTGCATCTACTGGTGGCGGTGAACCTGATATGGGTGGTATGGATCCTGCTGCTATGGGTGGAATGCCTCCAATGTAATGTTAAAAAGATAATTTATTTTATCTTACTTTTTTCTTTTTTAAATATTTTTTCTACTAGAATCTTTTATAAACTTTTAAATATTCCTAAATATATATTACTTTTTGATATTAAATTTAATTAATTTTTAAATTTATTTTCTTTATAAGGAGTCCAAAAAATGGTTAGTGTAAATTTAGAAGCTAAGAAAGTTGTAGATTCAATGATAGAAAAAGCTGACGAGCTAAATATAGCTGTTAGTAAATTGAATAATGGTGCTACAATACTTGATTGTGGTGTAAATGTAGAAGGAAGTTTTAAAGGTGGAGAATTATATACTAAAGTTTGTCTTGGAGGTTTAGGTGAAGTTGGAATTTCCATACCTGGAGATTTATCTGAAACATTTTCTCTACCTTCAGTTAAAACTAAAACTAATTTTCCAGCTATTTCAACATTAGGTTCTCAAAAAGCAGGATGGTCTGTATCTGTTGGAGATTTTTTTGCATTAGGTTCAGGTCCTGCAAGAGCTCTAGCACTTAAACCCTCTGAAACATATGAAGCGATAGGTTATAAAGATGATGCAGATATAGCTATTTTAACATTGGAATCAGATGTTTTACCTGGTGAAGATGTTGCAGAATATATAGCTGAAGAATGTAATGTGGATGTAAATAATGTATACTTGCTTGTTGCACCAACCTCTTCCCTTGTTGGCTCAATTCAAATTTCTGGAAGATGTGTTGAAAATGGTACCTATAAAATGTTAGAAGCACTTGATTTTGATGTAAATAAAGTGAAAATTGCAACAGGAATAGCTCCTATAGCTCCAATCGATCCTGATGGATTAAAAGCTATGGGTAAAACAAATGACGCAGTTTTATTCGGTGGAAGAGTCTATTATTATATTGATTCTGAAGAAGGCGATGATATTGCAGATTTAGCAGCAAAATTACCTTCATCAGCCGCTGATAGCTATGGAAAACCATTTTTTGATGTATTTAAAGAAGCAGATTTTGACTTTTATAAAATAGATAAAGGAATGTTTGCACCAGCAGAAGTAGTTATTAATGATTTAAGAACCGGTAAGTTATATAATACTGGTTTTATAAATTTAGATTTACTTAAAAAATCATTTGAAGTAGAATAACTTTTTTACACTTATCATTTTTTATGGGTAAAAAAGATGAAATTATCGAATCATTGTTTTTACTTTTTTTAGATAAAGGAATTGAAAAAGAACTGCTGAAAGATTGACAATAATGGTTGGTTTAGCAGCAGCAGGTCCTTTTGGTTGGGGAGTTGCAGCAACTTTAATAATTGGTGGAACTATTGCAAATGCATATAGTACAGGACTATTTGATAATTTTTGGAGTACGTCTCCAGGATATATAAAACTAACTAACTGGGTTGATTTTGGCATTGGTATGGGATTGTCATACGTTGGAGGACGAGTAGCTTATGCGCCAGCAAAAGTTTTAATGGAAACTGCTTTAAGAACACAAGGTGTTAAATTATCTACTACTTTTGCCCAAGTCTACTATAACACTGCCGTGAAAGAATATACTATTAAAACAGCTCAAAAAAATATATTTAGGAATACGATAGGTAAAACTACAGGTGAACAGATTTATAATATTGTTTATAATTATGGAAAACAAATTACTATTCCTTCACTTATCCACACAGTTTCTGATCGTGCAGATATAGTTTAAAACTTTAAATAGATCTTAAATGAACTTCAAAAAATATAAATTTAAAATACGATATAAACTATCAAAAATAGGAAATAAAATATCAAAAGTAGGAGATAGAGAGATAAATTTTCATAATTATATAATGTTAAATTATAAATGGATATACCCTCTATCTTGGGTTTTCTTTTTCATGCCCTTGGTTATTGCTACTTTATTACAAAGAATTATATTACCCAAAACACTTGCATATATAATATACTCATTATTGATACTTATCATGTTAATAAGTGGTATTGTGGAATTGACAGGCAGACTGTTAAGTAATAGAAAAAATGTTTCTAAGTCAGAAGTGAAAATTAAAAAAGATCAAGCAATAAAAATATTTAAAGATAAAATAAATTCTGATGTTTTGATTAATGATGTCTTTTTCACTTATTTAACATATACTCCAGTTTATGCAATAAAATATAGAGAAAATAATTCTAAACAAAATAAAATTATTTTTATTGATGCATTAAATGGTGAATTTTACAAAAATACCGATGAAATTAAAAAATCATTAGACAAATATTCAGATTATGTGTAAATAAGTATATTTAGATTATTTCAATATTTACAATTAAAATTTTCTTAAAAAAAGCCAAATAGCAAATGAAATTCCCGAGTAAAAATACTCATATACTAGTACCTATAAAATCAAAAATAAAACCTAATGTAATTAAAAATAGTAGGATAATGTTAATTATTAAAGATTCTTTTCTGTTTTCTTCGTTTCTTAAAATAGTGTAGTTTTTTGTTTTTTTTAGCTATTTGGTATCCCTTGAAGTATTAGATTTTGTTTTTTTCTTCCATTTCTTTTTGAGTTTTTACATTAATATTTGTCATAATTAATCCTCTTCTTGTATTATAGTTATAATGGTAAAGTTTATCAATAATGAATTTTAAATATTGATTTATGAATTCTATTGATAATAATTCTTGTGAAGATTATGAAAATATTAAAGTTCCAAATAGTCAGCGAAAATTAATTAAATATTTAAGTATTGGATGAAATTACTAAAATTATTCATAAGAGCATGGAACCGGAAGTAATTAAAATCATGATTTTTATAAAAAGTCTTTTATGAGTCTAAAACTATTAAATAATCAGCAGAATATTGTAGGATTATGGGTATGAAAATGGGATTAATATGGTTAGATAAGTGGAATAAAAAAGGATTTAGAAGGTATAAAATATAAATGGGGAGAAGGATAGGCCATCTAAAATTAACTGATGATCAAAAGAAAGAATTGAAAGATAGATATGTTAAATCTCGACTTAAAAACAACTAAATAAATAAAAGAACATATTTACAATAAATGAGGGGATTGATTAATGCAGTTTCATGGTTGTCTCATGTTTTAAAGAGTTTTAGTGCGAAATATGGAAATCCTTATCCCAAATATGCTAAAGAACCTGAAAATGCTGATGAAATATTACATAAACAAGTAATTGATATTAAGAAAATAATTGAAAAATAAAAATATTGATTTTAATGATACTGTCTTTGTTTTTATGGATGAAGGATCTTTTAATAACACAGATAATTCACAAAGAGTATGGTACTTTGAAAAATAATGTCATAGAAAAAAAATTCTGATAGGGAAAGAGCAAATACAATTATAGTATTTTTGATAAAGTTGTTAAATAATAAATTTTCGTAAGAATTCTTCCGATAAGGAATCTGTTTGTGCATATTTATCAAAATAAACCGTGAAATTTTCTTTTAAATAATCTTTATCTTCAATATATTCTGTGGATAATTCATGTTTTATAGCATACCA
>Ga0334882_1000624_pt1 | contig 52733 bp, 42 predicted proteins | sample GraSluR1_MG_5_FD_207226 | JGI IMG/M metagenome (GOLD analysis project Ga0334882, IMG submission 207226) | Sludge microbial communities from methane-producing bioreactor in Wageningen University, Netherlands - Granular Sludge_15_04-R1 | ecosystem: Engineered > Bioreactor > Anaerobic >... | reverse complement strand
CCTTGGCGCCAGCCTGATCCCACGCTCCGGGCTCCCGCCCCAAGAGCAAAATACATGCGCCCCCGCCGGGCTTGTTCAACCCGGGATTGCAGCGTGGCTTCGCACGCTACTAATCCCTACATTGTTCTTCTGTTTTTGTTGTGAGGCCACAATATATGGTTGATTAAATCCATCTGAAGACTATATAAGGTGGATATCAAATTATTTTCTGCTTTTCATCCCCTTCCCTTGACAGCCCATCACTCTCTTGTCAAGAGACCCTAACCCCTTGGATTGTGGCTTGTTAACAAGCCCGCTTCAGGGCCGGATTCGCGAAATTATGAAGAAATCAACAGTCCTCCGCGTTTTGATCGCACCCGGCATGGATGAAAGCGATATTCGCTATGCCACCGGCTTTGCCGCCACCGACCCGTTTGTCCTGGTCCTGGAGAGCTCCCGCCGGCATCTGCTGGTGTCGTCCCTGGAGGCGGCACGGGCCCGCAACTCCTGCCCAACCGCCTGTCTGCATACCCCCGCCGATTTGTTCCCCGACTCCCCCAATCGCCCCCGCTCGATCGCCGACCAGATCCTGGCGCTGCTTCGACAGCTCCGTCGCACCGAAATCGAAGTGGGCCCGTGGTTCCCGCTCGCCATCGCCCGGGCCATCGAAGCCAACGACGTGCGCGTGAGCCTCTCGACCACACCGGCATTTCCCACCCGCACCATCAAATCCCCTCGCGAAATCGCCCTCATCACCCGTTCCCAGCGCGCCGCCGTCGCCGCCATGCGCGCCGCCATCTCCGCCATCCGCGGCGCCGAGATCGCCCCCAACGGAACACTGAAATCCAACCGCCGGACCCTGACCGCCGACTCCGTTCGGAATCTCATCGAACAGACGCTTCTGTCTCGCGGCTGCACCGCCCAAGGGACCATCGTCGCCATCGGTCCCCAGGGGGCCCGGCCTCATGATGAAGGCTCCGGCCCGCTTCGGGCCCATGTGCCCATCGTCCTGGATATCTTTCCCCGGGATAAGCGTACCGGCTATTGGGGCGATATCACCCGCACCGTTGCGCGCGGCCCCGCCGATCCCGACCTCCGCCGGTTGTACCGCACCGTCTTGGCCGCCCAGAAGCTCGCCCTGTCCATGGTGCGCCCCGGCGTCGAATCCCGTGCCGTCCAGCGCGCGGTCGAGGACTTCTTCTCTCGCGCCGGTTATGAAACCCGCCTGGCTCCACCCGGACGCGAATCCGGCTTCATCCATAGCGTGGGCCACGGCATCGGACTCGAGGTGCACGAATCCCCCGGCCTGCGGAATCAACCCGGCCGCCTTTCCGCCGGAAATGTTCTGACCGTCGAGCCTGGCCTCTATTTGCCCGGATTGGGCGGCGTCCGCATCGAAGATACCGTTGTCGTCACTTCCCAGGGATGTAAAATCCTCGCTACCTTCCCCAAAATACTGGAAGTATAGCGCCCGATGAAAAGTTTTTTCCTCGCCATCCTCTTCCTGCTGCTTTCCGCCGTCGTCGCCGGCTGGATCTATTTTCGTCAGTTCGAGCGTTCCAAGCTCTACGCCCCCAGCCGCGACATCGCGACCACCCCTGCCCAATTCCAGCTTCGCTTTCAAGATGTCACCTTTGTCGCCTCCGACGGCACGTCCCTTCACGGTTGGTGGATTCCCGCCAACCGCCCCCGCGGCACCGTTGTATTCTGCCACGGCAACTCCGGCAACATCGGCACCTGCGTCCACTACGCCCCCGATTTCCACCAACGCCAATTCAATGTCTTCCTCTGGGATTATCGGGGATACGGACGCAGCACCGGCCGTCCCTCGGAGCGTGGCCTGTATGATGACGCCCGCGCCGCCTTTGATGCCGCCGCCACCCTGTCGCGGCGTCTGCCCATCCTCGTCTACGGCCTCTCCCTCGGCGGCGCCATCGCCGCCCAACTCGCCACCGATCGCCCCGCCGCCGGCCTCGTGATCGAAGGCGGGTTTGCCTCTGTCGCCGATATCGCCCGCCGCTGGTATCCGGATCTCCCCATCCATCGGCTTCTCTCGGTTTCCTACGACTCCGCCGCCAAGGTCGCCACCCTCGAGGGCATGCCCAAGCTCTTCGGACACAGCATCCAGGATGATGTTGTCCCCTTCCAGAGCGGACGCATCCTCCACGGCGCCGCCGCCTCTCCCAAAGTGTTCGCGATCCTTGAAGGCGGACACACCGACAAGTCCTGGTTCACCCCCGGCGCCCCCGGCAACGCCGAACTGGAAGCCTTCCTCAACCAGTTCTGACCGTCGCGCCCCGCCGCCCGTTCAGAACGTCCACGTGCCGGCCACCACCAGGTTTCGGCCGGGCTCATTCACCCCCGAACCGTTATCCGGTGGTCCTCTTATTCAAGAGCGGTCGCCAGCGCCAGCAGCGTATATGATGTCACCAGATTCGGATCCGCTTCCCACCACCGGTTGTTCTCGTTCGCCCAGAATCCATCCGGTTTCTGCAGGTCCAGAAGCCGCCGCACGACTTCTTCACGCCACGAAACCTCGCGGCCGTCCGGCCCCGTCAGGACATCGTCGCCCATCGCTTTCAGGCTTTTGGTCAGCACATTGAAAAAGTAGTAGAGCCCTTCTTGGCCCATCCCCGGATTTTCGTCCAGCGACCAGTGCCGGATCGCCCAGTCCCGGGCCGATTGCACTCGCTCATCCTGCTCATCCACCTCCGCGTAGATCAGCGAGAGCAAGCCGGCGTAAGTCATGCTGCCATAGGATCGCAGCATCACGCGCCCCTCCGCATTGGTCACCGAGGCGCCCATCCCCGGCGAATAGGCAAAGCCCCCCTGATCCTCGTCCCGGTCGCTTCTCCAGAGGTTCGTGTTCACGCTGGACAGATTCTGAATCTGCGCCAGGAATTCCTGCACCGCCCCCCAGTCCAGATCGACCCGCGGATCTCCCGCCGTCCGCAGGTCTTCCACGTCTTGCGTCAGTCGCATCGCCTCGTAGGCAATGTAGCTGTTCGACAAATCCGCATATGCCCGGTCCGTGTCTGCGTCGTAGCCCATCCCCCCTCGGAAGGCATCGGATTCCAAATGCTGCATGCCGGCCAGAAAGCGGCGTGCGTTCTGGACCACCGGCACCAGCTCCGGACGCCCCAGCGCATGCAGCGCCGACATGCAGATGGCCGTGTTGTAGTTCATCAGCCCCCCGCCCCGCCGCTGCATCGATGGCGTCCGCCAGATCGAGCCATCCTCCCGGACGTTGGTCAGAATGAATACCATGCCCCGGTTGATCGCCGGCTCAAAGCGCTCCGCATCCGTCTGCTGCAGCGCCCAAATGGCCAGCCCCGTCATCGCCGGCGATTCTGGCATCGCCCAGTGGCCTCCCGCCTGCTGCTGCGCCGCCAGCCATTCCCCCCCCCGTCCCATCGCCGACCGCGCTTCCTCCTCCAATTCCGCCGGCAACCCCAACGCTGTCCCAGCCCAAAGACCCATCAAAATCAGCCAAATCCCTGATGTCTTCATTCGCTTCTTCCTTTCAACAAACCATAATACCCCTTCAAACGCCAAATGCCCATCTCCGGTTCAACCGCTTCCTTCAATAGCCAAATTTCTTTTCATTTCATCTCCTATCGTTCAACAATGCCCCACCCATGACCGATCCCATCCAGCCCCCCGACGACGATATTGCCCTGATGGCGCAGGTCCGGAACGGTTCCCCCGACGCCTTCCGCCTCCTGGTCGAACGCCATCAACGACCCCTCCTGAACTTTTTTGCACGCATGGGCGCTTTCACTCAAGCCGAGGATCTCGCCCAGGAAACCTTTTTGCGACTATGGAACTATCGAAACAAATACAAGCCCCGCGCCAAGTTCACCACCTTTCTCTATACCTTGGCACGCCATGCCTGGCTCGACCACATTCGCAGGCAGAATCGGTTCCGACTCTTTGCCGAACGCTACCGCGAGGAAAGCCCCTCCGCCACCGATGGCGGAATGCAGCGCCTTCACCGAAAACTCGATATCCACGATGCCCTCGAACGCCTCACCCCGAAACTTCGCGAGACCCTGGTTCTCGCCGTCCACCAGGGCTTGGGCTACGACGAAATCGCATCCATCCTCCGCATTCCCGTCGGCACCGTCAAATCCCGCGTCTTCAATGCCTTGGCCTTCCTGCAGGAGATCTACAATGAAACCTCCCGCTGATCCCCTCAACCATCCGCCATTTGCCCACCTCTGCCAACAACTGCGCTGCCTGCCCGCGCCCGAACCCTCCGCCCAGTTCACTCAAAACATCATGTCCCACCTTGCCTCGCAGGAGACGGTTCGCCACTCGATCTTAGGCCAGATCGCAAAAGTGGCGGCAGCGTTGGCCTTGCTGCTGGCGGTATATTTAATCCATTACCCAAGAAAAGAATACGCTGTCTCAGTCGACCAATCTCCCATCGAGATCCTCATGGCGGCCCAACGAACCGATGGCGCTTGGTCGGCGGCGGTTGATAACCAGCCTTCCCGATACGATACCGGTGTGACGGCGCTGGCTGTTTTGGCCCTGATCCATTCCGATTCCAATCCCCTCGAGAGTTCCGGGGCAATAGCGATCCGCTCCGGTATCTGGCATCTGCTTAGGACCCAGGACGAACAGGGCGTCTTTGCATCAACCGTCGGTTCCGTGCCGTACAACCACTATTTGGCAACAAAAGCCATCGAAACGGCAGCCGGTTTGCCTGGTGCGGACCCGGATTGGCGATGGGCGGCCCGGCGTGCTCAAAAACACCTCCCGCCGCCGGAACATCTCGCCAACCTCAACCGTCACTTGGCCAACCCGTCCACCTTCCCCCCCAGATGGGCCATGGCCGCCGGCCCCTCCGCCCAACTGGCCCTTCATCTCCTCCGCCCTGGGGTCAGTCCTCTTTTTTAATCATTTCTTTCATCCGGCTCGCCGCCCCCGAGGTCGCCATCTCTACCTGGCGGACCATGCGCGACAGATTTGAGCCCCTCCCCATTTTAAGCCGGGAGGCGATCCAATCGTTCCGAACGCAACTCGATCTACGCACCCACCATGCCAGCACCTGCTTGCGCACGTCGCCTTTTCGCATATAGTCCAGGTGCTCTTCGCTGATTCCCAGCCTGTGCATGGCTTCCTGCACCATTCCTTCGGCGGCCACCTGATCATGAAACAGGGCTGCTTCCCCGGCGTAGGATCGTCGGTCATGAAGGGCAATTTGCTCGCTGGCATGCTTTTTCATGCGCTCCCGAAAGGCCTCCCCGCCTAAACACCACCCGCTGGTCAATTCACTCCAGGCTTTTTTATCTTCCTCACTCAAAGTTTGTTGCAGAATATGCACCGCCAACTTGCGCAGATGCTCGCCATATAGAGAAAGACCTCTGTCATTATCCTCCAGCCCCAGATTTCCGAGCGTGCGTTGGGCTACCAGCCATGGTGGACGTGGCTGGGAATGCAGATATGCCGGCAGACTGCTCCATGAATACTGGGTCAGTGCGCCTTGCGGATCGCGAATCAAGCCGGATCTGACCGGGTTCAGATGAATGTAGTTTGCCGCCTGTGAAAAGTAGTTTCCCCGATCGGCTTCCACCACCAGTGCCTTGTAGCGGCCTTGAAGCACATGGCCGCGCAGATGATGTCGCACGTTGAACCGCCGTGTGTATGTGCCCTGCAGCCAGTGCATTCCAACGACCATGTTGGATTCCGGTGTTTCCAGCAGTAGGTGATAGTGGTTGTTCATCAACGCGTAGGCGTGGATCAACCAGCCGCACCGGTCGCAGGCTTCAGACAGCGTATCCAAAAATGAATGGCGATCTTGATCGTCACGGAATATGTCTTCGCCGCGGTTGCCACGGCTCATGATGTGATAGACAGCCCCTGGATATTCAATTCTTGGTTTTCGCGCCATGATGGGATTCTTTCCCCAACTGATCGAAAGATGTCAATGATTAAATACCGGGACTGACCCCGTGTGTTTTGAGCCAGACGGAAAGGATGGAGATGTCGGCGGGGGTGATGCCGGAGATGCGGCTGGCTTGGGCAAGGTCGCGGGGGCGGATGGCGGAGAGTTTTTCTCTGGATTCGTAGCGTAGGGCGCGGATGGAATGGTAGTCCATGTGGTCGGGTATTCGCTGGCGGGCGACTTGTTCGGACTTATCCAGTTGGCGAAGTTCCCGCTCGATATACCCCGCATAGGTCAGTTCAAATTCCACTTGTTCGATGACTTCCTGGGGCAGGTTTTCGCGACGCCCTGGCAAGCGGTTGTACTCCATGTCCGGGCGCTTGAGCAACTGGGCCAATGGTCGTCCATTGTGAATGATTTGATTCAAGCGTTCGATTTCAGCATGAATGGTCTGATGCCTTTCCTGGACTTGCTGTTGGCGGGCGGCGGGGACAATTCCGATCACTGCCGCCATATTGGCGAGCCGGAATGGTGCGTTATCCTGTCGAAGCAGTAGGCGGTACTCCGCCCGGGAGGTAAACATCCGGTACGGTTCATCGGTACCTTTTGTGACCAGATCATCGATTAGGACCCCGATATAGGCTTCGTGGCGCTTGAGAATCAGTGAGGACCTGTTCAACAGTTGAAAAGCCGCATTGGCGCCGGCCATGAAGCCCTGGGCGGCCGCTTCCTCGTAGCCGGTGGTTCCGTTGATCTGCCCGGCAAAATACAGCCCCCCTACCCGCTTGGTTTCCAGGGTGTGGGATAACTGCGTGGGATCGAAGTAGTCGTATTCGATGGCATAGCCGGGTGCGAGAAACTCAGCCCGTTCCAGACCCGGGATGGAGTGGATCATCTCGCGCTGGACCTCCAACGGAAGGCTGTTGGAGGTTCCGTTGGGATACACCTCCGGTACGTTGCGACCTTCCGGCTCAACGAAAACATGATGATCGGTGTGATGTGCGAATTTGACCACCTTGTCTTCAATGGACGGACAATAGCGGACCCCGGTTCCTTCGATGAGACCGCCATACAGCGCTGAATCGTTGAGGTTAGACTGGATGATTTCGATCGTGCGGGCATTGGTATGCGTGAGCCAGCATGGTATTTGGTCCGTTCCGGGAGTCCAAGGCGCAAACGGAGGAAGGTCGATTGTTCCACGTGGAACATCCCTGGACAAATCGGGATCGATCACGTAATTGGAATCAGGGACGGCGCGGGATTGTTCCACGTGGAACAATTCGCGGTTTGTCCGGCATCGCCAGCTGAAAAATGGCGGGGGTTCTTCGCCGGGTTGAATCGACATTCGATCGTAGTCTATACTGGTTTGTCTGAGCCGTGGGGGCGTACCAGTTTTGAGTCGCTTCATCCGGAACCCCATGCCTTGGAGTTGAAGACTGAGTTGATCCTCTGAAGGCTCATTAAGGCGACCACCGGAGACCACTTGCTTACCGACGAAAATCTTTCCACGCAGGAACGTTCCGGCGGTCAGAATTACAGATTTGGACTCGATGAGACCTGATCGACGGCCAAATACTCCCGAAACCCGGTCATTTCGAATCTGAAGAGATTCCACCTGGTCTTGGATAAGGAACAAATTCTCTTGGGCTTGCAGCACGGATAGCATTCGCGCGGAATAAGCGGGTTTGTCGCATTGCACCCGATTGGCGCGTACCGCCGGGCCTTTGCGGCGATTCAGGACCCGGAATTGAATTCCAGTGCAATCGGTGTTCAGGGCCATTTCTCCGCCGAGGGCATCGAGTTCGAAGATCATGTGAGATTTGGCGATCCCGCCAATAGAGGGATTGCAGGACATCCGGGCCACGGCCAGGAGATCCATGGTGACCAAGGCGGTTCGGGCTCCGAGGCGGGCGGCGACCAGCGCTGCCTCGCATCCGGCATGCCCGGCACCGATCACGATGACATCGAAGGAATACATGGGGTGGGGGAGTGGGAGCGCGGATGCGGATTGATGGAATAATGAAACAAAGGAATGGCTTAATATATTGTGAAATCAATCACATAAAATGGTGGTAGTGAGTGATGATTGAGGCTATTTACCAACACAAAACCTTGAAAAAATGGCATCCAGCACCTCTTCCGGGCAGTTTTTTCCGAAAATTTGGCCGATTTGTTCCAAGGCAGACCTGGAATGAGTCGAGGCGGGCAAAAACTGAGCTTCCGAACCGGATTTTAGGCAATTTTCAGCCATATTAACCTCATCCATTGCAATAAGAAGTGATTTCTGATGCCTTTCAGATATGGCAAAGTCGCCGTGATCGCTTTCAGAGGATTCCGGAAAGACTCTTTGGACTATTTTTGAAGAAATTTGGGTAATTGGAGGGTCAATTTTAAGCGAAACGGGCAAATAATCAGTTTTTGGAATCAATGTTTCATCCAAAAGGCGCCCAAGATCGATTTTGGTGCCGATTACGATGATTTTTCGGGGATCATGCGAGTTGATGAAATCGATTTCGGGTCTGGAAAGGGGCTTGGAGGCGTCGACAAGGCATAGGGTTAGGTCGGCATGGGATAGGGCGTGGCGGGTTCGGCGTATGCCTTCTTTTTCAATTTCGCACGGGGCGTCGCGGAGTCCGGCGGTATCGATCAGATGCATGGGAATTCCGTGGAGAGTCACAAACTCCTCGATGGTGTCGCGAGTGGTGCCGGGGTAGGGCGAGACAATGGCGCGGTTTCGGCCGGCGAGGAGGTTTAGGAGTGTTGATTTTCCAGTATTGGGGGCACCGGCAATGACCACCCGGGCGCCGTCGCGTAGGACATGGCCCTCGTGCCAGGTGTCTAGCAACGACTGAATCCCCAGGTTGATGGGAGCCATCCGCCCGGCCAGTTCGCTCGGAACCGATTGGGGCAGTTCATCATCCGGAAAATCGAGCATGGCCTCGATGTCGGCGCAGAGGGCCAGCAGGTCGTCGTAAAGGGCACGGATCCGGCGTCCAAGGGCATCGTCGAGCTGGGCGGTGGCGAGGCGGGCGGCACGTTCGGACCGGGCATGGATCAAATCCGCTACGGCTTCGGCTTGAGTGAGGTCCATTTTGCCGTTCAAAAAGGCCCGTTTAGTGAATTCACCGGGCTCGGCTTGGCGGGCGCCGGCGGACAGAAGGGCCGAGAGAATGCGGAGGGCGGCTTGGGAACCGCCGTGGCATTGGATTTCGACGGAATCTTCGCCGGTGTAGGAGTGCGGGGCTCGAAAAACCAGCAAAAGGGCATCGTCCAGGATCTCGTTGGAATTTGGATGAACGACTTGTCCATGGAGGAAAGTGCCGGGTTGGCGTGCAGAAGGGAGGGGAGGGTGACAACGAAACAGGCGGTCGGCGAGGCGATAGGTGTCGGGGCCCGAAACGCGCACGATGGCGATGGCGGCCTCGCCGGGAGCGGTCGCGACGGCGGCGATGGTGTCGGATGGATGGGGAAAGGGCATGTGTGCGGTTTGATACACCCAAACCGCGCGGGTCGCAATCCCCGAAGCGGCGACATTCCCGAAGCGGAGGAGCGCTGGATGGGGTGCAACCCACTTCCGGAAGCATTCGGGTGCCAGGGCGCTTGCTGGCATAGCGAGGGTCGCGCAATGAGCAATGACGAATGACAAAAGACCCAAGCACGAAAGAAGCTCGCCGCACGAATGACGAACAATCGATCCAAGAGTCACAACATCCAAGAGACTGCGGCTCTGGGACAGCGCGGTGGTTGTCGGCCCTTTCCGCACCCGCAAGGGCTTGTCGGATCAATCTTGAAGCATGAGGGTGGCGGCGCCGATGACGCCGGCGTCGTTACCAAGCGAGGCCTTCTTGATAACGATGTAATCGGCAAAGAACGGGCTGAGGCGCTCGCGCAGGTGTTTTCGCAGGGGTCCATAGAGGATGGGACCACTCTGTCCGACGCCCCCGCCGATGATGAAGGCTTGCGGCTGGAGAAGGTATGCCACGGAGGACAGTCCGGCGGCGAGACAATCGGCGACTTCGTCATAGACGGCGATGGACAGTTCATCGCCCTGCTCGGCGGCCTGTTCGATCATCTGCGGACCGATGGCGGTTCGGTCGCCGTGACAGAGGGTGTCGAGGAGGGAGGGGCGGCCTTGATCCAGGTAGCGGAGGGCGCGTTCGACGATGCGCTGGTTACCGACATACTGCTCCAGTCCACCTTGGCCGGTGGGGGTTTGGATTCCGTGCAGGTCGATGGTCATGTGGCCGATTTCGCCCGCCATGGAGCGGGCGCCGCGATAGATGCGGTTGTGCAGCAGCAGGGCGCCGCCCACGCCCGTGCCCAGGGTCAGGAACACGACGTGCTGATAGGCCCGCCCGGCGCCATGAATGCACTCGCCGGTGGCCATGGCGTTGACATCGTTGTCCACCATCACCGGAAGTTGGACTCGATCTTCCATCCGGCTGGCCAGCGGAACGCCTGTCCATCCGGGCACGTTGGGCAGGTCGTGGATGAAGCCCCGCCGATGATCCACGAAACCCGGAACGCCGATGCCTACGCCGGCGAGGGTCATCGGCGGGTTTTCCGGGCTTTCGGCGGCCAGTTCGCTCACCCCTTGGGCCATGGCGTCGAGCCAGGCGGCCTGGTCGGGCAGGTCGGCGGTCGGGATCTTCCTACGCGCATGGATGGTGCCGGCGTCATCCACCAGCGCCAGCTTGACAAAGGTTCCACCGAAATCGATCCCCACGGCATACCGGGCGGTGTTTTTCATGATTTGATCCACACCTTTCGTTGAAGGGTCGGCTGTCATGGGATGGGATCATGGCACCAGGGATTGTCGGGAGTCCAACCGAAATGACGGAGGCCACCTCACAAGTCCGAGTTTGGCGGAAGTCTCCCGAACGACAATGGGCGGGTGGACGTGGTGCGCCAGATCCCATGCCGGCATGCTAGGCCCCCTTATGGCTCCGGCCTTTGGCCATCAGTGCGGCCAGCAGACCGAGGACGAAGCCGCCCGCCGCGGTCAGCAGCAGCAGCAGCACGGCCGGCATCTCTCCGCTCATCCAGAGAAATCGCACCCGCACAGGGGCGATGTTTTGCAAGATGATGGCCGCAAGCGCCAGGGTGAGCACGAGAATTCCGATCAGTTTGGTTTTATTCATTGTGGCGTCCTTGCATTGGGGTGAATGCGGTCCTGCGCTCAACGAGACGATATATTAGGGCTTACCTGTGATCTCTTCAATATCGAGGACGGGCTTGTTGTTTTTCTTGTTCATGGATCTTCAGGGTCCTGTTGGCGAGAATCAATCAAGCCTGGAGCGAAACGTCGCCGGCGTTGTAGACGAGCAAGATGTCGCCGGGGAGGTCGACGGTCTGCTGCAGGAAGGAGATGAGGGCTCCGTCGGTGTCTTCGTCCGGGGGCTCGAAACCGGCGAACAGCACGGCGGAAGGCTGCATGGCATCGCGAATGGCTTCGATGTGGGATTCGGCGGGCATGACGACCAGATCAGCCTCGATCCGGGCCAGGGCGAGCATCTCCTGCATTTCCTTCGCGACGTTGTGGATGTCGGCCTTGGGGGGCACGGGGCGCAGGATGCGGATGGGGCGGGTGCGCCATTCAGGGTTGCGCTTCAACAGGTAGGCCAACAGGAGCATCAAGGCGCCGTTTTGCTCCTTGGACCACCAGATGTTGATGGCGCCGTCAGGGACGGGAGTGCGCGCCTCCTTGTCTTTCTGTTTGTTGGCGACGACGACGATGCTGCGTCCCATGCGCTTGACCAGGGAGAGAAGATCGGAAAACACGCCGGTCTTTTGCGGGTCCTGACTCCAGCCCAGCAGGAGGGTGTTGGGGCGCAGGCCGCCCAGGCCGTGGCACTGCAAGAGGCCCTGCACGGCGGCGTGGATGTTTTCGTCCACCACCACGACGGGAAAGGCGTCGAGATCCTGTTCGCGAATGAATTTGCGCAGAATGGTTTCGGCTTCGCGCTGGCGCGCGACCAGGTCATCGAGGTCGCCGCGGATGACCTGTCCGATGGAGACGATGCCATTGTCTTCGGTGAGCCAGCAGGCGTACTCAGCGAGATGGATGCGGTTGTAGGCCCCGCCGCTGAGGGCGAGGATGGACGGCCGCCAATTCTTGGGGTGGTAGTGCTCCATTTCCAGGCGCAACAGGGCGTTGCGGGCGCGCTGATAGGCGAGTCCGCTATCGAGGTCGCCCCACTTCACCAGGATTTCCGCGCGCGCGATCAGGAAGTAGAGCAGCCCGGCCATCACCATGGCGACGAAGGCCCAGAGGGCGTTGATCAGGAACATGACCCCGAGGCAACCCGCCGCACCCAGCAGAGCGATGGACCAGTGGTTGAGGCGAAACGTGGGGCGGAAACTGGGGTTGTGAGTGATGCTTTCGTAGAAGCAGGCCAAATTGACGGTGCCGTAGGTCATCAGGAAGAACATCGTGATGATCGGCGCGATGGTGTCGAGGTCCCCGGCAAAGATTCCGGTTTGGGAGATCAGGAAGGTCAGGACAATGGCCCGGCGGGGATCGCCGGAAGGACCGCTGCCACGCCCGAATCCCTTGAGGCTGCGGAAAATGTTGTCGCGGGCGAAGGCTTGAAGGATGCGCGGAGCGCCCATCATGCTGCCGAGGGCGGAAGACAGCGTGGCGGCGATCACGCCGGCGTAGATCAGCGCACCGGAGAAGGCGCGGTCCTTCATCACGAAGCCGTCGCCGAGCAGGTCGGTGCGGGGCACGCTCGCGGCCAGCAGGATGGCGATGGCCGCATAAATCAGGGCCGCAACGCCGATTGAAGCCAACGTGCCGTTGGGGATCGACCGGCTGGGCTCCTTGAGGTCACCGGACATGTTGACGCCGGCCATGATGCCGGTGACGGCCGGGAAGAACAGGGCGAAGACCACAAAAAACGGAAAATCTGGTGTCCAGGCGGGCACAAGATTGGCCCGGAGGATTTCCGGGGAAAACCCCATGCCCGCGCCGACGAAGAACGATAAAATGGAAAGAGCCAGGACGGCCAGGATGCCGTATTGGACGCGGATCGTCCACCCGGCACCAATATAGACACAGGCAAAAACTGCGATGTTGGTGAGGGTGGCCACGTGGCGGAAAGGGAGGGAGATGCCCGGGAACGCGGAGAATATCGCCTCGGTGAAGCCGACGACATACAACGTCACGGCGACGGCCTGGGCGATGAAAAAGAAGATGGCAATAACCCCGCCGAATTCCGGGCCGAGGCTCCGGCTGATCAGGTAGTAGGCCCCGCCGCCCTTGACCCGCATGTTGGTCGAAATGGACGAGATGGACAGGGCGGTGATCAGCGTGATGGCTTTGGCACCGGCGAGAATGACCAAAGCATTCCACAGCCCGGCATAACCCACCACGGTATTGAACCGCAGGAACATGATGACGCCGAGAATCGTCAGCAGGCTCGGCGTAAACACGCCGCCGAACGTCCCGAACGAATAGCCCGGCTTGGCAGATCGGCTGTTTTTCTCTCCGTTCATGGCTGGCCTTTGGGAAGACGCCGGGCAGAATACTCCAGCCCGTTCATCGTCACAACGGGATTCATCCCATGCGTTCGGCTTTCCTGGGTACTTGGGTTTGTGCTCCCGTTTTTGCTTGTGCGGGGCGGGTAGGGTAGCGTAGAACCGCGGACAGATTTCCGCGAGCCGGAGATTGCGGGACGGTAGCTCAGTCGGTAGAGCACGAGCCTTTTAAGCTTGTGGTCGTGGGTTCGAGCCCCACCCGTCTCACCATTTGAAAACCCCGTTTTTATTGAGTAAAAGCGGGGTTTTCGCCTTTTCGGCGGAAAGAAGACCACCACGGATGTACACCGATGAACACGGATGGGAGGCAGGTGCGTTTCTGCGTTTGGGTGCGACGGGGCTGTCATTTTCATGGCCTTGAGCAGCCCGAACCGGCTAGAACTGGGGCGTTATGACCCGGGAAGAGTTCCAGACGATTATGAGCAAAGCTGAGCGGCCGGTGATTCTGCTGGAGGGGACGCGCGAATTGCCGGAGCCTGACGCGGAAAAGCTGGAGGCGGTTGCGCGACGGCTGGCGGAAGACTATCCGCCGGCGCGGTTCCGGACCGGCAACGCGGAGGGGGCGGATGCGGCGTTCGCGCGCGGGGTGGCGGCCGTGGATCCGACGCGACTGGAGTATGTCCTGCCCTACGACGGCCACCGGAAGAAATCGCTGGCGTCCCGTTCGTACCAGATCACGCTGGCGGATTTGCCGAAGGTGGCGGAAGAACGCGCCGCGCGGGACACGGCGGACGCATCGCCGGCCTACGGCTCCATGCTGGCCAAGCGCGACAAGGTGCCGAGCGTGGGCGCCAGGGTCCGGTATCTGCTGCGGGACACGTTCAAAGTGACCGGCTCACCGGAAAACGGGCTGCCGCCCGCGACGGTGGGCTTGTTCTACGTGAATGCCCGAGACCCCATGAAAGGCGGCACCGGCCACACCATCCGCGTCTGCCGTTGCCAAGCGATCCCCGTGGCCTTTCAGGAGGAATGGATGGGATGGTTTGCCATGGGGTCAGGCTGACAAGTCCACAACCGGGGGCAACAACCGGGTGCCTTCCGGGTGGACGCCATGAAAGGGAAACGCTACACAACAGGCGTTGAAATGAACTTCCGAACGAAAAGGCGTATGTCATGATCAAAGTGCTCAAACTGTTCGAGAGGGGCATTGTCTGGGCCCTGCTTTTGCTGATGATGCTGGTGGTGCTGGTGTCCGTGGTCGAGGTGGCGGGTTCCTTTTTCCGCCTGTTGATGAAGTCGCCGCGCTTTCTTATCGGGTTGGATAATTTGCTGGATCTGTTCGGGGCGTTCATGATGGGGCTGATCGGGCTGGAACTGCTGGAAACGATGAAGGCGTACTTGCGGGAGGACAAGGCGCACGCCGAAATCGTCTTCCTAGTGGCGCTGGTGGCCGTGGCCCGCAAAGTGATCATCGTGGACTATGCGACAATCGAGCCCGTCCTGCTTTTTGGCATTGCCGCCGTGATTGTGGCGCTGGGCGCGGGATATTACCTGGTGCGCCGGGCGATGTGCCTGGACGCAGCGGCTTCGAAGTCTTCGGACCTGGCGCCGCGGTAGAGGAAGAGGGCGGTAGGATTTATCGGGCCAGTCGGGTAAGTTGGTCGATGAGATCGGCGGTGGGGGCCGTTGATTGATCGAACCATTCGTGCAGGGGGGCGGCGAGGTCCGCCCAGGCGGCATGGAGATGGGGGGCGAGGGCGTCTTCGAGAGTGGCGGGGGCCGGCAGCCGTTGACGTAGGGCCAGGGCTTGGCCGAGATGCAGCACGGAATCGCGGAAGGGGCGCAGGGCTTCATCGCCGAGATCTTCCGCAAGCAGCAGCCGGGCGGCCTTCAGTTTTCGGTTCGCGGAGGAAATCGCTTCTTCCAGGGCGCGCTGATCTTCCGGTGACAGGGGGACCGGGGTGGTTTCATCGGCCGGATGGAGATGACGGGTGGCGCGCACGGTCGTGGCGATGAGTCCGTTGGCGGCGAGGGATTCCAGGGCAGCGGCCGTGGAGCGGTCGATCACCTGCAATTCGACGGGAGCCAGCGGATCGGTTTTGCCGGGGCCGAAGAGTTCCCCGTGCAGCGAACGCAACGGTTCGCGCCACAGATCGGCATTGCGGTCGACAATGACCAACAGGGTGGAGGCCGCGCCTTGGAGCGGGAAGCGCTCTTCGCAGGCGACCAGCGAAGCTCCGAGTTGCGAGCGGGCGCGTTCGGCAAAGGCGGCCGACCGGTCGGCGGGTAGGGCGGGTGGCGCCGGGGTCTTGGCGGGCTCCGAGGGCGGGGCCATAATTTGCTGCAAGCGGGCCATGAAGGCCTGTGCCCCGCCACGGAATTTGATCCCGCCGAGGTTGGCACGGCCATCGAGCAGGCCGTCCGCGAGTTCCTTTTTCGCGGCGAGCGTGCCCAGCATGCGGTGTTCGATGGTGTTTTGGGATACCAGATTCACGACGGTGACGGGGCGGGTCTGGTGCTTGCGCCAGGCGCGGGCGATGCGTTGCTCGAGTTTGGCCGGATTCCACGGCAGGTCGCAATTGACGACGATATTGGCGTTCTGGAGGTTGAGGCCGACGCCGCCGGAGTCGGTCGACAGAAAGACGCGGCAGGCCGGATCTTCCTTGAAGGCCATGATTTCGGCGCGGCGCCGGCGCTGGGGCACGCTTCCGGTATGCCAGGCGTAGCCGATGTTCATCTTTTCGCAGAGTTCCTTCACGAGTTGCAGCATGCGCTCCCACTCGGAGAAGATGATGAGCTTGGCATCGGGCTCGGCGCAGGCTTCGTCGATGATTTTCTCCAATTCGCCCAGCTTGGGGCAGGTGCGGTCCTCGGGATCGAGGATATAGGTGGTATCGCAGAGCATGCGCATCATGGCCAGCTCGCGCATGAGTTTGTCCTGCTGCTGCTTGGTCAGGGGGCGGCGCTTGGCCAGACTGACCAGCCGGGCCACTTCCTTTTCATGGTCTTCGTAAGCGGCGGACTGGGAATCCGCCATCGGGACAAAGTAATGGCGGTCGGTCCGGTCGGGCAGTTCGGTTTCGACATCGGATTTGAGGCGGCGGATCATGACGGGCTGGATGCGCTGCCGCAACCCGTCGAGGTTGCGATAGCCGCTGGGCCGGCCGCGGTCATCCAGTTCGTAATAGTCGCGGTTGAAGCGGAACAGGGGGCCGAGCAGCGACGGATCGAGGTAATCCATCAGCGAACGGATTTCGTCGATGCGGTTTTCCAGCGGGGTGCCGGTCAGAATGAAAGCGTAGCGGCTTTGGAGGCGCTTGATGGCCTGGGTGGTCTTGGTGCTCCAGTTCTTGATGCGCTGGGCTTCGTCGAGAATGATGACATCGGGTTGCAGGCGGGCATTGACCTCGAGGGCGTCGTTCAGCATCTGCTCGTAATTGACGAGGGTGAAAAACGGCGCGGCGGAAAAGGCCTTGAGTCGGGCGGGTCGCAGGCCGAACACGATCTGGTGGGGCAGGTCGGTGAAGCGCTGGATTTGCTCTTCCCATTCGGTTTTGAGCGAGGCCGGCGTAATGATCAGCACTCGCCGGGCAAGTCCCAGGCGGTGAAGCAGGGCGCTGGCGGCGATGGCTTGGATGGTCTTGCCCAATCCCATTTCATCGGCCAAAAGCGCGCGTTCGTTGAAGGCGAGATGCAGCATGCCTTCGCGCTGGTAGGGAAAGAGGGGGACCTTGGTTTCATGCGCGGGATAGATGCCGGCCTGGACTTTCTGCTCGTAGTCGCGTCGGAGGCGCTTGCGCTCCTCCATGCGGTTCAGGGTTTCCAGCCAGGGGTCCACGTCCTGGGAAATGCGCAGGGCAGGAAGGCGGGCCGAACGCAGGGCGTCCAGCGCCGCATCCCGGTCATCGCCAATCAGCTTTCCGTCGTCATGGAAGCGCTTCCGTAGGGGGCGGGGTAATGGGTCGAGTCCGCGCTCGACCTGAATGGAACGATGGTCGCGGTCGGGCACGATATCGATGCGCTCGGACCCCTCTTTTTCCGCCTGGGCCATTTTCCGGCGAAAGCGGGCATGCAGATGATCGAGCACGGCTTCGACATGCTTGCAGGTGCCGAGTCCGTTGATGCGAAAGTCGATGCATTGGCAGGAAAAGGCGCGCGTGGCGAGGTCGCGCACTTCCACCAGATAGGTCATGCCGCTGCCGGAGCGGACCCGGAAATTGGAATAGATGGGAAACCGGGCATCCACATTGGTGATTTGGAGTTTCTCTTGCTGCGCGCGCCAGCGGCGGCGGGCGATTTCATCTTCGTCGGAGGTGGCCCAGTTGTGGGCGCTGGGCGGATCGGGGGGAAGGGAAGACCGGGAGACTGCGGATGGGCTTTTCGTTTTGGATCGGGTGGATTTCATGGGCGGAACTGTAGCGGGTACAGGGGATGATGAAAAACGCAAATTGCGTAACGTCCAGCCCCGGGAGAGGTGGGGGTGGATGTATCGGCGTCAGAGTGCCCGCGTCGGGGTCGGGCCCCATGAGAGATCATCGCCGATATCGTGGAGTGAAATACGGGGGGGGACAATTATTATGAATTATCGGACTGACCCCTAGTCGGGGGCGAGCAGATCGAAGCCGGAGGCCGCGTCGGGAAGGCGGCGGGCGGTGGAGTCGAGCAGTTCGGTCAGGACGACTTCGAGGACGTGCCAGGTTTTGACGCCGGTGCGGATGCAGCCGGTGATGGTCTTTTCGCCGCGGCCGCAGGCGAGGTGGACGTGGAGGATGGGGGTGCCGTTGGCGTCGGGGAAGAGGGTGCCGGTGCCGACGACTTCATGAACGCCGTCGAGGGTCGCCGTCAGGGGCTCGATGGGCGGGGGGGAACCGCCATCGACGGGGCCGGTGACGAGCGTACTGCCGACATCGGCCCCGCCGTGGAGCGTGACCACGGCATGGGTGATGCCGTGGTCGGCGGCGAAGCGTTCAAGGCACTCGTGGAAGATGTCGCCGTGTTCGAGTCGGATGACAAACACGCGGCCGGGACGGGCTTGGCTGGATTTCATGGCACGATGTGGGTGCCGTTCTTGCCGGCGATGGCTTCTTCGAGCAGATGGGGTTGGGTAATGATGACTTCCTTGCCGCCGTTCTTGAGGAAATCGATGGCGGCCTCGATCTTGGGGCCCATGCTGCCGGCGGGGAACTGGCCTTCGGCGAGATATTGTTCGGCTTCGGCCAGGGTCAGGGTGTCGAGTTCGCGCTGTGTGGGCTTCTTGAAATCGATGGCGACCTTGTCCACGCCGGTCGAAATGATAAACAGATCGGCCTGGAGGTTCTTGGCGAGCAGGCAGGAGGCGAAATCCTTGTCGATGACGGCCGGCCGGCCTTCGAGTTCGCCATTTGCCTTTTCGACGACCGGGATGCCTCCACCGCCGACGGCAATGACGATGACATCGTTGGCGAGGAGCAGGCGGATGGTATCTTCTTCGATGATCTGGAGGGGCTTGGGCGAGGCCACGACGCGGCGCCAGCCGCGGCCGGCGTCCTCCTTCATGGCCCAGCCGTCTTTGGCTTCGTGTTTCCGGGCGTCTTCCTCGGAATAGAAGGGTCCGATGGGCTTGGTGGGGTTGGTAAACGCGGGATCGTTCTGGTCCACCAGGACCTGGGTGACCACGGTGGCGATGGGTTTGTGAAGCTTTTGGCGGTGCAGTTCGTTGGCGAGGGTCTGGCCAACCTGATAGCCGATGGCGCCCTGGGTGTCGGCGACGCAACTTTCGAGGGGGACCTGGTGGAGTTTATCCTTGGCGAGGTCCGAGCGCAGCAGAATGAAGCCGACCTGCGGGCCGTTGCCGTGGGTGACCACGACGCGGTAGCCGGCGGCGATGAGTGCGGCGATATGGTGGGAAGTTTCCCCCGCGGCCTGGTATTGGTCCATGACGGACATTTTGGAATTATCGGTGATGAGGGAATTGCCTCCGATGGCGATGACGGCGAGGGGGCTGGTCATGGTGGGTTCTCCTGTGGGGTGTTTAGCCTGAGAAGGGGCATCCGCCGCCGGCACATCCCTGTCCCCGGGTGGGACAGGCGCCGGAACCGCAGGGGGGCACGACGGCGGAGCGCGATGACGAAGAAGCGGGGGTGAACGCCGACAGTTGTTTCTCGAGTTTGATCGAGCCGCAATTCGGGCATTCCGGCTTGTGGGCGCCGGAGACCAGTTGTTCGGAGATGTCTCCGCATTGTGGGCAGATGAACTCGAATAGGGGCATATCGGGGTGGAGTCAGGACACGGATTGAAGGGCGTCGATCAAGATGTTGGCCTGGCGCATGCCGACAAAATCGGCCACCTTAAGGCCGTTCTTGAAAATGACCAGGTACGGGATGGTGTTGACACTGAACCGGACGGCCAGTTCACCGTTGTCGTCGATGTTGACCTTGCCGATCTTGACGTTGGGCACCTGGCGGGCGACCTCTTCGAGGATGGGGATTTGCATGCGGCAGGGTCCACACCACGGGGCCCAGAAGTCCACCAGCACGAGGCCGTTGGCGATGAAATCCGAAAATGTGGCTTGATCGAGATCGGTGCTCATGGGGTATTCCTCTGTCGGGGTTTTATCAAAGCCGAGACGGAACCACAACAGGCAATTCCGGCTCCCCATGGGGTCAGTCCTCTTTTTTCATCCGGTTGGACCGCGCCCTTCTTCGACTACGGGGGGCGGCGCGCGTGGAATTCGGCGGGATGGTTTGTTTTGACCTTTTTTCCACGCTATGGAAAAGTTCCGTGGCATTTTTCCACGGCATGGAAACTTTTTTTCCATGGTGTGGAAAATTCGGGCCACCATTTTCCATGGCGTGGAAAACCAGCTTTAAGAAAGGATAACGACATGAGCGAGGACAAATTGAAGGTGCCGGCGGACGGGCAGGCGATCAGGATGGGTGCGGACGGGCGGCTGGAAGTGCCGGACCGGCCGATCCTGCCGTTCATCGAGGGCGACGGAACGGGGCCGGACATCACACGCGCGGCGATGGTGGCGTGGAACGCGGCGGTGGAGAAGGCCTATGGCGGCCAGCGCAAAGTCGAATGGATGGAAATCTACGCGGGCGAGAAGGCCAACGAGGTGTATGGGCCGAACACGTGGCTGCCGGCGGAGACGCTCGCCGCGTGCCGCGACTACCTGGTGTCGATCAAGGGTCCGCTGACGACGCCGGTGGGCGGGGGGATCCGGAGTTTGAACGTGGCGCTGCGGCAGGAGCTGGATCTGTATGTGTGCCAGCGGCCGGTGCGGTGGTTCACGGGGGTGCCCAGCCCGGTGAAGAGCCCGGAGAAGACCGACATGGTGATTTTCCGCGAGAACTCGGAAGACATCTATGCGGGCATCGAGTGGGCGGCAGGGACGCCGGAGGTAAAGAAGGTCATTGATTTCCTGACGAAGGAAATGGGCGTGAAGAAGATCCGGTTTCCGGACAGTTCGGGGATCGGGATCAAGCCGGTATCCGAAGAAGGTACGCGCCGGCTGGTGCGGGCGGCGATCCGCTATGCGCTGGACAACGGGCGCACGAGCGTGACCTTGGTGCACAAGGGCAACATCATGAAGTTCACGGAGGGGGCGTTCCGGGACTGGGGCTATGCGACGGCGCGCGACGAATTCGGTGCGGTGGCGCTGGTCGGCGGGCCGTGGCACGAGCTGGCGGATCCGAAGACGGGTCGGAAGCTCATCGTCAAGGACGTGATCGCGGATGCGTTCCTGCAGCAGATTTTGACGCGTCCGGCGGAGTACGACGTGATCGCGACCTTGAACCTCAACGGCGACTACGTGTCGGACGCGCTGGCGGCGTGCGTGGGCGGAATCGGGATCGCGCCGGGGGCGAACATCAACTATGACACGGGCTGCGCGGTGTTCGAGGCGACGCACGGGACCGCGCCGAAGTACGCCAACCTCGACAAGGTGAATCCGGGGTCGCTGATCCTGTCGGGCGAGATGATGTTCCGCTACATGGGGTGGACGGAGGCGGCGGATTTGATCATCGCGGGCGTGGAGAAGACGATCGGCCAGAAGGTGGTGACCTACGACTTCGCGCGGCTGATGGACGGGGCGACGGAAGTGAAGTGCTCGGAGTTCGGGGCGGCGATCGCCCGAAACATGTGAGCGCGCCGGGCGCGCTCGCATGAGAGGTCAGAGGTCAGGGTTCAGAGGTCAGGACAGCCATTTAGCAGGAAAACAGGAAATGGGCAGGAAAACAGGAACGGACAAAAGATGCAGACGGGAAAACACTCGGGTTTTTCCTGTTTTCCTGATGTTTCCTGTGTTCCTGCCATGATCTAATTTTCAAAGGAATCATTATGAGCAATCCACAGAATCAGAAGCAGCAGCCGGCGACGGCGTCGGACGGGATCACGACGCGGGCGGCGGACTACGGGCAATGGTATCTGGACATCGTGAAGCGGGCGGACCTGGCGGACCATTCGTCGGTGCGCGGGTGCATGGTGATCAAGCCGCACGGGTACGCGATCTGGGAGAAGCTGCAGCGGGAGCTGGACGACCGGTTCAAGGCGACGGGGCACGTGAACGCGTACTTTCCGCTGTTCATTCCGCTGTCGCTGCTGGCGAAGGAGGAAGCGCACGCGTCGGGGTTTGCGAAGGAATGCGCGGTGGTGACGCATTATCGCTTGAAATCCATTGATGGCAAGGTGGGGGTGGATCCGGAATCGAAGCTGGAAGAACCGCTGGTGGTACGGCCGACGAGCGAGACGATCATCTGGGAGCAGTATCGCAACTGGATCCAGAGCTACCGCGATCTGCCGCTGTTGATCAACCAGTGGGCGAACGTGGTGCGCTGGGAGATGCGGACGCGACTGTTTTTGCGCACGGCGGAATTCCTGTGGCAGGAAGGGCACACGGCGCACGCGACGGAGGCCGAGGCGCGCGAGGAGGTGTCGCGGATGCTGGCGGTGTATGCGGACGTGGCCGAGAACGTGATGGCGGTGCCGGTGGTACGCGGGCACAAGACGGAGGGCGAGCGGTTCGCGGGGGCGGTGGACACGCAGTGCATCGAGGGGATGATGCAGGACGGCAAGGCGCTGCAGATGGGCACGAGCCACTACCTGGGCCAGAATTTCGCGAAGAGCGCCGATGTGAAGTTCCTCAACAAAGAGGGGCAGCTCGAGTACGTGCACGCGACGAGCTGGGGGGTGTCGACGCGACTGATCGGCGCGTTGATCATGACGCACTCGGACGACAACGGGCTGATCCTGCCGCCGAAGCTGGCGCCGATCCATGTGGTGATCGTGCCGATCTACAAGACGCCGGAGGAGCAGGAACGGACGACGGCGGAAGCGCGGGCCGTGGCGGAGGAGCTGCGCGGACAGGGGTTTTCCGTGAAGGTGGACGACCGCGAGGGCATGCAGCCGGGCGCGAAGTACTACGAATGGGAGCGCAAGGGCGTTCCGGTGCGGATCGAGATCGGCCCGCGCGACCTCGAGAAGGGGTCGCTGTGCGTGGTGCGGCGGTTCGTGATCGAGCAGGACGGCGAAACCGAGCCGGAGCAGCGCAAGCGCAAGAAGCAGTTCATTGCGCGGGCGGAGGCGATCGCGGGCATGCCGGCGATGATGGACACGCTGCAAACGGATCTGCTGGAGCGGGCGCGGATCATGCGCGAGAAACGCACGCGAATCATCGATTCGCTGGAAGACTTCGAGGCGTTCTTCCAGGGCGAGGGTGGCGGATTTGCGTGGGTCCACTGGGCGGGCACGCACGAGGATGAAGACACCATGGCCAAGCGGTTCGAGACCAGCATTCGGTGCCTGCCGTTCGAAGACCAGATTCCCGAAGCGGGACGCGGTCCGGGCACATGCATCCTGACAGGCCAACCCAGCGCCCAGCGGGTGTTGATGGCGAAGGCGTATTAGTCAGGAGACAGGGAACAGGAGACAGGAGTCAGAATGGGAACCGCCGGCAGCCAGTTGAAAAAGATTCTGGTGGTATGCACGGGGAACACGTGCCGGAGCCCGATGGCCGAGGGCTGGCTGAACCAGAAGCTGGCGGGGAAGGGCTGGATCGCGGAATCGGCCGGGGTGGCGGCGTGGGGCGGCCATCCGGCCTCTCCGGAGGCGGTCGAGGTGATGCTGGAGATTGGGGTGGACATCACGGGTCATCGCAGCCAAGGGCTGACGAAAGCGTTGGTGGATGGGGCGGACATGATTCTCGCCATGACGGAAGGGCATCTGAATGAGATCCGGTCGCGTTATCCCCACGCGCGAGGCAAGGCCTGCCACATTGATCGATTCGGTGCGCGTCCTCCCCGGGATATCGCCGACCCGATCGGTGGTTCGCTGGACGTCTATCGGCATGTGCGCGATGAATTGATCCAGTCCTTGGGCGATTTCCTGCTGTATTTGATGGAAGGACCAACCCGATGAAACCAAGACCCATTCGGAAGATTGTGATGGGCTCGCCTCAGGTCGATGGCGCGGGGGTGCGGCTGGTGCGGGTGATTGGGCGTGATGACGTGGAGGATTTCGATCCGTTTCTGATGCTGGATGCCTTCGATTCCTCCAATCCAGACGACTACATCCGCGGTTTTCCGTGGCATCCGCATCGCGGCATCGAAACGGTGACATACTTGATCGAAGGCGACATCGAGCACGGCGACAGCCTGGGCAACCGGGGGCACATCCTCAACGGGGGCTGCCAATGGATGACGGGAGGGGGCGGGATCATCCACCAGGAGATGCCGCAGGCTTCGCCCCGGATGCTCGGCCTGCAACTGTGGCTGAACCTGCCGCGCCAGCACAAGTTTGCGCCCCCGCAATACCGCGATTTGCAGGCCGATCGCATCCCGGAGGTCCAGCAACCCGGCGCGCGCATTCGCGTGATATCCGGCCGGTATGGCGAGGCGCTGGGGCCCACCCAGGGCGACTATGTCCACCTGCTCCTGCTGGCGATTGAATTGGAGCCGGACGCCGTGTTCCGGCTGCCGGTGGATCCGGAGTCGACGCTGTTCATCTATCTGATCGAAGGCTCCGGGCGCTTTGGGGGCGGGGCCGAAGACATTCCAAACCGCCGGGCCGTGCTGTTCGGGGGGGGCGACACCTTCGAGGCCCAGGCGGGCGCGCAGGGTGCGCGGTTCACCTTATTTGCGGGTCGGCCCCTGCGCGAGCCGATCGCCTGGGGCGGACCGATTGTCATGAATACGCGCGAGGAGTTGCAACAGGCGTTTCGGGATATCGACAATGGCACCTTCATCCAAACGCCGGTGTTGAGCCAATGAAGGCGGCCAGGGGAACGAGTCGGCAGTCCGCGGGGGATGGCGATTGGCTACACCTGCGGCGGATCCCGCTGAAATGCTGGTTGGGTGTGCATCCGGCGGAACGCCGAAGGAAGAGACCGATCCGGGTAAATCTTTCGCTGATGTGCGACTGTCGCCCGGCGGCCGCGACGGATCGGCTGGAAGACGCGCTGAATTACGAAGAGATCGAGGCCGAGGTTGCGGCGCTGGTGCGGGGCTCAAGATGTCATCTCATCGAAACCCTGGCGGAGCGGATTGCGGAGGCGTGCCTGCGGCATCCGGCGGTCCGGCGCGTACGGGTTGTGCTGGAAAAGCCGGCGGCGCTGCCCCTGGCCGAGAGCGTGGCCGTGGAGATCGAGCGTGCGGTGGACGCAAGGTCCCGGAAGCGGATCCCGGCGGCTACAGGCCGAGATCGATGAAACGGGCAGAGCCTTCGTAGGTCTGGCCGTTTGAGGTCGTGAAGCGAACCGCGGCCCGATCGGGGCTGATGCCGCGCAGCACCTGAACGGTGACCCCGGGATTGAGACGGCCGATGATATGGGTGGCAGCCGGATCGGAGGGATAGATGGTGAGGGGGGTGGACAGCACCACTTCCTGCGGTTCGACCTGCCGCGGAGCAAACAGCGCATCCAACCGGGAAACCGAGCCGCCGGCATAGGCCCAGGCGCCGCGTTTTTCGCGCTTGGCCTCATTTTCGGCCGCGCGCAGTCGCTGCCACCAGGTGTTCTCGTTGACCCGGTATTCCGCCAGTTCTCGCAGATCGGTTGGCATGCCATGGATGCGCGCGTAGCCGTTGCGGACCAGTTCCATGCCGAGATCCTTGTCGCCAATGAGCACCATGGCATAGTTGCGCTTGCGGTCGGAGCGCCCGCGCGCATCCGCCAGGCGCGAGTAGACCCGAAAACCGTCTTTCATCAGGCTCTCGGCAAACCTCGTGGCTTCCTTGCCCGCCTTGACCACGTCCTTGATATCGGCAATGCCGAAGTATTCGGCCTGCTCCTGGAGGCGGTCGGGCAGGGAATTGTCCGATTCCGGCGCATCGACGAAATAGAGGCGGAAGATATAGGGCCGCCGGTTGCCGGCGCGGACGTGAAAACTGTCGGCATCGTTGCTGTCATTGGGAATCAGTCGGCAATCGTTGTATTCCCGCCAATTCTTCTGGCCAAACACCTGCGACGGCGCGGCCACCGCCAGCAAGCCAACGGCCAGCACCCATCGGGCCCACACGGAACATGTTTTCGTATCCATGCCCCGAGCATACCCACTCATTACCGGATCGCAAGCCCAAAGCCCCCCCCGCAGGGCGGCATGGCATGGGTCAACATCTGCAGCCGCGCCCGCCGGGCGCATCGGACCGGAGAAATCAGTCCGCTATGGGCTTGCGACGCGGGCCGGAGCGGAGACCAGAAGCCTTCTGAGGCATTATGCAAGGCCAGACCCCGCCGGGGGGAGCAACCCGAAATGTCGGCAGCCCTGGAGGACGCCGGAGGTGGCGGAGGCGGAGGCGCGGTAAAGGCGTTGCGCCAGGCCCTTCTCGCCCAGTTCGGCTTCGGCGCGATCGGCCAATCCCGGGGTGGCGTTGGCGACGACGATGGCGCGGAAGCCGCAGGTCAGGGCCGGCAGATCGTTGCCGGAGTCGCCGGCGAACACGACTTCATCCGCCAGGAAGTCGGCATGGGTGGAGAGCCAGATCAGCGCCGTGGCCTTGGAGGCGCCGATGGGCAGGACATCCAGGAGCCCGACGCCGTGGAAGGGATCCAGGCTGGCATGGCAGGCGTAAGGCAGTCCGGCCTGTTCCAGCCGTTGCGTGGCCTCCTGGGCCAGGTCCGGGGCTTCGTTGGGCTCGGACACGTAGCTGACCTTGAACGGTTGCTGGCGCTCGGAAGATTGCAGAGTGAGGCCCCCGAGGTCGGCCAAAAGGGTTTCCACGGCGGCGCGGTCGACGCCATGGGTGGTGTCGGTCAAGTGGGAGACAAAGGGCTGATACGGCTCAAAGGCATCGTCGTGGCGATGGTGGATGGAGGTGCCGACATCGCACACAATCCAATCCGGGACAGGGAGGCGATCGTGTTCCATGGCTTCCTGGACGGAGGCCAGGTGGCGGCCGGTGGCGAAGACCAGGCCAAGCCGGCGTTCCGCGCGCGCCTGTCGAAAGCGGTCGAGTGCCGCAAGATGTTCGTCATGGCCCGGCAATGGGATCAAGGTGCCATCGAGATCGGTGGCCAGGACGCGCGGCGGAATATCGGGGTTGGGGTTGAACACATTCATGATTTGGAGCATAATGAACAAATCGAATGAAACGAACGAAAAATCAGTCCATGCCGGGCGAACGGGTGGCGTCTGGGGAGATCCGGGACGTCCCCGTGTTGGTCTTTGGCGAGGTCTTGTTCGACTGTTTTCCATCCGGCCGCCGGGTGCTGGGGGGGGCGCCGTTCAACGTGGCGTGGGGATTGAAGGGGTTCGGGCCGGATCCGGTGCTGGTGAGCGCGGTGGGGGATGATGCGGATGGCCGGCAGGTGCGTTCCACCATGTCGGCGTGGGGCCTGCGGATGGAAGGGCTGCAAACGGATCCCGCCCATGCCACGGGAGAGGTGCAGGTGGAGATTCGCCATGACGAACCGGCCTACGATATCTGCATGCCGCGGGCGTGGGATTTCATTGCCGACGAAGGATTCTCCGCCACGCGGCTCTTGTGCCATGGGCTGCTGGCGCTTCGCAGCGAGACCAGTCGACGGACGCTGGCGGCGATTCGCGGGCGTTCGCCGGGGGCGATCCGGTTTTTCGACATCAATTTGCGCCCGCCCTACGATTCGATGGACCGGTTGCGCGAGTGGCTGGACGGGGTGGACTGGCTGAAGTTGAATCTGGACGAGCTGCGCACGGTACTGGGGGATGAAGGCGTGTCCTTTGCGCAGAGCGCGGGGCCGGTGGACCGGCTGCGCCGCGCACATGGCATCCGGAACGTGCTGCTGACGGCGGGGGCGGAAGGGCTGAGGATTCAGGGAGACTACGGCGAGGCCGTGTGTGCGCCGGCGCCGCCGGTGAAACAACGGGTCGACACGGTGGGGGCGGGGGATTCGATCTCGGCCGTGGCGATCGATGGCATCCTGCGCGGCGTGCCGGCGCGGGAACTGGTCGAGGCGGCTGGACGGTTCGCTTCGAAGATTTGCGGATTGAACGGGGCCACGACGGAGGAAAGGGAGTTCTATCGCCATGAGTGAAGACCGGAAAATCAAAATCGCCTTGATCAGCCTGCACGGATTGATTCGCGGAGAAAACCTGGAGCTGGGGCGGGACGAAGACACGGGGGGGCAGACGCGCTATGTGCTGGAACTGGCCCGCGCGCTGTCTGCGGATCCGGGGGTGGAGCGGGTGGACCTGATCACCCGTCAAATCCTGGATGAGCGCGTCTCGAAGGACTATGCGCAATTGGAGGAGCAGATAGCGGAGAAGGCCTGGATCATCCGGATTCCGTTCGGACCGAAGCGCTATCTGGGCAAGGCGAAGCTGTGGCCGTATATCGAGGTGTTCGTGGACCAGTGCCTGAACTATTTCCAGAAGACGGGGCGCGTCCCCGACGTGATCCACGGACATTATGCGGATGCGGGCTACGGCGGAGGGCAGTTGTCGCGGTTGCTGGGCATTCCGTTCGTTTTCACGGGGCATTCGCTGGGGCGGGTGAAGCGCCAGCGGCTGCTCGATTCCGGCGCGACTCCGGAAAAGATCGAGACCCGCTACAACCTGGCGGCGCGCATCGAGGCCGAGGAATTCGCGTTGGAGACCTGCTCGCTGATCTGCACGAGCACGCGCCAGGAGGTGAAGGAGCAGTACGAGCGCTACGAGAACTACATTCCGGAGCGCATGGAGGTGATTCCGCCGGGCGTGGATTTGAGCGCCTTTCATCCCCCGGAGGCCGACGAGCCGCCGACGGCGCTGGAGCAGGACATCCGCGGTTTTCTGCGCGAGCCGGACAAACCGATGATCGTGGCGATGGCTCGTCCCGACGAGCGCAAGAACCTCGAAATGCTGGTAAAAGTCTACGGGGAATCCCCGCCGATGCAGCGGGCGGCCAACCTGGTGCTGGTGATGGGCGCGCGCGACGACATCCGCAAGATGCCTTCGGGACAGCGAACGGTGCTGACGAACGTGCTGACGATGATCGACGCCTACGACCTGTACGGCCAGGTGGCGTACCCCAAGCGCCACACGGCCGATGAGGTGGCGCCCTTCTACCGGCGGATTGCCCGGACGCGCGGGGTCTTTGTCAATCCGGCGCTGACCGAGCCGTTCGGGCTGACCCTGTTGGAGGCGGCGGCCAGCGGCGTGCCGATCGTGGCCACCCACGACGGAGGCCCCGGCGACATCATTGCCAACTGCAAGAACGGGCTGCTGGTGGACCCGCTGGATCCGGAGGCGATCCGCAAGGCGATCCTGCATGTGCTGATCGAGCCCGGCGCCTGGGACGAATTCTCGCGTGCCGGCATCGAAAACGTCCATGCGCACTACTCGTGGGAGCGCCATGTCCAGCGCTATCTGCGCGACGTGCGCGAGGTGCTGGAGGAGGCCGACACGCCGGCCCCGATCATTCGCGGCCGCCAGACGCGCCGCCTGGTGCAGATCGACCGCCTGATCCTGGCGGATATCGACAACACGCTGACCGGAGACGACGGCGCGATGCACGAGTTCTTCCAGATGATCGCAGAAGCCCCGCTCAACGTCGGGTTCGGGATCGCCACGGGCCGCCGCTATGAAGAGGTGGTGCGGATGATCCAGGATCTCGACATTCCCCGGCCGGAAGTCCTGATCACCTCGGTGGGCACGGAGATCTATTACGGCAAGAACCACACGCTGGACCGGAGCTGGAACAAGCACATCGACTTTCGCTGGGAACCGGACCGGGTGCGCGAGATGCTGGACGGGCGGGAGGGCATGTACCGCCAGCCGGACAACGAGCAATCGGCCTTCAAGGTGAGCTACAAGATCGACCCGGCGGTGGCCCCCAAGGTGAATCGGGTCAAGCGGATCCTGCGCGAGAATGGCTTGCAGGCCAAGGTGGTGATGTCGCACGGCATGTTCCTCGACGTGATTCCGACCCGCGCCGGCAGCGGGGTGAGCGTGCGTCACATTGCCTATAAGTGGAACTTCCCGCTGGAGCAGATTCTGGTGGCGGGCGATTCCGGCAACGACGAGGGCATGCTGTCGGTGAACGCGCTGGGCGTGGTCGTCGGCAATTACTCCCCCGAACTGGAAAAGCTGCGCAAGTTCCCGCGAGTCTATTTTGCCGAGGCGCATCATGCCGCCGGGATCATGGAAGGCATCCGCTACTACAACTTCCTCGACAAGATTCTGATTCCTAATGATGGGATCATTGAACCGGAGAAGCTGGCGGAGTCCGCCGGATCCAGTGGCGCGAATGGGAACGGAGCCGGCCAGGAAGCCTGACCCCATGCCCGAGATCGATCTGGCATACGAAGCCGGGCGGTCGCTCCGGCGTATTCAGCCGCGCATCCGCCGGCGGATCGAGAAATCGTGCGAATCGCGATTTGGCTCCGAGCGCTGGATCGAAACCATCGAGTCGCGGCTGGCGGAGCATTGGCCGCGATTCTTCGGGCTGCTGCATCGACTCTACGGTCACCATTACGATTTCTTCTACTATCTCGAAAACATCACGCTGACGGCGGTGGATTGCTGGCTGGAGCGTCCCGACGATCTCTACGAACTCGACATCCGGCGCGAGAACGATCCCGGCTGGTACCTGTCGGAGCGGATGGTCGGCGGATCGCTGTATGTCGATTTGTTTGCCGGCGATCTGGTCCGGCTGCGCGAACGGATCCCGTATTTCCGTGAGTTGGGCCTGACCTACGTGCATTTGATGCCCGTGTTCGCGAGTCGCCCGGGCAACAACGACGGCGGCTATGCCATCAGCGACTACCGCAGCGTGGATCCCCGCCTCGGCACGATCGGCGACCTGCGCGCGCTGGCGGCGGAGTTTCGGAAGGCGGGCATTTCCCTGGTGCTGGACTTCGTGTTCAACCACACGTCGGAGGATCACGTCTGGGCATTGCGCGCCCAGGAGGGCGACCGGGAGTACATGGACTACTATCACCTGTACGAGGACCGGACGATCCCCGACCAGTACGAACGGACGCTGCGGGAGATTTTTCCGACGATCCGCCGCGGCAACTTCACCTGGCACTCGGGCATGCAGCGCTGGGTCTGGACCACGTTCAACAGCTTTCAGTGGGATCTCCAGTACGCCAATCCGGAAGTGTTCCGGGCCATGGCGGCGGAGATGCTGTTCCTGGCCAATACGGGGGTGGAGATCCTGCGGCTGGATGCGGTGGCGTTCATCTGGAAGCAGATGGGGACCCAGTGCGAAAACCTGCCGGAGGCGCACCTGCTGATCCAGGCGTTCAACGCGCTGTGCCGCATCGCCGCGCCGGGACTGGTTTTCAAGTCCGAGGCCATCGTGCATCCCGACGACGTGGCGCGCTACATCGGGAGGGACGAATGCCAGTTGTCGTACAATCCCACGCTGATGGCGTTGCTGTGGGAGAGCGCCGCCACCCGCGAGGTGCGGATCCTGAAGCAGTCGCTGGGGCACCGGCAGAACCTGGTGCCAGGCACGGCCTGGGTCAACTATCTGCGCGGGCACGATGACATCGGCTGGGCGTTCGCCAACGACGACGCCGAGGCGGTGGGCGTCCACCCCGGCGACCACCGGGACTTTCTGAACCGGTTTTACACGGGTCGTTTTGCGGGTTCGTTCGCGACCGGGGTTCCGTTCCAGCACAACGAGGACACGGGTGACATGCGAATTTCCGGGACGGCGGCATCGTTGGCCGGCCTGGAACAGGCCCTGGACAAGGGGAGAGACGACCTCGCCGAGATGGCGTTGCGGCGCCTGCACGTGCTCTACGGCGTGATGTGCAGCATCGGCGGGATTCCCTTGATCTTCCTCGGCGAGGAGTGGGCGGTGCTGAACGACTACACCTATCTGGACGATCCGGACAAGGCCGACGACAGCCGCTGGATCCACCGCCCGAAGGCGGATTGGGCCTTGTTCAAGCGCGATGTGGAGCCAGACGGAACCCTGCGCCACCGCCATTTTGAATCCATGCGCGAACTGTTTGCCGAGCGCAAGCGGCAGCCCGCGCTCCAGGGGACCGGGATGCGCCTGCTGCCGGGCGAGAATATCCACGTCCTGGCGTATGTGCGGGAACAGGACAGCCACCGGCTGGCGGTACTGGCGAATTTCTCCGAGCAGCAGCAGGTGGTCGACCTGCGCGGCTGGCGTGCCGAAGGGTTGGCGCACTACTTCAAGGACGTGTTGACCGGCCGCTCGATTTCAACCGGCGGCATTGTGGAACTCGCGCCGTACGAGCTGCTCTGGATGACGGAGGATTAAGAGGGCGGATCGCCCCAACTTGCGCGGGCGGACGGCGTTTTGCTGCCGGGCAAGGAAGCCGGCGCCAGAATAGAGAGGCGGATAGAGGCGGATTCGCCTTGATTCCGTCCGGGGGCGGAGCGATGCTGACCGCCGTCTTGGGTATCCGGTGGCGGATGAGTGGCTGCGGAAGGAGCGCAACGTGAAAAAGTGGTGGATTCCGGTCGTGGTTTTGGCGGGGGTGGCGGCGTTTCTGATCGTTCGCACGAAACCGAAGGATGTCGCCTTTACCCGGCAGGGCGGCCGTCCGGCCGAAACGGTGATCCTGAATGCCAGGGTGCTGACCTGCAACGAAGCCCGCGCGAAAGCGGAGGCGGTCGCGGTCGATGCGGGCAAGATTGCCTACGTGGGGCGCAATGCCGGGGCGATGGATTTCATCGGTCCGGATACCCGCGTCATCCAGGCAAAAGGCAAGACGCTCGTGCCGGGCTTGATCGACAACCACACCCACATCCTGTTCATGGCGATGCTGCGTCCGATGATCGTAGACCTGTACGATTGCCGGAATCTCGACGAAGTCCGGGAACGAACCGTGGCGTTTGCCGAGGCGAATCCCGACTTGCCGCTGGTGATCGGATTCGGATGGTTTTACGACCACGTGCCGGGTCGGATCCCGGAACAGGCCATGCTGGACGAATGGATGCCGGATCGGCCGACGTGGCTGCTGGCCTACGATGCCTGCACGCTGTGGGTCAACTCCCCGATGAACGAAAGGATGCTGGCCGCGAATCCCAAAGCCTGCCGGCGCATGGCGCCCCGCACCGATCCGGAAACCGGAAGGAACACCGGAATCTACATGCAATCCAACAGCTTCAACCCGTTTGATTTCCTCGACGTGGACGCCTTCGGCCCCGAGTTGAAATCGAAGATGTTCGCGGAGGCCCGGCGGGCGGTGGCCGAAACCCTCCGGATGGGCGTGGTGGCGGTGGAGGATCTCCAGATCTACAAGACGTTCGTCCCGTGGATCCTCGAGTTCCGGGATCAAGGCGGGCTGGACGACCTGCGCATCCGGCTGGCCTATTACGTCGATCCGATTGATCTGGAGAACGAAGAGGAATGGATTGCCGATCTGCGGTGGTGGAAAGCGCTGGGCGAAGCGGAATCGGACCCGCGGCTGGAGTTGGGCACTTCTCTCAAGCTGTACATCGACGGCGTGTCGGGCAATCAAACCGCGTTCATGTCCGAACCCTATGCCGACGCGCCGGACCAGTACGGCTATCCCAGTTGGACGGCGGACTCGTTCAAGCGGCTGATGGAACTGGTGGATGACCACGGGATGCAGACCTGCACGCATGCGGTGGGCGATGCGGGCATCCCCTACATCCTGGATGCGGTCGAACACTCGGCCCGCCGCGGAACAGTACGGGATGCGCGGCACCGGATCGAACACTGCGAGCTGCCTTCGGCGGCAGATATCGCCCGTATGGTCGAACTAGGCGTGCTGGCGGGCATGCAGCCGGCGCAGTTCTATGGCGACGCCAGCACCGAAAAGGCGCTGGGCGAAGCGCGCCTGAAGCGCATGATGCCCTGGAAAACCCTGCAAGAGGCGGGGGTGCCGATCTCCTTTGGCACCGACTACATCGCGGGCCACATCCCGCCGATCAATCCCCTCTACGGATTGATCGTCGCGACCACGCGGATCAACTACAAGGGCCACACGGATTGGGGCCCGGAGCAGGCGATCGAACCGATCGATGCCCTCCGCCACTACACCTACGGCAGCGCCTATGCCCAAAAGATCGAAACGGAAACCGGGTCGATCGAGGTCGGGAAGAATGCGGACATGGCGTTGTTCGACGTGGATCTAAGCCGGATCAACAGTCTCTGGTTCCTGCTGACCCACGAAGTGGAGGTCGGCCAGTTGGACGATTTCGTGGAGTGGACCATGGCCGGGGGACGGCAGGTCTACCGCAAAGACCAAGCCGTGGCCCGCCGCTGACCCCGGCGACGTTGCTCCCGGCCCGGGGGATGGAGATCAGGCCTTGCCGCGCTGCCGGAGGGCGTTCTGCTGCTTGGCGAGGAAGTCGGCGCGCTCCTGGGCGACGGCCATCAGGAAGCCGCGGGCTTGAACGGGCCCCATTTCGAACGGATCAAAAACATGCCGGGTGCTGAACTTGCGCAGCAGCGCGTGGGCGATTTCATCGGCGCGCACATAGGCCATGGACCAGTGTTCAAAATCGCGGTAAGGGATCGGGCCGTACTCCAGCAGCGTGACGGCGGAATGGCGCTTGTCGGTCACAATCCGCCGATAGAGCTCATTGACGGTGCTGGCGGGGCCTTCCAGAATCTGTAGAAATCCGCGGGGCGAATAACAAAGGGCGCCCGTTACGCCCAGTTTCTTGTTGTTGCGGCGCGACACCTCCATAATCTTCCCCAGGGCCTCTGGGCCGGTATCGCGCGACAATCGGCTTACATAGGTCAAACGTACGATGTTCATCATTCAGCTCCTTGGTTGGGAGGGGAAGCTACCACGCCTGAAGCAAATGGCAAACGGACCGCCGGAATTGTTTCGGAATCGGGGGGGTGGGGGATTCGCGAGTCCTCCTGGGTAAAGATCTGCAGGCTGTAGCGACCCATGGGCAGGGTGGCGGTGGGGGGGGAGCCCACGGCATCCAGCCGGGCGTGGCCCAGGTCGCGGAAATCATCAGCATAGGCGGCGGAATCGCTGTTGAAGCGCCGAATCCAGGTGCCGGCGGAGGGGAACGTGAATGCGTAGTCATCCTGGTCGAAGTCGGTGTTGGAGAAATTGGCGACGACCACCACGTCATCGGTCTGCCCGCCCTGGTTCCAGCGGATGTAGCCGATGACCTTGTTGTCGTGGTCGAGGTGATGCACTTGGATGCCGGCGCCCCGGAGCCCGGGGGTATGGCCATCGAGATTGCGGCGCTGCCGGATCAGGTCGCGGTAGGCGCGGAGGATGCCGGCGTGGCTTTCGGCGCGTTCCCAGCGCATGGGGACGTCGTCGTGGAAGGCTTTCGTTTCGTGCCACTCCTGGCCCTGGAAGATCATGGGGATGCCGGGGGTGGTGAAGACGACGGCGGCCCCGAGCAGCGCGCGCTTGCGCGCCCAAATGCTCTCGGGGTCCTCGGGATGGATCATCGAGGGCACGCGGCTGCGGTTGTCGTTCATGGTGGCGATATAATCGTGGGCTTCCGTGAAGACCACGCGGTGCAGTCCCGGCCAGTCGCGCAAGGTGCCGGCGACGACGTTCAGGTCGCGCTCGGGGTCGTGGGCGGTGACGAGCTGATGGAACAGCGCCCAGCGGTGGCCCACGTCCCATTGATTGTGGAACGCCATCTCGCCGTCGAAGGCGTGGTCTTCCGCATTGCGGACGACGTGGGGATGGGTGCGGGACAGTTCCTCGTTGATCTCGCGCAGCATCTGGACGCCCTGCTCGTTGCGGCCGTGGTCGGTGTTGATGATGTGGTAGACCGAGTCCCAGCGGAAACCGTCGACGCGGTATTCATCCGCGAACATCTGGATCTGGTCGCGGATGAAGGCGCGGACCTCCGGGCGACCGAAGTCGGGCCGGGTGGAGCCCCACGGGGTGTGAGCGCGACCGTCGTTGTAGAAATAGATGCCGCCGAGGTCGTTTTCGCTCCAGCCGTCGAACTGCCACAGGTCGAGATCGGTCGGTCCGTAGTGGTTGTGGACCACGTCGACGAACACGGCCAGTCCGCGCTCGTGGGCGGCGCGGACGAAGCGCTTGAAGGCATCCGGTCCGCCGTAGTCCGTTTCGATGGCGAAGAGGTCGGAGGGATTGTAGCCCCAGCTCAGCCCGCCCGGGAATTCGTTGACGGGCATGAGCTGAATGGCGGTGATGCCCAGGTTGCGCACGTGGTCGAGGCGGGCAATGGCGTCGTCGAAGGTGCCCGGCGGCGGCTGGCCCGAAAACGTGCCGGCATGCATCTGGTAGATGACGAGGTCGTCGTGCGTCGTCGCGGGGGCGGTCGTTTCGCCCCAATCGAAGGCGTTGGCGTCATAAACGATGGCGTCGCCGATCGAGTGCTCGACCTGGCGGGCGCGCGGATCGCGTTTCCAGATCGAGCCGTTGATCACGTATTTGTACTTCTGGCCAACACGTGCGGCGGGAACGTCGGCCGACCAAGTCCCGCCGGTTGCCTCGCGGACCATCGGGGTGCGTCCCCAGTCGTTGAATTCGCCGGCGACGTCCACGGATTCCGCGAAGGGCGCCCAGACGCGGAACGTGACGCCGGTTTCGCGGGGAATGGATCCCATGCCCGGGTGGGGCGATTGCGCCGACAAGGGCAGAGGCATCCAAAAAAGAACAAGGATCAGGACGGCCCAATGGCATGGAAAACAAACAACGGGACGCAGTCGGATCATGTAGACAACTCCTGCGGGTGGCGCGAACCGGATGTAGTGGACGAAACAGGCAAAAGGGGCCGACCGATCAGTTGCGAATAACGAAGAGCTTGCGCAGGGCAGATGTCATGGGGAAGTTCCTTGGGTTGGCCATTGACCATACCGTCCGGAGGGGGGGGGCGTCAAACGGAAGCGGCCGGGCCTCCTCCCCGCAGGGATTGGCCGCGGTAGCGGCGGCTTGCGGATGCGGCTTGCCAAGCGGGGGCGGGAGGATTGTAATGGAGGGCGGCAAAGGAGGTTGTCCGTGAAATGGAGCATGTGGATGGTGCGGGGGCTGGCGGGGGTGTGGGTGCTGGCGTGGATGGCGGGCTGCGCGACGGTGCCGCGGTTCGAGCGTACGGGCTCGCAGCCGGCGGATTGGGTGCTGGTGAATGCACGCATCCTGACGAGCAACGCGGAGCAGCCGCGCGCAGAGGCGCTGGCCGTGACGGGCGATCGCATCGCCTACGTGGGCGACCGACGGGGGGTGGCGGATTATGTCGGGCCGGAGACGGAGGTGGTGGATGGACGCGGGCGCCTGGTGACGCCCGGGTTCGTGGAGAACCACTGCCACGTGCTTTGGATCGGGGGGATGTCCTACCTGCAGCCGCCGGAACTGTTCGCGTGCGATACGCAGGAGGATATCCTGGCGTGGGTGGAGAAGCGCGCGGCGGAGCATCCAGACCTGCCGCTGATCGGGGCCATCGGTTGGCGGATGAACCAGTTGCCGGAGGGACCGCGGCGGGAGCTCCTCGATACGGTGGTGCCGGACCGTCCGGTGATGCTGATGAGCTACAGCGGGCAGGGGGGCTGGCTGAACAGCCAGGCGATCGATTGGATGGAAAGCCGAAATCCGGAGGCGTTCGAGCGGCTGGTGCCGGTGCGCGATTCCGACACCGGTCGGGCGACAGGCGAGTGCAAGCACTACCATGTGATCAACTACCTGGACTATTGGACGTGGGAAGAACTGGGGCCGGAGGTCGAGGAAGGCATTCTGGAGGCGATGGGAAAGACGATCGACGAGGCGCTTTCCTTCGGCGTCACGACGATGCACGACATTCAGATCTACCCGCAGTTTATTCCGATGATCCTGAAGTTCCGGGACCGGGGCGGTCTGGAGAAAGCGCGGGTGCGGGGGGCGTATTTCGTGGGTCATGAGCGGCTGGCGGACGAGGCGGCGCTGAAGAAGGACCTGCGCGAATGGAAGAAGCTGCGCCGGACGGAATCGGGCCCGCACCTGGTGCTGGGCGAGTCGATCAAGTTCTACATCGACGGCACGGCGGACAACCGCACAAAGTTCCTGCGCGAGCCGTACTCGGACGATCCGTCGTCGCATGGGCGGGCGGACTGGACGGCGGAGGAATTCAACCGGGTGGTGGCCATTGTGGACCAGCTGGGCTTGCAGTCCTGCACGCACGCGTGCGGCGACGCGGGGGCGGTGCGGGTGATCGATGCGATCGAGCAGGCGCTGGAGCAGAACGGGATGCGCGATGCGCGGCACAGCATCGAACATTGCGAAATGGCCCCGCCGGAGGATTGGCCGCGGATGGCGCGGCTGGGCATCTACGCCTCGATGCAGCCGCAGCATTTCTTCGGCGACGAAATGGTCGAGAACAGCATTGGCCATGACCGGTTGCAGTGGCGGATGGCATGGCGGTCGATGGCGGAGGCGGGCGTGCCGATCTCGTTCGGCACGGACTGGGCGGCGGGCCCGTTCAATCCGGCCTACGGGCTGTTCATCGCCGCTACGCGCATGAACTACAAGGGCAAGACCGACTGGGGGCCGCGCGAGACCGTGCCCATTGAAACGGGCATCCGCTACTGGACAATCGGGTCGGCGCGGAACCTGTTCATGGAGGACGAGGTTGGATCGCTGGAGCCGGGCAAGTACGCCGACCTGGCGGTCTTCAACACCGATCTGCGCAAGATGCCCACGTTGTGGTTTCTGCTGACGCACGAAATCGGTCTGGGGACACTGGACGATTTCGTGGATTGGACAATGGTGGGGGGCAAGGTCGTCTATGAAAAGGAGCCGGGCCTCGGCGGAAAACTGCCGCGGGCGGGGCGGGCGGTGCGCCGCGAACAGCTTCGCGATCGGACGGGGATTTTATAGAAGGGCGGTCGGAGCGCTCACTTGCTCTGGGCCGCAACTATTCGGGTGCCCTTTACGGAGGATCGGGGGGGTGCAGGTCGAGGAAATCTACCATAAGGGTGCGCCAAGTGCCGGGGTGGACGGTGGCGTAGGAGCCATGGCCGACGCCATCGAATATTACGAATGTCTTGCGGGATGCGGGGGTGGCCTCGAACACCCGCCGGGCCTGGTCCACGGGCGCACGCGGGTCGTCGTTGCCGTGCAGGTAGAGGGCGGGGCATTGGACGGAGGGGGCGTAGTCGACGGGGGTGTGCGCGAATCCGTTGAACCCGAACTGGCGCCCGCCCCAGAACGTCATCAGTTCGGCGGACGGGAACGCGGGCACGCCCATGGCGCGGAAGCGGGCCCGGATGGCGTTGAGCAGGGTGTCGAAGACGGATTCGAGGATGACGGCGTCCGGGCGCACGCCGTGCGCATGGAGGGCGCGGAGAATGGCGACGGACCCCATGCTCTGGCCGTAGAGGATCAGGCGGGATGCAGGCAGGTGGCGGCGCGAGAATTCCACGGCGGCGGCAACGTCCTCCGCCTCGCGCCAGCCGAGGGTGGTGTAGTTCTCGGAAGAGCCCCCCGATCCGCGGAAATCCACGAGCATCACGGAAGCGCCCAGGGCATGGAGTTCTCGGGCTTCGTGCAGGAGGCGGGTCTTGTCGGTGGAATAGCCGTGGAAGAAAATCACCAGCGGGGCACCAGCGCCGCGCGAGGCATGCCAGGCGGAGAGCGTGACGTCGCCGGAGACTTCGATCGTCACGGCCTCGGCATCGGGGGCGAGGACGGTGGGTGGCCTTTCGTCTTCGGGCCGTGGCAGGTTCACGCCGAAGAGCAGCACGCGCAGGCGAGCGGCGGGCGACAGGTCCTCGGGACTCTCCGTGCGCGCGCCGCCGGGGGCGTAGACCAGCATCGCGCGCGCATGGCGGAAGGCCAGGACGTTCAAGGCGACGAATCCGGCGAGCAGCAGGAGGCCAAAGGCCATCGCGGCGGTTCGAAAACGGATGCTCATTCCCAGCGAGCCTATCACGAAAACGGCGGAGAGGCGACCTCCGTCGCTGTACGCGGGGTCAGGCCTTGTTTAATGCTTAAGAAGGCGGACGCTGAAAAGACGGCTTAAGCATTAAGCAAGGCCTGACCCCGCTGTCGTCACTCCGGGATGGAATGAATACGGAAAAATCGCTGGCCAGAGGGTTGGAATTCGTTGGTCACCTGGAGGATTGCATGGCCTCCGGGAACGGAGTCGAAGTCCGGGGAATGGATCCATTCGCCATCGACGAGGTTGGTGGTGGATTGAAGTGAGTAGAGGCGTCCGGCCAGGCCTTTCCAATTCAGGGTGACTTCATCCGGGGCGAAGTCGGTCGAGACCCAGACGGGGAGGTTGGGGCGGTGGTAGATGTTTGGTTTCTCGGAGAAGTTTGTTTTCCAGATGTCCACGGCTTCGGTGTAGGTGACGTATTGGACAAGGCCGGAAGCAACGTAGGGGGCCATTGGGTCGAGCAGGTTCGCCAGCAGAACATGCTGGGCGGGATTCAAAACAACGCCCTGCGGAATCGGCAGGCTGGCGGTGAACATCTGATTCGTCGGAAGGTTTCCGGCCTGCAGTTCTTCCACGAGGTGACGGACGAAGGCGGGCGTGGTGAGAAAGACGTTGTTGTCGCCCCAGTTGCTGGTTTCGCCGGGGCCGACGTAGATCATGCGTTCGGCGGGGTTGTGCGTCCAGAAGTTGCTGTTGGCGCCGGCGGGCCGCCAGACACCGGAGGCGACATCATCAAACGCAAAATCGCCGTAGTGGTGGGCGCGTCCGACGGCGAGTGTCAGGATTTCGGGAAACCACTCGAAGGCGGGATGCTGCCAACCGTTTTCGCCCGTGGCGAGTTGGGCGAACTGGGCGGGATCGTTCCAGATGTGGCCGCCGACGGTTTCGGTGATGGCGGTGCAAACGACGCCGCCGAGGAAACGTACATCGGCATAGTTGTCCAGCCCCTCCTCGGTGCCGCCTTCCTGGTGGGCGTCGATCTCGAAGCCGCAATGGGCGGTCAGGTAGTCGAAGAGCGGCAGGCCGCCGGTCTCCGCCCGCATGTCGTCGGTTTCCCAGCGGCGGGTGCCCTCGAAGAACTCATAGTCCACTTGCAGATTGCAGACGATGCCGGTCCGGACCATGAAATCGGCGAAGACAAGCAGGTTGGAGCGGTAGACGGGGTAGAGGTTGGAGGACGCGTAGGCGGGAACATCCTCGAGGTGTCCGGCCACAGTGACATAGACCAGCGGAGTGGACTGAGTCTCTTCCGCCCAAAGAGGCGCGGTCGCGATGCTCATGAGCACGCCAGCGATCCGGAGTAAGGCAGATGCTGCAGTCCGCAGGATCCTGGTCACGCCTCGATTCACGTCTTGTGTATAACAAATTGCAGGGAGGGCTGCAATGCCTAGGGAAGTCGATGCTGGCGGAAGTCGATGGCGCGGGAGGATTCACGGGTTGCCGGGTCAGACGTCTTCGCGGCAGGAATGGCGGACGAGCCATGCACCGGCGGCGATCAGTCCGGCGCCGAGGAGTAGCCCGGCGCCCAGGGTTTCGCGGAAAAAGAACCCGATGAGCAGGGAGGAGCCGATGGGGATGAAATAGGCCAGGGAGGCGAGCAGGAGGACCGGTCCGTTCTTGACGCTGATTTCGTAGAGGGCGTAGGCGATACCCACGGGGCCGATGCCGCCGAGCAGAACCCAGAAGAGCCTGTCGCCGGACCAGGGGGGCATGTGCCGCCAGCCGCCGCCGGCATGGGCCAGCAAACCGGCGAGGACCGCGCAAACCGCGAAGTGGAGCGCGGTGCCGCCCTGCGCCTCCGGAATATTCCATTTTCGCAGCAAGACCACATAGAGGGCCCAGAGAAATCCGCCCGTCAGCGCGAAGGCATGCGGCGCGAGGTTTTCCGGCCAATGCCCGAAGCTGTCGAACCCGCGAGCCATGACCACGCCGAGGAGGCCCATCAGCAGGCCGGCGGCGGCCGGAAGCATCCGGGGCCGGCGGCCCAGCAGCGCCACGCCCAGAACCACCATCCACACGGGCCACAGGTAATTCAGCAGGTTGATCTGGCCGATGTCCGCCTCAGCGGCCATGCCAAAGGCCTTGGCCAGCAGAATGGTGTAGAGCGCCACGCCGAAGAACCCGGCGACGACGACCTTGAGCGGAAGGCGGATCATGTCGATGACGGAATGTCCCTGGAGCCTCTGCAGGGCGACGGCGGTCAGCGATCCGCAGCCGGTCATGAGGGCCAGGTAGGCCATGGACGAGCCCATGAGGTCGGAGCCCTTGCGAAAGCATACGCCGCTCCAGCACCAGCAGAGGATGGCGATCAGGCCGGGGAGCAGGGAGCCGCGGCGGGATGGGGGGGCGGGATTCATGGGGTTGGCGGGTTGTGAATCCGCCCACGATAGACGCCGGAGCGGGGGTGGTCAACCACCGGCATCCAAGACGGTCCGGAGGCGGCGCACGATGACGGGGAGCCAGTAGGCGACGCCGTCGGCGTGGCCGTCGCGGCGGAAGACCCGGTGCAGCCAGTTGACGTAGGCGATGCCCTGAAGGGCCAGGAAGAGATTCAGGTCGGCATCCGGAACGGCGGAGATGTTGCGGGTTTGCGCATACATTTCAAGCGCGGCGCGGCGGAAGTCCGGGGCACGAGGGTGTTCGATGAATTCGAACAGGAGGTGGGCCAGATCGAAGAGAAAAAAGCCGAAGCCGCATTCGTCGAAGTCCAGCATGCGGGCCTGGGGGCCGTCGAAGAGGAAATTGCCGGGATGGAGATCATAGTGGATGAGGCCGAACGAGTCGGGGGAGCGGGGGACGGTGCCGAGGCGGGTGCGGATGGCGTCGCCGGATTCCTGCAGAAAGGTGGCATGGGCCGGGTCGAGGCGGTCGACGAAGGCGGGCGTGGCCTGCCAGGATTCGGTTTCGAAGAACCAGGATTCGTCGTAGACCGGCCGGACGAAGCCGGGCGGGGGACGATACGCGGCGGCAAAGGCGTGGAGTCGGGCAGTGGCGCGGGCCATGGCGGCCATGTGGTCGGGCGTGATGTCGTCGTCGGCGAGATGGACGCCGGGCAGCCAGTGGAAGACGACGCACAGGGCATCGCGACTCCCCTCGGAGGCGGAGCAGAAGAGCCGGCCGTCGCGGGCGGGCAGGGGAACGGGGACGAGCGCGCCGGTCTGTTGGCCGAAGTCGCGCAGCAGGGCGAGTTCGGATGCGAGGGCGGCGGGATCCGATCCGGCGGTTTTAGAAATGCGCAGGGCGAAGGGGCGGCCGTCCTCGGCCCGCAGTTTCAGCACGATGTTTTCGGAAGTGTGGAGAGGCTCGTGGCCGATGAACCTGACCGCGTAGTTCGCGAACAGCTGGAGAAGGAGGGCGGGGAGGTGCATCTCTTGCGCCTGGCGCATGGCGGGGAGGGGGGCTAAGCCGGCGGGGGGCGTCGGCGCGGCGGGCCTACCTGAAATCGGGAAGAGAGCTGAAATCCAGCGTGGCGAAGAGGTCGTCGAGGGTTTCGGCGCGGCGGATTTGGACGATCGATCCGTCGGGGCGCAGGAGCAGCTCGGCGGAGCGGGTCTTTCCGTTGTAGTTGTAGCCCATGGCGTGACCGTGGGCGCCGGTGTCGTGGATGACCACGAGATCGCCCATCTCGATTTCGGGCAGTTCGCGATGGATGGCGAACTTGTCGCAGTTTTCGCACAGCGAGCCGACGACGTCGTAGGTATGGGTGGACGGGACGTTTTCCTTGCCCAGCACGGTGATGTGGTGGTAGGCGCCATACATGCCCGGGCGCATCAGGTTGGCCATCGAGGCGTCCACGCCGATATACGAGCGGTAGGTGTTCTTCCAGCGGATGGCGCGGGTGACGAGCCAGCCGTGCGGGCCGGTGATGGCGCGTCCGCATTCCATCGTATAGGCCAGCGGATCGAGCCCGGCCTGGACGATGATCTCGTCGTAGTGCCGGCGCGCGCCGCGGGCGACCACGTCGTAGTCCACGGCCTTCTGCTCCGGACGGTAGGGGATGCCGATGCCGCCGCCGGTGTTGATGAACGTGATGCGGACGCCGAGGCGCTGGTGGATTTCGACCACCAGTTCGAACAGCATGCGGGCGGTTTCGACGTGGTATTGCTCGTCGAGCTCGTTGGAGACGACCATCGTGTGCAGTCCGAAGGCCTTCACTCCGAGATCGCGCGCCTTGGCGTAGGCCTCGAACAACTGCTCGCGGGTCAGGCCGTACTTGGCCTCTTCCGGGTGGCCGATGATGGTGTTGCCGGCCTTGGCCGCGCCGGGGTTGTAGCGGAAGCTGAGGGTCTCGGGCAGCGAGCCCGTGGCGGCCAGCAGCGCGTCGATGTGCGTGATGTCGTCGAGATTGATGATCGCTCCCAGCCGGCGGGCTTCGCGGAACTCGGCGTCGGGCGTCTCGTTGGAGGTAAAGACGATGCGCTCTCCCGTCAGCCCGATCGTCTCACACAGGCGCAACTCGGCCAGGCTGGAGCAGTCGGCGCCGAGCCCTTCCGCGACGAGAATTTTGAGGATGAACGGATTCGGCGTGGCCTTGACCGCGAAGTATTCGCGGAAATTCGGTAGGATGGAAAACGCCGCGTTGAGCCGCCGGACATTGTCGCGGATGCCAGCTTCATCGTAGAGATGGAATGGCGTGGGATACTGCGAGGTAAGGGATTCGGTTTGTTCGCGCGTGAGGGGGAAGGTCTTGGTGGTCATGAGAATGCGTGGGGGGGTGGAGGGATGGAATGGTGGAATGTTGCGAAGGCCGTTTTCCACGGCGTGGAAAACTGATTTCCACGGTGTGGAAATGTTGGGCGATTTTTTTCCATAGCGTGGAAAACCATACGCGATTTTTTCCACGGCGTGGAAAACTTTTTTCCACAGCGTGGAAAACATCACACTTAATTAACTGTGATAGTTTTGTGTTTTAGTCAATCACCGCCCATGGGGGAGGGCTTCTCGCCCTTCATCCTGGCGGAGGGCGGGGCTTGGCCGGAAACGGAACGGGGGTATGGGGTGCGCGGATGTTGAGTCGGGTGAGGGTTTCGGCGTAGACCTTGGCGAGCAGATCCTTGTCATCGGGATTCGCAAGGCGCTGGATGCCTTGCTGGAAAATGGCCTTGGCGCGATCGGGGTCGCGCAGGTCCACGATCGCGATTTCAATTCGGTCGGTATAGGGTCGGACTTCGCCGGGGAACTCGTTCGCCAGTCGTTCATAGGCCTCCATGGCTTCCTCCGGATGGCCTTTGACTCGCAACGACTGGGGAATGCCATAGATGGGCTGGGGTTTGTCGAAGTAGCGCCGCGGCCAGAACAGGCTGCCGATCGGCTCGGCCAGCCATTGGGCGATGGGACCGGCCACAACGATGGCGGCGATCAAATAGAACAAGAATCCAAGCAGCATCTGGGGCACCACGATCGCCCGGAGCAGAATGGCGGTGCCCATGAAGAAGCAGGCGGCCGCCGGAAGGCCTCGTTTGGCCCACATGGTGATGAACGCGCGAAGATCCATGGGTCAACTGCGGTGCGGATTCTTCCTGTTTACGGCATCGAGAAGCATGGCATGAGGTAGGATACAGGAGAACAAGGGGGGAGTGGACAGAAAAAGGGACAGGGGAGAAAAACATCACACTTAATTAAGTGTGATGTTTTTCGGGGTGGGGATGTCCGGACTGGCGCTGGATCCGGGCGCCCAGGGCGCGCAGGCGGGCGTCGATGCGTTCATAGCCGCGGTCGACCATTTCGGCCTGTTCGATGACCGTGCGGCCCTTGGCGCAGAGGGCGGCGATGATCAGGGCCATGCCGGCGCGGATATCGGGGCTGGTGATGTGCTGGGCGCGCAGCCGGGCCGGTCCGCTGACGAGCACCCGGTGGGGATCGCACTGGACCAGGGTGGCGCCCATTTCCAGCAGGCGGTCGACGAAGTACATCCGGCTTTCGAACAGCTTTTCGAAGAACAGGATTTCGCCGCGGGTCTGCGTGGCCAGCACGAGGGCGACGCTGAGCAGGTCCGACGGGATGGCGGGCCAAATGCCGTCTTCCATCTTGGGAATCGCATCGCCGAGGTCCCGGCGCACGCGGAGGGACTGGCGGGCGGGGAGCCGGAGGGTACCACCATGGATTTTCCACGTGACGCCCAGCCGGGCAAACGCGCGCTGCATGACCTCCAGGGCGGTGGCATCGGGCAGGTCGGTAACGGTCAACTCTCCGCCGGTGGCCGCCGCGGCGGCCAGAAGGCTGCCGATTTCGATGTAGTCGGGGCCGACGCGATGCCGGGCGCCCCCGAGCCGTTCGACGCCTTGGATTTCGAGCCGGTTGGTGCCGAGGCCTGAAATGCAGGCGCCCATTTTGGAGAGCAGCGCGCCGAGGTCCTGCACGTGGGGCTCGCAGGCGGCGTTGCGGATGACGGTACGCCCGGGAGCGAGGGCGGCGGCCATGAGGATGTTTTCGGTGGCGGTGACGCTGGCTTCATCGAGGAGCAGGTCGGCCCCGCGAAAGGAGCGTCGCCGGCGCAGATGGAAGGCGCCGGCCTGGGCGGTCATGCCGATGCCGATGCGGGCGAGGCCTTCGAAATGGGTATCGAGCCGCCGCCGGCCGATGACGTCGCCGCCGGGGGGATGGAGAACGGCGGAACCGTGGCGAGCGGCGAGGGGGCCGGCCAGCAGGATGGAACCGCGGACGCGCTGGCACAATGCGGGGTCGAGCGCGGTGGATTTCAGGTTGCCGGCGCCAAGCGTGACGGCATGCCCGCGACGGGAGACGTCGACGCCCAGTCCGGCCAGCAGCAGCAGCATGTTCTCGACGTCGAGGATTCGGGGAACGTTGTCCAGAACGACGGGTTCATCGGTCAGCACGCAGGCGGCGAGCATGGGCAGGACGGCATTCTTGTTGCCGAGCGGGCGGAAGGCGCCGCCAATGGGGTGACCGCCCTGGATGATGAAGCGGGCCATGCCGGGTCTCCGACTCCTACTCCACGGTGACGCTCTTGGCGAGATTGCGGGGCTTGTCGATGTCGGCGCCGCGCAGCTTGGCGTTGTGATAGGCGAAGAGCTGAAGCGCCACGACATTGATCATGGGCGAGAACTCCTCGAGGGTGGCGGGCACGGGGATGAGGTCCTGGGCGATTTCGCGGAGCGAGTCGTCTTGTTCGGCGACCACGGCGATGATGCGGCCCTTGCGCGCCTCGACCTCCTTGAGGTTGGAGAGCATTTTGTCGTGGACCTCGTCGGCGGTGGGGGTGCAGAGGCAGACGACGGGAAGGAACTCGTTGATGAGGGCGATGGGGCCGTGCTTCATTTCGCCGGCGGCGTAGCCTTCGGCATGCTGGTAGGAGATTTCCTTGTTCTTGAGCGCGCCTTCGAGGGCGATGGGATAATTGAAGCGGCGTCCGAGATAGAGGGCATTGTAGCACTCGTAGTATTTCTGGGAGATGGCCTTGATGTCGTCCTGGCGTTCGAGCACGCGATGAATGCCGTTGGGGATGCGGGCGAGCTCGGCGGTGAGTTCGCGCTCGCGGGCGGCATCGAGGGTGCCGCGCAGGCGGCCGAGGCGGATGGCGAGCAGGACGAAGGCCATGAGTTGGGCGGTGAAGGCCTTGGTGGAGGCCACGCCGATTTCGGGTCCGGCCTGGGTCAGTAGCGCGGCGTCGCTCTCGCGCAACAGGGTGCTGCCGGCGACATTGCAGATGCTGAGGATCTTGCAGCCCATCTCGCGCGCCAGCCGGACGGAGGCGAGGGTGTCGGCGGTTTCGCCGGACTGGGAGACGGCGATGACGAGGGTGCGCTCGGGGAAGCGCGGCTGGCGATAGCGGAATTCGCTGCCGAGATCGGTTTCGGCGGGGAGGCCGGTCCAGCGCTCGATGAGCAGGCGGCCGACCATGCCGGCGTAGTGGGCGGTCCCGCAGCTCAGGATGACGACGCGCTGCAGGTCTCCGGCTTCGGCGGCCAACAGCGCGGACGCCTCGCCGAGATCGACGGCGCCGGCCTGGTCCACGTGGGTTTCGAGCAGGGTGCGCAGGACGCGCGGCTGTTCGTGGATTTCCTTGAGCATGAACGTTTCGAAACCGGCGCGCTCGGCGGCTTCGGCGCGGAGGGTCACGGTCTTGACGACGGGTTCGACCGGGGTGCCGTCGAGCGTCGTCAGCGTCACGCCGGAGGGTCGCAACTCAGCCACCTCGCCGTCGTTGAGATAGATGACCTTCTGGACGCGATTCAGGATGGCGGGCACATCGCTTGCGATGAACTGTTCGCCCTCGCCGACGCCAATAATGAGCGGACTGCCGCAGCGCGCAGCGAACAGGACGTCGGGCTGGTCGCGAAAGACGATGCCCAGGGCGTAGGCGCCCTTGGCGCGGCGCAGGGCTTCGCGGATGGCCTCGGCGGGGGTTTTGGCGCTGTCTTTCAGGATCTCTTCGATCAAGTGGGGGAGGACTTCGGTGTCGGTCTGGGAGAGAAAGACGTGCCCTTTGGCCTGCAGTTCCGCGCGCAGGGCCGCGTCGTTTTCGATGATGCCGTTGTGGACGACCGCGATGGTCCCGGTGCCGTCGCAATGGGGATGGGAGTTGATCTCGGAGGGTTCCCCATGGGTGGCCCAGCGGGTATGGCCAATGCCGAGGCCGCCGGAGAGGGGCTCCGCCTCCAGCGTTTCTTCCAGGTTGGAGAGCCGTCCCAGGCGCTTGCGGATGGCCAGGGAGCCCTCGGCATCGCGGATGGCCACGCCGGCGGAATCATAGCCGCGGTATTCCAGGCGCTTCAGCCCCTCCAGCAGCAAGGGTACCGCGTTTTTGGATCCCACATAGCCTACAATGCCGCACATGGTCGACTCCTTTCGGTCTTCATGTCATTCGCGCAGATCCAGAGAAAAGACCGGGAACACACAAAGGCGTCCCCGGTCTGAAACATCGTTATGTGATGCTGAAATGGTTACGGTCCGACGACAGTCAGGTCGTCGGTGCTTTGTGAAGGGTTCATAAAGCTGCCCCTGAGTTGTCGGCCGCCGCGCAGCGAAAATGCTGATCCGCCCTTAAGAACAACGACCATTCCGTCTTCGCCGAAAGGTTGGCCCGAAAGTGTGATTTCGCTGTCGGTAGTAGGCAGTGTTGTCACCTCTGCATTCTGAGTAAAGAGGAACGTGGTTCCTTCCTTAGCATTGTTAAGCCCCAGCACCAGATTCCAGGCATTGGCATTACCAGCTTCACTGCGGAATTCCCCCTCATCGGTGCTCTTAACAGCATTCAAACCCCGAGCAGAGAAGAAGTCATACGAAACGCTCATGACGCCAGATGTAACGAGGTTGATAAAAAACTCTGTCGAAGTATCACCGGGCAAGTCTCCGGGCTCCGGCCAAGAGGAATAGCCGCCGCCGAGGACGACGTCATCCATCTGTCCCGCAAAAGCCGACTTATAAATGTTGGCGCCGTTGGAGACGGTTTGAACCATGGCGGCGCTGATAAGCGCGCGGTTCACAGCCGGGACCAGAATGGCGGCCAGCATGGCGATGATGGCGATCACCACCAACAGTTCAATCAGGGTAAAACCAAAGACCTTGCGCTTCGTCATCATGTGTTGTCTCTCCGTGTAGGGACTTAAGGAATCTTGTAACATCATACGCGAATGAGCAGATGAGTCAACCCCGGGATTTGAAAAATCATGCGGAGGAGATCACCCTGGGGGGGGGGGCTGAGAAAATCATCGGGCGGCCCACGCGGGGAAGAGTTCGTGGAAGAGGACGGCGATGGCGACACCGAGAACGGCGCCCACCAGGACTTCGAGGCGGGTGTGGCCGAGAAACTCGACGAGCTTGTCGGGCGAAAACTTGTGGTGGCGGTAGAACTCCTCGGCCATCTGGTTGAGTAGGCGGGCCTGGATGCCGGCGGCGCGGCGGACGCTTTGGGCGTCGATCATGATCAGGGCCAGCATGCCGAAGGCCACGGCGAAGACGGGCGAACCGAAGCCGGAACGCAGGCCGACGGAGGCGGCGCAGGCGGCGGCGGAGGCGGTATGGGAACTGGGCATGCCGCCGAGCCGGAACAAAAAGCCATAGTCGAACTTGCGTTCGCTCACGGCAAACGTGGCCAGTTTGATGAATTGGGCGACCAGCCAACTGACGACCGCCACCACCAGCGATATGTTGTGGAACATGTCGTAGACCATGGAAGGGGACTCTACGCAAAGGGGGGCGGATTGTGCAACCGTCATTGTCGCTTGCGGGATCTGAATGGTTTGGCCCTTGCAGGGGGGCGGGTTGTGTGGTTACGTATGGCCATCAACAGAATAACCGTCCGACAGGATATGGGTACATCCTCAAAAGCGTTAGCCGCCCGGTTGAGCAAGCTGGCCAGCCGGCAACATGGCTGTTTTACCGCCGGGCAGGCGGTTGAGGTTGGATATGCCGACAGCGTACATCGTTACCACGTCAATACCGGCAGTTGGACGCGCGTGTATCGGGGGGTCTACCGGCTGACCGTTTGTCCGGCGACTCCAGAATCACGCTGCATGGCCGCCCTGCTTTGGACCCGTGGCCGGGACGGAAATATTCAAGGATTCCTGAGCCATGAAACCGCGGATTCCTTGCGAGAGGGGCAACTCCAGGATGGACAAACCATCCATATCGCAGTTTTTCCGGAATTCCGCCGCTCTTCGCCTATTCCAGAGGGGATTTGTATTCATCAGCGAAAGAATCGAAATTTTAAAACCTCAAAATTCAGGGGACTACCCGTTGAAGATGAGCCGATCCTTGAGGTGCCGTCCTCATCCCGCCGCATGGCGTTTCCGGCCGGCATGGATCTCCCAGACTACTACGACTGGCTAGACTACGAAAGGGTTCGATGCGACCGGCCTTCTTGAAATGGGTGGCAGGCTGGGCCTTGTGCTGCGCCGTTGGATCGGCTGTCGGACAGGGGCTCTACTTCCGACTGGATGGGGATCGGCTGTGGCTGCAAGCGGAATCGGTCCCGCTGGCACAGCTATTGGAGCAGTTTGTCCGGGCCGGGGTCGATGTCCGCCTGGATCCGCGCATTGATTCCACCGTTACGGCCTCGGTTCGCGGGACGGAATTGAATGCCGCGCTGCCCGGCCTGTTGGAGCGCTACGACTACATGCTGACGTGGCGCATGCTGCGCGGGCCGCTGGGACGCATTCCCAAGCTGCAGGAAATCCAGGTGTTCATGCCCGGCGACCGACGGGAAGCCCGGCGAATGCCCCGCCGTTCTTCCCGGTTCGAGACCACGCGCGGGGTGGCGGATTCAGCGCCGGAATTTGTGCGGGATGAAATGCTGGTGGGCGTGCGGCCCGGCACCACCTATGAGCGCTTCAAGCGCCTGCTGGACCAGGTCGGTGGGATGATTGTGGATGCCGATGCGGCCACAGGAGTTTATCTGATCCGCTTTCCCCCCGGCACAAATGTCGAGGCGCTGCTGGAGCAGGTCCAGCGCAGCCCGATTGTCGCCCGCGCCGAGTTGAATTACGTGACGCGCCTGCCCCGCGCCGCGGCGACGGCATCCGGTCGCGGGGCGCTTCCGGATGTGCGTCCACCGGCGGATGGAACCGTGCCGGTGGCGGTGCTCGACAGCGGATTGGATCCGGCGGCCGGGCTTGCTGGAATCATTTCGGCGGCCTGGGATGCGATCGAGCCCGACCGGGCGGTATCCGATCCGGCGGGCCACGGTACGCAGATGGCGATGATTGCCGCCGGGCTGATTTCCGCCGACGGCGGGGCTTCGGGCGCCGCCCTGCCGGTGGTTTCGGTCCGGGCGTTTGATGAAGACGGCAAGACATCGAATTTTGCGATCATCCAGGCCCTGGCTTATGCCACGCAAGCCGGTGCCCGAGTCGTCAACATGAGTTGGGGATCGGAGACGGACAGCGAATTCATGCGCACGGCCATGCAGGTGGCCTCTGGCGAGGGGCTGATGCTGGTGGCGTCGGCGGGCAATACGCCTTCGGGTCGGCCGGTCTATCCAGCGGCTTATCCCAACGTGATTGGCGTGGGCGGCGTGACGGCATCCGGGCAGCCTTGGGAGAATTCCAACCGCGGAGATTTTGTCGCGCTGTCGGCTCCGGCCTCCGCCACACTGCCCGTGGGCCATCATGGTCCCCCCGGCGCTTATGCGGGCACATCCATTTCCTCCGCGGTGGTCGCCCATGCGTTGGCCCAGTATCGCAATCGGCATCCGAGGGCCTCGGCCGCCGACGTATGGGCGGCGCTGGAGGCGTCGCTGTCTCCCGCGCCGGCCGCTGGCTTCGGACAGGGCGTTCTGGATGCCGCCGCATTGCAACGGTTTCTCAGCCCGTAAGGCGTTTTAAACTTGCGGTAGGCGCTCCCGCTGGGCGCGGGATTTCAGGGGCCGAGCCCCCGGGCCGGCAAACCCATATCAGACTACTCCAGTGTCGCCCGTCCGGCGCGAGTCCGTCATCACGGCCGCCACGCGCTTACCCAAACCGGCCAGATGGTGCAGGCGCAACAGGGCGGCTCCATTGCGCCAGGCGCGCAGGGCCATGTGGGCGCTGGCTTCGTCGCGATCCATGTCGGGGTACAGGGTGCGGACGATTCGTTTGCGTGACAGGCCGATCAGCACCGGGAGGCCCAGGGCGGTCAAGGGGGCGAGGTTGTCGAGAATGGCCGCATCCTGGGGGCGGGTGGTGCCGAATCCGATGCCGGGGTCGATCGCGATCCGTTCGCGGGGCAGTCCCAGTTCGGCGATTCGCCCGGTCAGCCAGCGGGCGATGGTCTCGGAGGGTTGGGTGTCGTTTACCTCAAGGCCATGGGCCACGCCGTGCATGAGGATGATGGGAAAGTCGCCCGAGCGGGCGAAGTCGGCCATGCCGGGGCGGGAGAGGGCGGCGACGTCGTTGAGAATGACCGCGCCGCGGTCGAAGGCGGCGCGGGCCACCTCCATCTTGCTGGTATCGATGGAAATGGGCACCCGCACGCGATCCACGATTCGGTCGAGGATGGGCAAAAGCCGGCGCAGCTCCTCCTCTGTGGAAACGGGCTCGTGACCGGGGCGAGTGGATTCCGCGCCGAGATCGAGAATATCCGCGCCATCGGCTTCCAGCGCGAGGGCCTGGTCCAGCGCGGCGCCGGGATCCAGATAGCGCCCGCCGTCGGAGAACGAGTCCGGCGTCAGGTTGAGAATACCCATCAGCACG
>Ga0334882_1000623_pt1 | contig 52734 bp, 43 predicted proteins | sample GraSluR1_MG_5_FD_207226 | JGI IMG/M metagenome (GOLD analysis project Ga0334882, IMG submission 207226) | Sludge microbial communities from methane-producing bioreactor in Wageningen University, Netherlands - Granular Sludge_15_04-R1 | ecosystem: Engineered > Bioreactor > Anaerobic >... | reverse complement strand
GCTGTTCCTCCCGAATTTTGCCGTTTTCGTAATAATATAAATGCTGGCCATCGGGGTTACCCTGAATATAGCTGCCCCTGAAACGATTTTTCTCCCCGGGATAATATGATCTCCATGTACCATCTTTTAACCCAATAATATATCGGCCCTCTTCAAAATTGTCACCAGATTTATATTGCCATTCGCCATTTTTTTCACCGTCGGTATAGTTGCCGGAGGCTATTATTTCTCCTTCCGGTGAATATTCTACAAATGCACCGTCGCGCTGGCCCTGGAAATACTCCTCCTCCCTCAGCAGCGATCCTTCGGGATAATACCACTTCCAGATTCCGTCAGGTCTGTCATTATTAAAGTTTCCTGTCTGTTCTACGGCTCCCGCTCTGTTATAAAACCGCCACACACCTGTTCTTCTGTTTTCAATATATTGCCCTTCTGCCTTCAGGCTTCCGTCCTCATATAGATCCTTCCAGCTTCCGTTTCTGTTACCGGCCTCATTCACAACACCCTCCGATAACAGTAGCCCGTTATCATTATAAATGAACGAATTGCTTACCCTCCCGTCGCTTCCATACTCGCGGTGCACGCCTACCGGTACCTCATTTCTGAAATATCCCGAATAAATCAGTCTTCCTGCCTGATCATAACGGTTTGTAATCTCAATATCCGGCTCATCCTCAACCCGCGATTTTACAATAGAGCCATTATCATATAACATTGTTAATGACAATCTTCCCTTTTCGTCATACTCCTTGTAATAGCCGTGAAGCCTGTCGTCCCTGTATGTTTTTTCAACCTTTATCCCACCGCCGGGATAAAATTCCTTCCAGTCACCCTGCTTTAATCTGTTATTGTCAGTTCTGTTAATTCGTTGCCTGGAGATCAGAAAATCATTACTGTATTCAAAGAGAGTTATAATATTACCGTCTTTGTCATACTCTCTTGCAAGACCCTCTTTCTTGCCGTTTTTATAAAAAAGCGTTTGTTGTATCGTGCCGTCCGGAAAATAAAAATATGCATTTCCTTCTTTAACATTTCCCGCATAAAGCTCTCTCGACCATAAATAGAGTCCTGCTGACGGATCCTTTTTATATTTGTAATTATATCCGTTCTTTTTCCCGTACAGGTAATTGATCTTTTCAGTTGTATCTCCGGCCTGATCATAAAATACCCATACACTGTCGAGCATAAAATTAGTATATCTCCCTTCCGACTTCTTAACACCGGTAACATAATAACTTCTCCAGAATCCCTCCGCCTTTCCGTTTTTAAGAACCCCTTCACTGGAAATAGCATTATTTGGATACCTGAAAACCTGATAGCCTTCGTTCTGTTCACCTGTACCCTGCGCGTACAGAACAATGTTTACGAATAAAAGCAGAATTATCAGTATTCTTGTTTTCATAATTAAAGTCCTGCTATTTTCGAAATATCCAGCATTCTGATAATTGATTTCTGAGCTTTTAATATTGTTCCGGTATCAATTAATATTTCGGGTGTTTCATTCAGAAGACAGTTATATATTTTTTCCATAGTGATCAGCTTCATGAAATTGCACTCGCTGCATCCGCATGTTGAATCACGGGGAGGTGCCGGAATATATGTCTTGTGGGGATTCTCCTTTTTCATTTGATGTATTATTCCCGGTTCTGTGGCCACAATATAACATTTTCCATCATCTTTTGCTGTAAAATTAAGTAAAGCTGAGGTGGATCCTATAAAATCCGCAATTATTCTTACCGGTAATTCACATTCCGGATGCACAATAATTTTTGCATCCGGATTGCTCTTCTTAAGATCGATTATAGCTTCGAGCGAAAACTCTTCATGAACGTGACAGGTTCCATTCCATATTTTCATATCCCTGCCTGTTTTATTCAGTATATAGTTACCAAGATTCCTGTCGGGAGCAAATATGATTTTTTCATTAACGGGCAGTGATTCAATAATCTGAACAGCGTTTGATGATGTACAGCAGATGTCTGACAATGCTTTTATTTCCACATTTGTATTGACATAGGTAATAACCGTTCTGCCCGGATTATCTTCAATGAATTTCATGAATTCTTCAGACCTGCAGGAATCCGCCAGTGAACATCCTGCATTCATATCGGGCAACAGCACCTTTTTCTGAGGGGCAAGTATTTTTGCGGTTTCAGCCATAAATCTGACACCTGCAAAAAGTATTATGTCAGCATTGGTTTCAGCTGCCTTTTGCGACAGAGCCAGACTGTCTCCTATAAAGTCTGCAATATCCTGAATATCTCCCGTCTGGTAATAGTGAGAAAGGATTACCGCATTTTTCTCAAGCTTAAGACGGTTTATTTCAGCAACATAGTCTGTGTTTAAATTCCTCTGCATAACTGATGTCAGTTCAGAAATATCTTTTTATTAACATAAATAATACTAAAGAGATATAAAAATTTAATCTTTCTTTATAATGATATTATGCTGTTAATAGTGTTAAAAATATTTTCCCTTTTTCCTTGTTTTTTCAATTACTGTTTCCTGGTGAACATCTTTTGAACAGTTCAAAAAATATACCATTTTTGAGAATCAACACTTTGATCAAATAATTAACAATTGTTAAGATACATTTGTTGATAATCAGCCTGAAACAAAAGTAAAATATTTGAGGTTCATTAATGGTTAAAAACTAAGATTAATTTTATGAAAAAAGGATACTGAGATAATTGCTCCTTAACTAACAGAGGTTGTTTTGTTCAAAAGAAGCAAAATATGAAATTTTTATCTAATGGTTATGATCAGGTAAATTAACAACTGATGATTTAAATTCTCAGGAACAAAAAAGGATTAAAAATGTTAATAAGGATATAAATATATTTTTTTCTTAAACAAAGAATATTTTTACTTTTCGGCATGAATAAAAACCAGAAAAATGAATAAGAATATGAAAGTTGCAATAGTGTCTGACCATGCCGGATATTATCTGAAGGAGAAGATACGGGATTATCTTAGGAATGAGAGATTTGATGTAAAGGATCTGGGCACTTTTTCCTGCGAGCCTGTTGATTATCCGGATTATGGTCACCTGCTTGCGAGCGAAGTAATGAAGGGAGATTATAATCTTGGTATATCAATTTGCGGAACCGGGAACGGGATGAACATGGTTGTGAATAAACATCAGGGAATCCGTGGCGCTTTATGCTGGAACGAGGAGATAAGCCGCCTGGCCAGGGAACATAACGATGCAAATATATGTGCAATACCCGGCAGGTTTGTGACAGAGCCGGAAGCCCTCCTTATTGTAAAAACATTTTTGTCATCTTCTTTTGAAGGAGGCAGGCACACTCCCAGAATAAAAAAGATTCCGATAAAGAAATTATGATATGCTTTCAAATTCTTGCAGATATGCGATAAGGGCAATGATATACATTGCCAGTCAGCCGGAGGGGCCGGGAAAAACAGGGATAAAACAGATAGCCAAAGACCTGGATCTTCCGACACCATTTCTTGCTAAAATACTTCAGCAACTGGTAAGGCAGAAGGTACTGAGCTCTCTTAAAGGGCCCCATGGAGGTTTTTCTATTTTACGGGATCCTAAAACAATTACACTGTACGATATAATTAAAATAATCGACGGTGAAGATATTTTTACTGATTGCATAATTCATAGCGGAACATGTTCATGTGTTGACAGTGAACAGAAATCATGCCCGGTTCACGAGGATTATTCAAATGTAAGAAGCGAACTTATAAATCTGTTTAAAAGAAAGAATATCTTCAACCTTGTTGAGGAGGTAAAACAATCGGGGGAGATCTTTATTTGAGACTATCCGGGTAATAGTACGGTTTAATAAAGATCCATATAAATATTGCCACTACTATCCCTGATGTGTTGGCAATGAGGTCAAGGAGCTCACCCCGTCTGTTAATTATTTGAATACCAGACTGAAGAAGTTCAATTGTGGTTCCGAATAAAAATGGTATTAGTGCTGTAAGCAGCAAAAGACGGGTGTTGGTCAGGGAATCTCTGTGCTCAATAATTATGACCGCCATAAACAGAAAGTAAAATCCGAAATGTGCCAGCTTGTCAAAATATGGAATGCTGATAAAGCTGGTATTTCCGAATGTCTGTGAGCTTGTGAGACTTAGAACAAGGATAACCAGTGCAACAATTATAGAAAACTTATTCCTTCGTATCATTTTTCAGTTTGGTGCAAATATAAATATTAGTATGACAATTTAATTTTATATTTTTATTGATCCCAATTTTCATCGATGGCCGGATTATATGTACACATACCTTTTTGTAAAAAACACTGTTCTTATTGTGATTTCTATCATTTAGTTTCAACCGGGGATCATTCTGCATTTCTGGATGCTCTTGTCGGCGAGATTGAAATAAGAAAAGGATATATCGGGAACGAGGAAATATCTACAATATACCTGGGGGGCGGGACCCCTTCGGTGTTGGCTCTGAAGGATATAGAAGCCATTCTGGATGCCGTAAGAAAGAACTTCATTATACACGACAATGCAGAGTTAACCATTGAAATGAATCCGGATGATGTTGAAGCATCGTATTTATCAGGGCTGAAAAAGCTTGAAATTAACAGAATAAGCCTGGGTGTCCAATCATGGAACGACAGGGACCTTAAGCTTCTCAACAGAAGACACGATGCTGCCTGTGCTGTTATGGCACTTGACCAGATTTTAAATGCCGGATATGAAAATATCAGTATCGATCTGATCTATGGTATTCCGGGAATGACAAACCATGAATGGGCAGAAAATCTTAATATCTCCTTTTCAAAAGATATAAAGCATCTCTCAGCATATCATCTTACAATAGAAAAAGGAACCCATTTCGGAAAAATGAAAGAAAAAGGCCTTATATCAGAAATTGACGAGGAAGCAAGCAACACTCAGTTTAACCTTCTTTTAGAAAAGGCAGAGAATGCCGCTTTTGTACAATATGAAATTTCAAATTTCGCCAGACCGGGATATCACTCGGTGCATAACACCAATTACTGGAAACAGGTTAATTATATAGGACTGGGTCCGTCGGCTCATTCGTTTAACGGTTACTCACGGCAATGGAATATACGCAGTCTTAAAGAGTATGTTAAAGCTGTGGGATCGGGCCGGATCTTTTATGAAAAGGAAGAACTTGACAACAGAACAAAGTTCAATGAATACATAATGACGGCGCTCAGAACAATGTGGGGCATTGATCTCGATTATGTTGAGAGCGTCTTTGAAAAAGAAGGGTATGATTATATCATAAACATATCTGATAAATATATCAGGTATGGACTGATGAAGCATGAAAAAAATACCCTGGTGCTTACGAACCAGGGTAAAATGATATCTGATAATATTATCTCCGAAATGATGATATCAGGCAACTGATCACCTTCTGTTCATCATAAAGGTGGATCTGCCTATAAGATTATCTTCGAGATAAAGCTCAATGCTGTAATTTCCTATTACAAAATCTCCGTTGTTATCAACAAAGATACACATCTCAATATCCTGGTTCATGTAATCTACCAGCCTGCTGGCTGAATAGATCAGGTTACTGCCCTTATAGGAAAAGAGATTATCAGGACTTGTGGTTATTATCAGCGAATCAGGACGGATGACTCTCAGGAACACCTCTTTTTCACCGGCCTGTGCAAGGGGATTTTCGCGTAATGTAAAACAGACCCTCAGTTTGTTGAGAAGGCTTACCCTTGCCGTCTCCTTGCGGTTTTTATTAAGGGCAACCGTGTTGATGTCTTTTGCCTGGACCACGGAAGCTATTTCGACTTTTGCTCCCAGCTCCTCCTTTACCCGGGTAAGTTCAATGTTGGTGCTTTCTACCGTAGACATTTTCTCTCTGATCTCAACGTTTTCCGCGGTAAGAAGTTTATTTCTTGTATTAAGAGAGTCTATCTGGACGATATAACTCTTCATGATATCCCGCATTGTATTGATCTCAGCCCTGTATTTTTTAATGAGCTGAGCATTTGATGCGTTTATTGAGAGCAGCTGTACTATTCTGTTCTTCTCTTTTTCCAGGCCTGCCTGGAGCGTGTCGTTGCTGGTCTTCATCGTATCGTAGGCGTGTACCATCATCCGAAGTTCATTGGCAAGAGAATCTTTCTCGTATGTCAGCACTGACTCCATTTCGATCATCTTGTTTCTCTGGTCGAAATACATTATCACGATAAAGATCAACAGAGCAGCCAGGATAATGGATGTGGCAATCATTGCTATGGGAGCACTTTTCTTCTCTGGCCGCCCAACCGGTATATTCTCAGTTCCTTCAGTCATTTACTTTATTCTCTTTAAATTATTTATTGGTGTAAAATTACATATTATCCCTATAATTTTAATAAATCCGATTCATTGATTAAATTTACAAACACATCCTTGTTTGTTAAATTATTAATATTCAGTTATATGAGTGGTTTTTTTGGTGTTGTCTCAAAGAACGATTGTGTTAAAGAAGTATTCTATGGGACTGATTATCATTCCCATCTGGGGACTAAACGAGCAGGGATGGTTTTTATTGTACCGGGGAAGGGATTCCGAAGATCAATACACAATCTTGAAAATGCTTACTTCAGAAACAAATTCGAGGATGAGCTTTCCGGGTTCAGTGGTGACTTTGGAATGGGCATTATCAGCGACACCGATCCGCAGCCAATATTGTTCAACTCACATCTCGGCCGCTTTGCCATCGTAACTGTAAGCAGATTACTGAATATTGAAGAGCTGGAGAGCAGGTTCCTGAATAAAAGGTACCATTTCACTGAAAATTTCGAAGGAAATATTAATCCAACTGAAGTTGTTGCAAATCTGATATGTGAAAAGGATTCCTTTATATCCGGGATTGAAAATGTTTTTGAAAGCATCAGGGGATCCTGTTCACTTATGATATTGACAGAGAACGGAATAATAGCCGCACGAGATAAGTTTGGACGGACACCGGTAGTTATCGGAAAAAAAGAAGGAGGTTTTGCGGTTGCCGTTGAATCGAGTTCTTTTCCGAACACAGGCTTTGAACTGGAATATTTTCTGGGTCCGGGCGAAATAGTGTCTGTTTCCTGCGATGGTATAACAATATTGAAAGAACCTGGCGAGAAACTCCAGATCTGTGCCTTCCTCTGGGTCTATTATGGTTATCCCCCCTCTTTCTACGAGGGCATTAATGTTGAGGAATGCCGTTACCGGTGCGGCGCTTCACTTGCAAAGAGAGACCATGTACCTGCTGATTTTGTCTGCGGCATTCCTGATTCCGGAGTCGGCCATGCAATTGGATACGGAAACGAAAAGGGAATTCCGTATAAGAGGGCATATTCTAAATACACTCCTACATGGCCAAGAAGCTTTATGCCTCAGGATCAGGTTCAGAGAGACCTTGTTGCGAGAATGAAGCTGATCCCGAACCGGGATATTGTAGAGGGAAAGAAAATGATCTTTTTAGATGATAGCATAGTAAGAGGAACTCAATTGAAGGACAGCACTATTGACCTCCGGAAACAGGGAGCTGCCGAAGTCCATATGAGAATTGCCTGCCCTCCATTGTTGTTTCCCTGTAAATACCTTAATTTTTCACAATCAAGAACACCAATGGAACTTGCGGGCAGAAAAGCCATACAACAATTAGGGGGAACCGAAGAAGATCTAAACGAATATTCGAATCCGGATTCTGATAAATACAGACAGATGGTTGAAAAAATAGCTGAAAACCTCGATCTTGATTCGCTTGTTTATCAGCGACTTGATGATCTGGTGGAGGCAATAGGATTACCCGGGGAGAAACTGTGTCTTCATTGCTGGGACGGATCGGGGTATTGCTGAGGGCAGAGCACAGGGCACAGGGCACAGGGCACAGAGCACAGGGCACAGAGCACAGGGCACAGTTGTAATACAGACACTTCGAACTGTGGCTCCCTGGAAACTACTGAGCCCCGGACTACAGACAGTGGAAAAAAGAGAGGTGAACCATTAAATAGAGTATAACTTAAATTGATAGAATGAAATACGTTGGTGCTCATGTAAGTGCGGAGGGGGGGGTGCAGAATGCACCACTGAATGCTCATGCGATTGGAGCAAAGGCTTTTGCTTTTTTTACAAAGAATCAGCGGCAGTGGTTCTCCAATCCGCTGACCAAACAGAGCATATCGGAGTTCCGCAGTAATTGCGAGAAATTCAACTATATGCCATTTCAGATATTACCGCACGACAGCTACCTGATTAACCTGGGTCACCCGGAAAGTGAGCCGCTTGAGAGATCAAGAGCCTCTTTTCTCGACGAAATGAAACGATGTGAACTACTCGGCCTCGACAGGCTTAATTTTCATCCGGGAAGCCACCTTAACAAAATAGAACCTGAAATATGTCTTGCAAGAATTGCCGAATCAATTAATATCACCCTGGACAAGACATCAGGAGTCATAGCCGTTATTGAAAATACGGCAGGACAGGGAACAAATCTGGGGCATAAGTTCGAACAATTGCGTTACATAATCGACAGAGTCGAGGATAAATCAAGGGTGGGTGTATGCATCGATACCTGCCATGCCTATACCTCGGGTTATGATGTTAAATCAGGGGATGGCTTCAGAAAAACATTCGAGTTGTTTGATAATGTAATAGGTTTTTCATACCTCAAAGGAATGCACCTGAACGATTCGAAAAAGGATTTTGCCACCAGGGTCGATCGTCATGAGACACTTGGTAATGGCTTTCTTGGAGAGGAATCATTTATCCCGCTGATGAATGACAATCGTTTTGATAATATACCCCTCATTCTTGAAACACCTGATGAAAACCTCTGGGAAGAGGAGATAAAGAGGCTGTATGCTCTGATAAAATGATGCCCTCATCCCGCAGAACGGATCATTCTATGGAGGGAACACACCCGCTCCGCTTCACAATAACCCAAGGCTTCATTGCGTAAAAGCGGAGCACCCCCTGAAGGGGATTAAGTTATAGATTGTATGGATAATTCAGGAATTTAATGAGAGGCGTTTTTTGATTTTCGGATCATTAAGTTTTTCTCTGGTTGCTTTGTAGCCTATATCAAATACTTCCTGCGATTTTTCAGGGTCGAGGATAGCATATTTTCTAAGCTCAACAGGAGCGATAAAAAAATCAAACTTTTTAGATTTTTCATTTATCTCCCTTGACATGCTCAGCATAAATGCCCTCTCAGCTATTGGGATCAGGCTGTTGAAAGACTCCTCATAAGCTATGGGATTGACAAACGAACCGATTATGTATCTGCATTTATTTTCAATAGGCTTAATCGGCAGATTATCCAGCACACCTCCGTCAACATAATGACTGTTATTTATTAGTACAGGTTTGAACAACACCGGTATGCTTGCAGAGGCTATTACCGGGTTGAGCAGTTCTCCCCGGGAGAAATATTCGATTTTACCACTGTTAAGGTTTGTGGCAGTTACAAAAAGTGGTATCTTGAGTTCCTCGAATTTAGTTGCTCTCAGGTTATCTTTTAATATTCTGACAATACCCGATATTTGAAGCAATCCCTCCCTGGGAACTGTTGGCCTGATATAGCTGAGCCTGCTGTTGGAGTTCATCATCTTCAGAATTTCTTTCGGTTTATAACCGTCAGCGTACATCACTCCCGCCAGTGCCCCTGCACTGGTCCCTGAAATTACATCAGGGTATATTCCGGCTTCGTTGAGTGCCTGCAGAACACCAAGATGTGCAAAACCTCTTGCACCTCCTCCACTGAGAACAATACCGTAACAATGCTTTTTTTCTTTCATTCTTAACCCAATTATTCTCTATTCTGATTTATGATGCTATAAATTAATTAATTAACTATATTAATTATAGAACCAACAGTATGAATAAAAGACCATCAAAGATAATCACCACACATCAAATTGTAAAGGTTTATGATAATATCTTGATTCAGATTATTTACATTTGAAGAAAACAAAATTGTCACATTAAATCAGGCCTTATATGCAATTTTTATTGATGGCTTACGACGGAACCGACCCGGATGCGCTTAACCGAAGGATGGCAGCACGCCCTGAGCATCTTGAAAAAGTAGCCGGTCTGAAAAAAAATGGGGAATTCCTTTTAGGAGGAGCTATCCTTAATGATGAAGGTAAAATGATCGGCTCGATGATACTGTACGAGTTTCCTGACAGAAAATCACTGGAGGAGCGCCTTAAAGAAGAACCATATATAACAGGAGGCGTCTGGCAGAAAATCGAAATAAAACCTTTCAGGCTTGCCCGGATAGACTGATATAAGCTCCGGAAAAGCAGGGCTGAAGGAAAATATAATAGACAGAATATAGTAAAAGAGAATATTAATACTTTACAGGCGTTTTTAATCTAAACAACAATAATATGGCTTATACATTACAAACAGGACAAAAAGCAATAGATTTCAGGCTTCCTGCTACAGATAGCAAGGAGTACAGCCTGACTGATTTTTCCAGTTACAAATATCTGGTACTATTCTTTACATGTAACCATTGTCCGTACGTTATCGGATCAGACGAAATTACAAAGGCGACAGCTGAAAAATACCTGCCTCTTGGTGTCGGATTTGCAGGGATAAACTCAAACAGCGAAAAAACCTACAGTGAGGACAGCTTTCCCAACATGGTTGCCCGTATGGAAAAATACAAATTCCCCTGGGTCTATCTTTATGACAGGGATCAATCAGTAGCCAGGGCATACGGGGCACTCAGAACACCGCATTTTTATGTGTTTGACGAGAACCGTACGCTGGTCTATACAGGCAGAGGTGTTGATTCGCCACGTGATGCATCACGCATAACGGTCAACAATCTCGATAATGTGCTTGGTGAACTGACCTCGGGAAAACCGGTATCGGTGAAAATGACAAATCCGATCGGCTGCAACATCAAGTGGGAGGGCAAGGCCCCGCACTGGATGCCCCCGGAGGCATGTGACCTTGTTTGAAAACCGATTATTTCCTGGTTTTGACGGCTTGAATTATAAACATATTATATATTTGTCTTCCGGATTAGAAAGTTTTCCGATTATGGGACTGATGAGAAAAATAGGACGTATTATAGTTCCGGTTATGATGGCAGTCGTTATTGGTTTCATTGCCAATTCAACAATTAATCAGCATTATCACCGGCTATCATGCGGGATATTTGTAAAACACTCCCATCCTTTTGAACATGGAAAGGAGAGTTCACCTTTTCAGGAACATCAGCACACAACATCAGAATTCCTTCTTTTTGAACATATTACTAATATTGGCTCATGGATTGGCTTACTATTCTTCTTGTTGCTGATCTTATTTTTCACCGGACAAAGAGTCATTTTTCTCCTTCCCGTATCACATAAGAAATCGGGTTATAATTTCACAGGCAATTACCGCGCACCGCCTTTATCCTTTTTGTGATTGCCGGGGCAGCATCTTTCAGCCCATTTATTGACCTGATATTCAGGCATTTCAATTAATCACAAAAAGAATCAAAATGAGGAGATATATTTCAATATTTTTAATCTTGTTGTTTTTTATATTCTGCAGGGATCTTCAGGCGCAGGAGACCGGAATATCCGGTCGCGCACTCACGGATTCCCTGGAACTGCTCAGAAATGAACTAAGAATTCTGCAAATTAAATATGAGACAATCAGTCTGCGTCTCGACTCCATGGTTTTTAAACTTAGCCTGGAAGAAGAAGAAAAGAGCATTGAGGATGATCTAAAACAATTGTTAATTGATGCAGAGAGACTTGCGGAAAAGGAAAAGGAGCAGGAAGAGAATCTGGCGAAAAAATTCCAGAGCGGTGTCCGCCAGCAGCAGGGACTAAATCCCAACATCAGCCTCAGCGGCGATTTTTTTGGCGCTGTGAGCTCAACTAAAAATGATTTTATATCTGAGCCGGGAGATATATTCTATGGCAACAACGGATTTTATCTGCGCGAAGTGGAGATAGCGCTCGAGGCGCCCCTTGATCCCTTTACCAGAGGTAAGAGTTATATATCTGTAACCAAAGAAGAGATTAGCATTGAAGAGGCTTATATGGAGTGGCTGAACCTGCCTTTGAACATGAATCTTAAGGTTGGTATTTTTTACTCCGAGTTTGGCCCGATCAACAGGTATCACGATCATGCGCTTCCCCAGTTTGACCGGCCGCGGGCTCTGGTGAATCTCTTCAGCAATAAAGGACTTGGTGGTACCGGAGTGGCGTCAAACTTCATGTTACCGCGACTGCTCTTTTCCGATGCTTCCACGCTTGATATAACAGTAGTAAAAGGAGGCAGTGATTTCAGCTTTACCGCCGAAGGTAAGCCGGGGCTGCTCTATATCGGACAGTTGAAGAATTATTACGATATCACCCCGGACAGCTATTTTGAATTCAGAGTAAGCGGTGTCACCGGAAAAAATCCTTCACCGGGAAACAACCGCTCATATATCGGCAGCCTGGGGCTTACTTATAAATGGGTTCCGGCAGGCAGGGAGAAATACAGAACCTTCGACTGGAAAACAGAATTTCTGTACAGTCACAGGGAGGAAATTACCGGCACACTAAAGAGCAAAGGGTTCTATTCCACGGTTCAGAACAAACTCAATGCCCGCTTCTGGCTTGGTGCAAGGATTGGCTACTCGGAAAAGCCGGATGACCCCGACCAGTATGAATGGGATTACACGGTTAATCTCGATTTCTGGCAGAGCGAATTTGTTTTCACAAGACTGCAATACCAGCATAATCGCCGGAACATGTTGGATCCGTGGTCTCCTTCAACAGCAATGCTGCCCGCTGATCACACCATTATCCTGCAGGTATGCTGGGCAATGGGACCCCATAAACATGAGGCTTATTAATTATTTGACAAATTGATATAATAATGGAAAAATATTTCAATTACAGACTACTGAATACAGGCAGGATCCTGATTGTTGCTCTGATGGTTTTTCTCTTAATACCGTTTATTGACGCGGTCGGCCAGGTTCAGCAAAGAACACAGGCCCGGGTCCGTGCAGGTCAGCCCGGGAAACAGCTTAATATCGTCTGTTCTTTTTCTGACTATGCTTCGATTACAAAAACCATAGCAGGAGATATGGCAAATGTTACATTTATTGCCCAGGGTGAACAGGACCCCCATTTTGTCCCCCCGAAACCCAGCTATGCCGTTACCCTGTCAACTGCTGATATGTGGATAACAACGGGGATGGATCTTGAAATGTGGTCCGCGACCCTTCTCGACAAAGCGCGCAACAGGAAGATAATGGACGGTGAGGCCGGGTTCGTGGCAGTATCTGCCGGTATAAATGTTCTTGAAAAAGTTAATTCTGTGAGCCGTACTGACGGTGATGTTCATCTTATGGGAAATCCGCATATTAACACCGGTCCCCTTAACTGGAAGATTATGGCACAGAATATTACAGTTGGGCTTACCAGGGTCGATCCTCAGAATACCTCTTTTTACCAGAAGAACAGGGATGACTTCATTGACCGGGTGGACCGTGCCATGTTCGGTGATAAACTGGTCGATCTCTTCGGAGGACCTACTCTGACCAAGCTGCTTGAGAACAAAACGCTCTTCACCTTTCTGGAAAGGTCCTATGAAGGGGGCAAACTGATAGATCAACTCGGTGGATGGCTTAAAAAAGCCTTACCATTCAGGGGGATGAGAATTCTGACATATCACAAGAACTGGGCATATTTTGCTGACGCTTTCGGACTTGAGATCCTCGGTCACATAGAACCCAAACCGGGTATTCCTCCATCGGCCAGGCATGTTCAGCAGATGATCGGGATGATAAAGGAACAGAACATAAAGCTGATGCTCGTTGCCAGCTATTTTGAAAAGAAAACGCCTCAGATGATAGAGGATAAAACCGGCATCAAAGCCATATACCTGCCTCTCTATGTGCAGGGTGTTCCGGGTATCAACGATAATTTCCAGCTCGTTGATTACTGGATCGGCCAGATTAATGCCAGTATTAAATGAGATGCCTTAAAGGTCCAATATAAAAACAAGGCTGATTATGACTGACAACCTTCTTTTCCTTTCTGCGCCGATAACGGTATGTATACTTCTGTCGGGCGTTCTGAGCTATTTTGGCAATCATATCTTATCAAGAGGGATTATTTTTATTGATATCGCAGTCGCACAGATAGCAGCCCTTGGTACGATGACAGGGCTCCTCCTGGGTTATGCCGAGGAATCAGCAGGGGTTCAGGTGATTTCTTATGCTGTAACAATCATTATAATATCCCTGTTTGCCCTGACAAAATTCAGCAAACAGGTTATCCCCCAGGAAGCAATCATCGGCATAATTTATTGTGTTGCTCTCGCACTGGCAATGTTGCTGGCTGATAGAATTCCGGGAGGAGGGAATTTTATTTCAAAAACCATAACAGGTAATATTTTATGGGTAACCTGGGACAAAATATTTTCATGTTTTATAATGTTCCTGTTAATTGGAATTATTCATCTGATTTTCTGGAAACATTTTATTCTGATTTCAGACACAAAAAATGGTCTTCCTTATTCTTTATGGAAGACGAGGATGTATGAGCTGATATTTTACATAACATTCGGTATTGTAATAGTAAAAGCTGTCGCAGTGGGAGGTATATTTCTTGTATTCATTTTGTTAATTGCGCCTACATCGGCCGCAACACTTTTCACTGATAAATGGAAGAACCGTTTTATATGGAGCTGGGTGATAGGTATAATTGGTTCAATTTCAGGAATGTATATTTCCTATGTCCTTAATATTTCCAACGGACCTGCTATCGTAACCCTGTTGGGAACACTGGTTTTCGTTCTGGCCTTTGTCAGGCTGGTTATGCATAAGATACAAACTGTTAAAAGTTAGATTGATGTTTACCGCATTTGAATTCATGCTTCCCCCCTTTGTTGCCAGCCTTCTGCTGCTACTGATTACGGCCTATTTCGGAATCCATGTAATAAAAAGGGAGATCATTTTCATAGATATTGCTCTGGCACAGATTGCAGCCCTTGGAAGTGCAGTTACCCTGGTTATAAATAATCTTGGTTCAGGACCATCCTCTCATGCCCACGAGCACGATTCAAGAACATTAATGGCGTATGCCTTCTGCCTTCTTGCAGCAGGTGTTTTTACAATACTGAAGAATAAGAGAATAAAGATACCGATGGAAGCAATCATCGGTATCGCTTATGCTGTTGCAACCACTACTGCAGTGATTATTCTCGACAAGGGAGCCGGAAGCGATGTACACATACACGACATGCTTGCCGGAACAATACTCTGGGTGACGTGGCAGCATGTTTTACGACTTTCCATTGTTGTACTTCTTATCGGCGGATTTCACTTCTGTTTAAGAGAAAAATTCAAAAAAGTAACCCTTGGGTACCTGGATAAAAATATTGAAGTTGCCAGATCCGGCCTGTGGGATTTCCTTTTCTATTTTACGTTCGGGATTATGATTGTTGAGGCAGTAAGCATAGGAGGCATTCTTACCGTGTTTGCTTTCCTTATCATTCCGGCATCAGTATCAGCTTTGTTTGCAGAAAGATGGACGACAAGGATACTCATAGGGCTGGCAGCAGGATTTATTGCCACTCTGGGCGGTCTCTGGCTTTCATGGACCAGGGATCTTCCCAGCTCCCCCGCAATTGTTATGTTTCTTGGGGTTTGCCTGCTCCTGGCCATTATAATTAAGGGCTTAATAAGACTGAAAACCTGATCGGAGGATCTAAAGGTTTGAAATAATTCTCCGGGATCCTTTCATAAATAGTTGGATAAATTGCTTAACTTGAGGCCAGAATCCAAATCATCAAGCCATGTTATCAAAAATCCAAAATCCGGTTTTTAAAGCATTAATTATTATTATCATGCTGACTTTTCAGATGTGTTCTTCGGAAAAAACAGATTCTGATATGTCGCAGGAGAACCTTATTCCCAGGCCGGTCTCTGTAACCCCAACAGGAGATTTCTTTGTCCTTAAAGCTAATAGTTCGATTTATGTTCAGGAGGGATCCGATGAGCTGATGAAGATCGGGGAATATCTTGCAGATAGATTAAGACCCTCAACAGGATTTCCGCTCAGGATTAAAGCAGCAGCGAACGGGCCACGGAGAAATGCCATCTATCTTTCATTGTCTGATTATTTGCAGGTTCCGGGCGATGAAGGATACGAGCTGGTTATAACCCGTAAGCTGGTTAAGCTTACGGCAAAGAATCCTGAAGGCCTCTTCAGGGGAGTACAGACCATTCGTCAGCTGCTGCCAGCTGCCGTTGAAATGACGACAAAACAGGAAGTACCATGGAGAATGGCAACAGGAACCATTACCGACTATCCCGATTATTCATACAGAGGCGCGATGCTTGATGTGTCGCGCCATTTTTTCGGCGTTGAGGATGTTAAACGTTTTACCGATTTCCTGGCATACTATAAAATGAATGTCCTGCACCTTCATCTTTCCGACGACCAGGGATGGAGGATAGAGATCAAATCATGGCCGAATCTTGCTCTTCATGGCGGAAGCACACAGGTTGGAGGAGGTCCGGGAGGTTATTATACACAGGAGCAGTATTCAGATATTGTTCAATATGCAATGGACCGGTATATTACTATCGTGCCTGAAATTGATATGCCCGGACATACCAATGCGGCACTCTCTTCATATGCTGAACTTAACTGCGACGGCAAGGCAAGAGAGCTCTATACCGGCACTCAGGTGGGCTTCAGCACCTTATGCACCAGCAAAGAGATTACCTATAAATTTGTCGATGATGTTGTAAAGGAGATTTCCGCGCTCACTCCGGGCCCATGGTTCCACATCGGCGGTGATGAATCGCATGTAACAAAGCTCGAAGATTATATTCCCTTTATCAACAGGGTGCAGGATATTGTACTGTCGCACGGAAAAAAGGTTATCGGCTGGGATGAAATAGCTCTCGCAACATTAAGGACAGGCTCGATTGCGCAGCACTGGTCAGATGCAGAAAATGCGAGGAAAGCAGTAGAACAGGGCGCCATGATACTTATGTCGCCCGCCAGAAAAGCCTATCTCGATATGAAATATGATAAATCCACCGAACTGGGATTAAGATGGGCGGGATTAATAGAGGTCAATACAGGTTACGAATGGGATCCCGCCACAATCACCCCGGGAATTGCAAAAGAGAATATTATTGGAGTGGAGGCTCCTTTATGGTCAGAGACCGTCACTAACATGAAAGAGATCGAATTCATGGTTTTTCCGCGTCTTCCGGGCTATGCCGAGATAGGCTGGACACCCGCCACCCTGAGAAGCTGGGATGAATACAGGGTAAGGCTGGCGGGCCACGCAGAGAGGTTTGAGGCTATGCAGATCAATTTTTACAGATCGCCTGTGGTACCATGGAAAGACGAATAAGTGCGGACTTTAGGCACTCCGGACTTTAGGCACTCCGGACTTAATAAGTAACCTATGAAAACCATTATTACCCTTCTCTTTTTAATGATAACCATATCACCGGTTGCCATATCACAATCTTTTACACTCAGGCTATGGCCCGGAGGAGTCCCCGGAGAGATTATCGACGAAAAATATATTGAAAACATAACCATTTCTGACGAGCGGATTACCCGTTGTGAAAGGGTTAAGAATCCGGATCTTACGATATTCCTTCCACCCCTTGACAGATCAACCGGAACGGCGGTACTTATATGCCCGGGCGGGGGATATGCCGCTCTTGCCTTTGATCATGAAGGGAATGCCATAGCACGGTGGCTGAATGATAATGGTATTGCCGGAATTATTTTGAAATACCGTCTTCCGTCCGACAGGATAATGCAGGATAAATCGGTCGGGCCTTTGCAGGATGCCCAGGAAGCCATGCGTATTATCAGGCGCAATGCAAAGGAGTGGAATATTGATCCTGCGAAAATTGGAGTAATTGGTTTTTCCGCCGGAGGACATCTTGCCTCAACCCTTTCCACCCATTTTGCTGATAAAGTATATGATGTCAAGGATAAAACAAGTGCACGTCCTGACTTCTCATTGCTCATATATCCTGTTATTTCCTTCTACACCACATTTACACACATGGGTTCAAGGAACAATCTTATCGGGATGAATCCCGGAGAAAGCCTGGTGATACGTTTTTCAAACGACCTGCAAATAACAGAAGAGACTCCTCCCGCTTTCTTTGTACACTCGGCCGACGATCGTGCAGTACCGGTTCTTAACACTATTTCATATTTTAACGGTTTGCAGAAACAGGGGATTAATTCAGAGATGCATGTCTTTCAGAAAGGAGGACACGGATACGGGCTGGCAACGGGCGGGGGAACCGAATCCTTATGGCCTGAACTATGCATTAACTGGCTTAAAACCAATGGATTTTAATGGGTTGTTTTAATAGTTCAGACATTCCCGTAAAAGTGAATTAACAAGGATGTTACGCCCTTCGATGTTCCGGAAAAAACTTCCCAGATAATTATTAATATCACGCTTTGATCTGGCGCTTATATATGGGAATTCATCAATCAACGTATAGATCTCTTCTTTCTTCTGAAGGAATTCATCGAGCCTCTCAATAAATACTTCCTTGTCCCGGCACAAACCCCGGTATAACCGTTCTCTTACTGATTTGATCGGGAGTGCTTCCGGCGGGATGGCATAACTCGTGTTCACCAGTCCGCAGTAATCGAAATCATAAGGCACCACAATACCGAGTGTGGGATCTTCCGAAAGGGGAAGAGAGAGTGCCACAAGGTTATGAAGTCCGGGAACGGACCAGTCATAGTTGCCGATCATGTAGTTGAATATTGCAACTCTGTCAATGTGGTCCGGCTTCATCATCTTTTGAGTGAGCCTCGGGATTGTTACCTCAACAGAATTGGTTCGTGCGGCAAGGAATTCGACCGGCTCGATGAGGAAAGCATATTCAACAAATGGTCTGTTGGGCCGCCTGGTATTAATATAACTGATTTTCATAAGCCTGACCCTGAAGCTGTAGTCGGTCAGAATATTGAATATTCTGTAAGTAAGATATTCTCTGAGAACATAATCCCTGTTCCCTGCCTTGCAGTGTGTTACAAGTTTGATTTTATCTACCCCGTGGAATTTATCTCCGGGCAGTTCATCCTTTCTGAAATTGAGTCTGATGGGAGGGAAGTCACAGTAATTACGCCGGAAATTGCCCCTTGCCCTCAGCTCTACTGTCCGGGTTACGGTATCACTACCCGGGACATAATAGGTTATTACTGCTTCCTGATTGTCATTTGTTTGTCTGGTCCTGCTGAGTCTCGTAACATCAAAACGGAGTGTAGCTTCAAGCAGGTCGTTAGTGTCGAAGAGGGCAGTCTGGTGATCCCCGATAATATCTGCCAGATTAATGGTATCATTCTGACCCGGGAGCGACAGGAACGGAACAAGGGAAAGGAAAAGGCTGATGTAAATATATCTTTTCATCAAAATTTTTGCCAGGCAGTTATTATCTTGCCGGAATAAAAACTATCAACAAAACATGTATAAAATATCTGCCGGTTAAATCATTATGCTTAAATTTACACTTAATCACAAAATACGAAAAAAATGAAAACGAAAATCCTATTCTTATCACTTCTTGTTATTGCAATCGGCTTTGCCTGCAAACCTAAGGCCCCCGCTCCTTCCGAGGAGCCTGAAACAGCTGTACAGTTTCCTGATTATCAGAGGATGATATTGGCATATGTCTATATCAAACCTGAATACGTATCAGATTTTATTGAAGCTGCGCAGTCGATAATTGAAGACTCAAACAGGGAAGAGGGCTGTCTTGAGTATATGCTTTATCATAATCCTTACGATGAGACAAAATTCATCTTTGTTGAAAGGTATGTAAACCGGGCTGCTGTTGATACACATTTTGCAGCTTCCTATTTCAATGATTTTGGTCCTAAGATAGAACACATGACGATGAAGCCTGCAGAGATAAAAGTTATCAGCATTGCCGGGGAGGATTAGGATATCCTGCTCGTTGAAGAAGATATATATTATATAATTACTAAGACAAGAAACATGAATACTATTGAAAAAGCCCTGATGCACGGATTGTTTGTTCATCTGCACCATAACATCGACAAGGTAATCGATTTCAGCAGTTTCAGTGAACTAAACCGACAGGTTGACAAAATCTGGCCTGGAGCACTGGCGATAGGACCGGAGAAAAATGATGATGCCGCTGTTTTTCAGGTACCAGGCATGGATGGTTATGTGGTAGCCAAGATGGAGAGCCACTGCTCGCCATGTGTCCCGAGGCCTTATGATGCAGCTGCCACAGGAGCCGGAGGAGCAATGCGTGATGTTGTTGCCATGGGAGGGAGGCCGGTCTTTCTTCTTGATTTTATCGGGACAAGGCCGCTTGATCAGGAAGTAATAGTTGGTCCCTGCGGATTCTCAGGTAAATGTACGTGCGGAAACTGCAGGGTCATGACAAGTCAGGAGAGGGTGAACATCATGGTCAGGGGCCTGAGGGACATGTGCGAAGTAATGGATGTATTCATAGTGGGAGGAGGATTCTCAACTTCTTTTTCTGATATAGTCCCGGCTGTTGTTGTATCGGTATTTGGAAAGCTGGTTACTGAAAAACCGCTTACCAAACCGGCAAAAAATGCAGGGGATAAGATCATCATTATCGGAGTCACGGCCAACGACGGAAATGATACTCTTTACCGCGCAGGTCTTGTGGATGAGATGCGTCCGGCTGTTGCTCTCTTTAAAGAGGAAAGGGTCGCACTCGAAGCAGCCCTGGCCGCTTTCGGCACCGGTAAAATAAAGGCATGTTCAGACCTGGGCGCGGCAGGAATAGGGGCAGCTGTCTGCGAATCGGCAAGGTATGGAGGACTCGGTGCAAAGGTTGACCTGACGAAAGTACCCGTTTCTGTTGAGAGTATTACTCCGCAGGAGATACTGATCTGCGAAACCCAGGCACGCTATGTGGTACAGGTCGCTCATGAAAATGTTGATGAGGTTGTTGCGGCTATAAAATCAAAAACAGAAAATGTGGCTGTTATCGGAGAAATAACGGCCGATGACAAGGAGATTTTTGAATATAATGGTGAGATAATAGCCACCATTCCGAACAAACCCTTAAAAGAAACAATAGACATATTAAAGGGCAGTAAATAACAAAATGTCAACAGCCTGTTAATTCAGATAACTAATAGTTCTTCACATAGTTGTCGAATCTTTCAAAAATTAAGATCATGAAAACAAGGTTTCTCATGCTGGCATTTATTTTATTGTGCCCGGCAATCAGCAGTGCCCAGAGGGTAAGGAGCCATGAGGTTAAATCTCCTGATGGTTCAGTATTATTGAAAGTGGAAGCAGGTGCCAGATTACTCTGGTCGGTAACTCATAATGACCGGCAGGTAATTGAACCATCCTCCATTTCGTTAACTCTTCAGAGTGGTGAGATACTCGGGAATAATGCAAGAGTATCTTCAGCAAGAACTGTAAGTGTTAATACGAGCTTCGATGCGATTAATTACCGTAAGAATAAGATTGAAGATGTTTACAACCAGCTTACCCTGACCACCAGGGATAATTACGGGGTTATCTTCCGGGTCTATAATGATGCAGTTGCATACAGTTTTTTTACCACCCGTAAAGGAGAGATAATCATTATGAACGAGGAAGCTAATTTCAATTTCACTGAAGATTACCAGGCATTTATTCCCATTCAATGGGATTATCGCGACCGCATGATCTTCAATTCATCATTCGAGGCAACCTACAGGGAGATCAGGCTTTCTCAGTTCCCGAAAGATTCCCTGGCCTTTCTCCCGTTGCTGGTGGATGTCGGACAGGGTAAAAAGGTTGAGATCCTGGAAGCTGATCTGGAGGATTACCCGGGTATGTATCTCGACCTGAACCAGACCGGACAGGGATTTAAGGGTGTTTATGCACCCTATCCCCTTGAAACATACATAAAGGGGCTTAATATGATTCCTGGTAAAAGGGCTGACTATATTGCCAGGGTAAATGGTAACCGCACTTTCCCGTGGCGTGTTGTTGTGATAAGCGAACAGGACAAGGATCTGCTTGACTGCGATATTGTTCAGAAGCTGGCCTCACCAAGCCGCCTGAACGATATCTCATGGTTAAAAACGGGTCAGGTAGCATGGGACTGGTGGAACAGCATGAATATCTCACAAGTTGATTTCAGGGCCGGGATGAATACCGCATCGTATAAATATTACATCGATTTTGCTGCGAAATACGGGATTCCTTATATCCTCTTCGATGCAGGCTGGAATATTCCGGGCGATCTGACAAAGGCGCGGTCCGAGATTGATCTTAAGGAGGTTCTCTCATACGGCAGGCAGAAAGGCGTTGATCTGATCGTATGGTGTTCATGACAGGATGTTCTTGCGCAGAAGGAGAAAGCATTCCCGTTCTTTGCAGGGGTGGGGATAAAAGGAATGAAGATCGATTTTATTGACAGGGATGATCAGGTGGCTGTTGCTTCGACCTACGAGATAGCCAGGGAGGCAGCTGAATACAAATTGTTTGTTGACTATCACGGGATTTACAAACCAACAGGGCTGCAGCGTACCTATCCCAATGTTGTCGGTTACGAGGGGGTTTACGGGCTCGAGAATTTCAAGTGGGCCAATCCGAACGGGCCCCGTTACGCTGTTACCATTCCTTTTATAAGAAACCTGGCAGGTCCCGTGGATTACACCCCCGGAGCCATGAGAAACGCAAGCAGATCAAATTTCAGGGCAGTAAACTCCATGCCGATGGGTCAGGGCACACGAGTCCACATGATGGCTCAGTACGTAATTTTTGATGTGTCCGTTCAGATGCTTTCAGATAATCCCACCATTTATATGAGGGAATATGAATGCACCGGTTTTATTACAAAAATACCGACAACCTTTGATGAAACGGTGGCTCTCGACGGCAAAGTGGCAGAATATGTTGCAATTGCAAGAAGGAAGGAAGACACATGGTATGTCGGGGCCATGACAAATTGGAGCCCAAGGGAAATAACAATTGATTTCTCCTTCCTTGGCGAAGGAGAGTACAGCGCCGAGATATTCAGCGATGGGATCAACGCCGACAGGGATGCTACTGATTACAGGAAAGAGGTTCAAACGATAAGGAAAGGAGATGAACTGACCATCAAAATGATGAATGGCGGTGGATGGGCTGCCAGGCTTGAGAAGAAATAAAGCAAAAACGATTGATCAATTACAAAGGAAATATCAGATATTCCGGGCAGTTACCTTGTACTGTATATTCCTGGCATGGAGGTAGTTGCTGATGAATTCAAAGACTGCCGGATCTTTTCCTGCAAGTTCGGGTGAAAAGACTCCCTTTTCGGAAAAGACTCCGGACATGATCATTTCGACTGTTGCGGCAGCCGTAAAACCGGTGGTTCTTGCCATTGAAGAAAGCTTTTCAACAGGATCAAATTCATCATAGAGATCATAAATAACCTCTTTTCTGACATCCTTTTCCGTGCCCTTCATAATGATCCGCATTATAGTGAATTCAGGCTCATCATGAGAGAGTTTCCACGCATTGAACAATAATTTAGAGGTAAAATCAAACGGAGTTATCTCTGTATTATTAATAACCACAGGGTTCTTATCAAAAAAGCCGGATTCCTTAAGGATTTTTATAAGGGTGATATGACCCGGGTACCTGAGTGTCTTTTCCTTCATGAAAGGTATTTCTCTCATAGTAGTAATAAGAGTTCGTAATCCGTCGGTATTAAATGCTTCCAGGGTGCCTATACCCTCAAACTCCACAAATTCAGGATCACTTAATGCCGGGCGTACCACCAGCTTACCGTTCTCAACAAAACGGGCCGGTCGTGTATATTCTTCCAGCACATCGACAGGAGAAAAGGGTGCCTTGTATTCAAAAGGCAGGATTCTGATTTTCGGCAGTCCGCCTACCATTATCTTCACCTCTTCTATCTTCATCCTTTCGCTCATGTAGCCAACGATATAATTTGACAGTCCGGGAGCAACACCGCAATCCATAATAACGGTCACCCCTTTTGCTCTGGCCAGCGGGATAAGGTGAAAGACATCCTCAGGAAGGAATGTAATATCAACGAGCTCCTTTTTATGGTTAATGACTTCACGCATCGTCTGAAGACCGAGGAAACCGGGTACGGCTGATACCACAAGGTCGAACCCCCTGAGAACCGTGGCGAGTGCATCAGTATCCGTTACATCCATAAACGTAGTCCGTATATTGGGCCTGTCCGTCAGCAGGCCCAGTGCATTCCTGTCAATATCAACACAGGTGACTTTATATTTTTTTGAAAGGTCAACTGCGATTGCCCTGCCAATCATACCTGCTCCAAGAATAATTATTTTCTTCATAATCAGATATTTAAAACATTTATCTAAATTAATATCCACCTTACCCGCTCCCTGCCCTTTGCTCCCTGCTCCCCGCTCCCTGCCCTTTGCTCCCTGCTCCCTGCCCTTTGTTCCCTGCTCCCTGCCCTTACAGGCACAAAGACCACGAATCTTTTTCAAGATCCTGTTTTAATATATAGCTCTCACCGTTCTCTGTAACGACCTTATAATAATTAGACACAGGAAATTCAGGATTGTTCTCTCCCTGGTACCATCGGTCCGTAATTGCCACTATTTCATATCTCTCATTATTGCGGTAGAAACATTTCGGGTATTCATCGGCCTTGTAGCCTGAATGACATTCGACCCTGACCGGTATCAGTTTCTGCTCTTTCAACTTGTTATATCAGCTGTTAATTAACAGCGCCTTTTAACAAAGATAAAGATACTGCTGAAATAAGGGAGAATCGGAAAGCATAGTTTCCCCGTAATTTTAAATTTTCGGATTCAGAAATTACTCAGGAGTGATTAATAGTTTCTATTTTTTTATCTTGCCGTTTTAAACAAACAGGAAACACTCATATAATCATTGAAAAACCGGAAAACATGAAAATCAGGACTATAGTTCTATTGACAGCATTTTGTTTACTGATAACGCTTTTTCAGCATGAATCGCTTTTTGCGCAGACAGGTCTGAAGGCAAAGGGTGTTGTATACCACGACAAAAATGGAGACGGATTATTTGACCGTAGTGATAAACCCCTTCGGGGAGTGGCCGTTTCCAACGGGCGTGAAGTCGTTATTACTGACAAGGCCGGCAGGTATGAGCTTCCCCTCCGGGAGAATTCGGCGATCTTTGTGGTTAAGCCCCGAAACTGGATGGTGCCCGTCGATGAGAACCAGATATTGCGCTTTTACTATTTATACAGTCCCTCAGGGGTGTCGGGCAGCAATTTCAAGGGATTGCCTCCAACGGGAGCATTGCCTGAATCGGTTGATTTTCCGCTTTATCCGGTAAAAGAGCCGGACAAATTTGATGTGCTTGTCCTTGGAGATACACAGCCCCGCGACGACAGGGAGATCTATTATATGTCGTATGATGTTATGCCCGAGCTGGCCGGGTTTAATGCATCTTTCGGAGTAACCCTTGGCGATATTGTGTTTGATGACCTCAACCTGTATGATCATCTGATTGGTTCTCTTTCAACAATTGGAATCCCGATGAGATATGTTGCCGGCAATCACGATAACGACTATACGGGCAATGATCTTACAGAAGCCAGGGGAACATGGTTCAGGACATTCGGACCGGCATATTATTCCTTTACCCATGGTCCGGCACATTTTATAATACTCGACGATATCAGGTGGATAGTTGAGGAAACAAGACGTTATTACAGAACAGGCCTGGGAGAGGATCAGATGGAATTTCTCCGGAATGAAATAAAACGCCTGGGCCGGGACCAACTCCTTGTGCTTCTTTCTCATATTCCTTATGAGAGATCAACCGAATGGGAGAGCGCGGAAGAGAAAAAAGCTTTTTATGAGCTTATTGCAAGTCATCCTAACACCATTTCGCTTGCTGCCCATACCCACAGGCATTATCATCAGTTTATAGGCAGGGAGGAAGGATATCCGGGAGATAAACCACATCATCTGGTAAGCGTCGGAACAGTGTGCGGATCATGGTGGGCAGGAGCTCCCGATGAGTATGGAATACCTCATGCCATGATGTCGGACGGGACACCAAATTGCTACACCATACTTCATGTTGACGGCAACATGTGGAAAATGAGCTGGAAGGCACCAAGAAGACCGGCAGATTTCCAGATGTATATAGATGCTCCGGATGTTATCTATAATGACAGCAGTGATGTAATAAGAATTAACGCAAATATTTTCAACGCCCTGCCCTCAGCTGATGTTATGATTAAGATAGGCGATGAAGGAGAGTGGATGAGAATGGAGAGGAGCCTTCAGAACGATCCCTCCAGAATGGCTGTGATGGAAAGGGAAAAACGATTGGGAGAGATACCATGGAGAACCCTGGGAAATCCGGCGCCTTCAGAGCATATATGGGCAGCTGATTATAAACTGAACCTTACTCCGGGGGTTTATATCATAAATATCAGAGCCACCGACGAATGGTGGGGATATGAAGGAAAAAGGCTTTTACGTGTTAAATAGGGAAAAAATATCAGCTGCAACACCAAGAAAACCGATTGAAGAAGTAGTTAATTATAAGTAATCTTATCCGGAGTAATTTTACCTTCTTAGTTACCCTGACGGGTCAGGTTATTATTTAACTGCAACTGCTATTTTGGAGTCGGCCGTTCCGTAATAGAGAAACCACTGGTCCCTGAACCAGACCAGGCCTTCAACAAAACAGACATTATTCACTTCTCCGGTTATCTCAAATGGTTTGTCGGGATAGATAAAATAATGGTCCAGCCGGTCAATCAGCTTATAGGGAGCCTCCCTGTCGAAGAGAGCCTGTCCGGCAGCGTAAGTATATGCAGGAAGACCGGGGTCATTATTGTTCAGGGCGTTGGAACTATTGTAAATCAGCAAGATACCATTATCCGTCAATAAAGCGTAAGGACCCGGCTCGACAAGGCGGCTGTCGAAATAGCCCGGCCTGGGGTGCAGGACAGATATGAGTTTTTTGTTTTCTTCGTTCTCAACTGCCTCCCAATGTATAAGATCGTCAGAAGTGGCCATGAAAAGATCGGTATCACCAAAATACATCCAGTATTTCCCATTGATTTTTATAGCAACAACCTTCCCATCTTTTAGCTCCGACACAATTGCACCCGATTTTGACCACATATCCCTGTATTTGTCGTTATCAAGAACCGGCCCGTGTTTGGTCCAGTTTCTGAGATCCTCTGAACTGGCCAGACAAAGCCTTGCCGTCCGGCCGTCATAGGCAGTGTAGGTTAGCAAATATCTGCCGTCATCCGTTTCGACGATACGTGGATCTTCGACACCCCCCTTCCATTCATACCGGTACATGGAATCGTTATCGGGATAGAAGACAGGAGAGGGTTCTTTTGTAAAATGCAATCCGTCATCGCTGACAGCAAGTCCCAGTCTTGAGGTCATTTCATTATCCTGGGCCCGGTACAGAAGAAAAACTTTTCCGTCTCTGACCACAGCTGATGGGTTAAGAACGTTTCTCTCTTCCCATCTGACTTCTTTCCGGCTTACCGGGCATTCAAAAACCTGATCCGGAGAGGGGTTTAGAATCGGGTTAATGCTGTCTGCCTTTATAAAACCCGTCAATGCCCAATCTTTTGATTTTTCTGCGGTTGATACTTCTTTCCCGGTTCTGGTAAAGCATCCCGTCAGGATCAGGCAGAAAATAAGCAATCTGATATTCATAGCTCCTTATTTAAAATGGATAAAAAAAGTTCTGCTTCAGTTATAGAAATTTCAAAGTAATCTTTGCCTGAAATAATTATTAACTTTATATCCGGCTCAATTCATTATTCAAATAAATATAGGAGAAAAAATCATGAATCGTCGTACATTTATTGAAAGATCCGGAGCGGCCACAGGAGCAGCCCTTCTCGGATCAGTCGTTCCGGAAATGGATAACACATCGGACGAGCAGCAAAAGAAGCCTGCTCAGCCACGGAAGGATATTAAAATAGGACTCTATACGATATCTTACCTTGGGATCTGGTATGACGGCCCCGCCCTTTCATTCAGGGAGATAGTCGAGCGTGCAAGGATGTATGGTTATGACAGTATTGAGCTTGACAATAAACGTCCGCTGGGTAATCCCATGGATATCGACAGGAAAAAACGTGAAGAGATGAAGGAGATCCTTATTAAATCGGGTATTGAAATGCCATGTGTGGCTGCCAACAACGACTTTTCAAGCCCCATTCCCGAGCACAGGGAAGCACAGCTTCTTATGGTGCGTGAGACGGCACGCCTTGCTGCCGACCTGGGCTCGAAAGTGGTCCGTCTTTTTGCCGCCTGGCCGGGGGTGCCGATTCATAACGGCACAGGTACATACGATCTTATTAGGGGAGATTTCTATAATTTCGAAAGGCAATATCCCTATTCTACATGGCTCGAACGCTGGAAATTCGTGAAAGATTGCCTGAAAGAAACGGCCAGGATGGGGGAGGAGTTTGGTGTTGTAATGGCTCTGCAGAATCACAAACCGCTTATCAGAAACTGGAAAGATATGTATGACCTGATAATGGAAGTCGATTCGCCGTGGTTAAAGGCATGTCTCGATCTGCCCATCATGACCAGGTATGATCATCCATGGGTTGAGGAGGCTGTAAGAACAGTGGGAAATCTGCAGGTTCATTCACACTTCGGAGGGGAGTATTACCGCGATAAGTCGGGTAAAGTTCAGCAACTGGTTATGCCCATGCGGTTCGGCCAGCCCCTTCCCGATTATCCGCACTTCATAAGAATGATGAGGGAAATCGGTTATGAAGGACACATAACCTTTGAGCTTTGTCATCCCTTTATCAACGAAAAGCATGAACTCCTGGGCCTCGACCAGGTACACGAGCAGGTGCAGATGGCACGAGAGTTTATGGGCGAAATACTAAATACCTGATCATTTCACTGAAAATATTTTCAGAAATGCCTTTGTACAATCAGGAGGTTGAGGATATCCTGGCTCAATTCAATGTTGATGTTAATGCAGGTCTTTCAGCGGAGGAGGTAGAGAAGCGACGCGAAAAATACGGCTTTAACCAGCTTGAGACAAAGGGGCAAAAGACCTTTCTGCGGATGTTCATTGCTCAGTTCAAAAGCTTTATGATCCTTATTCTGCTGATAGCAGCAGCAATTTCGGGTGTGGTGGGAGTAATGGAAGGAGAGGGCATGCTTGACACATTTGTTATTCTGGGCATACTTGTCCTGAATGCTTTTGTGGGAGCTTATCAGGAGCGAAAAGCCGAATCTTCCCTTGAGGCTTTGAAGAACCTGGCATCACCGGAAGCCAGGGTGCTTCGCGAAGGCGAAATATCGGAAGTGCCTACACGGGAGCTTGTTCCGGGTGACATAGTGATAATGGAGACGGGCGATGTAATACCTGCAGACCTGAGGCTGATGGAAGCTGTCAACCTGAAGATCCAGGAATCAGCCCTGACCGGTGAATCTGTTCCTGTGGACAAGCAGACTGCTGCTCTTCATGGAACAGAAGTTCCTTTAGGAGACCGTGTTAACATGGCTTTCTCGGGCGGACTGGTTACTTATGGTCGTGGAAAAGGTATTGTTGTTGCCACGGGTATGAAGACAGAAGTGGGAAAGATTGCGAACCTGCTTCAGCAAACGACGGATACCGAAACTCCCATGAGCCGGCGGCTGGAACAGCTGGGAAAAATTCTTGGCATAGCTGCGCTGATAATATGTGCTGTTATTTTTCTGGTAGGGGTACTTTATGGCAACTCTGTATTAAGCATGTTTATGATTGCAGTCACACTGGCTGTTGCGGCAATACCGGAAGGCCTTCCGGCTGTATCGACGGTGGTTCTGGCAATTGGCGTACAGAGGATGGTGAAAAAGAATGCAATTATTCGCAATCTGCCTGCCGTTGAGACCCTGGGGAGTGCAACGGTGATCTGCTCCGACAAGACCGGGACACTCACCCAGAACAAAATGACCGTGGTCGAAGCCTATGTTAATCACATCAGAGAGGCAATCAACAGGGAAGCCCCCGGAAAAGATCTGAACGATGAGGAAAAACGATTGCTGACAATATCTGTTTTATGCGCAGATGCATACCTCAGAAAGAAAGAGAACGGGGATTACGATTTTACCGGAGACCCTACCGAAACGGCACTTCTCGATTTCGGGATACTTTACGGCACTTATAAGGAAGGGCTTGAAAAGCGATTTCCACGTGTGGGTGAAATACCGTTTGACTCAGGGAGGAAAAGGATGTCAACCCTTAACAGATTGTCCGATAACAGGATCCGTGTCAATGTTAAGGGGGGTATTGATGAGGTGCTTGATGTTTGTGACAGGATAGTAATCAAAGGGGAAGTAAGGCCACTGACAAAGGAGGATATCGACAAGATACGTAATGCAAATGAAGAAATGGCAACCTCTGCCCTGAGGGTCCTTGCAATGGCTTATAAGGATCTGCCCGGGATCCCGGTCAAAATCGATACCGGCCGGATTGAAAGCGGACTGATCTTCATCGGGCTTCTGGGAATGATTGATCCTGCGCGACCCGAGGTTATTGATGCTGTTGAGAAATGCAAAACAGCAGGTATTCGTCCTGTAATGATAACAGGAGACCATAAGGCAACGGCAATGGCCATTGCCATGAAGATAGGAATATTCAGGGAAGGAGACACTTCAATTACAGGAGCACAGCTTGAAAACCTGAGCGACGATGAATTGAATCAGGGAGTTACCAGATATTCTGTATATGCCAGGGTAGCTCCTGAACATAAGGTACGTATTGTTAAAGCGTGGCAGAATCACAACGAAGTGGTAGCAATGACGGGAGACGGTGTCAATGACGCTCCTGCTCTCAAACAGGCCGATATAGGCGCGGCGATGGGCATTGTCGGCACCGATGTGGCCAAGGGAGCTGCTGATATGGTGCTCACTGATGATAATTTTGCAACCATTGTATCAGCTGTTGAAGAGGGCAGAAGGATTTATGACAACATCCTTAAGGCTGTCCAGTTCCTGCTTTCAACCAACGTGGGTGAGATATTCCTGCTTCTCATAACATCACTCTTCAATATGGGAGCACCACTTTTGCCAATTCATATACTATGGGTAAACCTCGTGACCGATAGTCTTCCCGCTCTTGCCCTGAGCATCGATCCTGCTGAGGAAAATATCATGGACCGTAAGCCACGCAACTCAAAAAGAGGATTCATGACCAGGGATATGGTGTGGCGGGTATTATACCAGGGCGTAATGATAGGTCTTATTCCCCTGGCAGCATTCATCTTCGGACTCCGCGAAGGAGGCCTGGTGCTCGGTCAGACAATGGCATTTGCAACATTAATGTTTGCCCAGCTGGTACATGTGCGCAACCTTCACTCAAATACAAGATCATCACTTGCAATAAGTCCCTTTAAGAATTTACCCCTTGTCGGGGCGATATTTATTTCAGCAGGACTGGCCCTTGTCGTTTTGCTGGTACCCCCGGTGCGCGATGCCTTCAGCCTTACCGCTCTCAGCGGCAGGCAGTGGATAACTGTTCTGCTGATGTCGTTGATACCTATATTGGTGGTGGATATTTTCAAGTTTTTCAATATCAACGGCACCAGGCATGATGATTGACCCTGGTAAATAAAAAAAAAGACTTTAACCTGTGAAAAAACAGAAACAAATGAAAATCCTGTTTTTTAGCTTAATTCCTGTGGGAATAGTATTGCTGATATTTTCAATTAAGCTGGTGAGTAAAACATTTTCAGGAAATATTATACTTGAAATCCCCTTTTCCCGGAAAACGGAGCAGTTCAGCCTCACGAGGCAAGGCACATACTCAATCTGGCATAAAGGTAAGATCTTCACAAAAGCACCACTCGATGAGTTCAGGCCGGTGATAATTGACAATTCAACAAGTGAGGAGGTCAGGCTCACACACCTGCTGTTCCGGCCGAATATAAATATCAGAAAAACATCAAGGATGGAGATCTTCCGGTTTAAGGCCCCGGCCGGGGATTATCTGCTGACACTCGCGGAAGGATCAGGCATATCGGGAGTTGAGAATGCTCTGATAAATAAACTGCCATTCGGAATGACGGATCAGGACAGCTATTTCATACAGGTCCGGGAAAGCCAGCCTTTTATAGTTGGTCTTGCCGGAATTGTACTGATAGTTATATCAGGATTTTGTATCATTGGGGGACTTGTGATCGGGATACTGGCTGATCAGATATTTGTTAAATGATAAGGGAAGTCAAAATATTTTTTAGATGAAACATCTATCATCGCTTGCTGAACTTGACGATTTTGCCGGGGAGTGTATTAACAGCCGGAATTATCCCAACGATATCCATACTTTCAAGTTATACCGATGCAGCTCATGTAAGTCATCCGCCTTCAGAATAACAATTGAACACCATTCCGGATCGGAAGAATGGAACTTCAGGGGAATAATATGGGGTGAATGTGACGAATGCGGACATTTAATGAGGCTCTTCACATTTACAGGCGAACACAGGAAAATGCTCAGGGAGGAGAGGTCCGAATGCGAATGCGGTAACAGGATCTTTACAGCGGGACAGTGTGAGAGATTTGAGGTAGAGGAAGGGATTCCCGGTTTTTTCGACGAGGGTGTGATAGTGGGGAAATGCACCCAATGCAATCGCAATAGAGCCTTTGTATATACTGATTGAATGATTTCGTCTGCGTATACAGCTCTTTTCTGATTTTAACCGCCCGTATTAATCCGGTTCTGATTTTCCTATGATATAGTTTACAGAGATACCTATCTTAAATCCGGTCCACCCCGGTTTAACCGGTCTCCCTGTTGCCTGATTAACAAAAAGCTGATTCTTGTCGGTTTCTCTGTGAAAAGCTCCTCTTCCTATCTGAAATAAAAAAGTTGAATTAATTTCAAATTCAAACAAGTTCCATGCGTAAATAGTTTTGAATCCTGGTTGCAGGTAATAATTTATAGATCTGAAGCCATATGAATCATCGATGATTTGAATATCGTTAACAATAAGATTCTCATCAATTTGAAGGGAAGAAAACATAACACCTGCTCCAGAAACCAACCTGTAACTAATCCCTTTTTGCGATGGGAAAGAATATTCTGCAAATAATCCCGGTGACTTTTTACGGACCCTCATATCAAACAAATATTCTCCCGAATAATCTGTACCTGATAATCTTGAACCTGTTGAATTAAAGGAATATTCTATACCTGCAGAGAATTTTTCAAATGCTATCTTAAACATCGGCTGATAATACCAGTAACCCGGGAAATCAGCCAACAGTTTTGTGTCGAAGGGTATTGTCGATTTAACAGTTAAATTAATATCAGTAAGATCAGACATTCCGCAGAATTCCAGTCCTGTCTGAAATCCGATCACAGGTTTCTGTGACCAGGCATTCAGTGAGCCTGCAACAATTAAAAGGGTTAATAAATGCCTTTTCATTATTATGCTGTAAATTATAATCCCGCAGTCATATACTGTGATGTTCCAAACAGATGATTATTTGATCCTGTTTCAAATACGATATTGCCTTCTTTAGGTATTACCCTTAATTTGAACAGTATCGTTTCGCCATGTTGCAGATCCGGCATGAATAAAATTGTATCATCCGGAGCATCAAAGTACTTACTGCTTACTTCCTGGGAATAGGGAGTCGAGATCTCTGTATAGTATTTGTCAACAGCATTATAATATTTACTTTTGTTCCATGCTATATAGTATTCATTCTCCTGAGATATGTAAAGACCGGATACCGGTAAATTCCTGTTGAAATAACCCTCTCCCCAGGACAATACATCTCCTGAAACTGTATGTACCACGACTTTATAACTGGCACTCTCACCTGAATAGGTGCTGTCGGTGAACTCAGGAGAAGAAACTCCCCCGATAACCGTATAACCTTCACCTGCAAAGCGGCTGATCTCATACTCTTTAAGGTCAGTATTACGATATTGTGGAAATGTTATTCTGAGATAACCGTTTACTATTCCTTCTTCTAAATAAGTGTAATATTCATGAACGACCATGAGGATCCAGGTACTCGAAAAAACATATCCCTCAATTTCAAGCAGATCTGCAATGCTGGATGAACCTGAATGGGTAATCAGATCCAGTTTTAAAGTATGCGATCCCTGTGTCAGAAATCCCGGATCGTAATGAACTTTACCGTTATCAGATCTAACAAACATACTTACAGAATCATCTATGGTAAAGTTCACCCCAATGATCTCCTGATTACTGCTTCTGAAGTTTAAATCAAATATCTTATAGCTACCATACACAAATATCGTGTCGGTTAACAGAATTGGGTCAAGTATTCCTATTTCAGGGGCATCAGGATTTTTTATAACTTTTCTGATATAAATTTCATCAGTATCATAGGTACAGGACAAGAAAAATGACAGGGTAATTAACAGAATGGAACTAATGATTTTATTTAATCCGGATGGATATGCCTGCATTTGCATGTCACTTATCATTTAGGTGTCCAAAATTACTAATCTTTTAAGTATTCCTCTTCAATAATTGGCAGAACTATTTTAAACTATATCAGGATAGATGTTTCATTACGCTGGAGGTGTTAATCTTCGTTATCCAGGTTCAGTCCATTGGATGACTAAGCCGTATCTCATGACACCTGCTGTGTCGACGTCGAATAGTCCTGGCCACACCTTGGGAATTCGATTCACGCTTTACTGACACCTGCGGTGTCAACACCAATGGCCAGGGTCACGTCCCGGGTCTGAAGATCATATTTACCCTGACAACCCTGGACAGCCTGCCCTGCACCAGCGGGGGGTTGACGTCCAATTGATTTCTCAATAGTATTGTTATAAATACTATTCAGATCAACTACCAAACCCTATTTAATAATTTGAAATGATTTCAACATAACAGATATTGGTAAGTTATTCACCAATAAAAGGTTTTAATGTATAATTTTATTGCGAACCCACGTTAAGATCAGCATATGTACACAAAAGCAATAGTCAGAAAGCCCGGAAGAAATTTTCATGAAGGGAATACCACTGCCAGTTCAGGTAAACCGGATTTTTATAAAGCCCTCGGGCAACACGGGATGTATTGTGATGTCCTCCGGCAGTGCGGCCTGGATGTAACCATACTTGAAGCCGATGAGAAATATCCTGACGGTTGCTTTGTTGAAGATACAGCCATTATTACGGAAAAGATAGCTGTAATAACCAGGCCTGGTGTTAAATCGAGACAGGGAGAGGAGGCTGAAATTGCACAAATTTTATCCTCCCTGATAAAGACAGAAACCATCAAATCTACCGGAACTCTTGACGGAGGAGATGTAATGAGAGTGGATAATCATTTTTTAATCGGAATATCCGGAAGAACCAACAGGGATGGCTCAAGACGACTGTGCCAGGTCCTTTCGGAATATGGCTACTCCTCGTCTGAAATCATCGTGGGACCCGGACTTCATTTAAAGACCGGAGTAACATACATGGACAGGAGTAATTTTATTGCCCCCCGGGAATTTGCCTTAAAAATTGCCGGCAAATTTCCGGATTCCAATATTATTCTTGTGGATAAAGACGAGGCTTATGCAGCTAACTGTCTGCTGATAAACGATTTTCTGTTAATGCCTGCCGGATTCCCGAAAACAAAACGAAAAATCGCCGGATACGGATACAGGATCATTGAAGTTGATGTATCGGAATTCAGAAAGATGGATGGCGGGTTGACATGTTTATCCCTGTTGTTTTAGGGAGTGGGCAAGCTCGCTGACTTCGTCCCGATTTATCGGGACTATGTCGGCCGTAGTCCGAAGACAACCTCCGGTTTTTTCGCAACCAATTTTCTTATATTTGTAATGAATATCTGCAGGAAAGATGAGGAATACCATAAGGATATTCTGTTTGGTCTCTGTTTTGTTTTCATCATGCGTAAAGGAGATCCTTGTTCCCGATCTTGAAGGGAGCCTGGTGGGATTTGTATATACCTTTGATGAATTTGGCAACAGGCTTGAAGACCGGAGCAATGTTCAGGTTATTGCCAGAGGACTGAAAATATATATCACATTTACTGATCGTAATGGGAGGTTTGAATTTGAAGATCTGCCAACCGGAACCTATGACCTCGGATTTTATAAGGAAGGGTTCGGTATTCTGTACTATTTCGGAGTTAAGCATCTTGGCGGTATGCCCACAACACTGGGACTCAGTTTTTCATCGGCTACAAACTGCTCCGCTTTCTTTTTATACCAGATGCCGAAGACCGAAATAATTGACCTGAAAGTTGAGAATGATTCCATTCATGCAAATTTCAGGTTTTTTGACCCCGAACCCGATTATATGCGCTTGTCCATATATCTCTCCGATAAAAATGGCTTCGCCAGCGACGAAGCAAAAGGAACAATGCTGGCAACCCTGAGACGTGAGGAAGATGGATACAAGGGGTTTTTCAATTATAATTATGTCAGGTTCCCGAAAGGGACGGAGGTGTTTTACAAAGCCTGCATATTTACCAGGGCTGTATCAAAAACAGACTTTGGCAACAGGATTTTCGTACCAATAGATACTTATTTCGACTATACATTAAATAAAACAGTTTATCCAAATTTGGGAAATGAGTCGGCTCAGTTTTCATTTATTGTTCCATGACTACCTGGTTGCAGGGATAATGCTCACTTCACTTCTTTTGGCGACAGCCTGTGAGAAGGATCCGGTGCCACTGACGACCAACAGTGTTATTACGGGCAATGTCAGGACCGGGAACTATGACAGAGACAGCATAACCGTTGTAGCAACCGGGCCCTATGGTAAAACATCCGTCTTAGCTGACCTGAGCGGCAATTTCACCTTTACCGGACTGGGTAACGGTACTTATTGCCTTGATTACGCGAAGGAAGGATACGGGACCATACGCCAGTACAATATTCAGCTTTTTGGGGGTGATACAATAAGGCTGTCGCAGGTAGTGCTTTACGAAAAACCGGGTCCGGGGAACCTGCCGACGTTCAAAAAGGCCTATGTAGGGATCCGCCCCAGATCTGGTCCGGAACACCAATGGATATGTATCGATACTTCTATACCCAGGCAATACGCTGACTCTTACATCTTCCAGTTCGCACTCTGTCTTCATACTGATAAAAATGTATCGTGGGACAACTGCAGGATGCGCGACTTTACCTGGACCGGCCAGTACAACGGTGATAGTTATTCGCTATATATTGACTTTACATACATCTCTGATTTTCCTTTCCGGAGCGGCGAGACGGTTTATATTAAAGGATATCCATGCAATAAGTCTGAAGCAGGAGGATATCTTGACACATATCTCGGGATAAGGCTGTATTCGACACTCGATTTGACAAGATCGACTAATGTTATAAGTTTTGAAATGCCTTAAAGAATTAATATTGAAACCTGTTTTTCAGATAGTATTTATGCTGATCCTGCTTACTGCCTGCAGGGAGGAGGAATTGTTGATGACAGGAAGGATAAACGGACAAATGAAGATGTACGATCAGACCGGCACCTATCTGCCGGACCATTCGGGAATTGAAGTAAACCTGATGCAGGGGAACAGTATCGTAGCCACTGATGTAACAAATGTAAGAGGCGGTTATTTGTTTGAAAATATCCCTTATGGCAGATACAGGATTTTGCTCTCCAAAGAAAAATATGTCCAGGCCTGGAATCCTCCTTCCTTTGATCATGTTGGCGGTTATGCAGCTACCAGTATCGATCGGAATATGTTTGAAATACCGACATACGAACTGACACTCGACAGTATAAGCTATTATTACTTATATGAACCTGTTTATTTTATCCATCTGAAGGTGAATGGAGACACGGTAATAAAAAGGAATCCACCAGGTTATCCCTTTATTGTATATGCAGGTACCACGGATGACGTGTCGAGGGATAATTATACTTCCATAGGCTATGGACTCCTCAGGGATTACGTGGGATACTACCCTTCTCAGGGAACACCTGTAGCAGTATATGGATATTTATCCTTTAATAACATGTCGCCGCTTATTCAGAATGTATTTACAGACACTGTCTGGCTAAGGATCTACCCCCTGGCCAACGGCCAGAACTATCCGGTACTTCGGTTTTATCCCGAAGCCCTCGGCACCCCGTCGAACGTAATCAGGTTTGTTATAGACGACCTGGTCGAAAAATGATAGCACGCACCTGAGCAGGGAGATTCTGATCGGTGCCGATTAATCATCTGCCCCTGTTTGTCTTACTCCTTGTTTTTTGACTAAACCTCTTCCTGTATCCCTTATCAGATTTTGTCCGGAAAGGACTTTGCCCTGGTCCCTTTTCGTGCTTGTCGGGGATAAAGTCAGGAAGCGCGGCCTTATAAACCTCGTAACCAATCAGCTTCTCGATCATACGCATCTTGTGCATATCGAGTCTGTTGACGAGCGTTACCGCAACGCCTGTCGTTTCGGCTCGTGCAGTGCGACCCACACGATGCACATAATCCTCGGCATCTGAAGGAACATCATAGTTTATTACCAGGTTGATATCCTTGATGTCAATGCCGCGGCTCAGAACATCTGTTGCCACCAGTATACGGATCCTGCGGGACCTGAACTTCAGCAACATCTCTTCCCTCTCCTTCTGCCCGAGGTCGGATGAAATACCTGCGACCACATAATCCCGTGAGCGCAATCCGCGGACAATCTCGGTCACTTTCTTTTTCGTTGAACTGAATATAAGGATGCTGTGATATTCAGGGTTATCGGATACAAGACTTCTTATAAGCGGTAATTTCTGTGTATCATCTGCCATATATACAGCCTGTATGACGCCGTCGGCAGGCTTCGACATTTCCAGTGCGATTTCCACCGGGTCCTTCATTATATGTTTGGAGAGTGACCTTATTTTTGGAGGCATGGTTGCACTGAACATGAGGGTCTGGCGTTTTTTCGAAACGTGGGAAATTATGTGAATGATATCCTCATAGAAGCCGATATCAAGCATCCGGTCGGCTTCATCAAGCACCAGCACTTCTATCTGTTTGAATTTTACATAACCCTGATTAAGGTGTGAAATCAGTCGTCCAGGTGTTGCCACGATAATATCGGCTCCTCTTGAGAGAGCAGCTTTCTCCTGCTCCCATCCTCCGCCATCCCCTCCGCCATAAACAGCCAGCGAGGTGATGTTCAATGTGTAGGCAATTCCCTGTATCTGCTGATCGATCTGCAGTGCAAGCTCACGTGTCGGTACAAGTACCAGAGTGTGGGTGTGGTCAGGACGCTGCTCGTAAATCCTGTTCATTATGGGCAGAAGAAAGGCGGCCGTTTTTCCGGTGCCCGTTTGGGCACATGCTATCAGATCCCTGCCCGACAGAATGACCGGTATAGCCTTTTCCTGGATGGGTGTGGTTTCCCTGAAACCCATATATTCTATTGATTCCAGCAATTCCGGAACCAGTTCCAAATCATCAAATATCATGAATGTTCTGTGATTTCCTTATTATTAAGAAGTGGCAAAGATAAAAAAAAATAGCCGAATGAACTTGTTTAAAGACAGGTTAACTAAAAAAGCGATCCGTTAAGGGTTTTTAATGATTGATCTTGCGGCTTTATCATCAAGCAGCCAAAGGAGTTCCCCCTTTACCGGGTAAACAAGGGAAGCGGGAAATTTTTCACTTCCTGATTTATGTTCCAGGATCATCTTTACTATTTTCGATTTGGTATCCCCGGTTGCCAGAAAGACTATTCTGCTGGAATTATTGATCAGATTTCCGGTAGCTGTTATCCTTTGCTGTCTGGTTTGAGGGTGTTCAACAACTTCGAATAATTTTTCACTTTTAAACAGAGAGAGATTATCAGGGAATATGGATGCTGTGTGTCCATCAATTCCAACACCGAGCATCATAAGATCAAAGCGGGGAATTCCATTAAAGGAAGGAAGGAATTGTCTTACTGTTTCGGTATAATGTAAAGCTTCATCCATAGGATCAGCTTCTCCTTTTATCCTGATTATATTGTCTGACGGAATGGGGATATGATCTAAAAGGTTTTCCCTGGTCATCCTGAAGTTACTTTCAGGGCTATCAGGAGGCACACATCGTTCGTCGCTCCAAAAGACCAGCACTCTTTTCCACGTTATTGTTTCACGGAAATTCACAGCCAGGTATTGAAATATTGACCGGGGCGTTGATCCGCCTGATAGTGCTAATGAAAAGTATCGGTCTTCATGGGTTTCATCTATGCCTTTTACAAGGATCTGTGCAAAGAATTGTGACAGATCATCCACGCTTTTAAAAATCCTTATAGATCTCCCCATGCTTATAATTCACAATAAATTCCATCATCCGCAAGATTCTTACATGGATATCTCCAGTTCATCTCTTTGTCTTCAATAAGATCATCGGCATTCTCCGGCCCCCAGGTACCTGCCGGATATCCGTATATTATCTGTGCAGGATCGTTCATCCACACCTCCTGTACCGGGGCAACAAATCTCCAGGCAGCCTCTACTGCATCGGCCCGGGCATAAAGAGTTGAATCACCGGTCATGGCATCATAGAGCAACCGTTCATAAGCAGTCGGAAGATGTATATCAGACAGGTCTGAATAGTGAAAATCCATATTAACGGCTTTAACTTTAAATCCGGCACCGGGTTGCTTCATCCCGAATTTCAGTAATATTCCCTCGTCAGGCTGAATACGTATTATCAACTGGTTACAACTCCTGCATGTTTCATCTTTTTGAAATAACCCGTGCGGTGTAGGCTTAAAATAGACAACCACTTCAGTAACTCTTGTTGGCAGCCTCTTACCGGTACGGATGTAAAAGGGTACTCCGCCCCATCTCCAGTTGTCAATATAGAATTTCATTGCCACATAGGTCTCAGTCCGGGATACAGTGTTGACACCTTTTTCTTCGCGGTAACCGGGAATCATTTCTCCACGTATGTTTGAAGCCATATACTGTCCCCTGATGACCTGCAGGGGAACATCGTCTTTATTAATTGGTTTGAGTGATTGCAGCACTTTCATGATTTCATTCCTGATTGAATCTGCCGCCATTGATGATGGAGGTTCCATGGCCGTCAGGCCAACCATCTGTAAAAGATGGTTCTGCAGCATATCACGAAGTGCGCCTGAACCGTCGTAATAACCACCACGACCTTCAACACCTATACTCTCTGCAGAAGTGATCTCTATATGATGGATATAGTTCCTGTTCCACAAAGGCTCAAAAATACCATTGGCAAACCTCATTACCAGAAGGTTTTGAACAGTCTCTTTACCCAGATAATGGTCAATGCGGTATATCTGATTTTCTGTGAATGATTCGTGCAGTTGTTGGTTAAGTGCCCGACAGGACTCAAGATCGTATCCAAATGGTTTTTCAATGATGATCCGGTTATATCCGTTTGAAGCAGCTCCGAAACCTGCTTTACCAAGATTGCCTGATACTATACCAAACATTGAAGGAGGAGTAGCGAGATAATACATACAATTGGTATCAACACCCTCTCTTATTTCCTTATCCTTTAGTACAACCTTTAATCTGGAAAATTCTTCCGGCAGGCTCATGTCCATCTGAAAATAGGACAGATTGGATATGAATTCAACAATTTTCTGTTCATTCAGGTGGATATTTTCTGAAAACATCCGGATCCCTTCAATCATTTTTTCGCGGAATGATTCATCAGAGAAGAATTTACGGCTTACACACAGTATATGAAACTTGTCAGGAAGCATTTGCTGTATGAAGAGATCATATAGCGCAGGGATCAATTTACGGTATGTGAGGTCACCGGAGGCTCCAAATATGACCATTATAAGATTTTCTGGTTTTGTCATTCTAATTTTTTGATTATTGAGTGTCCCTCCTCACGGTCACGCCCCTGCTCTTATCAGACTCAAGGTTATCCGTTGTCAACAATGATATCTCATAAATATAGAGTTCTTCACTCATAACGTTTCTGTCAAGGTACTCCTCGTTGTTTTTGTTCACTGTTGCAATAACTGCAGGCTGACCAACCGGTTGCGAACGGTAAATCTTAACTGAAACAATATTTTCATCTGTAATTTGTCCCCAGCTTATCAGGATACCTTCTGCTGTATTAACGGTCTTCAGAATCTCAGGTGGCATAAAAGATTCTTTATCCGAAGTGTATGCCAGAGGCACGCTTTTTTCACTTTCATTTCCGTAGAAATCGATGGCCGAAACAGTGTACCGGTATGTTTTCCCTGCCACCAGGGTTGTATCCCTGTAATAATTCAGGTCATTTCTTAGAGTATCAGTGGCCAATAAGAAAAATCCGGCATCACTTCCTTCCCTTCTGAAAACTTTATAGCCAAGCAATACCGGTTCTGTTTCCCGCATATCGTCCCATACCAATAGTATCCCGTTGCCTGTTTTGGTGATGCGCAGGTTCATAGGGCTGCCAACTGTTGCTTTCTTTCCCGGGCTGGAGCTGGCAGTTTCGGAGAAATCGCTTAACTGGTCAACATCGTTCACTGTCCTGACAGCATAGCGGTACACCTCATTGCCCTGCAGGTATTCTGATGTGTCGGCGAAACTGTATATCTCCGCACCGGCCGGTATCAATCCCGATATCTGTTCGAACTCAGCAGTCTCATAGATATAGCGGTAGACATAAAATCCTTTGGCATAGGGTTCATAATAGCTCCAGTACACTTTGATCCCACCGTTGATGCTCTCCGCTCCCGTCTCAGCCGGCGGAAGTGGTTTTTCCCCGGTGTTCCTGAACATGGCAGATACCTTTGCCGAAGGAGGGCTGTTACCGTTCGGTCCGTTACTAATAAGATAATACCAGTAGTTCTCATTGGCCACAGGCACTATATCTGTAATGGAGGTGTCCTTCGGTGAGAGCCGGGCAATTCTTGCGTAACCGTCGTCGAATGACCTGCTCCGGTACACCTCAATACTTCTCAGGTAGTCTGTTTCTCTGAATTTCCACGATAACTCCACCTGGTGATCCTTTTCCGCGCCCCGTGCGTTTAAATAATCCGGTACCGGGTAATTGACACTGCCCAGCGTCCCTGCGCTGACTGCCTCTGATTCAGGTCCGCTGTTTCCGTAAATATCCAGAGGCCTGATATAATATTCATACAGGGCAGGATTCTGCACCGCCGTGTCGGCGGCAATGAGATAAATGGTATCCTGCGAAATGTTGAAACCACGTGCAATATCCAGTCGCTGATATTCGCCTTTACCGAATACCCTCCGGTACACGAGGAAAGAATTGAGGCTTCCCTGCCCGGCAACAAACCATCGCAGTATAATATGAGTACCGAATTCCTCCCTGCTTTTAAACTGAGGTTTCGGGATATTTGTTTCAGAAGGATAGTGCACCGTATTGCTTGTTCTCTCCCATTCCCGGGTATTGCCTGCCATCTTTAATATCCGGTATTGATAGCTCTTTCCGGCACTTACTTCCCTGTCGAAGAATGCAGTTCCCAATAAAAGGTGCATTAAAGGAAAGTTCGGGATATATACAGAGTCGGTAGTCTTGTTGCTGACAGCATACCGGCGGATAAATGACAACTCATCGTCATCGGGTTTGTCGAGATTTTCAAACAATGGGAAATACTCTTCTGTTTTTGTTTTTAATACTCCTGCATCTTCCCGGTAGACTGAAGTTCCTGCCGGAGCGAAATTTCCGTCTCCTTCTTTTTTCAGTATCTGATATTGGAAGCCTGTGGGTATTTCATTCCCGAGGTAAATCCATATACCTTTCTCAGTACTGACTGCAGTGGGTTCTTTATCCTGGGCACAGATATTAGTGCTCTGAAAGAGCAAGAGCACTAATAAGAAGAGGATCGGGGCATTTATATATGATCTTTTTTGCATTCTGTTCATATTGGAAGATTATTCATCATTAATTACCGGTAAGATTTGACTGTCCGCTGCAATTTCCAAACCCGAAATCGAGGCTGGTGTTTCCTTTCGAATCGAATAGCAGGTCGAGTTTTATGCTTTTGCTTATTCCCCCTCCGATGCAGCCGGTGCAGCAGATACCGTCCCAGCAGGGTGTCGGGAAGCATTGACTGGCTGAACCTCCGATGGTGAAGCTCCCGCAACCTGCAGCCGTAAAAGTTCCGGTGTTTGTTTGATATGTACCTGTTGCTCCCAGTTCAACCCTGGCCTCAGCGCTCAGTTTGGTGCATGTTATTGAGGAAGCCTTGAACCATGCATGTACAAAAGCCATGGCCCCTATCCCATATTCATTTCCACTACCCTGGAAGCCCATCCAGAGGCGTCCGTCAAGCCCGGCGGTCAGCCCGAGGCTGGCGCTCATAACCCCGAGATCAATCTCAAACTCAGGGATATTTATGATCGGCACATCCTTCCGTCCGGTAAAGAAAAAACCCGAGACACCTGTTCTGAATGCCGAAGGAACTCTCTTGTCATAGGCAAACTGCATAAGGATACTCACTGCATCAGGGGCCATTGCGCGGTAGTCGCCGATAAGCATGCCGGCGGCCATATCGCCAAATCCCGGTGCTGTCAGCTGACCTCCCGTGAGGAAGTACCATCCCGAAGCATCTACAAGAATATTGGCTGCACCCTTTATCCGGACGGTTCCCATGTGCCTGTCTATATCCATGCTTCCGGTCAGGCGGGCGTTTTTGATATCATAAGTCAGGTTCATTCCTCCGAAATCGCCCGATATATTCTTAACCCCCAGACCTTCATTTTCTGCAGTAATGCTGCCGTGAACGGTAAAGGTCTTTTTCAGGTTTGACTGCATCCCGTTAAAGCCGGTCATGTTGCCGCTGAAGGTGAACTTCGACCAGTCGTTTATGTTTGGGAGCACCTCCATCCGTCCCTCAATATCCGACAGTGAAGTGACTCCGGTGCCCAGTGGCATCTTCTGTCCTTTGGGATCCACATCGAGCCATGCACCGCCTATTGTACGGTGCAGTTTTCCCTTCAGGTTAATTCCCTCCTTGTCCTGGATAAAGCCTGAGGCTGTAAATCCCGAGGCATCCAGGTTCTGATCATTCTGTGCGTTGCCAGCGAGGAATCTCACTCCGCCGGGTCCCTCAAAACCGACATTGAGCGGAAAGATCTTGAATATGATCTCCGAAGCAGGTTTTGAGAACCTGATCACACCGCTGCCGGCTTCTATTCGCGGGATATTCAGATCGATGATGCCGGCCATCTCAAAGTACTTATCTCCGCCGGAGAAGGAGATAGGCCTGACCTTGAATATCTTGTGGAAGATGAGCTCCTGCTGCAGGCCTCCCATATTGATCTTTTGCTCGCCGTTGCTCAGCAGGGAGAACGCCTGAAACTTCAGCGCAGCACCCGCCTCCATGCCGGGCAGTCCCGTAATGGAGACACCCGGAGCACCATCCGTACCCACTATCCTGAGTTCCCAGTGCCCCTTCAGGTCGGAACCGGTGCTCGGATTATACCCGAATGAATTATTCTGGGTGAGAATATTAAGCGGAGTAACCCCGGAAAAGGTCAGATCCGACATCTCAAACGACCCGACGTTAAATTTATCAGGGGTGATCAGAACGCTCTTCACCGGAACGTCAATAAGCCCTGTTTTGATGGTCCCCTGCGGAATCAATACCCCTTTCAGATTCTGATGCAGCGACCATCCCGTACTCTGAAAATCCCACTTTTCAAGTTTGAACGACAGAGGCTTTGTTCCCGTCACCGTCTCAATAATTGAGGGCCGAATTATCAGGTCGCCAAGTGTGATGCTGAGTTTAGAGGGAACCATGCCGGTGATCTCGTTCGTGCTTATCACCGTTGCGAGTCCTATCCTGTCACCTTCAAGCCATGATGTCTTCCTGTCAGCCTTTGCGGTGAAATCAAGGAGCTTGAACTGAATATCAGTTCCCCCGTTACCGGCAATGCCCCATTTTTTTGCAGGGTAATCTGCTGCTGTAAGGGTAACGACAGATAACTGGGTGCTTCCGGGCTGACCTGTCAGGTATATGGGAATATTATCGTGAAAAGTGATATAATTCCCGGAATACTGGAATGAAGTTTTCATTATTCCGGCCTTTCCCATGATCCTCCCCTTGTTGTTCTCGGAGCTTATCTTCATCATCGTTCCCGAGCCCGGGGTTTGCAATACTCCGTATGCCTCGTTCAGCAGCAGCAGCAGTTCTTTGATATCAGTGTCAAACTCAGTCGCAGCCGGAATGCCCAGAGGCACGCCGGAGGTGCTGTTGCCGCTCTTACTGATTTTCAGTTTGGTGAAGGGAATAGTCTGGCTGCTTTCAGTAAGTGAAAAGTTCGGGTTGGAAGGCAGGTTGATAAGGGCACCGCTGACAAGGTAAGTGCCGTCAGCCTGCTTCTCCTTCTTTTTAATGTCTGCCTCGAAACCAAAAATGTTTTCGATGGCAATCTCCTTGTCGTATACAAGGTCAAAATCAAGCACGTTCTGATCCTGCAAAAGGATCATCTTCGACTTGCTTATTACGTTAGGTACAGCATTTGGTTTTGAAGCCCAGACCGTTATCATTGCAGGCTGTTTTGGCACCCTGGTCAGCGTATAGTTTCCGTTCTTGTCCGTTTTGGTTTCCATGCGGTTGCCGTTCCCCATGTCAATGTAGACCGTGGCGCCTTCAAGAGCGGCTGTAAGCTGTTCATTACCGATGGATACCTTGCCTGTGATCCGGGTAGCCTTTTTAAGCAGGGCAGTCGGATAGACAACCTCAGTCCTGGTGTCTTCAACATTGTTGATGGTATAAGTGGCACTCTCGAGGTCAGACTCCTCCGGAGGGGTGATATTGAATGTGAATGAGGAGCCGTTGTTCTCGAATTCAAAGACGACTGTTCCCCGGGGATCGGTGATCCGGGTTATCTCAGCACCCGGTATCTTGAGGGTTACCTCTGCATTGGGTACAGCTTTCAGGTTTGTTGCCATTAAAATATTTCCAGGTGGCTTCTCGGCCACTATGAACCGCACCCTCTTTTTCTTCTTGTAGACAATATACTGCTTCTGCTCCTGGCCGGTTGAGGCTGAGGTGGCTTTTGGCACATCCACGGTAAAGGTCTCCTCGGAATATCCCGGATCCCTTGGTATGACGGTTAATGTGCGCTCCTTGCCCGAGGGTGCCTTGATGGAGAAGACCTGCTTCACGTCTGAAGGCATAAACGTCTGTGAGGCACCCTGTAAGCCTGTATTCTGTATGCCGCCTGCAGTCTGGGCCCCCGCTTGCTGGATGGCACCGCCAGTAGCCTGTATACCCGTTGGCTGGGTACCGCCGCCAGAGCCCGGGAGACCCGTAGGAAGGGTGCCTCCGCCGGAAGCCAGGAGACCTGACGGCAGGGTGCCTCCGCTGCCAGTCTGGCCATATTCAAACCGGGTGGTGGTGGAGGCAAAGGCAAGGTCATCAACCTGGATATCGGCTGCAACGGCAAGACCTGTGTCATCGGTAACATATCCCGACAGCAATCCGTCAGGCTCGAGCAGAATATCCTCGATTATCTGCCTTCCCCATAGCAGCGTCCCGTAGGAAAACACCTTACCCTTAAACCCTGCAGGGGTACAGAACATCGTCCTGTCCGGACCGACAACCTCGGTGAATGTCACGGTGCTGTAATCGCCAAGCTCCACATCAAGGTTGTCAAACTCATAATATCCCTTTGCATCGGTCTTCGCCGTGCGCACAAGAACATTATAATTTGAAGATTTCGTGTAATTGCTTAGCAGCATCAGAGTCACATTGCTGAGTGGCTTAGTCCCCACCTGAACAGTTTCTACTTTTCCGGCAATCCGGGGCTTGTCGGGCAAGAGAGGCATCCTGAGCGAGTAGGTTTTTATCTGCAGCTGGCTGTTCCATGTAATCTCTTCACCGTAAGCCTCGTACTGGGTTGCCGGTATCCCGGGATCGGTATCGAGATACCTCAGCGAATTGAAGGGAAAATCCTTTTTGTCTTTATCATACATGGGATAAAAAGGCCTTTCCCTCCTCTTGAAAATGTACAGCCCGCTGTTTTTATCGGGCTCGCAAACCACATAGTACCGGTCCTGGTGGTTGTCCGGATCGTGCTGCACCAGGTTCCTGAAGGTAACAGTGCCATCCTCTCCGCTTTGTTCGCTATGGATGTTTTTGGGATAGATATTGAAAGATGGCAGGTTTCCCGATACAGGGTAGACCACTTCATCGCGCGGTACACCTGCGACATTTGTTTTCCTCACAAGTACCGTCTTTACCTTGTCGAGCGGTTTGCCCTTTCCTCCCTCAACGTTCCAGAACCGGGCGGTGTCCCATTCTGTATTGACTTTCAGGTTATAGCTCTTGACGTATGATACCAGCGTACCCAGGTCGAGAGCCTGCCAGGGTTCGAGTTTAATATTTATGTCAGGGCTGCAGTAATACCTGTTTTCAACGAGCAGCCTGAACACCTTGTAGACCTTCCCGGTCATCATGTCGAAAAATTCACCCCCGGCCGATTTCCAGTATGCATCCTCATCAAGAAGACCAAGATCCTGTGCTGTATTCATGAAGGTAAACGAGAAGCTGCCGTCTGAAGCTGTGGTTGCTGTGGCAAGTACTTTACCGTGATCGGGAAATACATCCAGGAACTTCTGATCATCCTTCATGGCATTCATATCAACCGGCATCCCGTTGTATGTCTGGTTGTTCATTGTTCCCTTGAGAACGTATGACACAATAAGGCTGACCTTGACATTGCTCAGGGGCTTCGAGTTTTCCGGACCGATATCGCTGACATTGTACCGGAGGCCGTCGCCGGGTGCCTGTATCCCTCCCTGTGATGTGCTGAACTGGTTTGTGGTCTGCGAAACAGCCGATGCTGAGAGTGTCCCCTTGAATTTATAATTGAGTTTCCCAGTGACTACAGAGAACGGAATCTGACCGGGACCTGTTACGGGCTCTAGTTTGGCTCCGCCGGCGACTATCTTTTCGGAAGGAGCATCAATTGCTATTGATGGCGGTTCAAAGGGATCCCATTTAAACCAGCAGACCGGGCTTCGGCCGTTATTTGAGAATCTTGCCTCTGTCTCCCTCTCTTCTGCAATAACCTGCCAGGCATAAACCCTTCCCTTCTCCAGGGTGGGTTGAGCCGGACCGTAGAAAAATGAGAACCTCCCTTGCAGTGTTGTCTCAAAGAAGGCCGGTTCTGTTGCCGACAGCATAGCCGCATCAGGATTCTGGGTCGGGTCGATCAGTTCAACGATTTTGAGTGTGTACTGTGTCCATGCAGGAGCATTGGTAGCCGGCGTCCAGCTGAAAACAATATTCTGAACCGCCGGTTGGGTTATGGTGGCGCCGCACTGCGGGTTGACGGTCATGGGAGGCTCTCCGTAGCGGATGTTGAAAAAGTTACTGCAGCCCATCGGTTCGTCCGGTGAAATAAATTCTCCGTCAGGACCCATGACCCTGACACAGATCTGGTAGCTCCCTTCGGGAAGCCCGTTTTCAATTAACTCCTGCATGGGAATGCCCCTGCTGATCAGGTTTTGATATTCAAAATATCCCGAAAGGTCATTGCCGCTGAACTGGTTGATCGCATTGGCAGTTACATTGACTACGGTCCCCGCATAATCCGGAGCGGTAACCAGGTCCACACCATTGTTGCCCTTAATGTGGACGACGAGGGTCCCGCTTGCTGAGAAAGGGTAAGTGATTGTCAACGTGGTCAGTTCAGGATAAAGATCAAGCTTTGTCCCGAACGGTGGCCTTACCATGACATTGACCGTAAGCTCCTGCTGTGAGTAGAGTGTTGTGCCGGACATTCCTGATAGCAACAACACAAGCAGTAAGTATCTGAGGATGTTATATCTGCAATTCATCAGCATCTGTCTTTATCAGAAGGTGTATGTATAGTCAAAATCGAGCTTGCTTTCATAGTAAGAATTGTAACCTGTGGACAGGCGGTTGTTCTTACTATAGTTGTACTTCAGTGCGAACCGGTGGTTCCTGAAAGGTTTGTATCCGAGCTGAAAAGAGTAAATGCCAGTGGTGCCTGTATCTTCATCCTGCACCTTGTTATTTATGAAGGATAAATAAACCGAGGCGTTCAGCTTGTTTTTAAAGAATGATTTGCCAAGTCCCGCTGAAGGTCCGTACGCAACTGTTACGACGGTATCCTGTGCAAAGTGGGTGTAAAGGAATGCAGCTGACCCGTTGATATTGAATGGTATGTAGGTGAGGTAATAATTGGCAGACAGTATTTTTGTTGAGAACTCGGTGTACTGCGAGGTATTCTCATTCCTGTCGTTAAGCTTCTGATAATTGAAGTTCACCATCAGGTTATGTCCCAGTTTCTCTCCGGTCAGGTTCAGCGACTGTGTCACTCCGATCTGGCTTGTTGCCTGTGCCACCTCGCTCTGGCGGAGGGTATCGATTGAGAGAAGTCCCGATTCCTGTGCCAGCCCGTAATTTGAATAGAAGGCGCTCAGATTGTATTGAGGCAGCGGCACGAAATTTATGCGTGCAGAAGTGATGGTCCGGCGGGTGCGAAGGTTTTTGTCGTTTTTGAGATTGTCGACCTGGCTTCCCACACTGCCGGCCAGGGTCAGCTTTTTATGCATGAGTTTCAGGGAGGGCTCAATGGTGATGTTGCTCAGGTCGGTGGCGAAGTAGTATGCACCCATGGATCGAAAATCGGGCTCAACGCGCTGGTACCTCATCATCAGGCTGAAGAGTTCCGACTGGTAACCGGCGGAGGCTCTGAGAGCGTTGCTTGAAGTGGTGGACTCATGATTTTGAATGAGAGAGGAGAAGATTTTCGACATGAGGCCTCTTGTTGAATCGGAGACGGCAGTGCGGATATCTTTTGTGTATAAGCTCTGGGAAACCTCTAATTCAAACAGGTATTTTCCAGCAATGGTTTGTTTTGTCAGAAAAGATACTACAAGATTTTCGTCGGGGGTGAGCCTGTATTCTGACGGAACCGTGCCCAGCGAAGTTGAATCGTCCCTTGCTTTCAGTATTACGAGACTGAAATTGTTACTCTCACTGCCGTAACCAAGCTTTAGTGCGGTGCCGGCCCTCTTGTAAGCAGGAGTCTGCAGTTTAATGTTCTCAGGATTATCCAGGTACCTGACAGGCTTCAGCAGTCTTCCCGTTGCAAAACCCACCTGGAATTTCCCGGGAGTCAGCTCCAGTCCTGCTCCCGTTATTGAATGACCGGCCAGGGCATAGGCTGACCAGGTGTGCGAACGGTATCCGAGATGCAGTTTTGCCCATTTATAATAAGGACTAACTCCAAATTGATTAAAAGGCTGTCTGAAATCTCTCTGCTGTTCACTCAACCGGAAGGAGAAAGGTAGCACGATACCGTAGACCGTTATTACAGGGTTTCCCTGCAGGTACCACATGAATGGAGCCCTTGACGGGTTGGTTTTGTCGGTATCGTAAAACTGTAATTTTGCACTTACAGAACCGTTGATCTTAAACGGGTCCTGCTTTGTAATACCAGTAAGGTCTTGCGAGAAGGCAGAATAATTTGGTAATAACAGGAAAACAAAAATAAGCTTAAAACAGTTATTTCTTTTCCGCCGGAAGGTGATCAGGTGTAAAAGCATAAGTAAAAATAGCAGAAATAATTATTTTCTGCCATGAGGTATATGTTATTTTTTATGTGGTTTTCAGAATTAATAAAGAGAACAGAACAAGTTTTTATAAGGGTAACCTCTATATCAGTTTAGGTCATTGTTACATAATTGTTAATTGTGAATAATCAGATTTTCGTACTTACTGATATTAATATTTTTACACCGGTGAAAAAAGTTACCTGGAAAGAGTAAGGTTTGGGCCTTAGAATGAAGAAGAAAATCTGTTATAAGACTATTGTTATTTCAGACGTACATCTTGGCACCAGAAGTTCAAAAGCCAGAGAACTGCTGAAATTCCTGAAAAAGAACCCGTGCAATAAACTGATTCTAAACGGTGATATTATTGACGGCTGGCGTTTGCAGAAATCCGGAAAATGGGAAAAAGAGCACAGCGGATTGCTTAAGTTCCTGATAAAACTGATCGATAAACGAAAAACACAGATTATCTATGTAAGAGGCAATCACGATGACTTTCTGGATAAAATTCTTCCCTTTAACTTTATCAGATTATCTATTGTCAGGGAACACTATCATATAAGCAACAAAAAAAAATACCTGGTGATACATGGGGATATCTTTGATCATATTACTTCAAACATTAAATGGCTGTCAAAACTGGGGGATGTTGGATACACTTTCTTATTATGGTTCAATAAAATATACAATAACAGAAGATTAAGACAGGGGAAACCATATTATTCAATCTCCAGGGTAATAAAACACAAAGTCAAAAAGGCTGTTTCTTACATTTCGGGTTTTGAAGAGAAACTTACCAGGCTGGCTGTTTCACGAGGATGCGATGGTGTGATCTGCGGACACATTCATCATCCTGCAATTATTCAGAGTGACAATATTGTTCCTGACTTCTGACGCCTCGCAAAATTAGTGCGGTTTTATTTTCTAACATGTTGAATATGAATGATAAAAATATCATAAAATTGGTTTTTACCGCACTAACGCCTATTTTTGTGCTATGCTTAGGATCAGAAAGGTTAAGACAAAGTCAGGATCTACAGCCATTCAAGTGGTTCAATATTCCGGGCACAGCGCCAAAATTGTTAAACATATAGGTAGTGCCAAGGATGATATTGAGCGCAAACTGTTGATAAACAAGGCGCAAGAATGGATTGGAAAATATACACTGCAGTCAAGTCTATTCCCTGAGCAAAAGCAAAACATTCTTATTGTTGAAAGATGCGAATGCGTCAGAGTTACCCACGATTTTGCATACCAGTTTTTCAGAAGTT
>Ga0334882_1000616_pt1 | contig 52868 bp, 38 predicted proteins | sample GraSluR1_MG_5_FD_207226 | JGI IMG/M metagenome (GOLD analysis project Ga0334882, IMG submission 207226) | Sludge microbial communities from methane-producing bioreactor in Wageningen University, Netherlands - Granular Sludge_15_04-R1 | ecosystem: Engineered > Bioreactor > Anaerobic >... | reverse complement strand
GTGAAGTTTTGGTTATTAATTTAAGCGTCAAGCACTTAAATATAACTATTCTCCCTATGCTTTCAAAGAAAAATCAAACTTTTCTTACATCGAACTCACGTTAATTAATAACTTTTCCATTCATTTCCAAAATTGGCCATAACTTGTTTGTAGATAAAGAAAAACCATACTCTAGCATCTAAAAAGGGCTGTTAGAAGCAACTTTTATTGTTGTTTAACAAATTTAAGTTTTTTTATTGTTATAGCTCCTTTTATTTTGGATTTATTGCCCTTGAGTACATGAATAGTGCAATACGCAAGCACTAGCAAGTTATGGCTTTTTTTAAAAAATACCTTACTTTAGCATCGCTCTTTTACCGTAACCATGGTTAAGCCGTACAAGCTATTTCTGATTATCCTCTTGCTGCTGGTTCTGCTGGCATTGCCCGCGCTTTTTATGCCTCGCGATGGGATTCGCATGGGTTCGTTCACCCTAAAGTATCCTTCAATTGCTCAACTTTTCGATTTGGATCCGCTCCCACAGCCTCAGGAATTGGAGCTGGCACCAGAGCTGGTGCGCCTCGATCAATTGCTCGACAGCATATTTCTGCATTTCAATATGGATACCTTAACGTTTGATGAAGATAGCACACTGGTTGAAACGGTTGATACCCTAACAGTAGAAAATGCAAGGGTTGATACCCAGCAAATCCTTACCCGCGAAATACTGAAGAACCGAAAGGTTCCCATCGAATCGTCCGACACCCTTTTTCTGGCGCTTAAACCCTTCTTCGAAGCGCTTTCCAATGGGAATCCATCGCGCAGGCAGGTGCGGGTTCTGCACTACGGCGACTCGCAGATTGAGGGCGACAGGATTACTTCGTTTTTACGTTCAAGGCTTCAGACTCGTTTTGGTGGGCGGGGGGTAGGGTTACTCCATGCCGTTCCCCACAGCTATCAACCCGGCTCGGTGAAGCAAACGGTTTCATCGAACTGGCAAAAGGTTCTGCTGCCCGATATGGGCAAAGGGGCTCTTGCCCATCGATTTGGCATACTTGGGGGCTACTCGGTATTCACCACTTCCAAAAGGACTTCGTCAAGGGGAGGATTCAACGAGGCGTGGGTCAACTTCCAGCGAATTGGCTCAAGTCAATCGGCTGCTCGAAATTTTACAACCTTTAGGGTGTTCTATGGCTATGCCACAGAACCCTTTTTAATTTCTCTTGCCTATGGCAACGAAACAAAGGATGCTGAAATGATTGCCCCTGCCAATGGCATTGATCAGATTAAATGGAATGCTCCATTGGCTATTAACTCCTTTCGGATTGACTTTAAGGGCGATGAGAGTCCTTTGGTTTATGGTATCTCGCTGGAATCGCCCACGGGAGTTGTTGTCGACAACATAGCAATTAGGGGAAGTTCGGGTACCGATTTTACGCGCTCCGATGAGGCATCGCTCAGGCGATTTGTACAGCTGGTTAATCCCAGCTTGATCATCTTACAATTTGGGGTGAACCTGGTACCACATATTGTTCCCAGCTACGATTACTACGAGAGGCAGTTTTACAACCAGATCGTTGCGCTGAAAAAGGCAAAACCCAATGTGGCGGTGCTTGTTGTTGGGGTCTCGGACATGTCGCGTAAGGAGGGTGGGCGATTTGTTTCGTATCCCAACATCGAAAAGATAAGGGATGCTCAGCGAAGTGCTGCCCTTAGGGCAGGTGCTGCTTTTTGGGATTGTTACAATGCAATGGGAGGACAAAACTCAATGCCTGCATGGGTTTATGCCAATCCACCCCTGGCATCGAAGGATTTTGTGCATTTCTCGCTGCGTGGCTCAAACCTCGTTGCCGAAATGCTCTATACTTCCCTTATGAATGAGTACGAAAGGTATTTGAAAGTCACCCAAAGCGAAACACAGCAACCGGTTGAACCGCTACATTAATATCAACCAATCAACCAATCAATTGTCACCCTGAGCTGCGATGCCCTGAGCCTGCCAAAGGTTCGAAGGGCAATCCTCAGCACCCCTGCGTCATTGCGAGAGCAGCGAAGCGGAACGAAGCAATCTTATGAATGGTAAACGTTGAGTAGATCGCTTCGCAAAGTACCCTCGCGATGACGGTTCACTTGAGGACTTAGTCCCGAAGTCTCGGGATGTGAACTGTGAACTGTAAACTGTAAACTGTGAACTGAGAGGGTGAGAGATGAGGGCAAAGGGCAAAGGGCAAAGGGCAAAGGGCAAAGGGCAGAGCACTTACTCAATCACTCAATCAATTGTCTCCCTGAGCTGCGATGACCTGAGCCTGCCAAAGGTTCGAAGGGCAATCCTCATCACCCCTGCGTCATTGCGAGAGCAGCGAAGCGGAACGAAGCAATCTTATGAATGGTAAACGTTGAACAGATCGCTTCGCAAAGAACACTCGCGATGACGGACTCCCTTGTAAACTGAGCACTGAGAAGATGAGGGCAAAGTGCAGAGCACTCAATCAGTCAATCAACGTCTTATAACCCCCAACCTCTCCAATCCTCTTCAACCTGAAGGCTTATATTAACCTGCGGGTTCTGGGGTTTATTGTTGATAAGAATGGAGCGTCGGGCAACTTCGGTTGTGATGTAGTCCGACAGTTCACCGTAGGTGACCTTTCCGTTGCTTTCCTTAAGTTTCTTAAGCAGATGGTAGGTAAACATGCCATGCTCCTGATCCTTGAAGGGCAACGACGATTCCTGTTCGCTGCTTGCATTGAAAACCACAAGGTTGCCGCCCAATACCTCTTCCTTGGGCTTAACCCTAACTGCACGTGCAGCTAGCAAACCCTGGTTGCGGGCACCCCCGGTAAAGCAAGCATCGAGGAATACGGAGATACGCTTGTGTGGATACTGGGTAAATTTTTCGTAAACGTCCTTTACCTTTATGGCAAAGCGAAGATCGTTGCCACTCACATCCACAGGCATAATGTAGGGTTCTTTGGTCACCTCGTCGGGGAATCCATGCCCTGCAAAGTAGAAGATTACCTCGGCATTGCCACCGGAGAGCTCAACCAGCAAGCTGATCTTTTCAATGGCCCTGTGCATTTCAACTGCCCTCGCATCGGTGAGAAAGATTATGTTCTCGTCAGGAACACAGAAAATGTTACGGGCATAATTTCTAAAGCTGGTGGCATCGTTTATGGCAAAGTCCACATTCGACTCGCTGCTAAGCCCCATTTGGTGCGATTTGTAGTCCTCGTTACCGATTATCAATGCGTACCTGTTCCGATTTGCCACTTTGCAAACCTGTGGTATATCCACATCCACATCCGATTTGGGTTTAGTGGGCTCCTGAACGGAAACCTGACCCGGAGTAGTTTTTTTCTCCTTCTCCATCTTCTCCTGCACCATCAGTGCCAGCATTCCTGGGATGCCAAGGGGTGAAATGTCCCATTGGTAGAGTTTATCGCTGAAATCGCAGTTGATCATGTAGCGTCCATCGGGGCTAAAGGCAAGGGAGTAAACCTTGTCGTTGAGTTTGCTGCTTTGGTACACAACGGCACCCGTTTCGGCATTGAGCACCTGAAAACCAGAAGTTCCAATGCCTATTCCTATGTAACGCCCATCGGGGCTGTGCTTCATATCGAGCACAACTTCTCTGCGAATGGGCAGCTCATTCACCTTTAATCCTGTTACTGTATTCCAAACAGCAATCTTACCGTTGGTGTTGGCAGCCAGCACATATCGTCCATCGGGCGAAATGGATAGGTTCTGAATGGCTCCCGCTCTGGTATCTGTATCCACCATAGGCTTAATCAGGGCACCGGTTTTGCCATCCCACAGGTTTACCTTTCCATCCTTTCCTCCCGAAGCCAGCTTATCGCCACTGGCCGAAAAGCTAACCTTAGTAACATCGCTGCCATGTGCATCAAGGGACTTTATAATTGATCCCTTTGTTATATCCCATAGGAAAACCTTCTTATCCTCCGATCCGGTAGCAATAATTCCCTCGGGGCTAACATCTACCGTGGTGATTTTTTTCTTGTGCCCTTTAAGCCTGTGGCTTAGCGTTCCCGTTTCAACGTTCCAAACTAAAACATCGCCCTTGTAACCACCACCCACAAGGTACTTATCATCGTAGCTAAAGCTAAGCGAGGCGATTAGATCCTTATGCCCCTTTATCCGCTTGATGATTTCGCCCTGCGAATTTCTGATCACCACGGATTCATCGTAACCCGCAGATGCCATTATATTTGCCTGCTTTCCGTAGGCAACGGCAGTAATATTATGATTGCTTGCCTTATACTCGTTGAGCAGGGTTACCTGTGCCCGGGTAGCAGTACCCACCATAAACAGGAGTACCGATAGAATGATTGCCTTTTGCATTTTTTTGAGAGATTAAATATCCTGTTGTTTTGTCTTTATTAGTATAAATCAATATAATGATGAATATAAAAGTACCTGGAGTAATCGGACCAAACGCTTCCATTGAACCTGTACATCCTAAAATCCCAACTATTAAGAGCATACACCCAAAAATTTCCCACTCCATCTTCCTGGATGAAGATACTGCCCCAATGCCAAGAATTATCAAGAGATTGCTCTGCAAAAAGACCAGTGGTTCCGTAACAATGAACGCTACGTGTCTCAAACATATCGGAGTGAACCGGATATATCCAAACCTTCCCACTTTTATCAGCATACATATTAATTATATCGTTATTGTAATAATTATTTAAAGAAGTGTATGGGCTTTGAAAGGATGTGTAGGAGTTTGCTCCGTACTTGTAGAGAAAGTAGGATTGCTCTTCGTTGTGGAATATCATCCAAATATCACCCTTAGCGCTCACACTTAATTTATCAAGAGTTGGGTTAGCTACCCCAGGAATGCTTACAATAAGCTCTTCAACCTGCTGGGTTGAGAAATTGAATTTAGCTATCTTGTTTCCAGCTATGGTGTACCCGTTTCCGTTTTCATCGAGGGACTGATTACCAAAGCTGTAGTTAACAGTACTGCCATACTGATCCTGTGCAACATACTCAAAGGAAACCAGTTGCTTGCTCTCAAAATTGTAAATATAAGTAGGACCAGCCGAGAAGTTTCTGTAAAGAATGTATTTATTGTTAAATTGTCCTTGTAGTCTTAAGTTGTAGCTTAATTCTTCTGGCATCGAAGCGGGGTAGTTACATTCAGTCCAGCCATAGTCGGAAAATAACCAGTATCTATTTCCCAGTTCGCCCGTGTTTGGGAACAGGATCAGATTGCTTGAGGTTGCTTTGATATAGTATGCATTATCAAATTCTGTGTTTGGTACAGGGTATGTTTTAACTGAATTGGCATTTACTCGGAAAAGTTCCTTGCTGGTTAATATAAAGAAATCATTCCCAAGAATATCGCCGTAATCATCGTAAGGATAATGTTTATACATTGGGATAGAATTGATAACGCCATCTTTAAGCCAGTAAATCTTTTTACTGGCAGGGGAAGTGCACCAAAGTGTTCCATTAGCCGATGCCTTTAGTACAAAATTTGACTTTAGAGTTATCTGCTCTTCAATCTGTTTATCTTCAAAGAATGGTAAAAATTCCGGAATAATTTCGGTGCAGCTCATTAATCCCATTGAAACCACAGCCAGTACAATATAAATCTTTTTCATAATCTGCTTTTTTACCTGTTGATGAATGCGAAGAAGAATCCTATGCTTGCATGCGGACCCTTGTAGTAAGAATTGTTTAAATACCCACCCTGAAAAGTCATTCCAAATCCTCTGGAGAAGTGTGTTGTTATTCCCAGCCTAAAGTCGCCTCCCAACGAAGTTGATGTTTGTTTCTTGGTTCCCTTAAACTTATAGGTAGATGATGTAAAGGTTGGTGGGTTGTAAAGTTGATAGTAAGTAGGAACCCAAGAAATATGGAAAGTATGGGTAAGCCCAGCCGATGTAAAAGCTTTAAAACCCTTCCTTTCGAAAAAATGGTACTTTCCAAAGGCACCAAAATGGAAACCATCGTAACGAATGCCTTTGGGCACTCCATCCTGGTTCAACTCTGTTGACAGGAAAATTGCATTTGTCATGGCACCAGACTGTAAACCTGCTGAAATATTTCTGGTGATATTGTACCAAAAAGTAGATGATGTACAACCCAAAGGAATACTGCCAATATCAATGGTTCCTCCTGCTGGTGTATCTATAACCTTGCTCGACGAGGATAGTCCTCCCCATGTGAAATCCCATTGGGCTTTCTTCACAAATTGTGCCTTCAAAGGAATGGCAACAGAAATGGATATGGCTAAAATAAATAATCTAATGATTTTTAACATGGCTGATAGTATAAAATAATCAGATTCAGAATACTCAAATTTTACACCAAAGATAAGGTATCTTAAGGCAATTTATCATCGGGGAATGGTGATTATAGCTACTTTCTGTTTCTTTTTGACGAACTTAATAATCCATTGGTTTAAAGATTTACATTTAATGTTCAGTGGCTGAAATGAGAACAAACTTCAATCCCCCGTCCCGAAGCGTCGGGATCTCGGGGCAATCACCCAATCATCAAAAACCCTGCGTCATTGCCTGCCTACGCCTGTCTACGCCTGTCTACCGACAGGTAGAGCAGACAGGCGAGAGCAGCGAAGCGTAACGAAGCAATCTTATGAATGGTAAACGTTGAATAGATCGCTTCGCTCATGAAACCGCTTCGCTAAGTTCGTAAAGAACACTCGCGATAACGGTTCCCTTGAGAACTACAGACTGTAGCCTGAGTTCCGAAGTTTCGGAATGATGACTGAATATATCATTCCTTGTTTCTTTCCAAACTTTTTTTACTTTTGAGTGCATGTTGAAAAAGAATTTTCCATATGGCAGTGCATTAATGCGAATAGGCGGAATTCTGCTGATTGCCCTTTACCTGGTTCTCTTTGCATTGCCCCGCAGGTCAAAAAAGACTGAATCAACAACTACTGTTGATTTGCCAGCTGAAGTTCTTAATTACGAAAACAATATAATTGTATACAAACCTGTTGCCCGTTTATCGGAACGGTTTTCCGTACTGGTTGAGCAGGCATCAACAGGGAAGGATCAGCTAAGGATACTTCATATTGGCGATTCGCATATTCAAGCCGATTTCTTTACGGGTGAAACCCGTAGATTGCTCTCTGCATGGTTATCGGACGAGCATACCAGCCGAGGCTTTACCTTTCCATTTCAGGTTGCAGGGTCAAACAATCCCGATGACTACAACTTTACTTCTTTCGGCGAGTGGAGGGTGAATAAGTTTAGCGATACCACCGAAAAAATGAACCTGGGTGTGACGTGTATTGCCCTTACAACCTTCGACCCATCGGTCAAACTTACGGTTAAGCTTAATCCAAAGGATCAGCGCTTTCAGCGCTTCAATATCCTTGGCATTTTCTACAGTAGCAATGGAATGCCCGTTGTTCCGGCACCAACAGTTGAGTCGCAGCTAATCGAAAAAGGCGATGGATTTGTTGCATACCTGCTAAACCAACCCATGGATTCTGTAACCGTTGAGATGGTTGGTGATTTCAATGGCAGCGACCAATTCTCACTCTTTGGGTTCGATTTGCAGAATTCCCGATCGAAATTGGTTTACCATGCTGCTGGGGTAAATGGCGCTGATTCTCGCACTCACCTACGTTCGCAAAACTTTACACATAGCCTTTTACGAATAAACCCACAGGTTGTAATTATTTCTCTTGGAACCAACGATGCCTTTTCCAATGCGTTCAATCTGCAAACTTTCGCTTCCAACCTTGAACTGCTGGTTTCTCAAATTCAGCAGGTTTTGCCCCAATCGTTGATAATTCTTACCACACCGGGCGATCATCTGGTAAACCGAGAGAGAAGCAACGAGGCCCTGGAGCATGTGCAGACTGAGATATATCGCATTGCAGGCGATTTGAACTGTGGTGTTTGGGATTTTTACCAGGTAATGGGTGGATATGGAAGTATCCATAAGTGGGCCGAGATGGGTTTGTGTGCCAACGATATGATTCATCTTAATCGCAAGGGTTACCGATTGCAAGGCGCTTTGCTATTCGCTGCGTTGGTAAACCTTTCGGGGCAGGAGCCTCAGGATATGCTTAAATCGCTGACCTATGAGTGATTTCATGCAGCACGTTAAGTTGTTTTTCTTCTACAACGAGAATCGCCCTCTGATCTTCACCGAGGGGTCGTTCTGGTTGTTCTTTGCCATTCTGCTGCTGGGTTATTCACTGGTTTACCGAACCCGTTTTATGCGGAGTTTTTACCTGTTGATATTCAGCTTCTTCTTCTACTTTAAGTCCAGCGGTTTCTTCTTTTTCCTCCTGATCTTCTCTACTATCTGCGACTACATATTGGGTTTACTCATCAGCAAATCGGAAATTCACTGGAAGCGAAAGATTTATGTTACCATCAGCGTTTTCATAAACCTCTCAGTGCTTTCATTCTTCAAGTACAGCTATTTTTTTGCTGATAGCTTGAACCATCTTTTGGGAACTAGCTATCAGGCTTTTAATTTTTTGGCTCATTGGTCAAATTTGCTCACCGGTTCAGCCTTTAATGTTACCGAGATAATTCTTCCTGTGGGGATTTCATTCTTCACCTTCCAAACCATAAGCTACACTGTGGATGTTTACCGCCGTAAGGTGGCACCCGTTACCAACATTGTCGATTTTGGCTTTTACGTATCGTTCTTTCCCCAACTGGTTGCTGGTCCCATTGTGCGTGCCGCTGAGTTTATACCGCAGCTATACCGTAAGTTTTCCCTTTCGCAAAGGGAGTTTGGCCACGCCCTGTTCCTTATCTTAAACGGGATGATCAAAAAGGTGATCATATCCGATTACATCTCCTTAAACTTTGTTGACAGGGTTTTTCAAAACCCCCTCAGCTTTTCAGGATTTGAGAACCTGCTGGCAACCTATGGCTACTCTGTCCAAATCTACTGCGATTTCTCGGGATATACCGATATGGCAACAGGGCTTGCCCTGCTGTTAGGTTTCCGCTTACCCCTGAATTTCAACTCACCCTACAAGGCGCTCAATATAACCGATTTCTGGCATCGGTGGCATATCTCTCTATCGTCGTGGTTGCGCGATTACCTGTATATTCCCCTAGGAGGAAATCGCAAGGGATTGGTGCGAACCTATATGAACCTTTTGGTAACCATGCTGCTGGGTGGTCTGTGGCATGGGGCAAACATTCGTTTTGTGATTTGGGGAGCTATACATGGAGTTTCGCTGGCTTTGCATAAGGTATGGCAAAGTATTTTTCCTGCCTCTCAGCGTCGAAGCCCGGCATGGAAACGTTTCCTGGAGGCATTCTTTACCTTCCATCTGGTTTGCCTATCGTGGATTTTCTTCCGTTCCGACAGCCTTTCCAAGGCATGGGATATGCTGGGGCAAATAACCTCCCGATTTGGTTGGCAGATTTTTCAGGTTCTGCAAAATTACTTTGCTGTTTTAAGTTTAATGACCATTGCCTTTGTGGTGCACTGTTTGCCCGTGCAGTGGAAGGAGTACTACCGGGGTGCTTTTATCCGAACCCCATTGGCTGTAAAAGTTCTTGTTGCCATAGCGATTGCGGTGGTAATCTTCCAGGTTAAATCTGCCGATTTACAGCCGTTTATTTACTTCAGGTTTTAATGTTTTACCATTAAAAAAAAGTTTTTCTAGCAATCAAAAAGTAGGCAAAAAGATCAAGACAAAACCCTGCCTTTGCCGGCAGGCAGGCATGCCAAATCCGTTCAGCCGTAGAGTTCAAGGGAACGCTCTGGCCGCGGTGAGTTTTCTTTGCTACTTTTCTTTTGGTGGTAGCAAAAGAAAGTAGGTGGTGTATGGGGCAACGCCCCAACCAAAAACCTCATTACTCAGGGTTCATTATTCCATTCGAATGCCGAATATCGAACGTAGAATTTTGATGAACCGCCATCGGTTTTTCCTTGGCACAGCCTACCTTCGGAGGATAAAGCTAAGCCGAAGGGGGGCATCGTAATCAAATTATGATCCGTTGGCTGTTTTTACCTGTCAACGTTAAACAAACAGCTTTAATGATCCAGATCATCTTATTTAAGTGATGAAAATGTGCGTGTTAGCATAACGATCCTATTGGGCAATGGCATTATTCCATTCATCAAGTAATGGTAACAGTTCATCTAAAAAAAAATTCTTTCTCAGGATTTTCACGTATAGGAAAGTAAAGAAACCAACTGCTAAAAAAGATGATCGCCAACAGTACCATACTAGAATTTGATTTCGCCCCGAAACGAAGCAGAAAAAGGATATGGGGCTCCATCCTTATTCGGATCATCCCTTTTGTGTTCGTATTACTTTTTTCGAGCTACCAGAAACCCGATGAGGATGTTGTGAGCTTTCAGATAACCTACCGTCCAATCGATTTTCAATGCGATCTCCAGAGTGCCATTTACTCAATGGACGATAACGACTTTTTTGGAACCTCAACCGATCTGGAAAGCAAGTTCAACCATTTGGTAAGGGTTTTCTTCGAAAACAGCGACTTCCAACCGGTATGGACAAACATTTACGACACCAACCCCCATTTCAAGGGTTTAAAAGATCTTCTCGATAGCGCAAAGTACTTAGGATTTCCCATCGACTATTTCGACAGCAAGAGAGTTAAGACTCTCAGCAGTGAATTTACCGAAACCAGATCATTGGAAACCAGAATAGACCTGGAGCTGGCAGCGACCTATTCGGCATTTAAGCTGATGCTGTTCATCAATCGTGGTATAATTGAAACTGAAATAGATTATACAAACCTGGATTTTGTGGAATCGCTACCAAAAATGCTAAGCGATGCCCTGCAAACCAATAATCTAAAGGATGATATTCTGGCTCTTCAGCCCGATTTGGTTCAGTTTCACAAAATAGTTAACTCACTGCCAAATTTCATCGATCTCCATCTATCCATAAAATTTACAACCCCAAAATTCATCGACGATCGAATGCTGGCAAAGGGTTTATACTATGCCGGAATTACCAAAACCGCAGAGATCGACTCAAACGAAACCAATGCGAAGTCAATCATTGCAATGCAGCAAAAGTATAATCTACCCTTAGATTCGGTTTTAAATAGACCCACTCATGAGGTTTTGGTTTCGTTGCTCCAGTATCGCTACTATCAGGCCTGCTTAAATCTGAACAGGCTAAGAGCTCTTCAGAATACTGATGAGAATTTCCTGTTTGTGAATATCCCCGAGTTCAAGCTACACGTCGTTGAGTCGAGGCAGGAAAAGGAGGTATTCAATGTAATTGTTGGAAAAACAACAACCCCTACTCCGGTATTCTCAAGCAATATTGAGAAAGTGATTACAAACCCCTACTGGACAGTGCCCAAGAGTATCCTAAACGATATGCTTCATAAGATCCGTAAGGACTCTACATACCTCGAAAAGAATGGGTACTACGTAATCAATGGTCGTGAGCAAATGGTCGACATGTCGACAATAGACTGGAACAGCAGCGATCCGCTGGGCACAAGATATTACCTTCGCCAAAAGAGCAGCCCTTCCAATGCTTTGGGATTGGTAAAATTCATTTTCCCAAACGAATATAATGTATACATTCACGATACACCTTCAAGAGGATTATTCAATCAAACTAACCGCACTTTCTCTTATGGATGCATACGATTGGAGAACCCCGATAAGCTGGCTCAATATCTTACCGATAAATACTTCTCTGAAGACGACTTGAACATTAAAAGCATTATCACGAGCCAGCAGAGCAGGGAAATAAACCTTCAGCAAAAAGTTGGCATTCATATCCAATACATTACTTGCTCAGGAAAGGAAAACTCCGATATGGAGTTTTACAGCGATATTTACAATTTGGATAGGCAGGAGATTTCTAAAGTCTTTCAAAATCAGCTGGAGATTTAGAAAGCAGCGAGGGATGGTAAATGAAAAGGCATGCACCATTCTTTATCAGATCGATTACTTCCTGTGTATCATCAATGGGCAAAGCCGGACAACCGTAACTACGTCCAAGTCGCCCGTTTCTCTCAATAAAACTTTTACTGACATAGTCTGCACCATGTATAACCACTGCCCTTTTCATGGCATTGTCGTTTAGCCCCTTGCTCATCCCCTGTATTCGCAATGAGTAGCCATGCTTTCCCTGATAGGTGTTTTGTGTGATATACAGCCCCAGGCTGCTCTGGTTGGAGTGAATTGTATTGGAGAACGATTCGGCAGTCAGCATACCCGAATTTTTTCCGTGGGCAACCAGGGTGTTTTTCACAACTCTCTGGTTCCTAAGATCGAGCAAATAGAACCTTTTCTCGATCGATGGCTTGCTGAAATCAATAATGGCAATCAGCGAGTCGTTATTAAGCTGGTTTTGCTGCTTCATCATCTGGTAGCCCTCAAATGCCAAACGTATGGCTGGTGCGGATATCCCAACGGAATCAACTAGCATATCCTGCCATGAGATGGTCCTAGATTCATTAACTACATGGATATCGGTAAGTGGAGAAGAATCTGTGAATCCCATTCTCAGGAAAACACTTAAAAACACCAATGGCAGAGATAAAAGATAAATGCGGCTCACCCCTCAAAAATATTTTTGCAAACATAGCTAATTTGGTTTATGTGCAATAATTGATCAAACATCATTTTATGAACTAAAATGATTTTCTTTTAACAATGCGAATTAACATTTGAAAAAATCTATTCTTCATTGTATAAAAGCAACCAAATTTTTTTAGACATAATGGGCTGATAACAAGTGATATGCTTCTTGATCATCGCAGGAAACCCTATAGGATCAGGATACGGGTGTCGGGAGAAGTAATCTTGTCATATTTACGTAACTCTCATAAATTAAAACCAAAAAAATATCAAGAATTTATTGGTTCAACACTTGGAATATTTTTTGTAATATTGCCTTAACCACCAAAAAATTCATGAATCATGAAAAGAGTCGCTGCCATTGCCATAGCCCTTGTTTTTACCGCTTGTGCTGTTTTACAAAAGCCCACCGCTGTTGATCTTAAACCCATCCCTGTTTCGGAGTTTTTAGATAGACCCTTTGGCCACGATGAGAGCATAGAATCGTTTCAGAATACTCTTCCTGTGGGAACAAAGGTTCAGAAGTTGATCCGTCGCAGCGGTTATAAACACCACAAGCCCGATACCATTTATAATTTCAAGTATAAAAAATCGAAAATTGCGGTTTACAAAACCCAGTTTAATCAGGAGTTTTTGCTTGGTGGATTTGTGAACAATCCCGAGATTGAAATGATCAATGGCATCCGAAAGGGAATGGAAAGGGAAAAATTCTATAAGGCCTTTACCGATTTAGAGTTCAACCCAAAAGATTCGGTAGTATTAAACCATCCTCAAAGGGAAAGAAAATTCAGCTTTTACTTTGATAAACGAGGAAGGTTAGAAAAGTTTAATTTTTCGGGTAGCAGCACAAAATAAACGAGGGTGTCTCAAAAGTTCACTGTGTAACTCAGTTAAGGACTCTGTGAACCTCTGTGAAATTTTTAATATATTGTACCACAGTGTATCACAGTGTATCACAGTGAATACACAGTGTTCCACAGAGTAGTAAATCTAATCCTTCTTGACTTTTGAGACACTCTCGATACTCCTTAATTATGGTGACAAAACTTACTTAACGGAAACTCCCTTTAAAACTACCCTGCTTATCTCCCATGCAGCTGCAGCACTGCTTGTACTGGTATACTGAAAGGCAATGTAAATGTTTTGCCCATCGAAATCTGATAGATCGATATTGCCGCTATCCACAAATGTCCAGTTGTTTCCGGGAGGGCGATTGAATCCTGTTAATTCGACCCAAGTGCCCGATTCAGTTGGCAAGCTACTTCCATTAAAATTGTTAGAGACTAATACTTTCACATCGTTGTAACTGGTGAAATAGTTTATTGCCTCCCTAATGCTCAATTGAACATTTATCATATCTTCCATTTCGATTAAGGGAGAAACAAGCCAGTCCTGATTGGCATTTGGGTAACCGTTCATCACTGCACATCCACCATCGTACGACTGCCATTGCCAAACCTGAGCACCAGTTATATTATAAGCAGTGAATACACCAAGGTTGGTATTGAAATTCTCCTCGAAGAATGGCTCGGTAAGGGTACAGCGTTCGCCATCAAGGGCTACATCGCTTAGATCGCGAACATAGAGCTGGTAGGTACTCAAGTACTTGCTAAGAATAGCTACCAGCGTACCATTGCCTTCGGGAAGTAGTTCTCCGCGGAAACTTGCATAATTACTTGTTCTAACTGTTATCTCATTGCCATTGCAATCAGTTAATGTTCTATTGGTTGTAGCTCCACTCTCAGCCCAAGGTTTACCCAGATCACCCTCAATAAACTGAACTCCATTAAGTTGTATAAGTTTACCCAGATTTTGGTCGCTCATGCTGGAAAGGCTAATAATGGTTGGCTCTACTACATTCCCTGTGGATATTATTTGTATGAAAGCGGGAATTGCACCCTCCTCAATACCACCCAAACGATCGTACCCACCACTTTGATAGATTGAGCCACCAAGCTGTACCAATCCACCATAGGCACCAAGTATCAACCCTTTTACCCTAACCTTAAGTTTGGTTCCCACAGGGAACAATTCGAAAATATCGTATGCGTTAATTTTCAGATCGATACCAGTGGTCTCGTCCTGAATTACAATGTTTCGATAGTAGTTGCCTGACTCATCGTCTGCCACAACAAATGCTTCAATGAAATGTGGATCGGTTATGGTTAAAAAGCCGTTGGTGTACTTCTGCTTAAGCTGGGCAATGGTAATTTTTGTAAGCCCTTCAAAGGGGTCCCACCAAGGGTTATCGAACATCACCTCATCGGTTCTGCGAATCATGAGCTGAACCTGATCGTCGTATCTACCTGCAATGGCAATTATTGAACCCTGCCCATTGGGTACCTTTTCGCGGGCAAACTTGGCATAACCACTGGTTCTTACCATTACTGCATTGCCAAGATCATCCATCAGTGTCAGTTCACCGTACTCAAGGTTATCGGCATCGGCGTAGGTTTTTGAGGTGTCAGTTGAAATAAACTGAACATTCTCCAACCTGATCAGCTGCGATTCGTAGCTAAAGGTATTCAGTTCAGGTATTGTAACCGTTGTTGGAACCGTTTCCTTCATGGTGGCAAGCTTTTTAATGTTTCTATCAACATCCACCGAATCGATTTGGAAAAGTTTACGATAGTACTTCAGTGTGGTACCTTTAAGATTGATGTAAATGGAATCGCCCTGATATAAGCCTCCCGGTGATTTAAGTCTGACAACAACACCACCCGTTGCATCCTTTATGTACGCTTCCTTATAAAGGTTTCCTGATTTATCATCCATGGTAACCACCGCAAAAACGGAAGTATCGCCGGTAAACTTATGGATATTGCCCGGAGGGCAAAACTGCTTTAGCTGAAAAATGGTTATGGGCGTTCCAATGGGAATTTCCGGGCTCTCAGGTATGTCGAATTGGTCATCGATACAACCTCCAAATCCAATGGTTATTAGTATGCCCGCTATTAATCCTGTTTTTATATTCATGTCTAAAAGCTTTTGTCGTTAATTAAAATCGTTCACCATCAAGTTCCACTTCGCTTAATCGTCTTATAACTAATTGTCGATCATCACCAAATTGACTTGCAATGGCAATGATCGCTCCGTTGCCATTGGGTATTTTTGCTCCAGCAAAATTGGCATAGCCGCTGGTTCGGACTAACACCTGATTCCCATTCTCATCTTCAAGTGTTCTATTTTCGGATATTTGGTTAATTGGATCAGCAAAGGTTTTGGTTGTATCGCTAGCGATGAACTGTACATTTTCCAGTTTAATCAACTTTGATTGCAACAAGGTTGGAAAGTCAGAAGATAATAGGTCAGGAATTGTGACCAGCACAGGATCAATCTCGATACCCCTTGCCTGAATAAATAAATCTTTTGTTGCATCGATGCCATCGATCTGCAATAGTTTCTCATAATACTGCAAGGTTGTTCCTTTGAGGCTAATTCTAAGGGAATCACCCTGACGAAGTCTGCTGGCTGCCTTTAGGCGAAGTAAAACTCCTCCTGTTAAATCCTGAACATAAAGATTTTTATAAATATTACCAGAGGTTTCGTCCATTGTAACTACAGCAAAGAAAGAGCTATCGCCAGAAAAAATATGGCTAGTTGATGGTGGGTAAAGGGTGCGCAGATCTGCAATGGTCAAAATTGCATTTTCATTAAGTGTTGCCACTGGTGGTGAATCGAATTCTTCGTCAAAACAACCCATAAAGGGAGTGGTGAAAACAACCAAAAGAACCAATCCAACTATTTTTTTTATGCTATTCATATCTTGGGGTCATTAATGGGTTAAAAGCTAAAGCTAAGATTAAGGAAAAAGTTTGTTCCAAACATGTAAGCGTACTTTGGTGGAAATCTGTCAATATCATTCGATTGATATCGTAACTGTTCAAAGGCTATAACTGTTATATCCTTATTGTTTAGCAAATTGCTTATGCTAAGATTGAGCCTGATGTAATTATTATACCTAATCCTCCACGATTTCCCTCCAAATACATCAATGGTAAAACCATCGTTAAGTTGCTGCTGATCCAGCAAAATCGGCAATTGGGTGTCGGAGGTAACCATATTACCGACAGCACTTTCTGTACGCCTGTCGGGATTAATATCGATATAACCTTTACCATAGTAATTAGCATTTGCTCCAATAAACCAGTAACTAGGGGCATTGTAGCGGAATCCAAAGGAAGCAGCAGCCTGAGGGAAACCTCCAATGAAGTAGTTTTTGAAGTAAACTGTACTATTCTCGGCAAGAAGTTCAGAATCGTTATCGCGGGCAATGGTAACATTGGGGCGTGAATTATAAGTATAATGTCCCCAGGCACCCACAGCGTTAACTGATATTTCGGGTGAAATGTTCACTTCTGCACCAAATTCTGCCCCCAAATTTCTGGTGTTAACCCCAGTCATGATATAGTTGATAAATGTTCGGTAACCCTCGTGGTAAAAGCTACGATTCCAGGTTTGATCAAGGAATTCGGTATAGTAAAATGTAAGCCTTGACTTAAAAATGGGAGCACGAATGATATAGCTTACATCTCCTGACATGATCTTATCGCTGGAAAGTCCTTCTATAACATTGTCCTGCACACGGGACGAAATGTAGGCATTACGAAAATATGGCGCTCTGGTAAGGTAACCCGCATTTAAGTCAACATACTGACGTCCTGATATCTTGTAAGTAACTCCACCCTTCACTCCGTAGTTTAAAAAATTATGTTTCTCCCCATCGCCATAGGAGTTTTCGGGGAATCGGCCATTCTGCATATGCCCCGTACGCCAGAAGGTAGTGTACGATAAGCTGGTGGCAATAAAAAAATCGATCTTTGTAAATGAAAACTCCGACTGGGCAAACCCTTGGTACTGATTTATGTTTGCGGTAAAATCGTACCCAAATCTATCGCCAACCAGAATAAGACGGTTTGGATTTTTAAGGTCATTCTGATATAAATTCTCGTCTCCAAAATCCCGTTCAGCAAACTGATCCACATCTACCCACCAATCGCCCCCAAGCAGGTCAACCATCTCTTTAAACTGAAAGCCTCTGAAAAGTGAAGCGTTAACACCACCCGTGAGTATTATTCTTTCATCAATTTGGTGCCTTGCGGTTGAATTAAAAATCCACTGGTTATGATCGTTTCGTCGTTCCTCCACGATATATTTTGACCGATTTCCTGAAATAGTTTCCTCTCCTACCCTCTGCGAATATAGGTTTTTGCCATTGGCAAAGTAGAAATGATCCCAATCAATTTGTCTAAATTGTTCGTTGTTTACCCACTGATCAGTGTAATACTGAAACCAGTATTCGTCATCGTTCTCCCAGTAACTTGGTAAGTATCGGTAGTAATCAGGTCTTGGATCAGGAGCATCGTACCAGTTAAGGGCAGTGTTTCCTCCCCTGCCAAACGAGTAAACCACAGATGTTGTAACTTCAGTACTTCCAAAAGCTCCATAGTGAGTTAGCAGCATCATGGGTTTGTGGTAATTATTAACCCTAGAGTTACGAACCTTACCGTTCTGGTAACCCCAATTCGGGTTATAGTATTGATTTCCTGTAAGGTCATATGCCTCCTGAACAGCTATTCCCGATCGACCGCTACGCATGGGTGAGCCAAAAACGGTAAAACCGAAGCTATGCTTATTGTTGAACTTTCTCTCCGTTGAGATAAAGTACGCATAAGCATCGTAAAAAGTACCCTCCACATAGCCTTCCTGCGCCCAACGTCTTGATCCGGAAATGGTTAATGCCCACGAATCGTCAACCAAACCGGTTGAATGGGTAAACATAACCCTATGCTTGTAGCTGCGATTTGCTGCTGAGTATGTAATCCTCGTATCGGGCCGATACTGGGATGCCCTGGTAATAATGTTGTTGGTACCGCCAATGGCTCCAAATACACTTTCAGATGCTCCTAGTCCAATGGTATTGACTGTGTTACGCATGGCGTCGTTTAAGCCTCCCCAAGTTGAATAAAATGCCCTTCCCGTTTCAGGGTCGTTAACAGAAACGCCATTAATCAATACCGTTGAATTTTCCGAATCGTAACCTCTAACTCTGAAGCGAGCCGATCCAAAGGTATATCCAGCCGTTGATAGAAAAACATCATTGGATCCCTGTAGCAAACCAGAGATGTCGTATACCTCATCATCACTTTCAAAATCTGAAGCAGATAGGGTAATTACCGGAATGATTTCCTCGTCAATCGCAACTGCAATCGTATCAACCTGCCCTAAAACCCCAAGGGTCGAAACCAGCAATATAAATGCAGTTAAGCAGATTTTTTTGTTTTGGTTCATATATAATTAATTTAGTTCAATTGTCATTGTTTTGAGTTTTCAAAAATAGATAATATTGCTAAAAGGAGGTTAAAAAAATGAAATTTAAATTAACTTTATGGCCTCATTATTGCAATTTAGAGTTCATAATAATTAGCAGCGTTTTTTTTATCGGAATAATTGAAAAGAATAAATATGATTAAACGATTTTTTCATTTGAGAGTAATCGCGTTAGTTACTTCTATACTCCTATTCTTGCCTTCATTGGGTCAGGAAAAAAAAGAGTTTAAGGTAGTATGCATAGCATTTTACAACCTCGAAAATCTATTTGATACCCTGGATACTCCCGGAGTTAATGACTTTGAATATACTCCTCAGGGGCCAAAACAGTGGAACGCTAAAAGGTATTATGAAAAGTTGGATAATATGGCAAAAGCTATTGCAGAAATTGGGACAGAACATACACCTCATGGGCCCGCACTGCTTGGCGTCTCTGAAATTGAAAACGAAGCTGTTCTAATTGATCTTGCCAAAAGAGAACCCATCGCTTCACGAGATTACAGGGTTGTCCATTACGATGGACCTGATCGTCGTGGTGTAGATGTGGCACTGTTATACCAACCCCGTTATTTTAAGGTAACCAACAGCAAGAGTTACAGGCTAACCATCCCTGGCCGGGATGATTTCTTTACCCGCGATCAGCTTCTTGTTTCGGGAGAACTGGACGGTGAATTGATTCATATTATCGTAACCCATTGGCCATCGAGAAGTGGCGGGGAAATGCGAAGCCGACCATTGAGAATTGCCGCTGCCGACCTGGGGAGGCACATCATTGATTCGATACAACAAGTTGACCCTAAGGCAAAAATTATATTCATGGGCGACCTTAACGATAATCCTGATGATACTAGCGTTACGAATCACCTCAGATCAGTATCAGAAATCTCAAATATGAAGCAGGATGATCTTTACAATCCGTTCTTCAGTTTCTACCAAAAGGGCATTGGAACTATTGCCTGGCGTGACACATGGAGTCTTTTCGATCAGATCCTTATAAGCAAACCTCTTACTGAAACCGACTACAATTCATACCGTTTTTATAGGGCTAACGTGTTCAATAAAAAGTTCCTACAGCAATCCTCAGGAAGGTTTAAAGGCTATCCGCATCGAACACATGCTGGTGATCAATACCTTGGTGGGTACTCAGATCACTTCCCAACCTATATACTGTTGGTGAAGGAAAAAGAATAAGGGAATAACTGTTCACAGTCGTCATCCCGAAACTTCGGGACTCAGTCTACAGTTTTCAGTCTACAGTTTTCAGTCTACAGTTCTCATATGGAAACTTCGTGACCTCGTGGGACTGATTGAACCCTTTGCTCTCTTTTCTCACTCTCTCATTTTCTCACACTCTCTCACTCTCTCACTCTCACTCTCTCACCTTCCTACCTATGGTAGGCAAGCTCATTTTCTCAAATCCTCAGCTCTTTACTTTTTGTTTTTGGGATATAGTGGGTTGAAGTATTTCTGCTAAAGATATTTCCCTGCCACTGCATTTGCTCTTTCCAAATCGTCGGGGGTATCAATGGATAAAGTTTCCTGGTGAGTAATCTCAACTCGGATATTATAACCATTCTCCAACCAGCGAAGCTGCTCTAGCGATTCGGCTAGTTCCAATGTCGATTGCTCTAACTTAGTAATCTCTCTTAGCACGTGACTTCGATATGCATACAATCCAACATGCTTAAAGAATGGATGAGCATTAATCCAATTATCCTTATCAACACCCCTGATATAGGGTATGGCAGAACGGCTAAAGTAAAGCGCTTGCTTTTGTAAACCTACCACCACCTTTGGGGTATTTGGATTGAAAATATCATCATTTTTGCCAAAAGGCTTTACCAAGGTAGCAATCTGGGTGCTTAGGTCATTAAATGGTTTAAGAATCAATTTAAGCTGATTGGGCTCAACGAAAGGCTCATCGCCCTGAATATTCACCACCACATCGAATGAAATTCCAAGGTCTCGTTGGGCCAACATCATTGCTTCGGCACAACGATCGGTACCACTGGCATGATCGCTGGAAGTCATCAAAACTTTTCCACCAAACTTCAGCACAGCTTTGACTATTCTTTCATCATCAGTGGCAACAAAAAGGTTTTTAAAAACCATCCCTGCTCTTTGATAAACCCACTGTATCATAGGTTTCCCTGCAATATCAGCAAGTGGCTTACCTGGAAATCGGGTTGAAGCAAATCGTGCTGGAATAACACCTAATACTTCCATTTAATAGTGCAATATGTTCAGTACAAAAATAGCAATCAAAATTTCAAAACCGGTTAATAATAAGAAAAAAGAAATAATGTCAGTAAGCAAAGTTTTGTGACTAGCGCTATAAGATCTTAAAAAAAAATTCGTTCCTACTTGTCGTAATGGTGTTAATAATGTAATTTTGTCAGTATTCTTTTCACAGGTTTTTAGCATGGATATTCAACGCATAAAGCAGCGATTCGAGATCATTGGAAATTCTCTGGGGCTTAACAGGGCTATTGATATCGGTTTGCAGGTGGCGCCAACAGATCTTTCGGTGCTTATCACAGGGGAAAGCGGAACTGGCAAGGAGGTTTTCCCAAAAATCATTCACTTCCATAGTGCCCGCAAGCACGGCACTTACATTGCCGTTAACTGCGGAGCCATTCCCGAGGGAACCATCGATTCGGAGCTATTTGGACACGAAAAGGGATCGTTTACCGGTGCCATGGAAAGTCGGCAGGGATACTTTGAAGTGGCCAACGGTGGAACCATCTTTTTGGATGAGGTGGCAGAACTCCCCCTCTCCACTCAGGTAAGACTTTTACGTGTACTAGAAACAGGTGAATTCCTTAGGGTTGGATCGTCAAAGGTTAAGAAAACCAATGTCAGAGTAATTGCCGCCACCAACATCAACCTGCTGGAAGCCATTCAGAATGGTCGTTTTCGCGAGGATCTCTACTATAGGCTTAATACTGTTCCCATAAACATCCCTCCACTGAGGGAAAGACCCGAAGACATACCCCTGCTGTTCAGAAAGTTTGCTGCAGATTTTGCCGAAAAGTACCGAATGCCAACCATTTCCCTTGATGATAACGCAAGGGCAATGCTTATCAACTACAAATGGCCGGGTAACATAAGGCAACTGAAAAATGTAACCGAGCAGATCTCGGTAATTGAAGAAACTCGTTTAATCACACCTGAAATCCTTCATCGTTATTTACCCGATTACAACTCAACCAAACTGCCAGCTATAATAAAAAAGGGTGAAGACAGCGATCCTTCCTTTGCCAACGAAAGGGAAATTTTGTACAAGATCCTTTTTGACATGCGAAACGATGTGAACGATTTAAAAAAATTGGTGCATGATATGCTTAGTAGCGGTCATGAAGGATTCGATTTTCATGGTGAAACTGCTGGTATCATTCAAAACCTATATAGCGAAGGGGAACCATTCATTAAGCCTTCCACAAAGGTTGCTCATGAGAGCAAATCGTTTGCACCCGATCTTCCGCATATTCAGGATACCGAGGAAATAGTGGAGGAATCCCTATCGCTGATGGACAAGGAAGTAGAAATGATTAAAAAGGCTCTTGAAAGGCATAAGGGCAAGAGAAAACAAGCTGCACAGGAACTGGGCATTTCAGAGCGAACACTTTACAGAAAAATTAAGGAATATGATCTGGATTAAAGCTGATCGTTTTGCCATTAAAGGCAATGCCTTTTTCAGAAAGGTGAATATAAGAATTGTATTAACCTTTTTACTAATCAACCTCACTTCCTGTTCTGTTAACTACTCCTTTACAGGAGCATCCATTTCGCCCGATGTGAAAACCGTAAGCATTGAACATTTTCAGAATCTGGCTCCTCTGGTAAACCCAACCCTCAACACCTACCTAACAGAGGAGTTGAAGAACAAGTTTGTTTCGCAAACCCGACTTAACGTGGTTCCCAACTTTGGTGATCTAACCTTTTCCGGTGAAATTCGCAACTATCAGGTTCAACCAGTTGCCCCACAGGCAAATGAGATTGCAGCACTAAACCGTCTGACCATATCCGTTAGGGTTAAGTTTGAAAATTCAAAGGATCCAACACAAAATTTTGATAAAACCTTTTCGCATTTCGAGGATTTCGATAGCCAACAGCAATTGAATCAGGTTGAACAAGGTCTTGTGGAAACAATTGTGGCGAAACTGGTGGAAGATATTTTTAACAATGCAGTAGCAAATTGGTAAATTATGAATAAGGAGCATTTATACCGTTGCCTTGAAGACCACAACAACCTCAATGAAGAGGCTCTAAGGCAGTTGGACGAAACCATAGAGAAGTATCCCTTCTTCCTCACGGCAAGATTACTTCAACTTATTGCCCTTAAAAAACTTGGATCCAACCAGTTTCACGAAACACTGCAGGAGGTTTCTGCTTTAGCACCCAACCGGATTGCCCTTTTCTTTGCTCTTAATCCTTTGGATAAAACTGATGCTGAAACGATAAAGTTGGACGATAAAAAGGTTGAAAATGAGATGGTATTTACCCTTGATGAGGAGGAAGAGGTAAATATGGCAACCGATAATGATTCAACTTTTAAGCAGACAGCAAGTGCATCAGCACAAGAAGGTGAAAGACTTTTAGAACTTGGAGATACTGAGAGTACAGACAAGGAAAAAGAAGAACCGTTTTTAGACCCATTGCTGTACACCCTTGAAATTCCCAACGAAATCATTGATGATGAAGATCTTGAATCATTAAGTTCAAAGCCTATTAAAAAGTCAGAGGAGTTGAAGGAGAAAAAACAACCAGAGCCAAAAAGCGAACCTGATCCCAATAGTTTAATAGAAGCATTCATAGAGTCTAATCCCAGAATAGTACCCAAAGATCTTCCCAATGATCAACCCAAAGAGCAGGAAGATATTTCACTCGAATCGATCAGGGAACCGGAGGATGCTGTTAGCGAAACCTTAGCCTTTATCTATATGGCTCAGGGCAAGAATTCAAAAGCAGTATCAATTTATGAAAAATTATGTTTGAAATATCCAGAAAAAAGAGTTTACTTTGCGGCTCAAATTGAAAGGCTAAAGAATCAACCCGATAAATAAACATAAAAATCATTAACAATGTACCTGTTATTCTCAGTTTTAATCATCATTACTTGCATCCTGCTAATACTAATTGTGCTGGTGCAAAACTCAAAAGGAGGAGGTTTAGCCTCTAACTTTGCTTCGTCGAACCAGGTTATGGGCGTAAGAAAAACTGCCGATTTCCTTGAAAAAGCTACCTGGACATTGGCCGTTAGTCTTCTCGTTTTAAGCCTGCTTGCTACCCTTACTATTCCCCGTGAACGCATTGAAGGTGGCAGATCGGCACTTGAGGAGCAAGTTGAACGCACACAGGACCCAACAGCTCTTCCTACTTTCCCTGTTACCCCTCCCGACGAGGAATAGTCACAGGAGAAAAAAATAGCATTTACAAATAACCATTACAAAAGGTGTCAGGATGTCATATCTCGACACCTTTTCTCTTTATGATAACATACAATACATTGAAAAACAATGTTTTTTTAAGTACATCGGGCAATGTTTTCATGGTTTTATTTACCATTTACCCATGGAATTACCATAAAAATTGCACCCTTTCCAAAACCCTAGCAGGAGTTTTTGTCAGTTGTTATTGTTGAAAAATGGCAGATTATCCCTTTGGCATAACTTTCGTAAAGGGTATGCAGCAGAAAATAATTGTCTAACCAAAAAATAAAATTGATATGTCAAATCTAAAGATTAAACCTTTGGCCGACAGGGTTCTGGTTGAGCCCATGGAAGCAGAAGAGAAAACTGCAAGCGGAATTATTATCCCCGATACCGCAAAGGAAAAACCACAGAAAGGAACCGTTAAAGCCGCTGGTCCCGGAACTAAGGATGTAACCATGGAAGTAAAGGTTGGCGATGTAGTTCTATACGGTAAGTATGCTGGAACCGAAATATCCATCGATGGCAAGGATTACCTCATGATGAAGCAGTCCGATATTCTGGCAATCGTTTAATCCTATTCAAATTATTTTAATTATCTAACTAAAAGTATCATAATAAAATGGCAGGAAAATTAATTCATTTCGATATTGAAGCTCGCAACAACCTGAAATCGGGTGTTGACCAGCTATCGAACGCTGTAAAGGTAACCCTTGGTCCCAAAGGGCGTAACGTGGTTATCGAGAAAAAATTTGGCTCACCCCAGATCACCAAGGACGGCGTAACCGTAGCAAAGGAGATTGAGCTTAGCGACCCATTGGAGAACGTGGGTGCACAAATGGTAAAAGAGGTTGCCTCAAAAACCGGCGATGATGCTGGCGATGGCACCACCACCGCTACCGTACTGGCACAGTCAATTGTAAACGTTGGACTGAAGAACGTTGCAGCCGGGGCAAATCCTATGGATCTGAAAAGAGGTATAGACAAGGCAGTTGTTAAGGTTGTTGATCACCTCAAAAAACAGAGCATCGAGATTGGCGACGACTACACAAAAATTGAGCAGGTTGCCACCGTATCGTCCAATAACGATGAGGAGATTGGCAAACTCATTGCCGAGGCAATGAAAAAGGTGAAAAAGGAAGGTGTTATCACCGTTGAGGAGGCAAAAGGAATTGAAACCACCGTAGAGATTGTGGAAGGTATGCAGTTCGATCGTGGGTATATATCCCCCTACTTCATCACCAACCCCGATAAGATGGAAGCCGTACTGGAGAATCCCTATATCCTGATCACCGACAAGAAGGTGTCCACCATGAAGGATCTGCTTCCTGTTCTTGAGCCCATTGCACAAAACGGTCGCTCGCTTTTGATCATTGCCGAGGACATTGAGGGCGAAGCCCTTGCAACCCTTGTGGTAAATAAACTACGCGGCTCATTAAAGATTGCAGGCGTTAAAGCACCTGGCTTTGGCGATCGTCGTAAGGAGATGCTTGAAGATATCGCTATTCTAAGCGGTGGTGTGGTGATCTCTGAAGAGAAGGGACTACGCCTTGACGCTGCCAAACTTGATATGCTGGGCTCAGCCGAAAAAATTACCCTTGATAAGGACAATACCACCATCGTTAATGGTGCCGGTAATAAGGATGCCATTCACAAGCGTGTATCGCAGATAAAGCTACAGATTGAGAATACCACATCTGACTACGACCGTGAGAAACTCCAGGAGCGTCTTGCCAAGCTGGCAGGTGGTGTTGCAGTGCTTTACGTAGGAGCAGCCACTGAGACCGAGATGAAGGAGAAGAAGGATCGCGTTGACGATGCGCTAAGTGCAACCCGTGCTGCCGTTGAGGAGGGTATTATCCCAGGTGGTGGTGTTGCCTATATCCGTGCCATTGAGGCTTTGGAAAGCCTTAAGGGTGGCAATCAGGATGAAACCACCGGTATTCAAATTGTAAAACGTGCCATTGAGGAACCCCTACGCCAGATTGCCATTAACGCTGGTCAGGAAGGATCTGTTGTTGCGCAGAAGGTTAAAGAAGGTAAGGATGACTTTGGGTACAACGCTTACACCGATAAGTACGAGAACCTCTACAAGAGCGGTGTTATCGATCCCACCAAGGTTGCCCGTATTGCCCTTGAAAACGCAGCATCAATTGCTGGCATGCTCCTTACCACCGAGTGCGTGATGGTAGAGGAGAAAGAGGAAAACCCAGCCCCAATGGGTAACCCGGGCATGGGCGGAATGGGAGGCATGATGTAGAATTTCATCAATCAATACCGTAACTCAAAGAAGGGGAAAGCAATAATGGCTTTCCCCTTCTCTTTTTTAAAAAAATTGGATGTTAAAGTTTAACTAACTACCTCAACACCTCAGGCTATACCAGACGCTCCCCCCCCAATGCCAAACAAGTCTCTCAAGTGGTTTATACATATAATTTTTGAAAAAAAGTTTGCATTGCAAAAAAAGGGTTTTTAGGCTAATATCGGCTTTTTATATACCTTTATGCACTCAAATCCATTTAAAAAAATGAAGAGATCATACTTTACCATACTTCTACTTATCCTTTCAGCCATTGCCAGTGCTAACGGTTGGCATATCACAACCCGATACTTCAGCAAAAACGAGAACCCAGCCAATGCCCGCATTGAGCAGGTTTACCTCTTCAACGGGTATATGAAAATGGTAACCGGCGATCTGACGACCATTTTCGATATCAGGAATGGGGAAATAATATACATAAACCATAACGCCCAGAGGTACTGGAAGGGGAGTCCGGCAAAGTTTAACACCGAGGTTAAGGCCGAACTGGAGATTATCATTGATCAGCAGCTATACGGGATGGAGAGCGAACAGCAGGAGGTTATGCGGGCAATGTACCAGGAGATGCTTAAAGCCTCATTCCCTGATGCCAGTCAGGCAATTCAGGCGCCAAGGAATTTCTCAGTCCGAAAGGAGAAGGATGGCGAAATGGTTTCAGGATTCACCTCAACCCTTTATAGGGTAACTGAGGATAACATGCCCTTTGAGAGTATTTGGATATCGCCAGATCTACCCATTGCCAAAGATTTCGATTTTATTAGCCTTAGCCAATTCCTCAACCAGCTGGCCAGCGGGGCTTACGCCATTAGCTTCGAAAGTACAAGGGAGTACTTCAACCTTATTGAGAAAGGTTATCCGGTTAAGATTGAAATGTTTAGATCGGATGGCACAACAGATATTTCGGAAGTTATAGATGCACAAAGGGTTAATCTAACCCCTAAAGATTTTGCCGTTCCGTCAGGTTTTGTTGCAGGTACGCTTAGCGACGTGGGAGTATGGGATGGTTATAGGTAAAGGAACTATCCCTTAAACCCTACCAATGTTATAACAATTTTTTGCTCCTTGCCATTTTTTCAATACTTTTGCAAACGCATCTGGCCCCGTAGTTCAGCTGAATAGAACGTCAGATTCCGGTTCTGAAAGTCACAGGTTTGAATCCTGTCGGGGTCACTGTAAAGACCAGTCGGAATGGCTGGTCTTTTGATTTTTGAGGATTTATGCCCTTGCCATACAGCAAGACAGGATCATGAGCGGGTTGTGTGCCTGCCTGAGCGTAGCGAACTAATCCTGTCGGCTTGCCTGCCGAAGGCAGGGGTCACTGGAAAGAGGGTGTCTCAAAAGCCTTATAAAATTAGATTTATTTCTCTGTGTTTTCACTGTTTCACAATATATTATAAATTCCACAGAGGTTCACAGAGTTCTTTACTGAGTCACACAATGAGCTTTTGAGACACCCTCTTTTGATTTTTGAAGATTTATGCCCTTGCTATACATCACCATGCTCCGTTCGTCGAATAATCTCGTTCTGGAGAGCCTCGCCAAGGTCGTTGAAATAGTCGGAGTAACCGGCAACACGAACAATTAAATCGCGATACTTTTCAGGTTCTTTCTGCGCATTGCGCAGGGTATCCGCATCTACAACGTTGAACTGGATATGGTGCCCATCGAGCTTAAAGTAGGTTCGTACCAGTGCAGCAAGCTTATCCAGTGCCTCATCGGAGGCAAAGAATGAGGGTGAGAACTTCTGGTTTAGCAATGTTCCCCCTGTTTTTATGTGATCAATTTTAGCGGCAGAAAGCAGTACTGCTGTTGGCCCGTTCTGATCGGCCCCTTGAACAGGGCTGATCCCCTCGCTAAGGGGTTCTCCCGCAAGGCGACCATCGGGCATAGCACCAATTACCTTTCCAAAGTAAACATGGCAAGTTGTGGGAAGCATGTTGATGCGAAAAACCCCTCCCCTGGCCGAGGGACGACCCGTAACCGCTTGGTAGAAGCTGTTGAAAACCATCACAGCATGACCATCGGCATAATCGCTGTTATTGCCCCATTTAGGGGTTTCGTAAACCAGCTTAAAGCGAAACTCGTCCAATTGCTCAAAGTTTTGCCCCAGCATCTCCAGCATCTTCCCAAGTGTTAGTTCTCGCTTTTCGAACACCCAATATCGAATGGCAGTAAGGTTATCGGTGATGCTGCCTAGACCAACGCCCTGAATATAGCTGGTGTTGTAACGGGCTCCACCGGCATTGTAATCGGTGGCATTGGGAATGCAATCGTCAATTAACACCGAAAGAAATGGAACGGGCATATACTTGGCATACAGATTTTCTATGGTATTGTTCCCATTTATCTTAATGTCGATAAGGTGGTTCAGCTGCCTCTCGAAGGCATGGTAAAAATCGTTGAACGATTTGAACGATTCAGCACTTCCTGTTTCTAAACCAATTCTCTTGCCTGTTCGGGGATCTATACCATTATAAAGGGTAATCTCCAGCACCTTATTCAGGTTGAAATAGCCCGAAAGGGTGTAGGCCTCGGTGCCAAAGGCTCCCGTTTCCACACAGCCACTGGCTCCGCCATTACGCGCATCAACAAGCGACTTGCCCTGACTTAGCAGCTGCTGCACAATGGCATCAGTATTGAAGATTGAAGGTTGGCCAAAGCCAGTTTTCACTATTCGTAAAGCCCGTTTCAAAAACTGCTGCGGCGATTTTTTGCTAACCTGTACCATGGAACTGGGCTGAAGCAAACGCATCTCCTCAATCACATCGAGGATAATGTAAGTAAGCTCGTTCACCGCATCGGAGCCATCCTCCTTAACCCCTCCCAGGTTGATAAGGGCAAAATCGGTGTATGTATTGCTCTCCTCTGCTGTTACACCCATTTTGGGTGGCGATGGATGATTGTTGAACTTAATCCAGAATGCCTGAAGGAGTTCAATGGCCCTGTCCTTTGTTAGCGATCCCTCCGCAATTTCCTTTCTGTAGAAAGGGTAAAGGTGCTGATCTAACCTTCCCGGGTTAAACGAATCCCAGGGATTCAACTCAGTTATAACCCCAAGATGAATGAACCAGTAGTGCTGAAGAGCCTCGTGGAATGTTTCGGGTGCATTAGCGGGCACCCTGCGACAGATGCGAATCATTTCCAGAAGCTCGTTTAACCTGTGCTCATTGGTTTCTATAGATGCCAACTTTTCCAATTCATCGGCATACCGATTGGCAAAAAGAATTAAAGCATCTGCAGCGATATACATGGCGCTAAGCTGCTCACGTTTGGCAATTTCGTCAGGGTTGTCGGCTTTTTCAAAGTTATTGAGCAGCTTTGCGATCTCGGTTTTGATATCGTTCATCCCCCTCTCGAAAAGTTTCTTGCCGCCCACTGTGTGCCCCGGGGCACGTTGCTCCTGAAACTCGGTGAATACGCCTGCGGTGTATGCATCGTGCCATTCCTGTGGCAGAGCAGCAAAAACCCTATCGCGCTGGGTATTCCCCTTCCAGAATGGGATAATCTGCTCCTCATATATTCTAAAGGTTTCCTCATCAACCTTAAACGATACCTTTGGCCGAGAGTTAATGAGCTTCAAATCGTCGATGGAGTGGAGACAAATCTCTGGATAGGTTGAAGCAGCCTTTGGTTCTGGCCCTCGCTCACCCACAATCAGCTCACCATTTAAAATGGTTATGGCCTTTTTGCTTAGAATATGCCTAAAAGCCATAGCTCTTTGCACAGGGATTGAATACTTTTTAGTTTTTTCTTCCCTGTAAAACTCAGTTACCAGTAATGCTCTCTCGGCCGATAATGTGTTGACGGCATTCAGACTTTGTTCGCGAAGTTGTTTTATTCGATTGTTCATTGTTCGTTATTCAATATTCAACATTCCTTTCCTCACCCTCCTATACTAATCACAGGTGCTAGCCCTTTGAATAAAAGGGCAATTGCCTTAGCCTTATACTTTGGATAGTTCTCCATTTCAGAAAGCGGATACTCCTTTCCCTGCTTGCTAAACTTATGCTTCGCCAATGAATGGTATGGTAATAGGTCGATACGGCTAACACCTTTCGTTCGACCGATTATCCCTTTTAGCGAATCAATATTACAGGATGTGTCTGTAATACCCTCAACTAAAGGTATACGGATTATTATTTGCTTGCCTGCATCTGAAAGCAGGCTTAAATTCTCAAATATCAGCCCATTACCCATTCCAGTGTACTGCTTATGCTTCTTATCATCGGCAATCTTAAGGTCGAAAAGGTAAATGCCGGTAAAGGGCAATGACTGCTCAACCACCTCATTTGGGGCATATCCACAGGTATCGAGGGCAGTGTGAATACCCTCTATGGTGCAGGTTCTGAGCAGCTCAATGGCAAACTCGGGCTGAGCCAAAGGCTCTCCTCCTGTGAGGGTTACCCCCCCACCCGACTCCTCTAAGAATGGCAAATCGGCTCTAATGCCACGCATAACATCCTCAACGGTGGTTTCGTAGCCAACGGTTTGGGTTTGGCTGAAGGATTTATCGCCCATCCGCTGGATATTCTGCATATCCTCAAAATCGAAGGATTGGCTCTCGGGATTGTGACACCATTGGCATTGCAAGGGGCATCCTTTTAGAAATATAGCCTTCCGAATTCCCGGGCCATCGTGCACAGAGAAACTTCGGGTATGGTATACAATTCCTTTCATGTTTTTACAATACAATGAATACTATCTGCTTTTTTTAGCAACAGACTTAAAATTGGTAAAATGTAAAAAGGAATCTAATCAGCAAATCCAACAAGAGAAGAGTCCCTTGCCGTTGTTGTGGTACAATGTGGAGATAATAGGTAACATTATCAATTGGCTGATTAACTGCAAATATATACCATTTAACATGTAAAAGCAAGAAAGATTTTTGGAATTTAGTACCTTTACACCAAAACCAAAGGTATGAAAAAGCTGGTGCTCCTTATAATCCTATTTGTTGTAACAATGAATCTTACCGAAGCACAGGTAACCTTCACTCTGAAAGATATTCCCTCCAACACACCAAAGGATTCCTATTTCTTTCTGGCAGGAACAATAAATAAGTGGATTCCAAATGATATTGATTATCAGTTTAAGACTGATGATTACGGGCAGTTGATTCTTAAACTCGATTCGATGCCAAGCAGCTTTGAGTATAAAATTTGCCGTGGAAGCTGGGCCTCCGTTGAAGTTGATTCGCTGGGAAGGGATATCTCCAACAGGATATACGTTGATTCCATTGGCAGTCAAACCCTTATTAGTGTTCAAAATTGGAGAGACCTTATGCCACAACAGCAAATAGCCTCAACTGCTTCGCCAAATGTTTTCTTCACTCCAACAAGTATAGAGATCCCTCAACTCAAGCGTAGGCGTACTGTCAGGGTTTACTTTCCACCCAATTACTCTTCTCGGCAAGCTTATCCCGTGATATATATGTTCGATGGGCAGAATGTTTTCGATGCCTCAACCTCCTTTGCAGGGGAATGGAAAGTTGATGAAACCCTGGACAGCCTTTATCGCACTCGCTATTTTGCCTGCATTGTTGTAGCCGTTTATCATGGAGAGGGAGAGCGAATTAATGAGCAAACCCCATGGCCCAACGTTGAAAAAATGGGTGGCGATGGGGCAAAATTTGCACAGTTTATTGTAAAAGATCTGAAACCATACATCGATAAATACTATCGAACGTTTCCCGATAGGGATAATACGATCATAATGGGAAGTTCACTGGGAGGTTTGATGGCGCTTTATATGGCATTGCAATACCCTGAGGTTTTTGGAAAAGCAGGCGTATTTTCCCCTTCGCTCTGGTGGAGCGAAAAGGCATTTGAGCAAATGGCAAAATTTAAGAAAAGGCGAACCCAAAAGATATACATCCTTGGCGGAGAACAGGAAGGCGATGCCTTTATATCCGACCTTGAAAGGGCAGAGGGAATGCTAAAAGAAGTAGGATTTGATGAAAGCGAATTGAATGTTAGGCTTGTCCCCGATGGACACCATAGCGAATGGTTTTGGGCCAGGGAATTTCCTGATGCCATCAAATGGTTGTTCGGACTCTAAATCAAATAATTAATATGTTAAACATCAGAATATCTTTTATTTTTTTGCTTATCATATCCTCGCTATTTCTAAGTTGCAAACAGGGTGAGCAGAAGATTCAATACAAGAAGACCTACCATCGAAATGGTAAACTTTTCGAGGTTATCCCTCATATCGATGGAAAAATTCATGGTATTAAGCTGGAATACTATGAGGATGGTGCCCTGCGCAAAGAAACTCCATACGATAGTGGTTATGTGCATGGTAATGTTAAGGTTTACTATCCCGACGGAAAACTGTTCTCTGTAACTCCTCGAATAAAAGGGAAAATTCATGGCAATGTGATCAAATACCATAAAAATGGAGTCATCCAGAGCGAAACCCCCTATTTGAACAATGAGCTGCAACCCGGACTAAAGGAGTATAACCAGAAAGGGGTATTACAGGATACACCCAGCATTGTTTTTTCTCTGAAAAAGGAAAAGCATTCACGCGATCTTTCTCTTACTCTGGAGGCTCGATTATCATCAGGTATAAAATCGGTAAAATTTTCACAAGCCATTCAACTTCACGAAAAGGGAATCGATTATATACCCTTACAATCGGAAGATGGTGCTGGAAAACTCTTCGTAAAACTTCCTCCCGGTAGTTCTATTGATAATATCGTGCAGCTAAGAGCTGAATTTTTAACTTCATTCCGAAATCGCTGTATAGTTGAAGGAACCTATCACCTTATTGCCTCTAATTGATTTTTTTAAATATTTGCCTATCTGCATTTTATTAATTAAAGGATGGATTTTATTAAAATTCGATTCATAATTACTATGAGGTTTCCTACATTTGCAACTTCAATCATTAACAATAAAAAAGCAATAGTAATGAATCGTTTTTTCCTTCTTTTCGTTTTTCTTTTTTCTTCATTTCAAGTGTTTTGCCAAGAGCCTTTGCCCAAGGGCATGACCGAAGCTGAAAAACTTATCTGGGACGACTACATAAAGAATTATCCAACTGATAAGGGAACCTCACCACCAGCTGAAAAACCACGTACACCAGCAGAGTGGGACGAAGCCCAAGGGGTAATCATAACATGGGCTTCTTACACGAGCAACCTTCGCGAAATAGTGCGCTATGCTAAGGAAGTTGTTACTGTTTATATTGTATGTAGCAGTCCTTCAAACGTTCAGAGTTACCTTTCGCAAGGTGGTGTAAACTCTGAAAACGTTGAGTTTATTGTGGCTGATTATAACTCCGTTTGGGTACGCGATTATGGACCCCAAAGCATATACCTGCATGGAACCAATGAACTAGCCATTGCTGACTGGGTATACAATCGTCCACGCCCTCAAGATAACTTAATCCCTTCGGTAATTGCAAGTTATCTTGATCTACCAATTTACCAAATGACTCAAAATCCAAACCGACTTGTTGCCACAGGTGGAAACTTTATGACTGATGGTTTTGGTAAAGGATTCTCTTCGAACCTTATTCTTGATGAGAATAGCAGTCTAACAGAAGCACAAATAGATACTATTGTAAAGAAATACATGGGCATTGAACCCTATGTGAAAATGACAACGCTTCCATATGATGGGATCCACCACATCGACATGCACATGAAGCTTCTGGACGAGGAAACCCTGTTAGTTGGTCAGTATCCTACAGGAATAGCCGATGGACCACAGATTGAGGCAAACCTCAATTACATTTTGAATAACTTTCAAACTCCTTATGGTCGTCCCTACCGTGTAGTTCGCATTCCCATGCCACCTGACGAAAGCGGACATTATCCCAATCAGTGGTCAGACTATTTGACCTATACCAATTCTATTATCCTCAACAATTTAGTTTTAGTTCCTATTTATGGACTTGCACAGGACGATGAAGCCTTAAGTATATATCAGGAAGCTATGCCAGGCTATAACATTGTTGGTTTAAACATGCGAAACGTAATCCCTGCAAGCGGAGCCATTCACTGTATCACAAAGGAGATCGCTGCCCATGACCCTATATTCATAAGCCATGCTCCCATTCGTGATGAGGTGGAGTACTCCTTTACTAGCTACGCTTTTGAAGCGAATATTTCCTCCGCATCGGGCATCGAAACAGCATCACTATACTGGAGTCTGGATCCTTCAGAGGGATTCAATGAGGTTTCTATGACTCTGAATGAAGATGAAGAATACACAGCCAGCATCTCCTATTTGCCTCCTGAATCGCAGGTTTACTACTACATAAGTGCAACCAACGGCAATGCAAAAACCATAACCAAACCTCTGGTTGCACCCGAGGGTGCCTATGTTTTTGAGATAGGTAGCCAAATACTTGGCTTCGATTTCTTGGCAAGCGAAACTGAAGTAGATATTTCTGACGAGGTAGTATTCACCTATATTAATCAGGGTGTTACTGCCGAATCGTTCCTTTGGAACTTCGGCGAAGGAGCAAATCCTTCCTCTGCCAATACTGAGGGACCACATACCGTAACATACGAAACAGAAGGTTTTAAGAATATTTCGCTTACGATTAATGGCGATTTAGTGCTAACCAAGCCGAACTACATTAAAGTTGGGGAAAGTTCACCGAACTACTTCACCCTAACAATAAGTGTCAATGGCAATGGAACCACTTCTCCCGGAATTGGAGACCATCAGTATCAGGAGGGTTCAGTTGTAACTCTAACTGCTACTCCAACCGAAGGTTGGGTATTTGATCATTGGACAATCAACACTGTGGAATACAATACTTCTGTAACTCAAGTTGAGATTGAGGCAAACACTGAAGCCATTGCATACTTCATAACAGATGGTACAGGAATAAATAGCTTAGTAACGGATTATTTAAGGATTTCTCCAAATCCCGCAAACAATTCAATATCAATTGCTTTTCCAAAGCAAATTGGCTCTGCAGAAGTTTCAATCGTTGGAATTACAGGGAATAGGGTAACAACGTTCCAAAAATCTTTGGAAAGTAATCTTCTAACCATCGATGTTTCATCATTCCTGCCTGGGATTTACATAGTGGTTTGCAAAACCTCTGAGGGTGTTTGGACATCGAAATTCGTGAAGAATTAGATTTTTTTTGTAAAAAGCAAGATGCTGTCTCAAAAGCTCACTGTGTGACTCAGCAAAGGACTCTGTGAACCTCTGTGAAATTTTTAATATATTGTGTCACAGTGTATCACAGTGAACACACAGAGTATCACAGAGAAATAAATCTAATTCTATAAGGCTTTTGAGACACCCTCTTTTTTCATGAAAAAAGGGTATACAATTTTGGTCAAGTAGAAATTATCATTTTTGCTTAATCGTTCTGAGGAAATATTTTAACTGTATTTTTTTTCGCTTCGTACTCGTAGTCTAATCCCAAAGAATGGCATACGCTATTAAGAGCATAATTAACTCCTAACGTGTTAAAAAATCCGGAGAAGAAATAGTCATCTGGTTCAAATCCATGCACATCAATCTTTATGTTGAATTGTCTTTCCATCTCTTCGAAAACCAATCTAAGGGGGGGTTTTTGTGTAGAAAAAGTTTCCCCTCAACCACGACGCAGCAGTTTCAACATTTAGGTAGAAAATAAAGGGAAAATTTGACTCGGGGGTAATCATAATACCCTGTCCTGCTGGAATAACTTTTCTATTAAAACTCTTTATTGAGGAGTAAATCTCTCCCGAAAGGCACTCTACCTTAAGTATGCCCGAACGAAAAAAAACGTTGAAACGCGCTTCTTTAACCCAAAGGGTATCAACACCCAAAATTAGCCGAAAATCAATATTACTCTTTTTAACATCGAAATAGGCCTCACCCTCAAGAAATACTGTCCTGCTTTTTTTAAAACCATACTCTCGGTGCTTTATTACTGATCCAGCATTGAGGGTTGTAACTGTAGAATCGGGAAGCTGCCCATATGCTATTTTCCCCGCTGGTGCTTCAACAGTCTTCATGGCAAAATGCCAATCGAAGATCACTGAAAGGATTACAATAAATAGTAATAGTAAAGCACCCAAATGCATCAACTTAACCTTTAGCCTAAGGCTTCTATCAATCCTCTCAATACGTTCAGTTAACTTTTGCCACACCTCTTCTTTTAAGGAATCTGCAGGAGGAACCTTAAGACCACTGAATATCTTCAATAAACGATCATCAAAATCACCTCGACTTTCAATTTCTGTGCAATTATTCCCATTCATTTCTTTTAATCTCAAACCCGATCGAAGCATCTCCTTAGCTTCATCAACAAACATATCAATTGCACTGATCTTCAAATTCAGCCTATCTGATATCTCTCTTTTTGTCAAACCTTCAATTTGGTTCATGAGAAAAATTACTCTGGGTAATTGAGGGATATCAGCAATTAATTTTTGAAGTTTTTTAAAGATTTCATCATTGATCAAAGGCGAATCAGTGCTTTCTGTTTGTTCGTCCCAAACAATCTCCCTTACAAAATGAAAAACAACCCTGCTATTTTTTTGCTTCTTCTTAATAATATTTTTTGCGAGGGAGTATAGCAAAGATTTTGTGGCTTGGGGACGAACATTTTTTCGGAGCGACCAAAGTCTTACGAAAGTATCCTCGGTTACCTCCTCTGCAATGTTTACATCACCTGTTTTGAAGTAGGTGTAATTCCTGATGTTCTCGTATAGAAAGTCATATGTCTCTCTGAACCACGTAATTTCCTTTAACGGATATTTCTCATCGAGAGGTGTCAAGGCTAGCTATATTTAATAATCGTGGATAAAGATAATGCACCCTGATACTAAAAGCAACTTAGAGATTATAAGAAAAATACCATTTTTGAATTTATCAGGTTCTTAATCAACATCAATCAGTATGAGCATTTCCATTGATACCTTATCCGATTAGATACCGATCAAAGTCGTTTACTGGCAAATTTTTAAATTCGTAATGCTGGTTTCGAAGCTGTGGTTCGAATCCGGCATCTGATATGGCTTTCTGAATGGAGTAGGCATCCATCTTATGTGTTGCTCCAGCAGATGAAACCACATTCTCCTCAATCATTATCGATCCAAGGTCATCGGCTCCTGCGTGTAGACAAATCTGAGCTGTATCAATACCAACTGTAAGCCACGAAGCTTGTATATGCTTGATGTTAGTTAGCATAATCCGGCTTATTGCCACCATACGAATATACTCCTCGGTTGTGACGTTACTTTTTACCCCCTGGTTGCTTAAAACGGTATCCTTATCCTGAAAAGGCCAGCAAATAAATGCAGAAAAACCTATGGATCCCTTTGGTTTCTTACTTTGAAGGTCACGAATTTTTATTAGGTGTTCGATTCGTTCTGCAGGAGTCTCAATATGGCCAATCATCATGGTTGCTGTAGTTAGCAAACCTAATTTGTGCGCTTCAGCCATCACATCCAGCCAAGCCTGGGAGTTTGGTTTACCTGGAGATATTTCTTTACGAACCCTATCCGCAAGGATTTCTGCACCCCCACCGGGTAGGCTATTTAGTCCAGCATCAATCAAACTTATAAGGACATCCTTGTAACTCTTATTCTCCAAACGGGCAATGTGTGCTATCTCAGGTGGGCCCAATGCGTGGAGTTTTATCAGAGGAAATGCCCTTTTGATCTGTTTAAACAAATGCGTGTAGAAGTCTAATCCCAACTTTGGGTGCAATCCGCCCTGCAAAAGAATTTGATCACCACCTAGGCGTTGCATCTCCCTGATCTTGTCTATGTATTCTTCTATGGTTGTTATATATGCCTGACTATCGTTTAGTTTACAGTGAAAATTGCAGAACTTACATCCAGATATGCACACATTGGTAATATTAATATTCCGATCGATTTGCCATGTAACTGTATTTCCGGGCACATTATTTTTTCGCAGTTCATGCGCAACATACATCAATTCTGAGAGTGAAGAATTTGAAAAAAGGTGTAAGCCCTCCTCAAGACTTAAAAATTCCTGCTTAATCGCTTTTTCCAGTAGATTACTGACTATCATTTCAATTGTCCAGTAAAAATGTGTTAATATATAACGCTAAAGGTATGAATTAGTTTTTTTAATCAAATCAAAGAATTACTTTTTGGAAAGAGTCCAACAAAAAGCAACCATTTGTTTTATAATATTTTGGAATACTCTTTTTTCTTAATCACAATATCCAAACTTTTTCTCAATTTACTATCTTTGCCTGATTATTGCCCTTATAATGGCAAATGTGTTTATTGAATATACATCAATTTAATATGAAAAAAAATGATTAACGATAAAATAGTGGTTGGCATAACTCAGGGAGATATCAATGGAATTGGATACGAAATAATAATCAAGACTCTTTCTGATACTAGGATTAATGAACTTTGTATCCCAGTTGTGTACGGCTCTCCCAAGGTTGCAGCTTATCATCGCAAAGCGATGAATGTCGAAAATTTTAGTTTCAATCAGATTAAGGATATCAATGAATTAAATCCAAAGCGATCGAATATAATAAACTGCATGGACGATAATGTGCGGGTAGAACTGGGGAAATCGAACGAATACTGTGGTGAAGGATCAATAAAAGCACTTGAATTTGCAGTGAACGATCTTAAAAAAGGAAAGGTTGATGTTCTGCTAACTGCCCCCATTAACAAGCATAACGTTCAAAGCAGTAATTTCAATTTCCCTGGTCATACTGAGTATTTAGCAAATGCCTTTAATATTGATGAGTTCCTCATGCTGATGGTTAGCGATGTAATGCGTGTAGGTATAGTTACTGGACATGTACCTTTGGCAGAGGTTCCTAAACTGATCACCGAAGAGGCAATTCTAAAAAAATTGAGGATCCTTAACAGCTCGCTAATCTCCGATTTTGAAATCAGGAAACCACGTATAGCCGTATTAGGGTTAAATCCACATGCAGGTGACGAGGGAGTATTGGGAAAGGAGGAGCAAACCGTTATAATCCCTGCCATTGAGAAAGCCAATGCAGAAAACATCCTCGCAATGGGACCTTACCCTACCGATGGGCTTTTTGGTTCCGATGGTTTCTCAAAATTCGATGGTATTCTGGCCATGTATCACGATCAAGGCTTAACACCCTTTAAGGCGTTGGCTTTTGATACTGGCGTTAACTTCACTGCTGGGTTGCCCATAATTCGTACTTCACCTGCTCATGGAACAGCATATGAAATTGCCGGACAGGGTGTGGCTTCCGAAAACTCGTTCCGAAAAGCACTTTACCTTGCTCTGGATATTTTTAAAAAGCGTGAGATGCATAACCAGCTCATCAAGAACCCTTTGAAATTTTCAAATCAGGAAGGACAAGAATAATTTTACCCCAAAAAACATCCAACAATTATGTTTGAGTTTATTAGAGGAGAGCTTGTGGAGCTTAATCCAACTTACGCTGTGGTTGAATCTAATGGGATTGGATATATTATCAACATCTCACTACAATCGTACTCAACCCTTGATGGTAAAAAGGATGTAATGCTATTCCTACATCAGGTAGTACGGGAAGATGCCCACCTTCTTTTCGGTTTTGTTCAGAAAGAAGAACGTGAACTTTTTCGGCATCTTATCAGTGTTTCTGGAATTGGATCGAATACTGCAAGGGTTATTCTTTCATCTCTTTCAGCGGCAGAGCTTAAGGATGCCATTCTGCATGGTGACGTAGATACACTCAAGCGGATCAAGGGCATTGGATTGAAAACAGCACAACGTATATTGGTGGATTTGAGGGATAAACTGGGGAAAGTGGGTGTCGATCAAGAAATTTTCGCAACAACAAACAATACCATAAAGCAAGAAGCGTTATCAGCATTAGTTATGCTTGGCTTTGCAAAAGGTGTTGCTGAAAAAATTATTGCTCAGATACTAAAGCAGAATCCCAATCAAACAGTGGAAACCCTGATCAAAGAGGCTCTTAAAGGATTGTAAATCAATAATCTTATATTGAAATTGAAGTATTTCGTTAAGCATATAATTTTAGGAATATTAATCTTTACCCTAAAATTAAACTCAGAAAGACCAATGCTTTTTGCATCGGTTTTTTTTGCTGATTCATACGACAATACCGCTATTATTGATCTGAGACACGACGTTCAATCACCCGATTCAATTATCTTACCCTACCCCATACCGCCTGGAGATGGCATAGAGGATGTTGCTTCACCATCTTCTCCTCTGTTCATGTCGCCTCCCCAAAATATAACAACCACAGTTGAGTATGATCCAATCGCAAAGCTATATACCATTTACTATAAGGTTGGCAACATCAATATTCGTCCACCACAGGTGATGAGTGAGGATGAATACCGCAGGTTTCAGTTTGAACAATCCATGCGCGAGTACTGGCAGCAGCGCCAAAGTGGCGAAACAGGAGCACGTGGTTCGGGAATCCTTCCCAGATTGCAGGTAGGCGGAGAAACCTTCGATAGGATATTTGGCAGCAACATCATCGAAATCATCCCGCAGGGAACTGCTGAACTTGTATTTGGAGTAACCCATACCCGAACCGATAATTATACCATTCCCGAAGATTTACGTCGGAACACCACCTTCGATTTTCAATCGAAAATTCAAATGAATGTGGATGGTACTGTTGGTGAGAAATTGAGAATGAGTGTAAACTATAACACTGAAGCAACATTCGATTTTGAGAATAATGTGAAAGTTGAGTACACTGGATTTGAGGATGAAATAATTCAAAAAATCGAGGCTGGTAACGTATCCCTCCCATTACCGGGTTCGCTTATCACTGGGAGTCACAGCCTATTTGGACTAAAAACTCAACTCCGGTTTGGCAAACTTACCGTTACAAGCATCTTTTCAAAGCAGGATGGACAAACCCAAGTAATGGAAGTCCGTGGAGGTGCACAAATCAAGGATTTTGAGATTCAAGCCGATGAGTATGAGGTGAACAAGCACTTTTTCCTCTCACATTACTTTCGCGATACGTATAACCAATCCCTTCAGAATTTACCCATTGTAAACAGCGGAATCAATATTACCCGGATTGAGGTATGGATCACCAACAAGCAAAGCAACTTCGACAACTCAAGGGATGTTGTTGCTTTTCACGACATTGGTGAAAATCAACAGAACATTTTTGCAAATAATATCTTCTCGCAAATACTTTCAGGCCTTAACCCCAGCAACGGTAGAAATAACTTGTACGATTTAATGATAACCACATACAGGGGTATAAGGAATATTTCAAATATTAGCAACGTATTATCTCCTCTTACCGCACAGGGCTTTTTGGGTGGCAGAGATTATGAGTCATTAGAAAATGCCAAAAAACTTTCTCAATCCGAATTCACGTTAAACCCGCAATTGGGATATATTTCTCTAAATTTCTCCCTAAATGCCGATGAGGTCCTTGCAGTTGCATACGAGTATACCATGGGGGGGCAAACCTTTCAGGTTGGAGAATTCTCAACCGATGGGATTACTGCTCCCAATGCTTTAATCGTAAAGCTCCTCAAGGGAACAAACCTATCGCCACAGCAACCCACATGGAACCAGATGATGAAGAATATCTACTCCATGGGCGCTTGGCAAATCGACCGTAATGAGTTCTACCTTAACATACTATACCAGAATGATCAGGCTGGAACAACTATAAACTACATTCCCGAAGGCAATATTGCCAATGAGCCACTGCTATCCGTTTTAAATCTCGACAATCTCAATAGCAACAACGATCCTGGATCCGATGGAATGTTCGATTTCATTGAAGGAATTACTATAAAAGCAGCAAATGGCCGAATAATCTTCCCTGTACTTGAACCTTTTGGAAATGATTTGTCCCGTAAAATTGGAGATCCTACAATTGCAGCAAAGTATATATACCAAGAACTATACGACTCAACCCTTACCAGGGCAAGGCAGGTTGCAGAAAAGAACAAGTTTCAGCTGGCAGGTACTTACAAGTCGGCATCTGGTTCAGAGATATCGCTCAACGCAGCCAATGTTCCCCGCGGTTCAGTGGTTGTTACGGCTGGTGGAGCAAGGTTGACCGAAGGAGTTGACTACACAGTGGATTACGTTATGGGATCCGTTAAAATTATCAATCCCGGACTACTGGAATCAGGAACTCCTATTCAGATATCTCTTGAGAGTCAAGCTCTTTTCGACTTCCAAACCAAAACGCTGGTTGGTTCACATTTCGACTATAAGATTTCCGATAACTTCAATATTGGAGCCACAGTTCTTAACTTAACCGAACGACCCTTTACACATAAGGTTAGCTTTGGAAACGAAGCTATAAGTAATACAATTTGGGGTCTAAATACATCATACCGTACAGAATCGTCATTCCTAACCAAAGCGGTAGATCTCCTTCCTTTCATCGAAACAAAGGAAAAATCGACAATAAACATTGATGCCGAATTTGCCCAATTTCATCCCGGACACTCCCGTGCCATTGGAAAAGGGGGTACTGTATACATCGATGATTTTGAAGGGGCCAAAACCTCAATTAATATTAGCCAATGGTCATCGTGGCATTTGTCTAGTACCCCACAGCATCAGCCCGATCTCTTCCCCGAAGGCAACCTTTCGAACGACTTAAGGTATGGATACAATCGGGCAAAACTTGCCTGGTACTCAATCGATCCTTTATTCCTACGAAATACTTCACTTACGCCCGGCCACATTAGGAATGATCCTGAAACCCAAAGCAGCCATTTTGTCCGGGAGATATTCGAACGGGAAATTTTTCCAAACAGGAACACCCCTCAAGGATTACCTACTAACATTCAGGTTCTTAACCTTGCATTCTACCCTACGGAAAAGGGACCCTATAATTTTAACACTGCTGGAATAAACTCCGATGGAGGGCTTACAAATCCTTCAAACTCATGGGGAGGAATGATGAGAGATATTCCTTCGGGAATTTCCGATTTCGAAACGGCAAACATTGAGTACATCGAGTTTTGGCTTATGGATCCATTTGTTTACGACTCCCTCCATCCTGGAGGAGATTTATATTTCAACCTGGGAGAAATCTCTGAAGATATTCTTCGCGATGGGAAAAAATCGTTTGAGAATGGGCTGCCAATATCTGCCGATGTAATAACCAATGTTGACACAACTGTATGGGGAAGGGTTCCCACAGTCCAATCGTTGGTAAATGCTTTTGATACTGATCCCGATTCACGTAGGTTCCAGGATGTAGGACTCGATGGACTGTTAACAGAAGATGAGCGTACGTTCTTTGCAAATTATTTGGAACAAATAAAAGCACAATTTGGGGAGAACTCCATTGTATATCAGGATGCATTGAAAGACCCCTCGAATGATAACTACCGTTACTACCGATCGAGCATTTACGACACACAGGAAACCGGAATTCTTGAACGATACAAAAAGTTTAATAACCCCGAGGGAAATTCGCCCACCTCCAATCAGGCTAATCCTGATGGGATAGTAGAGCCATATCCAACTTCTTCGACCATTTTACCAAACACCGAAGATATCAATAAGGATAATAACCTGAACAAAAACGAGAGTTACTATCAGTATAGAATATCACTTCGCCCACAGGATATGGAAGTTGGACGAAACTACATCACCGATAAGGTAACATACAACGCTAAACTGGCCAATGGCGAACGATCTTCAGTGAGTTGGTATCAATTTAAGGTTCCTGTTGAGGAATATGAAAAAACCATCAACTCCATTCAAGATTTCAAATCAATTCGCTTTATGAGGGTATTCCTGCAAGGTTTCGAAGAGGAGGTAATTCTTCGCTTTGCAACATTGGAACTTGTTAGAGGTGAATGGCGCAAGTATAACCGTTCGCTTATTGAGGGGCAAGAGAGTGTTCCAATAAACGATCTACCCATTGGGTCTTTTGATATATCAACCGTAAATATTGAGGAAAACGATACCCGTACTCCCGTGAATTATGTTCTACCCCCAGGTGTAGATAGGGTAATCGACCCTGCTCAACCGCAGCTAACTGAGCTAAATGAACAGGCAATGGAACTAAAGGTTATTGATTTGGCTGATGGTGATGCTCGTGCCACTTACAAAAACCTCAGAATAGACATCAGACAATACAAAAGGCTGATGATGGATGTACATGCAGAAGCAATACCAGGTATGCCCCTCGATGATAACGAATTAAACCTCTTCATACGGCTTGGTACCGACTACACCAATAACTACTACGAGTATGAAATACCATTGGGACTAACACCACATGGAAGATACAACAACAATTCAACTCGTGATAGAGAGATTGTATGGCCAAGGGAAAATTTAGTAGATATAGACCTCGAAGCCCTTACAGAAGTGAAGTTGGAAAGAAATGCTCAGATGCAAGTACCCGGCTCTCTCATTACTTATACAACGGTATATACCATAATTGATGGAAACAAACGTATAAAAGTTACTGGTAATCCAAGCCTAAGCAATGTTCGTGTTCTAATGATTGGTATTCGCAATCCCAACCGCTCCAGCAATCCTGATGACGATGGGATAGCAAAATCGGGTATAATTTGGGTTAATGAATTACGCCTTACCCAGTTTAACGATAAGGGTGGATGGGCTGCCAATGCCAGAATGTCGGCAAAACTTGCCGATCTTGCACAGGTAACCGTGGCGGGAACCACTATAAAACCTGGCTTTGGATCCATTGAAAAGAAGGTGAATGAGCGTAGCTTAGATGATTATTATCAATATGATGTTAATAGCACAATACAACTAGGACGTTTCTTCCCAAAAGAATCAGGGGTTAACATTCCTCTTTACGTTGGATTCACAGAGTCTTTTGCAAACCCCGAATATAATCCTCTTGATCCAGATGTTCCACTACAAAAAGCACTTGACAATGCAGCCAATAAAGCTGAACGCGATTCAATTAAGAAAATTTCGCAGGATTATACACGTCGAAAAAGTATAAACCTTACCAACGTAAGGATTAGCAAAACGGAAGGCACTCCAAGGTTTTACGATATCTCAAACTTTGCTGTAAGCTACTCCTTTTCCGAACAACTTTCAAGAAATATCAGTACCGAAGAAAGATTGCAAAAAAATACTCGAGGTGGTTTCACTTACAGCTACAACACAAAGGCAAAGAACATAACTCCGTTTAAAAATGCTAAATGGCTTTCTCACCCTTACCTAAAAATCATAAAGGATTTCAATTTTAGCTACATGCCCAATCAGATGTCTTTCAGAACTGAGTTAAACCGTACCTATTTTGAGCAACAACTCCGAAACATAAATAACCCCAACATAAGATTAGTACCCACTTACTCAAAGGATTTTACGTGGAACAGAGTGTACTCCCTTAATTGGGACTTAAGCCAATCTCTCAGGTTCGACTTCAATGCCAATAACCAAGCTAGGATTGACGAGCCCATGGGTATGGTTAACCGCACAAAAGATCCCGATGCTTATGAACATTGGAAGGATTCTGTTTGGACAAACCTTAAGAATTTTGGTAGGAATACAAACTATAACCACCAGTTTAATCTAACATATAATATACCAATCAATAAGATTCCACTTCTTAACTGGGTGTCTGCATCAGCCAGATACAGCGGAAACTATAATTGGGCAGCAGGTCCTATACTTCCCGACACCAGCAGTTTTGATCCTGGGAATACTATTCAGAACTCCAATACAGTTCAACTAACAAGTCAACTCAATTTTACTTCACTTTACAATAAAAGCAATTACCTGAAAGCGATCAACCAAAAGTTTGATCAGCGAGCTCGGGGTGGTCAACAGCGACAACCTGCAATGAAAACAATTACATACGAACAAGAGAATGTAAGATTCCGGGAGAATCAGTTCCGTTCCATTCAGCATGGACTGAAAACCGAGAATGTTACTGCAAAAGTGTATGATGATGAAGGGAAAGAGGTTAAAGCAGAGGTAGATATTCGGTCTGACCAAAGGATTCGTATCCGAACAGAAAAGGATATCAATAAAGCTAAGGTAGTTGTGGAGGGAAAAGTTCCCGAACGGGAAAACATCGCTCTGCTTCTTGCCCAAGGGTCAATACGTATGCTTATGGGAGTAAAAAACTTTTCTGCTACTTATTCTCAAACCAATGGTACATTGCTTCCAGGATACAAGCCAAATACGCTTTACATGGGTTTAGACAATTATAATGGTGTGTATGCTCCGGGGTTAGCATTCATTGCAGGTTGGCAGGATCCTGACTTTGCCTGGAATGCTGTTCGCAATCAGTGGTTGAGCACCGACAGCACACTTAATGCTCCTTTTATACTTACCCACAATGAAAATTTAAACCTAAGGAGTTCTATTGAACCACTTCCTGGTCTTCGAATTGAAGTGAATGGAGTACGTAGTTTCTCTGAAAACAGAAATGAGTTTTACATACCCGATCAATTTGGTCAATTCAATGCTTACAACCCCATGATAACAGGTAATTTCAGCATTAGCGTTATTACATTGAGTTCAGCGTTCGAAAAAAACAAAGGAGATAATTACATAAGCGAAAGTTTTAGCCTTTTTAGAGATTACCGAAAAAGAATGGCCATAAGGTTAGCTAGCATCCGAGAGGAAGCAGGAAATTATGTCCCCTATCCTTCACTATCTAGCGATGAAGCAGATCGTTTCCCTTCTGGCTACGGTAAGTTAAATCAGGAAGTTTTAATCTACTCTTTCTTAGCGGCTTACACAGGGATTACTCCCGAAACTATTGGATTAAATACTTTCCCGATGATACCTATGCCAAACTGGCAAGTTACTTACGATGGATTGGCAAAACTAAAACCATTTCAGAAATATCTCCGCACCTTTACTCTTCGTCATGGTTATCGCTCCACCTACACGATAGGGTCATATACAACCAACTTAAACTTTGACCCTCAAGAGGATGGCTTTAGCTATATCAGGGATATGAATAGCAACTTTATTCCTGAATACGAAATAACCAACGTATCCATCAATGAGCAGTTTAACCCACTAATTGGACTTGATGCTACTTGGATAAACAGTCTAACCAACAGGCTCGAAATCAAAAATTCACGATCGTTAGCCATGAGTTTTGCCAACAACCAGCTGAGCGAAGTTTCAAACTGGGAGTACATTATTGGCAGTGGCTACAGGTTCGAAAACTTACCCCTTATCTTTAGATCTGCTGGAGGAGACCAGCGAACCCTGAGAAGCGATCTAAGGGTTAATGTAGATCTTAGCATTAGGAACAACAACACAATACTCCGAAGGCTGGTTGAAGAAACGAATACACCTTCGGCCGGACAACAAGTTTTCACAATAAAAACATCCGGAGAGTATGTTGTTAGCGAACAGGTTACAATAAGGTTATTCTTCGACAGGGTTGTTAATACACCTGTTGTTGCCACTTCGTATGCAACGGCAAACACAAGCTTTGGTTTTAGCGTTCGCTTTACTTTAGTTCAATAGCTTACTTAAGCTATAAAACAGATATTTTGACTCTTTGATTCTTTGCCATAAGTAAAAATAAGTGTACTTTTGAAAAACAAAAAAATGCTTCTAACCCCTAAAGTTGAACAAATACCATGAATATTCCAGCAGATCTAAAGTACACAAAAGACCACGAATGGATTCGTGTTAATGGTAATGAAGCCATTATTGGCGTTACCGATTTTGCTCAAAGCCAGCTTGGTGATGTTGTCTTCATCGAAATTGAAACACTTGGTGAAACCCTTGATAAAGAGGAAGTATTTGGCACCATCGAGGCTGTGAAAACTGTTTCAGATATGTTTATGCCCGTTTCGGGTGAGGTAATCGCTGTTAACGAAAAACTTGCCGACACTCCAGAGGTAGTTAACAAGGATCCATATGGCGATGGTTGGATGATTAAGATTAAGGTGACTGATCCATCTCAGCTCAACGAACTCCTTTCGGCAGAGCAATACAAGGAAATTGTGAATGAATAGTTCATTCTGAAAAAAGGGAGGCTGTCTTTTCACGACAGCCTTTTTTTTGCCCCTCTTATTTGAAAGATTATTCAGAAATAATATCTGAAACTTTTTGGACAAACTCGGTATGCTTCATTCCTGAGGGAATGAAAAGTGCATAAATATCTACATCTGAAAATACTTGAAGGAATCTTTCTTTCCACCTTTGCTTAACTCTGCTCAAACTTACGATGGGTTCGGTTCCCTTTGAATTGCAGTAAAACTCGTGCCAGAGGATATGCTTGTTAAGATCCGAGTACTCAGTTTCCATAATGGCAATGGACATATCAGCAGCGGTTGCAGCATCGATCCTTTTAATTAAAAGATCGTCTCTATGCTCTTTTATGAGCATGAAGTATTTAAAAGCCTTTGCCTTTGCATGGGCATAACCCCCATAAATTTTTTCTGGCGATATTTTACGACGAACGGATGAGTATCCAAATATTTGCAATTTCAAATGCCAGGCAATCCTGTCGTGGAACGATCGTTCCTTCAGAATTAATCTCCTCAGGTAAGGATTACCAATTGTATTGTAAGCGTAAATTTTAGGAAAGGCAAGGTTTGGGTATGCAAACCCATCTGAATCTACAACAGAAATATCATCGGACATAAAAGTGTAGCCTCTGTTCATGCACAGTTCAATTTCCAAAGATGTTTTTCCCACACCTCCAGTTCCTCCAATTAGAATAGCCTGATTATTAGCGTTAACCATCGATGAAGAGTGAACCAAAAACTGATCGGAATTGAAGTAAACGGAGGGCACCATTACTTGTTCAAAGAAAATCTGTGAAAGTCGCTGCGTAATGGTGGCATAGTCCATGCTGTAAAGCCTACTCAAATAGTTTATAATTAAGTTTCGCCTTGGCGAAAGGTAAACTTTATACCTAAGAACTTCTCCATGGTGGATTAAGGCAACACTAAACTTGCTGTTATGCATTACAAAGCCATCCTTCAATTCCGAATGATTCGAAGGATTTGAAGAAAGAACTTCCATGCATTTCAATGAGTTAGCAAACTCTACCTCTACTTCATGTTTTTCATCAGCTGAAACTTCGGGATAAAGAGCTAAAGGAGCAAGCAGGTCACTTATCTGGGTTTTAGATAATGAATTGGGTAGTACTAATTGAACAACCCTATTGAAAATTCGATACCTGAACACGGTTTGCATCTTAATCGCTATTTAAAATCGAAAGAATTCTATTTTTTCGAAGATCAAAGGGGAAATTATCAACGATGTGCTGTCTTGCTAATTTTCCAAGGCTTTCATCACTATCGAGGGCCAACTGAATTAACCTTACGGCTTCATTCACATCTTTCTTCTGCAATATGAACCCGGCTTTGCCTATACCTTTAGGAATACCACCTACAGATGAACCCACGGGGATACATTCGCAAAGCATAGCTTCGCAGAGTGCATTTGGTAGCCCCTCGCTAAGAGAAAGTTGGGTGTAAACTTTGTGCTCGGAAAGCAATGTTGGAAGATTGTGGTGCTGAACAAATCCATGGAACTTAACATTATGTGGAGCTTCTAATTTGACAAACTCAAGCATGCTTCCACCCAAACCAACTATTGAAAAAGTGGTTTTAGGCATTAACTTCGCAATCTCCAAAAGAAAATCGATTCCCTTCACCTTAAAAGTTTTCTCTTCATAAACAGCAGCAATAGTTATCACCGATAACCTTCTTATAACTGATTTGTCTCTTTCCCATATACTAGGATCGTATCCTGTAGGAACTACCTCTATCTGCCCTTTGATTCCATTAACGAAGTTTGATACTCCTACTTTATACCCTTTTTCAACTAAACCAGCAAAGCTATTAATACTGCTAACTAAACATTGATCCACTGGTAAAATATGGGAAGTGTTACGTAATGAATATCTTGAAAATATCGATCTAATTGTCTTGGGTTTAAATACTCCATAATCAATGGATGGGATATATACTGCATCGTATCCCCCTATCACAATAACCGTTTTTTTACTGAATAGCTTTCCAAAAAATATAGGGATTGCTGCATGGTAATCGGCAAACCAAATAAAGATCAACTCATATCTTTTTAGATAAAAAAGGCAAAAGAAAAATTGCTTGAATAATGAGTTTAGTAACTTACAAACAGATTTTAATGCAATAAAATGGTATTTGGTAACCTCATACTCTGATGAAAGAATTTGGTAATCCTCTCTTACAAAGGTGGAGAAACTTGTATAGATTAGAATGGCTTTCCTTTTTATCATGCTATCGAAAGTATTTGTTGATGATACCATCCACCGTTCCATTGATATCCTCCGATAGCTTCAGAAAGTAAACTCCTGTACCAAAAATTACTGTCATAGTAATGCTACGAATTGCAATATCAACCATAAAATTATTCATGATAGGAATTAGGAGCGATATGCCGTAGGTTGCTAATGCTATAATCAACGTGTAAAAATGCTGAGGGGAAAATGGGTGCATTCTGAACAACCTATAGATAATAATGTACCGTAATGCATTGTAAATAAAATATGCAGCCGTTGATGCAATGGCAGCGCCAACTAAACCGAATTGCCTAATAAAAATGATATTAAAAACTACAATCAGGACCACAAGCAGAAGGCTAAGGAAAGCGGTTGTTTTATAGTATATAGATGTTGCCAACATGGAGTTGCTTACCCCTGATGTCATCTCAATAAGATTGGTTAAGCCCAAAAAGAAAATAACATACTCCCCCGCTTCGTATTCGGGTGGCAGAATTAAAAAAACATTGTGAATATTTGCCCAAAGCCCAATGAATATAAGAGCACCAAAAATTAGCTGGGTGATGCTGCTTTTCCGGTAAATCTGGGCTATCGTCTTCGTTTCGTTGTTCTTCCATGCATCCGCTAGGATTGTGCCTGATATCTTACGAAGCGATCGGGATGGAATAATAATCAGAGTGCTAAAGAAGAAAGTAATGGCATAAATACCAGTTGCTTCAATGCCAATCAATCGGCTGACGATGATGCTGTCGATATTCAGCACCATAATATTTGAAAACCCAACGATTATCCCAAAAAAGCTCATGCTCAGGAGTGATCGAGCCATCTTCCCGTCGATAAGGGTCCAATCGGGCTTTAGGTTGAATTCACCCCTTGCCATTAGAGTGACAATAAGAAAAAAACCCGGGAGGCAATTGGAAATTACATAGGCTGCAATAAACTGCTTAAAAGTGAATAGCTCAAAGTAGAATGCAGCAATTGAACATAGAATTAGGATACGCTGAATAAACTCCTTATAGAAAGTTCCGGTAACGGATTGAAAGAGCATTTTTAAATAAGTATCAAAAATCAAGAAAAGGAGAGTGAAAAATATTAAAGGTATCAGAAACCCGATATACTGAGTAAACAGCTCAGCATTTTCCATATTCTTTTCAATAATATAGCCTTTAAGAGCTATATATAGCACCATTGTAAGAACAAACCCTGCTAAAACTACCAGCACTGTTAGCAGCAAAAAACCATGATGATTTTTTGATTTATTACGAAAGTAGGCAAACAGACGACCCGTAGCATTGGTAAAGCCCAGGGTTCCAAATTGGGCAAAAAGGGTGGAGTAAGCAATAAGTAACTTAATAAGACCATTCTCTCCTGTGGTTAGCAATCGAGGTAAAAGTAATCCTGATATTAGGAAACCCAGAAATACACCAACGTAGGAATAAATTGATCCTTTTATCGTTTGCTCTTTGATGTGCCCCACTACATTTCAAATTTATTAGGCAAAAATATAGATAAATTTGCTAAACCAATGGCTTAAAATTTCTTTGTGAATATCAACGGCAAATGAAAGACTTTCTTTCAAATTTATTACCTTTGTTTTAACCCATCTTTCAAACTTAAATTAAAAACCAATAATCTAATGAGAATTGCTCTATTTTCAATATTTGTTTTTGCATCAATATTTTGTTTGAATGCACAAAATAATAAATCCAATAATATTATTCAAGGGATAGTTAATACTGAAACTGTTACAGATATAGATGGTAATATTTACCCAACTGTTATTATTGGAAATCAACTATGGATGGCTGAGAATTTAAGGGTTTTTCACTATAATAATGGTGATGAAATCGTAACTGGACTGAGTGATAGCCAATGGGAAACCACTATTAATGGAGCCTATGTAATATATCCCCACACCGATATTGATGGTCTTAACTCTGATGAAGAATGTCTTATCCTGATATAAGTTGACCTTTTTTAAGGTTATTTGGCCAAGTTATTTCCGGAATTTTTTCAGAGCTTTTTAAGGAGCTCAAAAAATTCCAGAATAACTTTTCGTTTATGAAAGCATGCCGTGTTCTTCATGTTCTTTT
>Ga0334882_1000615_pt1 | contig 52879 bp, 37 predicted proteins | sample GraSluR1_MG_5_FD_207226 | JGI IMG/M metagenome (GOLD analysis project Ga0334882, IMG submission 207226) | Sludge microbial communities from methane-producing bioreactor in Wageningen University, Netherlands - Granular Sludge_15_04-R1 | ecosystem: Engineered > Bioreactor > Anaerobic >... | reverse complement strand
CCATCCGGAGGTAAGCCTGTCAAGCTTGCTGAACCCCGAGGGTACCCCAACCAGTCCATCCTCCTGCTTTCCGGCCTCCTCCATCTCCTCTATTGCCTGTTTTATGACAGTATTTATTGGAAGAACCTCACGCTTTATATTACCCTCAGCTATCTGAAACAGCTCATTCTCAGAACGGTCAAGCAGGTCGGTTACATCATAGGTATCATCATATGCCATGGCCTGAATATCAGTAGACACCCTTATCAGTTCCCTTTGTATATATTTCTGAGCAACTATCTTGGCATGATACTCCACATTGGCTGCTGACACTACTTTTGAGGTGAGCTGGGTAAGGTAAACCGGACCACCTACCTGGTCAAGATCGCCGTTTGCTTTCAGCTCCTCCGTAACAGTATATAGGTCTATCGGCATCTCCTTGGCATTGAGGGATTTTACCGCGTTGAATATCTTTCTGTGCGATTCCTTGTAAAAGCACTCCTGCTTCAGAAGATCCACAACAGTTATTACCGCATCATTCTCAAGCATTACCGCACCCAGAACCGCCTCCTCCATATCTAGGGCCTGCGGCGGCACCCTCCCCTGGTCAGGTGAAGGATAATGGATCGGACGTGGCGCTGTACGTTGTTTGGCCATGTACTATATAATTGATTATTTGTCGATTATTTAAAAGGAGCTGGAATTAAAGACCAGTTTCAAATTTAATAATTGTACCCTGCCCCTAAGCCTGAAATTTGATTTGTTACAAACAAAATCCTGTTTATAAATTGTTGAAAAGAGACAGACGAATAACTCAAAGAAAATGAGATGACAGATATCGGGCAATTTAACTGGCAGCTGCCCGATTATTGAATCATTTTGAATGAAGGAACATAAAATGAAGTCCCGCGATACCATAATACTGAGCAGAAATGGTATTTTTACCTTCTAAAGAGGGAATGGTATGATTGCATTTCCAAAGGCAAAGATCAACATAGGGCTATCCATTGTAAGAAGGCGGGATGACGGCTTCCACGATATCGAGACCGTATTTTATCCTACCCGGTTTACAGATGCACTCGAATTTGTGGTTGCCGGAGATGAGCCTGATGCCGATGAAATTACCGTGACCGGCATAGACTCAGGCTGTCGCAGTGAAGACAATCTGGTCATCAAAGCAGTTAAGCTGCTTCGTGAAACAAATGATATTCCCTGGTTACGCATCCACCTTCACAAGATGATACCCCCCGGTAGTGGCCTGGGAGGCGGATCGTCAGACGCCTCAACTATGCTCATGCTGCTAAACCGCTATTTCAACCTGCAGGCCGGAACACAGGACCTGCAGTCCATAGCACTGAGGCTCGGCAGCGATTGTCCTTTTTTCATCCAGGGAGCCCCGGTGCTTGCAACAGGAAGGGGGGAAATCTTTTCCTCACTGCCCTGCTTCCTCAATGGATACTACCTCATTATTATCCGTGAGAACATTCATATCTCAACTCCCCTTGCCTACTCCAACAGCAAGCCCCGCGGCAGGGCATCAGGACTCGGGGAACTGATTATGACACCAGTAGAAGAGTGGAAGGATGCTATCAAAAATGATTTCGAGGAGTATGCCTTCAGGGAATACCCGGCACTTGCAAAGATAAAAAAGGCCATGTATGATTCAGGCGCCATTTACAGTTCAATGTCAGGAAGCGGCTCAGCAATCTACGGCATCTTTACCTCCAAACCTTATACACTCCCTGCCGGCAAAATCATCTGGCAAGGCTGGCTCTGACATGCGCCATTACCCCATTACACCACTACGCCTCTTACGCCTTCTACGCCTTCTACACCATTTATTCTCATCCGACTTTTATCACCATCAGGACGGCTCCCTTGGGAAGCTTGTCGCCTGGCTTTACCGGAATTGACTCAACCGTTCCGTCCCATAATGAAAGAATACGGTTCTTCATTTTCATGGCATCCAGTACGAGCAGTTCCTGTCCATACCTCACACTGTCACCCTCTTTCACCAGCAATTCCACGACCGTGCCGGGGATAAACGAGGACACATGACCGGGTGTTTCATGCTTAAATGGCTTGCGGCTGGTAAACTTCTTACTAAGCCTGGTGGTATATTCAGTATAATTAATATTCAGTTTACCCAGATCTTTCTGCTTTTCCATAATGCGACCGTATTAATCATCAAAAAGGTGGTATCCCGTGCTTCTTACGGGGCATTGTAACATCCTTGTTCTCTGAGACTTCGATAGCATGCAGAAGCAGTTTTCGTGTCTCTGACGGCTCAATAACGGCATCGATATAACCACGTGAGGCAGCTACATACGGATTTGCAAACTTAGCCTTGTACTCCTCCACTTTAGCCTTACGGACCTCATCAGGATTCTCAGCTGACATTATCTCGCGGCGGAAAATGATGTTGGCAGCGCCTTCAGGTCCCATTACCGCAATCTCAGCAGTTGGCCATGCAAATACAAAGTCTGCCCTCAGATGGCGTGAACTCATTGCAATATATCCACCACCGTATGCCTTCCTTAAAATGACAGTAAGTTTCGGAACAGTGGCCTCACTGTAGGCATATAGCACCTTTGCGCCATGACGAATTACACCGGCATGCTCCTGGTCAACCCCGGGGAGATATCCGGGCAGGTCGACAAGAGTCACCAGCGGTATATTGAAGGCATCACAATATCTTATAAACCTGGCCGCTTTATCTGAGGAGTCAACGTCAAGAACACCGGCCATTTCAAGCGGCTGATTTGCAACAAATCCCACTGTACGTCCGCCAAGTCGTGAAAAACCGATAACAATATTCCTGGCGTACATCTCCTGCACCTCGATAAACTCAGAATTGTCAGCAACAGCCCTGATAATATCCTTCACATCATACGGCAGCGTAGGATCGTCAGGAACAATGCTGTTTATATCGAATTCTGCCTTCGGACCGGCAATTTCCACCTTCTCTGGCCTGCTCTCATTATTGGGTGGGAGAAGATTTATCAGAGCCTTTATCTGATCGAAACACTCATCTTCTGTATTGGCAAAGAAATGAGCATTTCCTGATGTTTCACAGTGAACCCTGGCACCACCGAGATCCTCCATAGAAATCTCCTCACCGAGAACAGTCTTTATAACCTCCGGTCCGGTGATAAACATCTTTGATATGTTGTCAACTACAAAAACAAAATCAGTAAGCGCCGGTGAGTATACTGCACCTCCGGCACACGGACCAAGTATGACCGAAATCTGAGGTATCACTCCGCTTGAAATCGTGTTACGGAAGAATATTTCTCCATAACCGGCAAGAGAGTTGACTCCCTCCTGTATCCTTGCCCCGCCTGAATCGTTGATGCCGATAAGAGGTATCCTCATCTTAAGGGCATGGTCCATTATCTTGGTTATCTTTCTTGAATGCATCAGACCCAGTGAACCCCCGGCTACAGTGAAATCCTGTGCAAAAACAGCCACAGGCTTTCCGTGAATTGTACCAGTGCCGATTACAACACCATCACTGGGCAGCGATTTCTTGTGCATGTCAAAATCCCGGGCATCATGTTCAACGAAAAGATCATATTCATGAAAGCTGTCGGTGTCAAGAAGAGCAAGTATCCGCTCCCGGGCCGTATTCTTACCCATGGCCTTTTGCTTCTCTATAGCCTCCTCTCCTCCACCAAGCTGAGCCTTGCGGCGCTTCTCCTTTAGTTCATCAATCTTCTTGTCAAGTGGCATAACTATCCTCCTATATTGTTTCTCTTTTTTACTAATCCACCTTGAATTGGCGGTGCAATTTTACAAAAATAACGCGATTTATGTTATGACTATTTGTTGTTTTTTCGAACAGAGCCGGTCAGGCGACAACTCTGAGACCATATATAACTCATGTACAACACCTTGCCGGTTTTCCATTTTCGAACAGCGAATAATCATTTGGGTGCTATCCGGTAAAGCGATATACCTATAAAAGTGTAAACAATGTTGGGTATCCACATGGCCAGCATCGGGTCGAGGTTCCCTTTCAGGGAGAACTGCGAGGCAAACTGCAGAAACAGGATATAGGTGAAACTCAGCATCAACCCTATTCCTATCTTCATCCCTATACCTCCCCGTACCTTCTGCGAAGAGAGAGAGACCCCGATCAGTGCAAGTATGAATACAGAAAAAGGCACAGAGAAGCGGCGGTGCTTTTCTACCAGGAATATCCTGATCTCTTCCGAACCCTGCAGCTTCAGAAGATCAATATAATCATTTAGTTCGCGGTATGTCATGGTACCGACGAATTCAGGACTCCTTGAGAAGTCAGCCGGACTGATTGTAAGTGTAGTATCTATCCTGCGGCCTGTGGAAATAACCTCAAGCGAGTCGGCAATATCACGTATGGTATAGTTCCATGCACTCCATTTGTTGGATAGAGTATCCCATCTGACCGAAGTGGACGACAGTTTGGAGAGAAGCCTTCCGTCAGTGTCAAAATGCTCGATCGTAAAGTTCCGTCCCGACCTGCTGATGGGATTGTAAGATTCCATGTACATGTAAATATTGGGGTACACCTGACGGTGTATGTTTACCAGCTGGGTGTTTCTGTACCTTGCCTTATAATACTTGTCTTCGAAATCGAGTCTCTTGAGATTACTCTGGGGTATTACGAAGTTTGTAATCAGAAAGGTAAAGATTGCTATTGCCAGGGATGAGAGAAAGTAGGGCCACATCATACGTCTGAAGCTCATGCCACTGTTCAGTATTGCTACTATCTCAGTATTCTGGGCCATCTTGGAAGTGAAAAAAATCACCGTGATAAAAACAAAGAGCGGAGCAAATAATATTGCAAAATAGGGAATGAAATTCAGGTAGTAATCAAATATTATGGCCTTCGCCGGAGCCTCGTTTTGCATGAAGTCGTCAATCTTCTCGGCGAAGTCAAAAACGACGGCAATGGTAAGTATAAGAGCCAGGGCAAACACGAAGGTGCCGAGAAATTTCTTGATTATATACCGGTCTACGATCTTCATCATCTAACTATTGAACCCTGGCAGAAAGTCTTTCAACCATTTCCTTCTTCCATGTTTTAAAATTGCCTTCAACAATTTTCTCCCTTGCCGACCTTGTAAGCCAGAGGTAAAATGAGAGATTGTGAATACTGGCAATGGTAAGTCCGAGCAATTCTCCTGAAATCACAAGGTGCCTCAGGTAAGCCTTGCTGAAACTGTTACTTATGCCTGCAGGAATGCCGGCATCTATTGGAGAGAAATCATCCATCCACCTTCTGTTGCGAATATTGATAATACCTTCTGTAGTGAACAGCATTCCGTTTCTTCCATTCCTTGTTGGCATAACACAGTCGAACAAATCTACGCCTCTTTCAATAGCCTCGAGTATGTTTACCGGTGTTCCCACTCCCATAAGATAACGTGGTTTTTCGACAGGGAGTATCTCATTGACAACTTCGACCATATCGTACATCACTTCAGCAGGTTCACCAACCGACAATCCACCGATAGCGTTACCCTCAAAATCTTTCGATGCGACAAAGCCGGCCGATTCACGCCGGAGATCAGCATAGGTGCTTCCCTGTACTATTGGGAAAAGAAACTGCCTGTAACCATAATGCGGTTCCGTTGCTTCATAGCGGTTTATGCATCTGTCAAGCCACCTGTGAGTGAGGTGCATCGATTTTTCGGCTTCCTTGTGACCGGCGGGATAGGGCGTGCATTCATCAAATGCCATTATGATGTCAGCGCCAATAGCACGCTGTATATCCACTACATTTTCAGGCGAGAAGAAGTGTCTCGAACCGTCAATATGTGACTTGAAAACAGCTCCCTCTTCTGAAAGCTTCCTGTTGGCAGCCAGTGAAAAAACCTGATATCCTCCACTATCAGTAAGTATCGGCCTGTCCCAGTTCATAAACCTGTGCAGACCGCCTGCCTGCTGAATTACTGATGTTCCCGGACGCAGGTAAAGATGATATGTATTTCCAAGTATTATTGCTGCTCCGGCCTCTTCCTTCAGATCACGCGGAAGCACACCCTTTACTGTCCCTCCGGTTCCTACAGGCATAAAACAGGGCGTTTTAATCTCGCCGTGCCCTGTTGTTAACACACCGGCACGTGCTGAACAATTGCTCTCTTTAGCCTCTATGCTGAATATCCTGCTCATGTTGAAAAACGAACACAAAGGTAAACTATCTGCATTAGCCGCGAAAGGGGAGGCGATTTTTTTAGTTGTTGATAATTCAATTTCTGATGATGGAAATAACTTGTTAATATTGCCGGTAAATTCATCTGCCTGTATGGAAATCTACCGATATGCTCTTGAATATGCTCTGACGCTGCTTTTTGCACTGGCGTTTTTCGTTCAGATGTTCTATTATCTCAGGTACTATCTTGCTGTCTCAGGATCACCTGCCGGCACAACGGCAGAAAATAACGACATCCCTGTTTCGGTTATCATATGTGCACGCAATGAAGCAGGTAACCTCCGCAGGCTTCTTCCTGCCGTGCTGGAGCAAAAGCATGGTGATTTCGAGGTTATAGTTGTCAACGACTCTTCTGAAGATGAAAGCGATATGGTACTTTCTGACTTTAAAGCCAAATATCCTCACCTTAAAATATCAACAATTAATAAAGACCCCCGGTTCCACCATAACAAGAAGCTTGCACAGCTTATTGGAATTAAAGCAGCTGCTAACGACCTTCTTCTGCTCACAGATGCCGACTGCCGGCCTGAATCAGACAGATGGCTCGCATTAATGACTGCTCCAATGACCGCGGGGAAGGATATTGTGCTGGGGTATGGAGGCTATATGAAATCGAGAGGATTACTTAATCTCTATATTCGTTATGATGCCTTCTTCATAGCTATGCAATACACGGGAATGGCGAAGAGGGGAGTTCCATATATGGGTGTGGGCAGAAATCTGGCTTACCGGAAGGAACTGTTTATGAAAAACAATGGCTTCTCATCACACTACCACCTGGCTTCCGGCGATGACGACCTTTTCGTTAATGCCAATGCCACAGCAGGCAACACCGCAGTGGTAATTGACAGGGATGCACACACAAGATCACTGCCGGCGAGAAGTCTCAGGGAGTATATCAAGCAGAAAAGAAGACATTTTACCACTGCACCCTATTACCGCGCAGGCGACAGGTTCAGGCTTTTTATTGAACCACTGTCACGATTACTCTTTTACAGTACGGCAGCTACCCTGCTTGCGCTGCAATGGCAATGGCAGGCAATAGCAGCGGCTACCGCAATAGTTCTGGTTACAAAAACAGTAACCTTCGTCAGGGCAGCCGGAAGCCTGAATGAGAAAGGCGTAATTGCTGCTGCAATATTTTTTGATATTATCTCTCCTATTGTCAACTCTCTGTTATATATTGCTAAATTTGGAAATCAAGCCGGCAAAAAAGCATGGAGGTAACTAACGGGCTGTCAGAAAAAGGAAAAAAAGACCTTATACTGGTGGAAAAAGCCAGGATGGGTGACGGCAAGGCATATGCAACTCTGCTCAACAGGTACCGTGACACCATCTATTACCTTATGCTCAGGATGGTCGGAAATACTTCAGATGCAGAAGATCTCACTATAGAAGCCTTCGGTAAAGCCTTTAAGAGCATCTATTCCTATACTCCTGATTTTGCCTTCAGTACCTGGCTTTTCAAAATTGCCACCAACAACTGCATCGACTTTATCAGAAAGAAGAGAATGACCCCGTCGCCATACGACCAGATTCAGGATGAAGAGGAAGAGATAACCGCAACCCTGCAGTCTGATCTTCCCGACCCCGAGGAGATAATGATAAACGACCAGAAAATCAAGAAGCTGAGAGAGGTGATTAAGCAGCTCAAACCCATGTACCGCGACCTTATAGAACTGAGGTACTTCAGGGAATTCTCTTATGAGGAAATAGCTACCGAAATGAACATCCCTATCGGCACCGTCAAGGCTCGCCTTAACAGAGCCAAGGGTTTGCTCTACAATATTTACCTTAAGACAGAAAAAGGGTAGAGTGGAAAAGATTATCAACTATTTCCCCGATCTTACAGAACGTCAGCTGGCCGGGCTGGCAGCGATGAAAGATATTTACCTCGGATGGAACCGGGTCATCAATGTCATCTCAAGAAAAGACATGGAAAACTTTTATACCCGCCATGTGCTTCATTCCCTTGCAATAGCCAAAGTTGCCAGATTTGACAGTGACGATGTGGTTCTCGATCTGGGAACCGGAGGAGGCTTCCCGGGTATACCTCTGGCCCTGGTTTTTGAAAATACCTCTTTTCTGCTTGTCGACTCCATCGCAAAAAAAATAAAGGTAGTTGAGGATGTCGCTCTGAAACTCGGCATCAGTAATGTCAGAGCCATTACAGGCCGGGCCGAAGAGTATCGGGGATCATACAATTACGTTGTTACCAGGGCTGTTGCCCCCATGCAGAGTATTGTGGGGTGGACAGGCCGCAACATCAGAGGAGAAAACGGCAAAAAAGGAATCATAGCCCTTAAGGGAGGAGATCTGGAAGAGGAGATAAAACCCTACATCGATCGCATTACTATCTGGAATATAAGTGATTTCTTTCCCGAACCATTCTTCGACACCAAGAAAATTATCATGCTCAGAGTCTGATCCAAAAAAAGAGAGACATTAACTTTTGTTTCAAAAAAATAATTACCTTTGCCGTCTCAAAACCGGAAAGATAATAACACGAAAATATTGAAGCAATGAAAAGGACATTTCAGCCCTCGAAGAGAAAAAGAGCTAACAAGCATGGTTTTATGGAAAGGATGTCTACCCCCAATGGCAGGCGTGTTCTGGCTGCCCGCAGGGCAAAGGGCAGGAAGAAGCTTACCGTATCTGATGAGCCGAAACACAAAGGATGATACCATAAATCATTGATATTCGGGGGTGTCGTGAATATGACACCCTTTTTTTATAGGTACAGGATATACTTTGCTAACTTTGCCGCAACAATACCGGAAAATGGAAAAAGATCTGCTGACAACTATTGCAGGAGAAGAGTGCGCCACGATTGCCATGAAAGTAATCGATGGCAAACGTATTGACGCCGGCGATGGTATAAGGCTGTTCTCCTGCGCATCGCTGCCCCTGCTGGGAATTCTGGCCACTGCCGTACGAACCCGCATCAACGGCACAAACACCTTCTTTAACCACAACTTCCACATCGAACCCACAAATATCTGTGTTTATAACTGCCGGTTCTGCTCTTACCACAAACGTGAGGGAGAGAGTGACAGCTGGGAATACTCAACAGAACAAATGCTGGAGATGGTTCGACGGTTCGACAATCAGCCTGTTACAGAAGTACATATAGTTGGTGGTGTACACCCAAAGTATGACCTCTATTACTGGGGGAACCTGCTTACCCGTATTAAAAAACACCGCCCGGAACTGCATATCAAAGCCTTCTCAGCCGTGGAGCTCGAATATATGATTGAAAAGGCAGGCCTGACTATTGCAGACGGATTGACGAAGCTGAAAGAGATGGGACTCGATTCAATACCGGGAGGAGGCGCTGAGATCTTCGACGAACAGCTAAGAGATCAAATCTGTCAGGAAAAAACAACATCGGCAAAATGGCTGGAAATACATGAAACGGCTCACAGACTTGGCATTCCCTCCAATGCCACAATGCTGTACGGTCATATAGAAGAATATCATCACCGTATCGACCACCTCAACAGGCTAAGGGAACTTCAGGATCGTACAGGAGGCTTCAACGCTTTCATCCCTCTTAAGTACCGTAAGGCCAATAACAGCATGTCCTATCTTGGAGAAACGCCGATAACCGAAGACCTGCGAAATTATGCCGTATCAAGGATATTCCTCGATAATATTCCTCACATAAAAGCATACTGGCCAATGATCGGTAAGGAGCAGACTGCCCTCTCTCTCTCCTTCGGTGTAGACGATATTGACGGAACCATCGACGATACTACCAGAATATACTCCATGGCCGGATCAGTTGAAAAACCGGCAATGAGCCGTGACGAAATGGCAGAGCTTATCAAAGGCGCGGGTTACAAACCGGTTGAAAGAGATACTCTTTACAATATCATCAGTGAATTCTGACCTTCTCTTTCATTCATCAGTTGAGCATCTCTCCGATATAATTTTATCGCTACCTTTGCGTTACTAACTTATTACCTACACCCAATGAGCCTCAAAAACTTCATTTTAAGCAAACTCTTTGTAAAGCATCTCGGCCTGGCAATTGCCATTTTTACTGCTGTACTTCTTATTCTCCTGATCTGGCTGAATATATATACCAGGCACGGGCAAACCAGGGAGATTCCCAGCTTCATCGGTCGCACCCTCGAGGAAGCTGAAGTCATCGCCAGCAAGAATAAGTTCAGGTTTGTGGTTACAGACTCTGTCTACACCACAATCGTACCAAGGGGAACCATAGCTGAACAAAATCCCCCTGCCGGCATGAAAGTCAAAAAACATCGCCGCATAAACATAACCATCAATGCGTTCAACCCTGAAATGGCAGAAGTGCCAAAGCTGGTCGGACTTTCTCTGCGACAGGCCCTTGCTACAATAACTACTGCCGGTTTTGAAACAGGAAAACTTAATTATACCCCTGATATTTCAGTGGACTTTGTACTTAAGCAATTACATAACGGAACCGAGATAGCTCCAGGTGACACAATTCAGAAAGGTTCGGTTATAGATCTGGTACTTGGAAGCGGCCTTAGCTCAAGAAGAACTCTTATTCCCGATCTGGTCGGACTACATTTCGAGGACGCAAGGAACCAGATTCTCTCCTCCTCATTAAACCTGGGCACTTTCGTTTATGACAATACTATTCTTACAGAAGAAGATACCCTTAACGCTTTTGTCTACAAACAAAATCCGGAATACATCGAGGAGGCGACGCTGCAACTCGGATCAACTGTATATTTATGGCTTACCGTAGACTCCCTAAAGCTGCCTGTCGATTCAACTCTTCTTATGCTTAATGATACTATCTCCGGCTTCACTGATAATACAGACATAATGCAACTCCCTGATTCTATATGAAATGGAAACATGTCATACTCCTGATTCTTATCCTTTCCGGAATCCCTGAACTGATGTCACAGGAGGTTGTCACCGGACCAACAGGCAACAACCTTCTGACAAACCTGAAGATTACAACAGAACTTTACTTCAGCAAGGGAATCCAGGATACAATCAGCCTGCCCTTCTTCGACGACTTCTCCCGCAGTGGTCCTTTTCCTGATTCGACAAGATGGACAGACAGATATGTTTTTATTAACAACACCTACTCTACCGGGCAACTCACAGCAGGGGTAGCCACTTTCGATCTGCTTGATGAAACAGGAAGTCTGTATGAGGAAGCAGAGTCATGGGTCTTCAGCGCAGATAAACTTACCAGTAAGCATATCGACCTTGACTATCCTGCTGCCGACAGCGTCTGGTTCAGTTTTCTGTATCAGCCGGGAGGACTGGGTGACGCTCCTGAACCGGGAGATTCACTCACGCTTCATTTCTGGTCTCCCGATACTGAAACATGGTATAGTATCTGGAGGACACCGGGATCAGAATCAGGTCCCTTCAGGCAGGTTATGATTCCGGTTACCGAAACACAATTCCTTATGAATGGATTCCGCTTCAGGTTTGTTGCATACGGAAGCCTGAGTCCTTCTGCTCCCGAACCGGCAATGAAGACCAGCGGTGACAACTGGCATGTTGACTATGTAAGACTTGATCGAAACCGCCACCATGCAGATACCGTTCTCCATGATGTAGCTGTAACCCTGCCTGTAAGGTCTCTGCTCAATAACCATGAAACTATTCCATTGAAGCACTTCAGGCAAATATATCTGTCAGAAATGGGGTCGGCAATCCCCCTCACATACAGGAATAATGACAGCATAATCAGAAATGTAACGCGACTCTTTGAAATAAAGGACCTCAATACCGGGACAATCGTACATTCATTCTCAGGAGGTGCCACAAACACGCAGCCTTCATCTACAGTAAGCTACAATGCGCCTTTGTTTTATACATACAGCATTACCGGTCCTGACACCGTGTCGTACCAGGTAAAAAGCTACCTTATTACCGACGAATTTGATCCGAAATCAAACGACACGATAGTCTATATACAGAAGTTTGGCAATATCTTCTCATTTGATGACGGCACAGCTGAGGCCGGCTATGGAATCAACGGGCAGGGTGCCAGGAATGCCATGGTTGCCTACAGGTTCAGGGCATATGCCCCGGACTCGCTCAGAGCAATTATGATATGCTTTAACGACAGTTACCAGAACTCAAACCAGCGTACATTCGATATTGCAGTGTGGGATAATGACAACGGCATACCGGGGAATCTTATCTATCTTGGAGAAGAGGTGATGGTGGAACAGGGTGAGGGCATCAATGGTTTTCATACCTACATCCTCGATGACCCTGTATATATAGACAATATCTTTTACATAGGCTGGAAACAACGATCTGAAACATTTCTCAATGCAGGACTTGACCTGAACACATCTCAAAACGGACGCCAGTTCTTCTGGCTGAACGGTGACTGGTACCAGTCTCAGGTAAACGGCTCTCTGATGATTCGTGCCATAACCGGACCAAGACTGCCCTCTACAGGTATCGGTGATGTGACAACAACAAAGAACCTGGTGCATATCTGGCCCAACCCTGTCAGTGAAGTCCTTAACATTAAACCAGATGATTCATTTGCGGCTTCAGGTTCCCTCTCACACATCATCTACGATATTTCTGGCAGGGTAATATTAAGGGTATCAGATGTTACCAGTATTGATGCAGGTACTCTTAAACCTGGCATCTATATTATGATATCCATTCACCGCGGTTCAGTTATTTCACGCAACCGATTTATAAAGGCTGGCTGATGAGCGATTTTCTTAACGATGATCCTGCAGAACAGCAGGAGTTGTATGAACATTTCAGGTTTGTGGTTGACCCCGGCCAGTCTCTCCTTAGAATTGACAAATACATTACAGCCAGAATTGAAGGAGCCTCGCGTACGAGAATACAGGCTGCAGCCGACGCCGGAAATATACTGGTCAACAGTACTCCCGTTAAGCCAAGCTACAGGGTAAAACCTTCAGACCTCATACAGATAGTGCTGCCTTCACCTCCGAGAGAGATAGAGCTTATCCCCGAAGAGATTCCCCTGAATATTGTTTTCGAAGATGATCATGTAATTGTTATTAATAAGGAACCCGGAATGGTAGTCCATCCCGGATATGGAAACTATACAGGTACGTTGGTCAATGCTTTGATGTGGCATCTGAAGGATAACCCTATGTTCAGTACAGGAGAACAGAGGCCCGGCCTTGTGCATAGAATAGATAAGAATACAAGCGGATTACTTGTAATAGCCAAGAGTGAACTGGCACATAACAGGCTGGCACGTCAGTTCTTTGACAGAACAACCGCAAGACTATATACTGCAATAGTATGGGGTGTCCCATCACCGGAAGAGGGAACGGTAACAGGAAATATCGGCAGAAACCCCAGAGACAGAAAAGTAATGTTTGTCTTCACTGACGGAAGTGAAGGTAAACATGCCATTACTCACTACCGGGTAATAGAAGACCTTGGTTATATTTCGGTTATAGAGTGCCGGCTTGAAACCGGTCGCACCCACCAGATAAGAGTCCATATGAGTCATATCGGACACCCTCTGTTCAATGATGAGGAGTATGGTGGAAACAGGGTATTAAGAGGTACAACATTCTCCAAATACACACAGTTCGTTCGCAACTGCTTCACCATGTTGCCGCGGCAGGCGCTGCATGCGAAGACGCTGGGCTTCACCCATCCGGCCAGTAAAAAATGGATGCAATTCGATTCAGGCATTCCTGACGACATGTCTCAGCTTATCGAAAGATGGCGAACCTATATTTCAGGGCGGGCCGATTTGAATTGATTAAAAAGAGTTTAATTTTGCACCCTTACACCTACCAATATACTTGATGAAAACAATTGCCATTGTTGCCGGAGGCAACTCATCAGAACACGATGTGTCACTAAGAAGCGCTGCCGCAATCACAGATGCCCTGAAGAACAAATATATCACCCATACAATACTTATTGAAGGTGCAAGGTGGTATGCACACGGTGACAAGGGAAGGGTCTTCAGAATCGACAAAAACGATTTTACTCTTGAAACCGATGAGGGCAAAATAAGGTTTGATGCTGCCTTCATCGCAATACATGGCACTCCGGGCGAAAACGGACTTCTTCAGGGATATTTTGACATGGTTGGTATACCCTACGCCAGCAGCGATGTGCTATGCTCTGCACTGACATTCAGCAAAAATGCCTGCAAATCATTCCTGGCGCAGTTCGGAGTCAACATGGCCGCCTCTGTTTTTATCAGAAATGGCAACGGCTACAACGTTGAAGATATTATATCAAAGACAGGATTACCCTGCTTTGTAAAACCCAATGAAAGCGGCTCCAGTTGCGGTGTCACAAAGGTAAAAACTAAAGAAGAGCTACTGCCGGCAATAGAACTGGCCTTCGGTGAGAGTCCCACAGTACTGGTGGAGGCTGAACTCAAGGGAAGGGAAGTAGCGTGCGGACTGGCAAAAACGAGAGACCGTGAGATTATTCTGCCGTTAACTGAGATAATAAGCAAAAATGAGTTCTTCGATTTTGAAGCTAAATATACCCCGGGATTATCAGAAAGGGTAACACCGGCAAAGTTCTCCGAAGAGGTTGCACAAACAATACGGCAAACGGCCTCCGAAATTTATGACTATCTCGGCTGCAGGGGAATTGTACGTGTCGACTTCATAATAGTTGACAACGAACCTTTTTTCCTGGAAATCAACACCATATCAGGCATGACTGCCGGCAGCCTTATTCCAAAGCAGGCTGAAGCATACGGAATAACACCCGGAGAGCTTTACTCTATGGTAATAGAAGACCTCTTCACCTGAAAAAAAACCGGGTTTTCATCAAAACCCGGCTTTCATTATCTTAGATCTGAAATCTCTGATTAAAATTTGAGAGTCTCCATCCTGTAAGAATCTACAGGGTCACAGGTGCAAACCAGATTTCTGTCGCCATATCCGTTATCCACCCTTCCTACGGCCGGCCAGAACTTATTCTCAACTACCCATTTAGCAGGGAAAGCTGCTTTCTCACGACCATATTTGTGGTTCCAGCTATCTGAGATAACGCTGGCAGCAGTGTGAGGCGCATTATGAAGAACATTATCCTCCCTGTCTGCCTTACCCTCTTTTATCTCTTGAATCTCTTTCCATATCGATATCATGGCATCAATAAACCTGTCAAGCTCGCGCAGTGACTCCGACTCTGTGGGCTCAACCATAAGAGTGCCCGCAACAGGAAATGAAAGTGTAGGTGCATGAAAACCATAATCCATCAGCCTCTTGGCAATGTCAGATTCGGTAACTCCGGCTTCGGTTTTGAAATTACGGCATTCAAGTATCATTTCGTGGGCTACCATACCGTTGATACCCGTGTACAGTATCTTGTAGTATTCCTTAAGCCTGGCCGCAATATAATTGGCATTGAGTATCGCTACCTCCGTCGATTTCTTCAGGCCATACCCGCCAAGCATCATCACATATGCATGACTTATTGTCAACACATGAGCGCTGCCAAAGGGAGCTCCGGCAACAGCGCTGGTGCCATGCGTACCGCCGGTATTTACTATCGGATGCGACGGCAGGAACTCAGCCAGATGTCCTGCAACCAGAATCGGACCCATTCCCGGACCGCCTCCTCCGTGTGGTATGGCAAATGTCTTGTGCAGGTTCAGGTGACATACATCGGCACCAATGCGACCCGGACTCGTCAGTCCTACCTGTGCATTCATATTGGCACCATCCATATATACCTGGCCTCCGTTTTCATGTATTATTGAGATCATCTCCATCACATCAGCCTCAAATACTCCGTGGGTTGACGGATAGGTTATCATAAAGGCACTCAGCTTTTCGCTGTATTGCTCTGCCTTTGACCGCAAATCATCAACATTAATATTGCCTTTCTCATCACAATCAACCACAACGACATCCATGCCGGCCATAACAGCACTGGCAGGATTTGTACCGTGTGCTGATGAAGGTATCAGCGCAACACTCCTGTGACCCTCACCCCTGCTCTGGTGATACTGCCTTATTACCATTAAACCCGCATACTCACCGGCAGCTCCTGAGTTTGGCTGGAAAGAGACTGCTTCAAAACCTGTCAGCACCTTCAATACCTCTCCCAACTCCTCCATCAGCTTGTAATATCCTGCTGCCTGATCGGCTGGAACATAGGGATGTATGTTCCCAAACTCAGGCCAGCTCATGGCAAACATAGCAGCGGCAGGGTTAAGCTTCATAGTGCAGGAACCAAGGGATATCATACTGTGTGTCAGACTTATATCCTTGCGCTCAAGCATTTTGATGTAGCGCATCATCTCGGTCTCACTATGATACATATTGAAAGTACCCGATTGAAGGAAATCCGACTTGCGACGGAATTTTTCATCAATACATATACAATCACAAAGATCCCCGGCAACAACAGCCTCAACACCAATTGCCTCGGCAAAGATCCCGGTTATGGTATTTATCTCAGCTATTGTGGTTACTTCATCGGTACTGATGCTTATGGTTCCGTCACTTCTGTACCAGAAATTCATCTCCCTGTCAAGGGCTATCTTCTCAACTTTCCCGGCCGATACTCCTTCGGGCAGTTTAATCCTGACGGTATCAAATATGTCGCTGTTGAGAAGCGTACATCCCATTTCCTTAAGGTTCTTTGCAAGAGTGCATGCTGCCTGATGTATATGTGATGCTATCCTCTTCAGACCTTCCGGGCCGTGGTACTGTGCATACATGGATGACATTGTTGCCAGCAGTGCCTGGGCGGTGCATATGTTTGATGTTGCACGCTCCCTCTTGATATGTTGCTCTCTTGTCTGGAGTGCCATCCTGAGGGCATGGTTACCGTGCGAATCTATGGAAACACCTATTATCCTGCCCGGCATATTACGCTTCAGGTCATCGCGTGTAGCAAAGAAACCGGCATGCGGTCCTCCGTAGCTCATCGGAAGGCCAAAGCGCTGATTGGTTCCCACAACAACATCAGCCCCCCATTCACCAGGAGGTGTGAGCAGCGCAAGGCTCATAAGATCAGCCGCAACGCCAACAAGTACAGATGAATCATGGGCCTTCCCGACAAAAGCAGCATAGTCACGCAACTGCCCGCTGGCGGCAGGATACTGAACCAAAGCGCCGAAATAGCTCTCATCGAACTCAGCAGTTTCAAAACTGCCTTTCACCAGCTCTATACCCAGCGGAGCTGATCGGGTTTCAATAACATCAAGTGTCTGCAGAAAAATGTCTTCGTCAACAAAAAACTTGTTGGCACCTGCCTTGACAGCTGCCCGTGAACGCGAACCGTACATCATCAGCATTGCTTCAGCTGCTGCTGTAGACTCGTCAAGGAGAGATGCATTAGCAATCTCCATACCGGTAAGCTCTGTCACCATTGTCTGAAAATTAAGCAAAGCCTCAAGGCGACCCTGTGATATCTCAGCCTGATAAGGAGTGTAGGAAGTGTACCAGGATGGATTTTCAAGTACGTTTCTTACAACTACCGGAAGCACTGCCGAACTGTAGTACCCCTGGCCCATAAAGGACCTGAAAACCTTGTTTTCCTTTCCCAGCTTCCTGATATGATTCTGGTATTCATACTCGGTCATAGCCGGAGGCAGATCCAACGGTTTATCATACATAATTCCCCCGGGGACACTCTTTTTAATCAGTTCGTCAAGTGAATTCATCCCCATAGACTTCAGCATCAGCTCTATCTCCTCATCGCGGGGGCCGATGTGGCGGTCAACAAATTTGTCAGTTATCATCATTGTATCCTTTTGTACATTAAACCATCATAAATATAAAACTGTTCTATATCCGGCCGAAATTTAACAATAACATATTGCATTCAAAATGAGACAAGCATAATAAAAACAATTATTAACATCCGTGACATCACTTGCCTTATCATCTCTTTTGCTTTACATTCAATGAATATTATTACTAAGACAACCAGGGATTACTGTGCTTCTCATCGCCAATGGTTGAAAACTCACCATGGCCTGGATATATTACTGTTTCCGGCGGAAGGGTAAGCAGCCTTTCTCTTATGTTCCTTAGAAGCTGTTCGTGATTGCCGCCGGGAAGATCACTTCTTCCAATACCTCCGGCAAAAAGAGCATCTCCTGTAAAAATGCAGGCCTCATCAACGCAATACCATGATATGCTCCCGGCAGTATGTCCCGGAACATAAATAGCTTCCAAAGTGATATCTGCGAAAGTCACTTTCTCTCCATCGCCTATATGTTCGCCGATTTCTGGAGGAGCTTCCATCTCCATACCATACAACATTGCGTGCATGGGAGCATTCTTCCTGTTATCTTCTTCATTCATGCATGCTTTGGCAGTAAGACCGTACTTCATCAGCATCCTGCCGTTTCCAAAAATATGATCGAGATGACAGTGTGTATTTAACAGCAACACAGGTTTGAGTCCTTCCTCTTCAAAAAATTCTGTAAGCCTCGAAAATTCAGTATCATCGTAACATCCGCAGTCTATTACAGCACACTCCCCGTTATCGGCTGCCACAACATAAGTATTGACACTGATAGGGGAAAAAACAAACCTGTGTATCTTCATCTTATCTTACTTTTTATCATTTACCACACCCGGCAACATCGGAACAAATGCGAAATAGCCGTGCCTGCTGTATTCAAAATCCTCCTCTCCTCTCCTGACAACCAGGGTCATCTCCTGCGAAACCTTGTTGCCCACCGGTGCAACAAGCCGACCTCCGATGGCCAGCTGGCTGAGAAGTGTCTCAGGCACCGAATCTGCAGCAGCTGTAAGAAGAATGCCATCATAAGGGCTGTAGGCCGGTTTCCCGAGGTAACCGTCCCCGAAGAAGAAGCTGGCTTCATATCCCAGGGCCGACATCATCTTTCTCGCCTTCTGATATAAATCACGCTGTCTTTCAATGGTGAATACCCTGGCTCCCATTTCTACCAGGATTGCAGCCTGATACCCTGAACCAGTACCTATCTCAAGTATTTTACTGTTTCTTTCAACATTCAGCAACTGAGTTTGGAAAGCAACCGTATAGGGCTGTGAGATCGTCTGTCCTGAGCTTATCGGAAATGCCTTGTCCTGATACGCATGATTCAGAAACGCCGGATCCATGAAATAGTGACGCGGTATCTTGTCAATAGCCGCAAGAACCCTCTCATCAGTAATACCTTTGCTCCTTATCTCCTCAACAAGCTTCTTCCTCTTTCCGCGGGCTTCAAATGAATCAGTAAAACGCATCTGTGTATAAAATAAAAACGTCCAAAAATAACAAAAAAAAAGAAGGGAGGTATACGTGGAGCCGTGAACAGGGAACTGGTTTAATCCCGTTAGGTCATGAGTAAGTATTTGGCCCTTCACCGTTTTGCTCCCTTCGGTCGCGAGCTCACCCGGCTATCGCCGGCCTCGGTTTCGTTTACCGTTCACCGTTTACCGTTTTTAACTATCTTTGCCTCTCAATAAACCTTTTTTCATTAAAGATCACCTGTTTGAAACCAGCCCCTGCTAAAAATATACCTGACAACACCGGGAAGAAACCATGTGACCTTTCAATTCAGGTTAAGAGACTTAATCCCTGGCAACAGCTTATCAAAAGAACTGCTGATATCGTATTTTCACTCATCACACTTGCCATTACTCTTCCGGTCTTTATAATACTGGCCCTTCTGATAAAGCTGTACGATAAGGGACCTGTCATCTTCCGCCAGGAAAGGACAGGACGCAACGGGAAGCCATTTACACTGCTAAAGTTCCGCACGATGAAGCAGGATGCGGAGACCAACGGACCAATGCTCTCCAGTCCCAACGATCCCAGAGTAACACCGGTTGGGCGGTTCATGCGAAGGCATAAGCTCGATGAAATACCTAACTTCATAAATGTACTGAAGGGGGAAATGTCTGTTGTCGGTCCCCGGCCTGAGCGCCAATACTACCTCGATCTCCTCAGAAAGGAAAATGAAGAGGTCGACCTTCTGCTTAATTTCAAACCAGGTGTCACATGTACAGGCCAGGTGGTATACGGATATGCCTCAGACATTGAGCAAATGACAGAAAGAATCAAATACGAACTCGATTATGTCAGGGCTCCCTCTCTCCGTAAGGATGCATTTATAATATGGCAGACATTTCTTTTGCTTATCCGTGGAAGACGCAAATAATCACCATGAAAGAGAAACCTTTTCAATGGGTTTATAGACAGGACCTTCGGGTTTCAGCATGCTCTCGTAAAATACCAGCTCATTTATTAATCTTTTCATAAGAGTTGCTTCCCCTAAAATCGCAGGTAATTTTTCAATTCTGCTTTTTCCGGTATAATTCCTGAACCTGCCAAGAGTCAGATGAGGCCTGAAAGGCTTGTTGTCAGCAACCAGGCCGGCTTCCACGATAATAGCTTCCACAGTTGTGTGCAGTCTTGCCAGTTTATCATTTGCAACTATTCCGAGCCATAGCACCTTCGGATCATGTCTTTTGCCGAAATACCCGGCTCCGGCTACCTCAATGTCAAACTCACCGAAGCAAAACAATCTCTCTTTTAGCACCCTTTTGACAAACATGATCTGCTCTGTGGTTGTGTCGCCCAGAAAAGCCAGGGTAATGTGAGCAGGATCAAGAGTGACCCACCTTATACTCTCAGCATCAAAATGATTGCGAATATTTTTTATCGCATTTGACAGATACTCATCAGGATAAATATCAATGGCAATGAATGTCCTTTTTGTCATGTCTTCATATACTCGTGGCTGACAGCCTGATATGCACCGGCTTTGGTCTTTTGACAAAAATAGTGTATTTTGTTCTGCAGAAACCAATAGGAGATTTTATTAACGAGTAAGTATAAAAACCGGATAACCATGAAATTTGCAATTGTACTATCGGGATGTGGTGTATATGACGGAGCCGAGATACACGAAGCGACACTGACGATGCTTGCCATCGACCGTCACGGATGCGACTATCAGATTTTCGCTCCAAATATTATGCAACATCATGTATTGAATCATATTACCGGTGAAGAGATGGATGAAGCAAGAAACGTACTTGTCGAGTCTGCCCGTATCGCACGAGGAAATATCAAACCACTTTCAGAATATAAACAGTCTGATTTTGACGGACTGATCTTTCCCGGCGGCTTCGGCGTAGCAAAAAATCTCAGCTCCTATGCCTTTGACGGAACCGATATGCGGATAGACAAGGTAGTTGAGCAGGCAGTCAAAGAGACACACAAGGCACGAAAACCAATAGGTGCTTTATGTATTTCACCAATAGTGATCGCGGCTCTTATAAGTGGAGCCGAAGTCACCCTGGGAAGTGATAACCGATACGATGACGAAGTATCAAAACTGGGAGGTAAAAACAAAACAACAGCGAACAAACAGGTGGTTGTCGACACAAAAAACAAGATAGTCTCAACACCTTGCTACATGAATGACGCAAGAGTTTCAGACATAGCCGACGGCGCCGACCTCCTCGTAAAAGAACTTATTAAGATGAAATCGTAAATCGTAAATCGTAAACCGAGGCTTTTGCCGAGCTCGCGACCAACGGGAGCAATCTTAAATCATCAGAGTCTCCCCATCTCTATCTCCCTGATTATCCGCTCAATAAGATAATCTTCTCCATCCGGATCGTATTTTGATTTGAGATTTGACCCGAATATCCTTGCTATTCCCTGCCAGAATGTAGCCGTAATTACACTTCGGTATTCACGTATAAGATCATATGACGAGTTGCTCGTTTCTCTGTCAATCAGTTTTATGAGTATCCTGCCCTGAGTAATGGTCATCCTCCTCATATCATCCTCAAATTCATTCAGAAGGTCCTTTTCAAGCTGCTTAAGATACTCCTTCCTTTTCTTATCATCAGGTAGCAGCTCCAGTTCCCTGTTCACCTCCATGTATCGTATACGTACCATCAGGCTGTAGGGATAAACCCTCTTTACATTGTAGACAAGCCTCTGATAGCGCCATGCCTGAAATCTTTCACCCAGAGAGCGTCGGCCCACCACAACAACATCTTCAAGCTCTATCTCAGGAAGTCTCTCTCCATCACGATCAACAATCTGTAAAAGATGATACCTCCCTGCAGTATCAACCTTTATCCAGTTAGTATCCTGGCCCGTAGCAACCGTAATGGCACCTAATAGTAACAGTATGGTAAACTCCTTTCTCACAATACAAAATTACACATAAACCCATAAACAACCCCCAAAACATGATACAGATAATATCGGGTATCAGGTATCGGGTATCAGGTATCGGGTATCAGGTATCAGGTTCCCGGTACCGCATACCGCCTCCAAAAACGTGCCATTCTTTAAGTTGTTTCACGATCTGTTGAAAATACGACCCTTAAAAGCTAAATTTGTGCCCATTCAAAATATTATGTGAATGAAATTCACCCCCGATGAAATAGCTTCAAGTGAACGTTACAAACTTATTGTAAGCATCAGATACAGTGAGGTTGCTGAATTCGTCATCTCACGGTTAAAAATCAGGAACCCGGTAGTTTTGCTACTGTTTCTGCTCACCATGGCTACCTTGATTTGGGTAATATTATTTAGAACAGTTACAGCTGCCGGCCAGCCTTTTCTCCAAATGCTGCCGTGGTCATTGACAGGACTTATCCTGTTTCCAATAATGCTGATACCGCTGCATGAAGCTCTGCATATTTTAATATTCCGGCTCCTTGGAGGTAAGGATATCAGAATAGGCGCCGATGTAAGAAATTTTGTGGTCTATGTTACGGCTCACAGACATGTAGTTGAACCAGTGCAATTTATCATTATTGCAATCTTTCCTTTCTCTGTAATAACCACAGGACTTATCCTGTCATTGTTTTACGTACCAATGCAATGGCAATGGGCTCTTTCACTTACTCTGCTGGCACATACTACCATGTGTGCCGGCGATTTTGCCATGGTTGCATTCTATTATACCAACAGGGATAAACGGATTCTCACATGGGACGATGCTGACGAAAAAGTTGCATATTTCTATGAAGACACCAGATTCAATAAGGACACCAGGCAGTAATATAAGACACTATAATAACTTGTGATGATTATTACAATAACAGAATTATTAACAACTAACAAAACATAAAAAGATGAGTAACCTAAAATCAGTGATCAGGAAGTTCCCGGCAGCATTCTGGATCTCAAATTTCATGGAACTATTTGAGAGATGGGCATGGTATGGTTTTTACAATGCATTTGCTCTCTACCTTACCCTTTCAAAAGATACAGGAGCTCTAGGTTTCACGCAGGCACAAAAGGGAATAATTATGGGTACCGGCACAATGTTGCTCTACTTTCTGCCTCTTATTACCGGAGCCATTGCCGACCGCGTCGGTTTCAAAAAAGTGCTGATCCTCTCATTTACAATGTACGTTGCAGGTTACTTTATGGTTGGCTATTTTGATACCTTCGAACTTGTCTTCGCCTCATATATATTTCTGGCAGTAGCAGGGGCTCTCTTCAAACCGGTAATTACCGGCATGATAGCCAAGACCACCGATAATGAAACCTCGTCAGTAGGATTCGGCATATTCTATATGGTTATTAATATCGGTGGATTTATAGGTCCCTTCATCGCAGGCTTTCTCTACAAAATAAACTGGAACTATGTATTTCTGATGTCGATGATAACCATCGCCATTAACTATATTTTCGTTTTCTACTTCTTCAGGGAACCCGGTAGGGAGCCATCTGCTGAAAAGCTGATGAAAAGTATAGGCAATGCCTTCAGGAATATCTGGGTAGCCCTTTCTGACTTCAGATATGTGCTTTTCCTTCTGATAATGTCAGTTTTCTGGACAGCATTCAATCAACTTTACTACTCGTTCCCGATATTTCTTGACCATTGGGTTGACCTTGATAAACTGTCGCTGATGCTGGGATTTAAGGAAGGTACAATCACCGCCGTCACTGTAATGAGTATGAATGCGTTCTTTATTATTGTGCTTCAGCTTTATGTCTCATCCCAGAGCATGAAACTCAAACCACTGACAAGTATCATGACCGGTACGGTTATCCTGGCTGCCGGACTTGTTATTATGTTCCTTACCAGGAATCCGTATATAGTTCTTGCAGGTGTGCTGATCTTTGCAATAGGCGAAATGGCATCATCACCAAAATATACAGAATACATAGGCAGAATAGCACCGGCAGACAAAAAAGGTCTGTATATGGGTTCGTCATTCCTGCCCTTCGCTGCAGGTCACTATGCAGCCGGATGGGTGTCAGGTGAACCATATGAAGCAATAGCCGATAAATTTTATCTGCTTCGCAGAGCAGCAACCGAAAACGGATTCTCACTACCGGAATTGTCCGGTACCTTCACACAAACTCAATTATACGAAAAAGCTCAGGAACTTTTCGGAATGAACGCAGCTGAGCTGACCAACTTTCTCTGGACCAGCTACAATCCTCAAAAGATATGGATACTCTTCGGCAGCATGGCCCTCAGCGCAGCTATACTTATATTCCTGTACGACAAATTCATAATCAGACGATCAAAATCACAGTAACCAATTCGAATAGATATATGAATACAAGAAACCAGGAGCACTTATATGTTTAAGCTGACCAGGGCTCATGGGAATAATCGATTAACTTAATAAACTCTATGAATCCTGTTAATTCTGTTAACTCTCAATCAGCTGCCCTTTTTTACTATATTTAACCGATCATTCAAATATTCAGCCATGAGAAAAGTAATTTTCATCCTTGCAGCTATTGCTACGCTTCCATTGATGGCCCAGAGGCGTACTTACAACCTTCCGCAGCTTGAAGGAAGAGTGACGCTTACATGCGACTTCCATACCCATACTGTATTCTCAGATGGCAATGTATGGCCCACGGTAAGAGTTGACGAAGCATGGCGGGACGGACTCGATGCACTATCCATAACTGACCATATAGAATACCTGCCTCACAAAGACTACATTCCTGTTGATTACAACGCAGCCTGGAACATAGCACGTAATTACGCAGCTGAGAGAAATATAATACTTGTCAATGGCACCGAGATTACACGCAGTATGCCGCCGGGCCACCTCAATGCACTATTTATCGAAGATGCCTCAAAACTCCGGAAGGATAACTTCCTTGAGGTTGTTGAGGAAGCAATAAACCAGGGTGCCTTCATCCACTGGAACCACCCGGGGTGGAGAAACCAGGAGCCCGACGGTATTCCCAAACTCTACGATATCCATAAAACCCTGTTGCAGAAAGGCTGGTTACACGGCATCGAATTCTTCAACAGCACGGAATACTACCCGCTCGTTCTGGAATTCTGTAAACAGTACAACCTTGCTGTTATAGCCAACAGCGACGTACACGGACTGATAAGCGAGGATTACTTCATGAACAAACCAGAAGCAATCAGGCCAATGACACTTGTTTTCGCCAGGGAAAGGACACACGACAGCCTTAAGGAAGCGATGTTCAAAGGAGAAACAGTGGCCTGGTTCGATGACATGATTGCGGGAAAAGAGTCTCTCCTTAATGAGTTCTTCAATAAAAGTATTACAGTATCAAAGCCGTTCCATGAGACCGGACGTAATCTCTTTTTCGAAATTACAAACCATACAGACATTCCCTGGCAACTTGTTAATGGTCCGCAGGGAGCTCCTGCTTCAATTAACATCCCGGCTAATTCAGTGACACGTGTCGTATTGGCTAAAACCTTCACCGGCAAACTTGTCTATGACGTAAGAAATGCATTGACAGGAGAAAACACGGTACTAAAAACTGAGCTGATCTATTAATAACCAATCTTTAAGGCGTTGATGAGAATCTCCTGAATCCAGAATCTGATATCTGAAAAATCGCTAATCCAAAATCGCTAATCCAAAATCGTTAATCTGATATCCTTAATCTGATATCTGATATCTAATACGCTTCCCTCACCAGTGAGATGATATCGTCACCTGGCTTTATAGCCTTTATCCTGAATGAATAACTGTATTTCTGCTCCGTAAGTCTGTATTGAGGATGCGTTAATGCTCCCCATGAGTTGTCACCACCCACACCCATCTGGTCAAGGTCTATATTTAGTTTCACCAGGTCACGTGGAACCACATCTTTGGTATGCCTGTTAGCGCTTCTGGCATCAGGCCTGTAACCTGACAGCCTTCCTGCCGGAGACTCAAAATCATCATGAAGAAAATTCAGAGCCGCAAACGAAATTAATGGACGTCCCGTCACCAGCAATCCATATCCCTCATCGTCAGCAAGCATAAGCCAGCGGGTATCAGTACGGTAGCCATTCTCCTGAGGCCGTATGTATGGTACATACTGGTCGGCTACACTGCTCTCATAAAGTCCAACGGCTGCCGCTGTCTTTCTGTCATTGTAGTTCTCATGAGGTCCCCGTCCAAACCAGGTAAGATTACCGTAAACGGCAGGCAGCTGTAATTGCATACCCATCCTTGGTATTTCAGGAACCATTGCAGAGACCTTGTTGAAACTGCTTGAAACCACAATATCACCTGTGCTGTAAACTGTATATATCACATTTAGCCCTGCTATCTTCTCATCCTCCAGTCCGGGTATATCAAAATCGACAATGACTCTTACCACGCCAATCTCCGGATGCCCGATCCTGACTGTCCTGACGGAAACCCTGCCACCTGCATCCTTCCACACCCTTAGCCGGCGATGCATGTTGTTGCCGTAGTCATTATCCGTTGGAGCTCTCCAGAAATCAGGTACAAGTCCGCTGAGTAAAAACTCTTTATCACCCGACACCAGTGACTCAAGAGAACCCTTTCCGAGATTAAACCTTACCGATAAATCCTCTCCCCTGACAATTAGATTACTACCCTCTGTCTCTGTTACCAGCAACCCACGTGTACCTTTTCCGTCTGCTTTTAAGGGAGTGTTGAATGGCAGTCTGAACTGCTCAGTGGCATAGATATGCCCGGCAGGCACAATGGTCCACTTGTCTTCACGCAGAGCCTTAAGGTTCAGAAAATACTCCGCTCCTTCAACCGGGGACGAAATTTCAAAAGGCACAGCTGTCACTATCGACTCTCCGGGCTTAATATTCATTTCAGGAAGATTGCCTGATGCAACTATCCCCTCATCAGTAATTACCTCCCAGGATATATTAAAAACAGAGAGTGGTGTAAAATCATACTTGTTGCGTATCCTTATCAGTCCTCTTGCCAGATCAACAGGTTCGAATCCAATGTATTGATAAACCTTCTTTACTTCATAAAGTGAGGGGTGCCCGGTACGGTCGGGCCATACAAGACCGTTAATGCAGAAATTACCGTCACTTGGCATTCCCTCATCACCAAAATCCCCTCCATATGCCCAGTATGTTGCACCATCTTCACTGCGGGTAAGAATTCCCTGATCAACCCAATCCCAGATGAACCCGCCCTGAAGCAATGGATACTTTTCGATCACATCCCAGTAATCCTGAAGATTACCCACACTATTACCCATGGCATGCGCATACTCACACTGAATAAGCGGCCTGTCGCTTGAGGGGTCAAGAGCATACCTCTCAATATACTCTATTGATGCATACATAGGGCACCATATGTCTGTGTGCCTTTCCGTTGTATTTGTACTCTTTTCGGCACGCTCATACTGTACAGGCCTGCTTTTATCCCTCTCCTTCATCCACTTGTAATTCGCCAGAAAATTATGCCCGTCACCAGCTTCGTTACCCATCGACCAGATTATTACTGACGCATGGTTCTTATCCCTCTCAACCATCCTCACGGTACGGTCGAGATGAGCCGCCGCCCATTCGGGTTTATCCGCCAGCGTCACATCCCTTTGGTAACCAATCCCATGTGATTCAATATTTGCCTCATCAATAACATACAATCCATATTCGTCACACAGCTCATAGAAAAGCTCCTGGTGAGGGTAGTGTGATGTACGCACCGCATTGATATTATTCGCCTTCATCACGGCTATATCCTTCATAACAGTCTCACCGTCAACTACATGACCGTTAACATCATGATGTTCATGCAAGTTAACACCTTTAAGGTAAACCGCCCTTCCGTTCACCAGCAGCTGTGAATCCCTGATCTCAACCTTCCTGAAACCTGTTTTGCAGCCCAGACTTTCAAGCACCTTGCCTCCTCGCTTCAGCGTTATTACCAGGTCATATAGTGCAGGACTTTCAGCCGACCATTGTCTTACTGAGGGAACCGTTAACTCAAGCCTGGCAAATCCCTTTCCATCCGCAACAGAGACCTCCCCGTCAGTAGTTGCCACCATGGTGCCTTTGTCATAAAGGGTGGCCTCTGCCTCTAACTTCTGGGCCCTGCCAGAAAGATCAGCTATCTCCAGCTCTGTTATCAGCACCCCGTCTTCATAGCCGTTTACCAGGTCAGGCGTCGCAAAGAAATCCCGTATATATGTTCGCGGCCGTGAATGAAGATATACTGATCGCTGTATTCCACTCAACCGCCAGAAATCCTGATCCTCGAGATAACTACCGTCACTCCACCGGTATACCTCAACTGAAATGGAGTTCTTTCCTCTCTTAAGATAACTGGTAATATTGAACTCAGCCGGCATCTTGCTGTCCTGGCTATAGCCCGCTAATTCCCCGTTTATGTAAAGGTAAAATGCAGAACTTACCGCCCCTAAGGTCACGAATACTTCGCGGTTACGCCACGCACCGGGTATCTTGAAAAAACGTTTGTAAGATCCAACAGGATTCCATTCATGGTGTATAAACGGAGGGTTCTTTTTGAACGGGTATCCCGCGTTAACGTACAGCGGAACACCATATCCCTTCATCTCCCAGTTAGAAGGGACAACGATATCATCCCACTCCCGTATATCATAGTCATCCTTAAAGAACCAGTAGGGCCTCTCATCCGGACTCTTAACCCATTTGAACTTCCAGGTACCGTCAAGTGAAATGTAATTGGGTGAATCCTCCTTAATGCCCTTCAGCACCCCCTCCTCATCGGGAAAGCTTACGAAGGTAGCCCGTGCAGGTTCCCTGCTCTGGTTAAACATCTCAGGGTTCTCCCAGTCGCGGGGTTCCTTTTCGGTAAAAGGTACTCCTTCATAATCGGTATACCTCACACAGGAAGTTACTAAAAGTATAACTGCCGCGAGAAATAAAATAGTCCGTCTCATAGCTGTGCTGATTCTGATTGGTAGAAAGTAAAAATAAGAAAATTTCAGAATCAGCAGTCTCTATGTGACCCTCCTAAAACAAGCCTGATATCTTTCCGTTTTCGTCAATATCAATATTTTCTGCTGAAGGAACTGACGGCAATCCGGGCATCCTCATTATTGTACCTGCAATAGGAACAATAAATCCGGCCCCTGACGATAGTTCTACTTCGCGGATCTTTACGGTGAATCCTGTCGGCCTGCCCTTCTTATGCTGATCATCAGAGAGAGACTTCTGGGTTTTGGCTATACAGACAGCAAGATTTGTCAGCCCCAGTTTCTCTATCCTGTCTATCTGCGATTTAGCCTGAACAGTATACTCAACATGGTCAGCACCATACATTTTGGTACAAATGGTCTCAATCTTCTTCTCATATGACCAGTTAAGGTCGTAGAGCGGAGTGAAGCAGTCGGGACAAGAATCAGCTGCAGCAACAACCTTTTCTGCGAGTTCGATGGCGCCGTCTCCGCCCCTGGCCCACGCATCGTTAACTGCCACAACGCACTTCTGCCCCTCACAGTGATTGACAATCATATCTATCTCGGCCTGGGTGTCGGTGTCAAACTTATTTATTGCTATCACAGGTCGGAATCCGTAATACTTCATATTCTCGATATGTTTATCAAGATTATCGAAACCCTTCTCAAGTGCCGCAAGATCTTCATTCTTAAGATCAACCAGCTTTGCCCCTCCGTGATATTTCAGTGCACGTACAGTTGCAACGACAACTACGGCATTTGTCTTCAGATTACCATATTGTGACTTGATGTTAAAGAACTTTTCCGCACCCAGCTCACTGGCAAAACCTGCCTCTGTAACCACGAATTCACTCAGCGACAGTCCGGTTTTTGTAGCAAGTATTGTATTTGTTCCCTGCGCAATGTTAGCGAACGGACCACCGTGAATTATGGCCGGGGTTCCTTCAAGAGTCTGAACAAGATTTGGTTTGATAGCATCTTTAAGAAGTGCTGCCATTGCTCCCTGGGCCTTCAGGTCTCGTGCAAAAACCGCTTTGCCATCGTACGTATAACCAATAAAAATGTTGCCGAGACGCTCCTTAAGGTCCATAAGGCTTGTGGCCATGCAAAGGGTTGCCATCACCTCTGAGGCAGCAGTTATATTAAAACCTGTTTCACGGGGCACCCCCTGCTTCGGTCCTCCAAGTCCGATAATAATGTCACGCAGCGAACGTTCATTCATGTCAATAACCCTCTTCCATTCAATGGTTCGTGGGTCAAGATTCAGGTTGCCCTCCTTGTGGCCAAGCTGGAGGTTATTGTCAATGAGTGCAGCCAGAAGATTGTGTGCCTTCTCTACGGCAGCCAGGTCACCTGTAAAATGGAGGTTAATGTCTTCCATAGGTATAACCTGCGAATATCCCCCGCCGGCAGCACCGCCCTTGATGCCAAATACCGGACCGAGCGAGGGCTCACGAATAACTACCGTTGTCTTCTTGCCAATCTTATTAAGAGCCTGGGCAAGGCCTATCGATGTTGTTGTTTTTCCTTCTCCTGCCGGAGTAGGTGTTATCGCAGTTACAAGAACCAGCTTGGCTTTCTTTATCTTTTCTTCGTCGATAAGGTGAAGCGGTAGCTTGGCTTTGTACTTGCCGTACAGTTCAAGGTCATCTTCCTTAATGCCGAGTTTGGCGGCAATCTCAACAATGGGGTGCATTGTGGACTCCTGTGCAATCTGAATGTCTGATTTCATCTCTTATATAGTGGTTTGTTATTACTCTTAGCCTTCAATAATCTGTTCGCAGGCATTTAAAGATATTAAAAATAGTGAGATATATCATGTATAACAATGGTAATAACCACCTTGTTCTTGAAGAACCCTGACAAATTCTAAATTATTAGTGAAGGAAATCGCGACACAACAAGGGTTTATCCCTATACTTACATTATTACAAAACTTTTGATGCACCCCTGCTGATGTCCATCCTTATCCTTCTCTCCTGCGGATAGTAGTTGTTGATCCTCGAACCCAGGTTCTTTGCAAATCCAAGAGGTATATTTCTGTGCATTACCGTCAGCCACCCCCGGGTTCCTGCCCCGGTTGCAAAATCCGAATCACGGCTCAAATATCTGAGTGCCTCTTCTTCGCCTGCATTAAGAACCGGAACAGACTCCCTACGAAAAATAAGTGACATTGCAAGATCATGATGAGGCACCAGGTCAGACCCCTTAATCCTGAAAAGTGAGGTTCCTCCCTTTAATATCCTTACCTTCTCATTAAGCATATGGTACTCATCCTTCGGCAGGGGAAGGTGAGTTACCTCGTCTCCTGATGCCTCAATATACTCGTCTTCAGTAATAGCCATTGCCAGTGCCTTATTTACCAACCCCGGGTCTGTTCTTTTACCTGAACGCTTTCCGGCCTTCGTCAGGATTCCTTTTTCGGATTCCTCCTTGCGTAATGCCGATATGAAGAAGCCCTCCCCCCTTATGCGGCCGGGATAGAAACCGTATCCCATCGGGTTTAACTCATCGGGTACAGGTATTACATCAGTAAAATCAGCCACAACCGGCAAAGCAAGACTACATTTCTTTGTTTTAATCAGACGATCGATTATCTTTTCGTTTTCATCGGGATTGAACGTGCAGGTGGAATAGACAAGTATGCCTCCCTCCTTCAGCGACGGCCATACATCCGTAATAATCCGCCATTGTCTCGATGCGCACAAGCCACATGCTGACAAACTCCATTCATTGCGAACCGGCGTCTCCCTGAACATTCCCTCTCCAGAGCATGGAGCATCAACAACAACAATATCGAAATACCCCCTCAGGTTTGCAAATGATGAAGCATCGCTGCCTGTTACAATAACATTCGGAATGCCCCATCTGGTAACATTCTCTGATAATACTGAAGCCCTGCCTCTGATCACTTCATTGGCCACAATGACAGAATCACTGCCAGCAAGGGCAGAGAGATGAGTTGTCTTACCTCCCGGGGCGGCGCACAGGTCAAGAATTCTAAGGCCGTCAGCATCTCCGCCTGCCTGCCTTATCACCTGCTCAAGGAACATGCTCGAGGCTTCCTGAACGTAGTAACAACCGGCGTGAAATAGCGGATCGAGTGTAAAGACCGGACGTCTGGGAAGCCAGTATCCTGTAGCACACCATGGCACTTTGTCTCCCAATGCCGGAGTGTTTTCCCACTTGGCACTGTTCAGCCGTATTGATACCGGGGATACGGAAGAAAGAGCCTCAATAAGAGTCTCTTTCTCAATATACTTTTGCGAAGAGAGCCTCGCCGTGAATTCCTCCGGAAGAGATGTACTCATGACAACCTAATTGCAACTGCAAAATAGTCAAGTTATCATAAAGCACAAACATTAATCCGGTATAACCGGAATCCTGAAGATAGTGATGCTTGCCGGTTCTGCTTTCAGCTTTAGCGGACGGGCAGCATTCAATTCTGAAACAATCCTTACCGGCGGCTCCCTCCCCGGTTCATTGTGTGACATGTCGTCTGGTGAAATAACCTTCCATATATCCATTCTGCCACCCAGGGTGCCTCCTTTTACTTTCAATGGAAAAGAAATCTCGTCCCACGTGGCATTTACAACCGATATCGTAAGGGTATCCATGGCTGCGGTCAGAGTAGCAGCTATATCAAATGGCCGGGTTTCTCCTTCAATCGCTGCCGGAATTGTTCCGAACCTGTGCCGGTACATCTTTAATACCTGTCCCGTACCATCAAACTCAGAGTGGGTGGTTGAAGCCTTAATGGCTCCGATAACATTTACTGTCTGCGCATAATTGGCCATATAGATGATGTCGGTATTTCGTGAAAACTCATTAAGTCCTGCCGCTATACCAATGGCGTCACGATAAAAGTACCTTGTTCCCAGCTCTCCATAAATGTGAGGACCATACCAGTAATTCCACTCATCCATACATATCCTTATATCCTTACCCTCCAGTGACGGAATAGTCTCCCTGTAGTTGCGGTGAGCAACAGCCTTCTGCCTAATGGCATCAGGTATCTGTTTTACATGAGTCATCAATCCGCCTCCATGCCAGTCTTGGCGGTAAAAATGCTCACTTATCATATCCATATTATCCGAACAGTTGGCAAGCATCATCTCATCCCACGGGCCGACTTCTCCGACGGCAATGAGCACTATGGTCGTATCAACGCTTCGCATTGCCCGGGCAAACTCATTGTGTTTCTCAACAAAGGCTTCGGTCGACATATGTCCGAGCTGCCAGTCACCGTACATCTCATTCCCGATCGACCACCATTTTACATTCCATGGTTCAGATGATCCGTTGGTCGCCCTCCATCTGCCCATCGGAGTTGAAAGAGGTCCATTGCAGTACTCTGCCTGCTGACGGGCCTCTTCAGCATTACCAAGGCCTGCATTGACAGCAATGTAAGGCTCGGTTCCCAATAACTCACAGAAACGTATAAACTCATGCATGCCAACGTCATTCGACTCGACACCCCTCCATGCAGGATTCTTTCTCGGGGGCCTCCGGTCACGGTCACCGACACCATCCTTCCAGTCATATCCACTGACAAAATTTCCCCCGGGCCACCTGTAAACTGGAGAATCAAGCTCCTTAAGCAATGTCATTACATCTTTTCTGAAACCATCAATATTGTCATCAGGCATCAATGACACCGTGCCAACCCATATCCTTCCAATACCCTCAGGCTCAATTGTAAAAACACCATCGTGAACGAGCCTGTCACTTCCAAAGCTAAGCGGATACTCCCTGTAACCTCCACCAGGGTTATCAATAAAAACTACCTGTTCTGTATCTGCTATCCTCACTTTTACCTTGACTCCTGTAATGCCGGGTGTTGCCTGCAGAATAATCCTTCCCGAGTATGTCATTCCTTCACGAAAACCCAGATTCTCCTGCGACATAACAGCCGCACCGCCGGCATTGACACCTAAAACAGGCGTCTGCGAGCCTGTAAATGGGTAAGTACGCTCCATTGTAAACAAATCCCTGTTTCCCGATACCCGCCACGGAGACTCACGTTCTCCCGGTGTATACCAGAATTTTCGGTCCTCAAACATCTCTGCCCAAATACCACCATAAATGCACCGTCCAAGATGCTCAATAAACTGACCATAGATGTAGACAGGCATTGGCTCAGAAAGAGAATCGATATTCACAGTTATATCGGTACTGTATTTCTCTGTACTGACAAGTTCAAATTTCATATCGTCAAACCATACCCGGCCCTTCCCATTTCCTGATATATCCAGCATGCATGCAAGGGTAACACAGTCGTCATTGCCGGTATCAAACTCATAAACCACTTCGGTCCATTCATTGTTGCCGGTATAACCAACCGGCTCAATCCTTATGCCATCAAGCCTGAAACCTGCACCCCTTCCCCTGGTAGTCTCAATATTCTCAGTCCTTATCCAGCCGGTAAACCTGTAAGTAGACCAGGGCCTCAGATTAACCTTTGTTGACCAGCGACCATACGCCTCACGCCCTGAACGTATCATTAAACTCTTCGTACCGTGATGAGCGGTCTCGGTATCATAAAACAAAATGGCATCACGGTTCCTGTTGTCGGCAGTCCATCCTTTTACAACTGAAGATTCAACCTCTTCGGCCGATGGATTTATAATCTCCCCGTAATTACCACCCGTCCAGGGCTGCATACCGCCACTGCATGACTGAAAAAATATTGCAGCCACTGTTAAAACCTTAATAACAACTTTCATATCTAACTGATTTATTGGTTATTGTCTAATGATCCAGGTGTCTGTAGCAGACTTTTATTTATTAACCAAAATAGTCAAAACAATAACAAAATTCAAGAGCAGGAAAGAAAAAAGGTTGCTTGATGAAACAGTATTACAAAAAGATAGAGGAGCAGTCCTCCCCCGATGACCACTCCTCTTCAACTAAACCCAAATAAATCTAACCTAATGAAAAGACTTTAAATTCTATTGATCCAAGATTAAATGTGAAATATACACTTATAATCTTTCTACAAAGATAAAAACAAAATTGCTATAATGCAATTTTTTTTGTTAAAAAAACACAAAATCTACTCTGGTAATCTAACCCATTTATTATCAACGTTAAAAACATTGGGTATTACCTCACCGAAAACCTGTATATCGTACGTGTCTTAAAGGTTTCACCTGCTTCAATTACAGCTGATGGGAAGTCTGGTTTGTTCGGACTGTCGGGGAAGAATTGTGTCTCAAGACACAACCCGCTTCTGTACTCATACTTCAGACCTCCATGTCCGGTCTGCGTACCGTCAAGGAAGTTCCCGCAGTAAAACTGAACACCGGGAAGATCAGTAATAACCTCAAGTACTCTTCCCGATACAGGTTCAAATACCACTGCATCGATCTCTCCGGTATTGTCGAGCACGAAATTGTGATCGTATCCCAGGCCGAGTAGCAACTGCTCATCCTCCTCTCCAATACGCTCACCGATCAGTATCGGTGAAGTAAAATCAAACGGGGTACCGGCAACCGGTCTGATTTCACCTGTTGGAATCAGGGTCTCATCAACGGGAGTAAATGCAGATGCGTGAATCGTAAGCTCATGATCAAGAATGTCACCCTTACCGGCCCCATGCAGGTTGAAGTATGCATGGTTTGTTATGTTTATAACACTCTTTTTGTCAGTAGTAACGGCGTAATCCATAATAATCTCATTGCTGTCGGTCCAGGTGTAAACCACTTCTGCATTCATGTTGCCGGGGTAGCCTTCTTCCATATCAGGACTGAAATAGGTAAACCTGACTGCATTGGAACCTTCCACTATTTCAGCATCCCATACTACGCTGTGCCATCCTCCAGGGCCACCATGCAGGGTGTTGGGCCCGTTATTTAGTGTAAGTGAGTACTCAACACCGTCGAGAGTGAATTTACCTTGTCCGATACGGTTTGCGTAACGGCCTACAACGGCACCGAAATAAGGATCTCCGTTAATATAGCCATCGAGGGTCTCATATCCGAAGGTTATATTGTCCTTCTTTCCGTCCCTGTCAGGAACACTAATATACACTATCGTTGCCCCGTAGTTTGTAAGACGAAGCTCATTGCCATCGGCATTGGTAAGTGTATACATAAATACTTCCTTACCATTAAAGGTGCCAAAGGGTGCTTTAGTTACCATTTCTTCTTTTTTTCCGTTTTTACAGGCCGACATTCCTGACATCAGAATCAAAACAGCCAGACCTGTGATTAAAAATTCTCTTTTCATATCTCAATTTTTATTTGCGAAGTTACTCTTTTTTCCTGCGGAATCTATCTCTGTCACTTCATCTCCACGACAAGGGTATGGGTTGTCTTTCCAACTGCAAGAGCAACCTCCATCTCACGATCACCTTTCCTTATCACATCCTGGGTTTTGCCATCAAATTTAACTTTTAGGTCCTTGTCGGGAAGGGTGAAAAATCTGACAGTCGTGGTATGATTATCTGCACTCCTGTTTTCAAGTATGAAAGTAAGTTTCCTTAGGTTTTTGGATACCCTTACATCGTGATTCCGGCTGAATCCGTCACGGTCAACCTCTACAGTAAGTCTCTCTGAGCCTGTAACGAGTGAAAATCTGTTTCTGACACCATCTCTCGGATTTACAAGAAACTCCTTCCTTGTCTCATTCAGAACACCGCCCAGGGCGGTCCATCCAAACAGTGGGTCATCTGTCAGCACAGTTGCAGCCATCCTGAAAGTTGCACCAAGGCCAAGATCAGCCTCACCATCATAGAACCAGGCTCCCCTGTCGATTGTCTTCCTGATCCATGCATTACCCTGCTTCGACTCCATGAATGCCCATCCCATGGCACCATCGTTCTTCTTCCCGGGAGCCCAGAAACCATAGTCAGACTCCGGCGTTCCTGTATTCATCAGTGCCCATGAACTTAAATATGAAGCATACCCCAGTTGGAGCCAGTCGTAAGGGTTGTCAGCAAAATTTATCCCGTAATCAAGAATCGCCCATCCTCCCATCTTAGCCATATAACTCAGGCTATGGTTATCGGAACTGGATGTCCAATCGCCTCCCATAAGGAAATATTTGGGCTCAAGCCATCCGCGTACCGCAAGTCCTGCATAATGCTGTCTGTCCATAAACTCCCGTGAGTCTTCCTTCCTGACCACAGGGTGGGAATACCAGACACTGTCATTTTTATCAAACCACAGATTCTCGTCCGGCTGCATCTCATTCAGAGTACCGTACTTTGCGAAGGCATATGATGATTCAAATGCCGTACGGTCAATGGCATACTCTGATCTGAAGGGATATTTGTCATCATATACAAAGTACTTTACCTTGATTTCGTACTGATGCCTCAGCCAATAAGCCTCCTCCCGCCTTCCTTCAATCTCAAGGTCTCTGATAAGCTTCTCAATCACCAGCTCATTATAGCATCCCCACTTATAAGTCTCATACCATGGAAGGACCTCATACGGATAGATGAAGTAAGCCCTGGCAGTCTGGTATGCCCTCTCGAGATAACCGGCCGCATCAAGATAGTTCACCTTGCCGGGATACATTTTAGCAATCTCATACATGTGATAGTAAAGCATTGTTACATGCGGATAATCATATGACCTCCATATTTTCATCCTGTCAAGATTTGTGGAGCTGATTTTAGCCCTCTCAACCGGATCTCGGGCTGATTTCCAGTTCGGAACACCATAAACACCATAAGGATATGGATCATCCTTATCGGTTCTCTGCAAACCGTCCCAGACAAAATTCTCTATGTAGTACTCCACTGATGCTATCTCTTCATCATCAGGATAATATACATTCTTGGCCGCTATGTACGGTGCCTTCCCAAGAGCGGGGTCATCACAGGCAAGCACATATCCCCACCAGCCGTCATAACCGTCAGTGTCATCCGGTCCCCGCAGTACCCCGGTCCTCCAGTCATAAACAGAGTAGAGGCCGTTATACCATTTTTCAGGGTCACGGTGCTGCTGGCTGTTTACCAGAAATGCACTGCGCTTCTTAATCAGCGTCTCCACAGGTTCTGTTGAAAAAAACTCAAGTTGCGTCGACTCCCCGTTACCATAATTAACTGTTATCAGGTTCTCTCCCAGCTTTCTGAATTCGATCTCATAGAGGTGATGATCGGATAGCTTCTCTCCCAGATACTCTATCGTTGTAGCATCTGGAAATTCAGCCACAAGAGACGCTACAGGCTTTTTGGTATGTATCGAAATCCTTGCCTTCAGATCAGAAGGCAGCGACATGCCTGGAATAACCCTGACGTCAAGAAGACCCTCCTCATACAGAACATGCCGCATGTCATCCCAGCTATCTGCCCATCTCAGTCTGAAACCGTACGAGATACTCCCTGATGGTTCAATGTCGGTTCCGGTGTGAGGCATCCTCCAGTCGCCTCCCGGAACTGAGTTCCCCGACACTTCTGAATGTACGAACACCTTATATTCACCCTGCTGACTGTCAAAATACTCCAGCGAGGTGCCCTCCTTAGGCAATACCATTATAAATGGAGGGTCGCCTGATGGTTTGGTAAAAAATACAAACGATCCGTCGCCCGAAATAAAATGATGTTTGGTAAAGCAATTCTCGAAGATGTACTCCGGATTTTCCCCGGAAGGCCTGCGCCACGGGAGCCCTAAAGCAAGATCTCCAACCCGTACGATCTTATCCGACCTGTTGCTTAGAATGATCTCCAGATCAATTCCGGTGTCATGCAATATATAGCTCTGTTCCAGCTTCAGATGACGGCCGTCATCAGGACTGGCCAAAATAACCTTCTGTGGTGAGGATTCAATCCTTACCAATTCGTTAAGGGTCGCATCAACCCACTCTTCCCCGTGATACTTCCATAATAGCCGGGTTCTGCCCCATGCCCTGTTGCCGACAACATCAGCCGAATAGATGTCTGAAGGGCTTTTCAGCGAGGAGAGACCGTAAACAGACACCTCTCCCCTGATTGCTGAATTCTCAAGCAGCCATGTAACCTCAGGTCTCTGGTCCTGAGCCCTGTTCCTTACCTGCCAGGCCGATACAGGATTGGCGGTAATCATCAGAACGGCAATTATTACCGGTCTGCTAAGTCTGATAAACATACTGGTTCCCATAGCTCTCTATTTACCTTATTTTCGCACCCATACAATCGAGCTGAGAGATCTGTCTCCCTGCTCCCGTGGCATATTGCGATTGTTTCTTGCATAATTGGGTATCGCCAGCAGAGGCTCTCCGTCTGCCCACCGGCCATTTATGGCAAGAATACCACCAAGCATATCTCCTCGCCACTCTGCTGAAAGAGTCGCATCTCCAATATTTCTGTTAAGGTCACCATTGTCAACTGCTTCAACATTATAGATCAGTGGTCCGTATCTCATGGCAATGCGTCCCCTGTTATCCTCAATTCTCTCGTCAGCCGTTATTGTCTGTATCTCCATTGGCAGAACTAACTCAACCTTGTCTCCGGTATTCCAGCTCCTTCTTATTTGAGCATAGCCATTTACTATTTCCGGTTCTATATCCTCCCCGTTAATCTTAAGTGACCTGAGACCCCTGACCTCAGGAACCGGGTCATAGAGAAGGCTTGTCTTACGGTCAGGTACCCTTATAAAGAGTGTGAACTCTTTGGATTCAGACGGATTGACAGTGATTTCGACATTACCGCTCCATGGATAATCAGTCTTCTGGACCATCTGGATATCAGTTCCTGCAACATCCTCTATGTTAACCGTGCTTCCGATAAACATATTAACATATAATCCCTCTTCGCCCTTAAGATATGTCCAGGTAGGGATCATCAGCAACGTACGTGGTATGTTTCCGACGCAACAGGGGCAGCCATGCCATGGATAACGATCCTGCCAGCTTGAGAGCGGATTGGTATAGTAGAAGTTTTTCCCTTCGAGGTCAAGTGACCCCAGAAGCGCGTTGTACATAGTCTCTTCATAGAGATCAGCATATCTGGCATCATGGTAGGCAATATTCATCTTATACTGGAAAAATATCAGTCCGCAGCTTGAACATGATTCACAATAGGAATTGTTTCTGAGTGAGTAGTTAGGGCCAAAACCTTCTGAAGTCTCGCCACTGCCAATACCGCCGGTCAGATAGTATTTCTTGTTAACTATATTGTTCCACAGAGACATTACAGCACTTTGATAATCGGTGTCTCCTGTTTCAGCGGCAATATCAGCCATCCCTGAATAGCTGTACACCGCCCTTACTGCATGCCCTACAGCTTCATACTGCTCCTGTACAGGCACATGGCTCTGGCTATACTCATTGCCTCCGCCACGGCTGTCCAGCAGGAACTTGCTCAGAGCAATGTATCTGTCACCCCTGCCATTGCCTTCCATATCATTTACAAAACGTCCGAAACGAACCAGGGCCTGCTCCATCTCCTGGTGTTCATCCCACCATTCGATCTTATCAGGACCGATGTTATCGGACCAGCAGTCAGCAAGTTTTTTGGCTGCCTCATACAGTCTGGTGTCGCTACCATCGGTAAGGGTATAATGATTTATTGCTGATTCAATAAAATATCCGGCTACATACCCTTCATGGGCAGTCCTGTTTCTGGGCTCCCACCTCTCCCTCCAACGTGATGTGTCACGAAGGGTAAATGCTGTCTGCAGATATCCATCAGGATGCTGGGCAGAGAGTATTATCGGTATCCACTTCTCGAGTGTCTTCTTCATCAGTTCCTGGGCCTTAATAATCTCTTCATCTCCCTTAGGGTCAACCATTAGTGCCAGACACATCGACTCAACTGTCTGATGCACCCATGCGTTGGAGAACACATATCCCTTGTGCCGTCCGTGCGGCTCTCCTCTCAGTGCTTTTGCAGCTTCAATGAAATTATCAATACCTCCTGGACCCTGAGTAAGATCGTCTCTCTCTATCTGTTTAATGCACCAGGGTATCCAGTTAACGATCATTGCCTTAACCCTTTGATCCCAAAGCGGACTGTCAACAGTGTAATTCCTGGTATAAACCACCTCAAGGCGCCCTTCCTGTGGAGGATTATGTACAGTAACCAAAAGCTCCGAAGCAGACTTCTGTCTGCCCTCGGTGGCTGTCAATGATATTACATAATCTCCGGTGGCGGAAAAAGTGGCTGTGGTCACTGCTTTATCCTTCTCAGCAAACATCACTTTGCCAGGGCCTGATACTTTGGTCCATTTTAGCTTAACATTTGGTGTTACAGACCTGTAATTGCCTGACAGATAAGTCTTACCTGTTATCATAACGTCACGATCAACTCCGGCAACAACAATTGGCGGGACAGGATCCGAATCCGGCGCCGGTATCACTTTCCACTCAAGCAGACCTATTTGAAATCTGTTGGCCGAATCTACCTCTATCCTTAACCTGGTAGTCTCAACTGCATCAAAAGTTGTAGTGTTAAACACGGCATTCTCGGTGCCAAGACCAGCAGGATTACTAACCTGTTGAAATTCGCTGCCGTCCCACCAGCTTATCCTGTAACTCGTCGGGAGTTCAAGTGTATTCTCCCAGTTCCACCAGAAGATGGCAACCTCCCCGGTCGTCACCGGCTGTTCCCATTCATACTGAATCCACTGGGTCTGGGGTTCCTGCTGCTGACCCCTCTGCTGTTGACCGCTCTGGCCTTGTCTCATCCTCATCGGGCCTGTATTGACAGGTGTAAGACCGTCATTAAATGAGGCCATACCCCCTCCCATTCTGAATGAAGCGGATGTGTTTGCAACCATCGCCAGATTCATTTCACCGTCGCCGGCCGGCTGCTGCCCGCACTGCGAAAGAAACATACCGGCTGCAATAACCGTCATGAGTAAAAAATAACGTAATGCTTTCATGTTAAAACAGATTAGGTTAAGTTTCATTAATTTTTCTCTATATAGTATTTTCATTTAAATAGTACCTTTTCAGTAAATACCCCATGTGTGGTCTTCACCCTTATAAAGGTAACACCCTGACTTACTGTCTTTATATCAACCACATTATTGTTGGGTTTAAGGACAAAACTGCTTAAAACTCTTCCCAGCATGTCAGTAACGAGAACTGACTCCATCCTTTCCCTTGTTTCATCGCCGGTCAGCCGCAATATGCCTTCAGATAAAATATAATCAACTTTGTATGGCCTCACATTATCCCCCGTACCTGTATTTAAGATATCGGTGGTGATGCTCATCTCCATATCGCTGTACTGATTGTACACTGGATTTATATCGCTATTCAGCGGGTGACTGAAAAGTCCGTCACATCCCCGGTTGCCAAGGTTCCATATCTGGAGGTATTTCCCGGCACTGCATGTCCCGAAATGCTCAGCGTCACCCCCTACATATACCGTTCCTGACAGACCTGCGCCCCACATTGAAGCATTATCGGTAACGACTGCCGATCCGCTTACTGAGGAATTAAAGACTGAAGCGCTGGCACTGATTACGGCAGAACCAGAAATATCAGCACCCTGGTTCACCCGGGCATACTGTTCGATGCGTGAATTCTCTCTTACCCTGGCGTTGCCGCCGACAACAGCAAATCCATCAATTACAGCATTGTCGGAAACAGTGGCATTATCTTTTACCACGGCCCGGCCAAGCACTTTTACATTGCCGGTAATGTTTGCGCTACCAGTTACCAGAGCCTGGGGTCCCACATAAACTGTAGAAGCAACCCTTGCCGACGAAGCAACAAAACCACCGCCATTTGAGTGAGGAGACCCTGCAGCGCTCCTGTAACCTGCGTTATAGCCAGGTTCAAACCCCTCAGGAATGGCACCGTGGATCCTTATCTCCCAAGGAAACCTGTAAATTCGGGGCCACCCCGGTTCCCATGCATAATTATGATGCACTGCCGGCGCCGCTGTAACAACGAAGTAAATCTCATCCCCTTCATTATATGTAAACTCAGCCTCAAAATCATTCCGGAACAACTCGCTGTACCGGGTAGTCCCATCCATCCCAACAAATACAAACCCGCTTCTCCATCCTGCACCGCCTGAGGGCTGATTCTGATGCCCTCTGAACCTGATGGCTATCCGTCTCTCATCAATTCCCGACTGCGGAAAGAGCCTTACCACATTATAGCCATAATCCTGGGGAGCCAGATGACGTGGTATAATATATCTGCCTTTCCGGCGGTCAATCTCCTCCAATATTGTAAACCGCCTGGTAATATACCTGCCGTCAACTTCATTCTTAAGGGTATGCCTTATCTCATCGCCATTGCTGTAGTCAAATATAACATTCTTCATTGCATATTTTCCAAACTCATCATTCAGTTCGTCCTGGGTCATTCCCCTGAGCCTTCTCAGTGTTATCAGCGGGTGCTCTCCAATGTCCGACTCACGCCACAGCCTGTTGATGAGCTCCATACCATACTCATCCTCAATATGCTTGAGGAACATCCAGTTGGTATAGTGATGTCTTGCCGAACTCCAGTAGAAGTGTTGGGTATTCAGGAACCGGGCCGGATCGGTACTCTCAACCTTGTCGGGAACAGCTTTGAGCGCAATGAAGTTAGCATGTGTCTCCCAGAAGGAACCAACATAGTCGTTATTTATAAACCCATGCCCCGGATATTCTATAAAGGCCATGCATTGCATCATGTGAGTAAATTCATGTGCAAGGGTGAATTTACTGGTTGCCCTCGGGTGTATCCACATGGCCCCTATCCTTGAGTCATAATGACTGCCGAATGCCCATCCTGTAAATATGGCTCTGCCATCCGGCAGTGGATTCCAGGTCTCGTTTAATACAACAATGAATTTGTAAGTTGAAATATTGGGCATATCAGGAGGGATCATCCCTATTTCATCGATGAAAAACCTGTAAATATCTTCCAGTATACCGGCAACTACTGATGGTGTGAATCTTATCTCCGTAGGTGCCTGCGTTGGATCAGTACCGGCCTTCTCTCCCCAGAAAAGAACAAAATTCTCCGACTGGTACGACCTCTCCATAGAATAGGGTATGCCTCCTGACGACCATTCATTGGGTATATAAACACTTTTCTGTGCTTCAGCCTGGTAATAAGTTAAGATTAAAAACCCGGAAATAATTACAGCCTTGATGTTCAGCATTTTAAATGCCACACTGATCAATAACAATCTCTTTGGCATTGCTCAGGATAATTGGAAAAAAATGAGGGGCTGCCGGTTAAGACAACCCCTCACCTTCAGGTCCTATCTTATATCAATCGTTATAAACATAACTACCTTCTCCACTCGTTAACGCCATCCCTGACCCTGTTGCGCCAGGTAAGCTTTGTATCAACGATGGTATAGAAGGTCTCGCCCTCATAATTGATCCTGTAGTTAAGGTTATAGACACTCGCTGCCTGATCGAATGAGCATGTACCTTGAGGCAATACCTCAGAAATCTTCGACTGCTCAGGTGTTACGGCAGCCATATTACCCCAGACCTTCCACTCGAGGATCCCACAGGATTGCGATGTATTGATCATCCATACCCTGATCTTATCGGTCAGAACTTCATCGAAAGTTGTGATGTTGTACATATCAATCGCATTGGGATAACCGCTATTGTTAGGCACCTCAACCCAATCCTGCAGTGTCAGGTCCCAATACTCAATATAGCTGTCTGTCGGTATAAGGATTCCTCCTCCGTCAGTCCACCAATAGATATCAGAACGACTAATCAGGTGAAGATTCGTCCATTCATACTGAACCCATCTCCAGGTGTTTGCGCTATTCCAGTTACCATATGCGCCCCCGGTCTTGTCGCGTGAGCTTGTAGGATCAATGCCGTTTCTGATGGCAAGCAGATTCTCCCACGGACTTACATATGATGTAGTTACACTGCTGGCAGTCATGGCAAGATTCACAGGAACCGGATCAGAAACGGGTAGTTTTTTCATCCAGACGGTTTTATCAGGATTTACATTATACATTACCTCGTAATCAGAACCGATATAAAGCATTCCGTCTGCCAGTACCGTATCAAGAGCAACAGTAGTTGCACTGATGACATTAGAGACATTGCCGGCATTTATAACACCACCCGTTTCATCGAAAGTCTGGAATGTTGCAACCTGATCATACCACCCCTCATAGTGATTGATGTAACTCAGCTGGAAGATTTTTGTACTCTGCGGCTCAAGTATTGAGTCAACAGAGGTCTCTGTAAGCCTGAAAGGTATGGCATAAATCTTCTCCAGCGATTTGGGATCGCCGACAAACTTTGCCGAATCAAGGGTTACGGTAATTCTTCCAATATAGCTTCCCTTCGGAATCGTGAATGTATTGCTGTTGCTCAGGGTATAATAATCGGCCGGCATCAATTCATAGGGAGTCCCTGTAAGTATTGAAGGATCGATCTCAAATCTTACCCATCTCTCTTCCTTATTCTCGAGGACTCCAGCCAGGTAAACACCAATATCTACCTTGAGTCCCTCGTCTTTAACTACAGTTCTGCCCAGCACACCGGCCGTAGAAGAGTTTCCGGTAACACCCGAAAAGGCAACCGTAGTATACGGATAATCCAGCCTGAATTCGTCATAGCATCCTGCCAGCAGAACGGCCATTATCATTACTAATACTATCTTTTTCATATCGCGTAATTTTCTTTTTCTCATTTGAGTGCGCATTGCGGCTACCATCCGCTGTTCTGTTTCAGGTTACTCATTATGAGCGTCTGGTGGAACGGAACAGGAATATACCTCATGTAGGGCTGGAACGTATGTTCCTCCACATCATTGTACTGATAGGTAAAAGTGCCTGTGTCAGGGTCTCTCAATATCTGAACACCCCTGACAGTATGGCTGAGTGGCATATTAAGCCTCCTGACGGTCCAGAACCTGTCACCCTCAAAAGCCATCTCAAGACGCCTCTCGTTGTGAATCAAAGTCCTGAAAGCATCCTTACCTGCATCCCGCTGCTCATCAAGATAAGCATCCTGATATCCTGAGGTTGCAGGATCGGAATCAATCCTTGTACCACTTCTGCCCCTTACTCTTCTCATAATATCATAGGCCGAGAAGCCCAGCGTGGCATCTGCCGGACCGTAAGCTTCGTTGGCAGCCTCGGCAAACATAAGGTAAAGATCTGTCTTGTGAAGAAACACAAAGACTCTTTCCACACTTGTTGTGTTACCTGGTGTCAGCCTCACCGTGGAGGCAAGAAGCTTCCTCATATAGTAGCCGGTCCTCGTTCCCTGCCTGCTGATCCCTCCTGGCGCATCATCACCGCCTACATAGGTACTGATGATTGTCGAATTGTAATCCATGCCATTATAGAACACGTTCATCGCCAACCTGGGGTCACGGCCCGAGTATGGTGCATCAGGGTCGTATGTTGTGCTTACCTCTTTCGGATAACCGTCAGCAGTGGGAAATGCATCAACAAGATTCTGTGACGGGTTACACAAACCTGAACCGTAGAGGCTCGGAGGATAATAAGAGTACTCAAGTGAATTTGAGTTTGAGGCAGGATATATCCATATAAAATTTGAGGAAGATGCTGATGTATACCAACTGCTGCCATAAGACGATAGGGAAGTGTTACCACCCTGAGCAAAAATAGCATCATATGCCGCCTGTGCCGCCCTTTCCCACAACTCAGGTGTTGATGGACCATATGCAGGACTTGCAGCCCAGAGATATACCTTTGCCTTTAGTGTCATTGCAGCAAACCTGCTTGCACGACCAACATTCATTACCCCGGTATATACATCTGAACCGGTATACCTGTTGGGTAGTATCGATGCAGCAGAGTCAAGATCAAGTACTATTTGTGATACGCACTCCTCATAGGTGTTACGCGGGAGATTCAGTTCATCACCTTTTTTAAGGACAGATGTAACAATCGGATACCCGACAGCTTCTGTCTGCCCGTCAACATAACCACCATAAGTACGCAGAAGCATCCATTGATACCAGGCCCTCAGAAAATATGCCTCCCCTATTCTGTATCTCTTCAGAGTGGCGTCCTTGACCGGGTCGGTTACACTATATAGCAGATCGCGGCCATTCTCAAGGAATTCGTTAAGATATCTGATGCTGGTGTACCATGAGTCCCATTCACCTATGGGATTTCCCTCCAGTGTCCAACCCCCAAGTGCAAGTAGGTTTGCTCCAGGTGTGTTGGGCACTGCATTGTCGGTATAGTATTCTGATTGTACGTCCCAGGTGCGGGAAAGGTTTGTATAAGCCCTTGTAAGCAACCCCTCGCCATAGGTGGAATGACTCCAGAGCTCTTCACTGCTTAGGTCCTGTATCGGCCTGGTGTCAAGATAATCACACGAAGCCAACAGGAAGACCGACGCTATTATAAGAATTATATTTCTCATCGCTATCATTTTTTTTTAATTAGAACCTCGCCGAAATCCCGAAGGTCATTGTCTTCAGCATCGGGTATTTGGTTATACCTGCATTCATATCGTCAGGTTCAACACTGTACTTGTTGAGTTCTGACACAACCAAAAGGTTGGTACCTCTTGCAAACACCTTCAGGTCTTTCATCTTCATTCCGAAAGCAATACGGGTTGGAAGTGTGTAACTGACCTCCACATTCCTGAGCCTGAAGTATGCCGCGCTGGCAAGCCAGAAGGTTGAGTTCTGAATGTTGTTTGACGACTGTGTAGTAAGACGTGGTACATTGTTTGTCTCCGGGAATCTGTCAAGCATGAATTCTGAGTAGTTCTGCCTTGTTCCGTTTATTCTGAAGTATCTGCCCGATGAAAGCATTACATCACCATCGGCAATTCCCTGACCCAGAGCAAAGAAACTGAACCCTTTGTAGCCGGCAGAAAGGTTGATTCCGTAGAATATTCTTGGCGAATGTGCTCCTGGAGTATGAATGTCAGCTTCATCAATCAAACCGTCGTCATTATAGTCAACATATCTTATGTCACCAGGGGCAAGTTCCCCCCAGCTCTGATAGGCTGTATGAGAGTCAATCTGACCCTGTGACTGGAAAAGACCGTCAGCCTGGTATATCCAGAATAGATCCATATCCTTGCCTGACCTTTTACGATATTCAGGCAGAGCCTCTGGTTCATCATATTCCAGGTATTTAGCACGCTGGTATGTTGCGTTTAATCCTGCACTATATGTGAAGTCTCCGGCCTGACCCGAATACTGCAGCATACCGTCGAAACCCCATCTCAGGTCCTTGCCGAAGTTAACTGCCGGCAGAAATGAACTGCTTCCGAGAAGAGATGGTGTGGTCATGGCAAGATTGGATATCTTGTCATAATAGAGGTTGTTGAAATAATTTACCTCAAATGACAATGCCTTATCCAGTATCGTTCCCTGCAAACCCAGATTCAAATATCTCTTCTTGGGAAGTCTGAACTCAAGCGCTCCTTCCTGTACAATATTGTAAATATTCACATAAGAGCTGTAGTTACCGGTATAACCTGTTCTCCACGATCCGGCATCTCTCCAGAGAGTCTCATGGAGGTAAAATGTGTTATAACCTCCCAGTGAAAAGTCATTCACTCCAATTATCCCAAATGAGCCATAGAGCTTAAGGTAATCAAAGAGATTGTTCTGGCTCAAAAATGACTCATTGCTCAATATCCATGCAGCACCTACTGTCGGAAACAGCATAAACCTCTCACCTTTCCTCATCTTCATACTGCCTGAATAGGCAAGATCTGCCTGCAGCACATATTTTCCGGCATATGCATAATTTCCGGAAAGAACAAAATCCTGCATCTTCAGAGGCTGATAGTCATTGTCAACCGCTCTGATCTCATCAAGACCCATATAATATATGGCGTTGGCTGTAAGTTCATGGTCACCGCTGTTATAGTTATAATTCAGACCTGATGAGAATGCTGTTCTTCTCTTAACATAATTATAGCTGCTTGACATTGAAGCAACAATACTTTCAGGAGTGATAAGTACAGCTGTATCAGATCCGCCCGATGTCGTCTGCAATCTGTAAAGGGCTGCTGTTCCTCCCTTATTGTTAGCTACTATGTTGTAAGCATCAATGGCAGCCGTACCAACGAAGGTAAGACCATCAAGCACATTCCCGAGATCAATGGTGAGCCGGGCATTATTCTGTGTATTGATGTTTATATATTCAGCAAAACCGGAATAGAGGAACTCATTGTCGAGGTTAATCGGATAGTCGGCGCTGGTAAGCATCAGGTCTCCGAAATAGAGCGGATTTGCATTGAACGGGTAGTTCGAAATTGTACTGAAATAGTCGTAGAACTCACCACCTGAACCATCATTGGCAAAACGCTGCTTTTCATATGATCCCAGAATGTTGACATCAAGCCTGATAAAATCGTTCAGCTCAATGTCAGCCTTAGCGCGAAGCTGGTAAAGGTTGCTTCTGAGTTGTTCCCCAATAGTTTCCAGTCCGTTGTGTCCGTGATAATGGAAATTTGAGTAATAGGAGACCCTGTTATCTCCGCCCGAGAATGAGAGATCGGCCTTACGGAAAGGAGCCGTTTTTGCCACATACCTGTCATACCAGTTGATATTAGGGTAGCGGAGCGGATTGGTACCGTCGCGGTAGGCATTCAGATCAGTCTGTGTATAAACAGGACTAAGCTGATCATTCTCCAATGCCTCGTTATAAAGCATGGCGTAGTTGTACGCATCAAGATATTTAGGCAACACCGTTGGAGTGTGCAAACCATACTCTGATGAGAAGTTAACCTTTGTTACGAAAGGGGTACCCTTTTTGGTGGTGATCCAGATAACCGGATTATCACCGTTAATACCTAACTGCGATCTGCCCGGAAGGTCCTTGAAAAGGTCTATCCTCTCAACCTCAGCCAGAGACAGTCCCACCGGGTCTCTCATTATACCGTCAATGTATATGGTAGCGAGGTTACCCCTGATCGTCGCATAAACAGATTCCTGGCCTGGTACATGTGATGACTGTGAAACCACCAGTCCGGGCAACCTGCCTGAAAGAGCAGTTAGCATCGATCCTGTGGGATATGATGCCAGTTCCTCACCAGTTATTGTAGAAACCGCTCCTACACTCCGGTCACTTGTGATTTTCATATAGGGAAGCAGTGCTACATTTTTAGGGTCCATAGACTTCTTCTTCTTCAGTGTTATCGGTTCAATATTAAGAACCCCTGCACCTACAGGTACCACCGCAGTCTCGAATCCCTCAACATCAACCACAATGTGATCCTGAACATCCTGGGTTACGAGTATGGAGAAGGTTCCGTCAGATGAAGTGAGAACATTTCCCTTAGCCCTGAATGAGTTGACTACCACGTTCGCCATAGGCTCTCCATTTTCATTAAGAACCTGCGAAGTTATTGTCTGTGTTGCAATTCTCCCTGCCTGTGCCTTTATATCAGCAAAGCTATACATGCAGAACACGGCAGTGAGAATCAACAATCCTATTAGCTTAATTTTTTTCATAGCATTTCGTTAATTTACCATTTTGATTACCATCCCGGGTTCTGCTGGAACTCCTTGAACATAAGTGCATCAGCCGTAGGAATTGGCCAGCGGTAGTGCTTCTGTTCGAAAACATATGTAACCACCGGTGTTGATGTGCGAGAAATGGCGTAACCAGTGGGTCTGGCAGCATCCGGCACTAAGCTCACGCCGTAGATAGCCCTGTGTTCAATCTTATGGGCATCACCCCATCTGGAGAGATCGAAGAATCTCTTGCCTTCAAGGAACAGCTCTACAGCCCTCTCATTCTTTATCCTGGTGCGGAATGCATCCTTGGTAAGATATTGAGCGGCCACATCAGGCATACCAACGCGTGATCTGACTTCATTAACAGCATCAACTGCCGAGATAGTTGCTCCGGGCAATGTATATGCAGGTCCACCGATCTCGTTGCATGCCTCAGCATACATGAGGAGTATTTCTGCATATCTGAAGTGTATTACATGAGTCGATGGTGCTGTTGAAGAGCCCCAGGTGCTGTTGTTGATATCCCAGAACTTTCTTGCCAGGTAACCTGTGGTAGAATAGTGCTTGTCACTCGTATTAGGTCTGTCACTGCCACCCTCATAAAGCTCCAGGTAGGTGTCACTCTTGGTTGTCCACATCTGCTGGTTGAACAGAATTGAGTGGTAGAATCTCGGATCCCTGTCAATATATGGATTCTGAGGATCATATCCAGGATCATCATTAATGTTCAGCCCATTTTCGGTCTCGAACATATCGACAATATTCTGTGATGGACTGTAACCCTGAATTATACCTCCTGCCGCAAGGCTCTTGGGTGTAAACATTCTCCATACATTGCTTGAGTTGACTGCACTGTAGTGTTCCCAGATAATCTCATCATTATATGGAGTGTACATAAACACACTGTCAAATCCGCTGGGAAATTGAATTGTCTGGTCACCAAGCGGGGTCTTATAGGTAATGCTCTTTGTTCCAAGCGATGGCACCAGACTGTATCGTCCAGTTGTCTTAGCCAGGCTGATAAGGTCCCATGCTGCCTCTGCGGCCGCAGTCCAGCGTGAAACATCATTGCCCGGATTGTTTGTGGGACTCGCAGCAAAGAGCAGAGCCGATGCCTTCAGAGCCATTGCAGCTCCCTCTGTGGGTCGTCCCAGGTTGGCCATATCCCACTGCGCAGGCAGCAAATTGGCTGCAGTGTCACAATCTGCGGCTATCATCCGGGCCGTTTCGTTATAACTCAGTCTTGGAAGAGCGAAATTATCAGAACCCTGAAGTGCCTGGGTAATATAAGGCATGCCCCCTTGTCTCCTCAGGAACTCCCAGTAATACCATGCTCTCATAAAGTGAGCCTGTCCTTTTATTTCGTTTACCTGTGACTGGGTTCCGTTGCCTTCTAGAAGCCTGTCAATATTCCCTATAGTCAGGTTGGCAATCCTTATGCTCTCCCATCCACGCCATATTGCGTAGAACTGGAGAGCCTGGCCGGCGTTATAGGCTCTGAGCCAGTCACCAGACTGAACAATGGGAAGAGTCTCCCAGTCGCACTCTGCATAACCTTCATCACAGAAAGCCGAAATATGAGAATAGTCGACATCCATAAGATAGTTATGCATATCCTTGTACATCCTGTCTGCAAACTGCCTGGCATTGAGATAGTCTGTAAATACCATCTCCTCTGTCATTCCGGTTGAATCCTCCACCTTGTCAAGGAACTGTTCGCATCCCGAGAACAAGAGTGAGGTTATAATAAATATATATAGTACCTTTTTCATTTTTTACCTTTTTTGCGGTTTAGAAAGTTACCCTTATCTCTGCCGTAAATCTTTTCAGCATCGGATATGCACCAAAATCAACGCCTGAGTTGAATCCTTCAGGGTCACCTCCAAGCTTGAAAGGTGTCCATGTAAACAGGTTGGTCCCCAATAATGAGACATCCATGTTCCTGATTCCAAGCTTGCTTAGAGCACCGGCCTGAACTCTGTAGTTCAGACGCACATTCCTCAAACGGACATATTTACCTTCAACCATACCGAACTGGTTAATCTGATAATTGTATTGTTCGGTAGCAATTGAATGAACTGCCGGATATGAAGCATCTCTGTTCTCAGGTGTCCAGTAGTCGGCATGCACCCTCATAGCGTTGTCTTTATTCTGAGAGAATGGATAGAGATAGAACATACCACCCTGACGTAGTGAGTACTGGGTGTTGCTTATGCCGTAGAGATCTCCCTGTACCGACCAACTCTTGTACATGAAGCCAAGAGTTGAGCTCCAGTTGAAAATAGGAAC
>Ga0334882_1000613_pt1 | contig 52984 bp, 37 predicted proteins | sample GraSluR1_MG_5_FD_207226 | JGI IMG/M metagenome (GOLD analysis project Ga0334882, IMG submission 207226) | Sludge microbial communities from methane-producing bioreactor in Wageningen University, Netherlands - Granular Sludge_15_04-R1 | ecosystem: Engineered > Bioreactor > Anaerobic >... | reverse complement strand
AATAATCATTTTCTGATTCATTTTCCATTATCCACTCTGCAGTTCTTGTCCGGGACTGCAGAGTGATGATTTAATATGTTAATATTATTTTTAATGGTGGTTTGCCGATGGATTTAATAAAATTAAGAGATATTAAAGAAACCTGCATTAGAGATGAACCCGTATTTTGTTCTAATTCCTGTCCCCTTGGTGTTGATGTGCGCGAATTGGCGGCAAGGATTAGCCGTTCAGATTTTTCAGGAGCTTATAAACTATATCGTAAGCAGGTTGTGTTCCCCCACATTGTTAGCATGATGTGTGATGAGCCCTGTCGAAATTCCTGTATCAGGAGTGATATTGATGAACCTATTTCTATAAGATTGCTTGAAAGATCTTGCTGTGAACAGGCAAAAAAAAATATTGAACCAGCCTATTATATGCCGGCTAAGAATAAGGTGGTTGCAGTGATAGGTGCCGGTCTTGGTGGTCTGAGCTGTGCTGTGAAGTTGGCTCTTAAAGGTTATGAAGTTAACTTGTATGAAAAGCAGGCCTCGGTAGTTTCCTGGCTCATCGAGCATGATGCTGTAAATTCTACAGAATTATATGGTTTAGATATCGAACAGATTTTAAAGACAGAGAATCTAGCGGTTCACCTGCAGAAAGAGGTTAGATCTCTTAATCATATAGAATTTGATGCTGCTTACATTGCCACAGGAATAGATGGAAGAAGTTTTAAACTTACCGAATCTTTTGATCCTGTATCCCTGGCAACTGCGGAGAAAGGAGTTTTTATCAGCGGAAGGACAGCCGGGCAACCTGAGTATTCAGTGCTAATTCCCTTGCGGCAGGGAATAAGCGTTTCCCAGTCAATAGAAAATTTTTTAAAAACAGGCAATATGGGAGGTAAAGCCGGAGAATTTAATATTGTTCCTTCCCGGTTGTATGTAGATACTAAAACAACAATAAAAAGCGCTGCGGTCAAACCGGTTAATAAACAGGCATATTCTGCATCAGAAGCTGTAAAAGAGGCTGATCGATGTTTGCTGTGCGAGTGTAGTGTTTGTATAAACTCCTGTGAGTTACTTGATTTTTACAATAAGAAACCAAAAAAAATAATTGATGATATTTCTGCTTCACTTAACGTAGTTACGACGACCAGGGTTGCTTCCCGTCAAATAAATTCATGTAATCTTTGCGGGCTTTGCAACGTAATATGTCCCACGGGGCTTGATTTCGAAGAGGTTTTTCTCAGCAGCAGGCGAGCTTTATATAAAGGGGGTAATTTACCTCCGGCATTTCATGATTTTTGGATTAGAGACATGGATTTTTCTAATTCGGAAGAAGCTTTTTTGTTTATTAATCCTCCTCAGTCAAAGTCAAAACGCTACCTTTTTTTTCCGGGTTGTCAGCTTGGAGCTTCTGATCCACGTTACGTGACAGACACTTATGATTACCTGAAGAAGAATATTAACGGCAGCATATCGCTTATGCTCGGTTGTTGTGGGGCTCCTGCAGAATGGGCCGGCCAGGAAGAAAAATTTACAGAAGTAATTGCAATGATCCGTGAACATTGGCAAAAAGCCGGCTGTCCTGAGTTGATTTTAACCTGCCCGACTTGTATAAAAATGTTTGCCACTTACCTCGGTGATCTACCCCGCCATTCTTTGTGGAGCATCATGGGTAGGATGGATACTCCTCATAAAGCTAATGAGAGAAAATTCGATAAATTTACGGTTTTTGATGCTTGTGCCAGTCGCAACGACATTGAAACGAGAAACAGTGTCAGGAAATTAATTCAAAATAGTGGCTATGCTATGGAAGAATTGGATTACAGCGGAGGACAGGCAAAATGTTGTGGTTATGGTGGTCAGATTCATGCGGTCAACCCGCTGCTGCTTGATAGAATTGTTTCAAACAGGGTAAGCGATTCACCTCTTGACTATATAACTTATTGCACGAATTGCCGCGATACTTTTGCCAATGCAGGCAAAAGAGCATTTCATATACTTGATCTGCTTTTTAGGGCAGATGAAATACAAAAGCGGGCTTTACGAAAACCTCCGACACTTACCCAAAGAAGAAATAACCGGAGAGGGTTAAAAAGAGATTTATTAAAAATAAACGGAGGTGCGGTTATGCCTTCACAAAAAAATGAATTTGAATGTGTAAAGGTTGCAATATCCGAAGAAATCTATGAAAAAATGGATCAGGATTTAATTGTCCTGGAAGATGTGCAGCGCACGATACACCACTGTGAAAAAACCGGAGAAAAAGTACTTGATCGGGCTACCGGAAACATAGCAGGCCATTTGCAGAGCGGTTATATAACTTACTGGGTAGTTTATCAACCCGTTAAAGATGGTTTTAAACTGGTTGATGTTTATAGCCACAGACTTGTTATCGAGGAGGAAAAATAATGGATTCTTCTGATCATGATAATGGTCTGATTTGTTTAAAATGCAATAGAAAACTTGAGGAACATCAGGTTTTTTTTAATTATCTCGGCCACCGATTTAATACTATGTTGCCTTGTTGTCCGCAGTGCAGTCAGATCTATTTATCAGTAGATCTGGTTAAAAGTAAAGTTAAAGAGGTAGAAATGACCCTGGAGGATAAATAGATATTGTTGCTTAAAAGGGGAATAAAGAATAAAAACTTTTCAGCAGTAATTCCTGCAGCTGGCTATTCTTCAAGAATGGGGCTTTTTAAGCCACTTTTGCCATTATCAGGGTCGCTGGTAATTGAAAAAGTAGTGAGTTCTTTTCTGGATGCTGGAATCGATGAAGTTATTGTTGTTCTTGGTTATAGGGCAGAGATGTTAATTCCTCTAATCAATAAAATGAAGGTCAGGTATGTAATTAATGATGATTATAATCAGGGGATGTATTCATCCGTTCAGGCAGGTTTAAAAGCGGTCAGTGAAAATATAAAAGCCTTTTTTTTGCTCCCGGCGGATTATCCTTTGATCTCTTCTGAAACAATTATGGGGATGCAGAGTAAATATAAAGCTGAATCTTGTGATATATTGTCTCCAGTATATAAAGGTAAGAAAGGGCATCCTCCATTGATTAGTTCTGCTTTGATACCTTTAATACTCAGGGGAAATGGTGAAGGTGGTTTAAAACAGCTATTGAAACAAAACTCTATATCAGGTGACACATTAGTTGTTGATGATCCATGGGTGATCAGAGATCTTGATACAGAGGAAGATTACCGCGAGATGCTTTTGCCTTATTATCCGGCATATCCCACACGCGAAGAATGTGAATTGATCCTGGAAAAGTATAATACTCCTGTAAGAGTAAGGGAACACATGAAAATAGTCTCTATTGTTGCCGTGGCCCTGTGCGAGCATCTCAACAGCTTAGGGTTTAAGCTTCATACAGGTTTGGTTATGGCTGCATCTCTGTTGCATGATGTTGTAAGAAACGAGAATAATCATGCCATTAAGGCAGGACAAATAGTTGTTTCTTATGGGTATCCTGCAGTCGCAAAGATTATAGAATCTCACATGGATCTGCCAGAGGGAACAGGAATCGATATTAATGAAAAAACAATATTATACTACGCAGATAAGACGGTAGAGGGTGATAAAGTGACTTCCTTACAGGATAGGTTGGTTAAACAAACAATTCGTTTTAAAGAGGAACCGGAGGCTATAGCCGGCGTCGTCCAGAGAATGAAGAAAGCTCTTGAGCTGGAAAAGCAGCTTGATGCTATGTTGAAAGGCGAGCTTGGAAAGATTATAGCAAACTTGTAAAGAGTGAAGGTAGTTAACAGTGATAAGGAATATTTATCTGGTCAGACATGGAGAGCCGGTTGGAGTAAGTCAAAGAAAAATATTCTTGGGTCAGGGCGATCCTCCTCTTAGTAGGAATGGTATAGAGCAGGTTGAGATATTGTCCGGATATTTCAAGCAATTTGCGATCAGCAGGGTCTTTTGCAGCGATTTGGCCCGGTCTGAAGAAACTGCATTACTTATTACTACCCGGCTTGGCTGTCAATATGAAGTAATTTCAAGTTTTAGGGAGATAAATCTGGGAACATGGGAAGGGGCTACAGTCAGTGAGATAAAAAAAAGATATCCCTCTGAATTTCAGAAAAGAGGGGAAGATCCTGTTAATTTCCCACCTCCCGGAGGAGAAAGCTTTGTCGATTTGCAGAACAGGGTTATTCCGAGCCTGGAAAAAATTATTAAACACAATACGGGAAATTTGCTAATAACCACGCATGCCGGAGTCAACAAGGTTATTCTCACTCATCTGCTGCAAAATGATTTAAAGCAAATGTTTAACCTGAAACAGGATTATGGACATGTGCATATTCTTAATGAAAAGAATACGGGTTTTACCCTTGTGAAACTTAATTATTCCCCCTTGTAAAGATGTTTTAATTGCCAGGTTTAGAAACAAATGATATTTATGTAACTTCATTGTTGTGATGGGAGGAAGACATGAATAAAGGTGATCACTTTTATAAAATTTATGACAATTGTAAGTTGGAACAGTATGCTGAAGGAACTTTACATCCGGGAGGATTGGAGTTAACCAGAAAAGCTTTTTCTTTGACCAGGTTGGGTGAGGGAGCGAAAATACTGGACATTGGTTGTGGCATCGGTGCTACAGTTAACTATTTATCTGAAGAATTTGGGTACATGGTAATTGGGGTAGACTCATCAGCTGAAATGATATCTAAGTGTAGGAGCAAATATGCTGGTTTGCAGTTTATTACAGGCAGTGCAGACAATCTGCCTGTACACAGCACTGAAGTTGATGCTGTTCTGATGGAATGCAGCTTTTCATTAATCAGAGATTCCGAGTTTGCGTTAACAGAATGCTATCGAGTATTAAAAGAAGAAGGCATTATAATTATTTCAGATATATACTATAGAAAAAGGCTGGGTAAATGGACTAAGGATTATTTTCTTGATTTGATGACGGAACACGGTTTTATCCTTGACGTGTGGGAAGATTGTTCAGTATATCTCGGGCAGTTGGCCGCTACAAGTATTATGAACCAAGGTGAGGCATGTTTGCTATGGGATTGTCTTTTGTCGAAAGAGGAGAACAGGGGTTTGACGGTAGAGCAAATAAAAGGTTTTAAACCGGGTTACTTTCTCATGATTGCTCATAAACATAAGGGGAATGAGGGGTCTGTTCAAGAACATGACCATGATGGTTGTTCGGGAAACTGCGGAAAGGGCGATTAGATAATGCTTAATTATTCCTCTCTTGTAACTATGCTGGATAAAGGGTTATGCTGCAGCCAGATGATAATTCAGCAAGGTCTTGAAGATACCGGACAGGAGGATAATCCTGGCTTAATAACAGCGGTATCCGGTTTATGCAAGGGTATGCACTCAAGACAGATATGTGGTGCGATCAGTGGCTCAGTGTGCTTGCTTTCTCTATGTGCTCCTGATAATATTAGCGATCTGGCAAAGCAAGTGGTTGAATGGTTCGTATCTGAGTATGAAGGTAAGTATGAAAGTATTAACTGTGGCGATATTTTAGGTGATGATGAGGATAATCATAAGATCAGGTGTCCTCAAATAATTATGGCAACGTATAATAAAACTCTGGAATTGTTGGAAGAAAGCGGGTTTGAGCTTCCTTAGAGCAGGCAAAACATATATTGTGTTACCGGAATGATTGAGATGGTTTCCGGCTGGTGAATTTAAATAGGGCTTCTTGCACAAGTCAAGAAGCCTTTAAAATAGGACTTCCATCCCTTTTTTGATATGTTAAGTATAAGCGAATCTATGGAAATATCTCTAAAATCTCTTGTGCAGGAAGCCCTATTTAATAAAATTTTGATGCGTGCCGAAGAAGAATACTTTTTGCTCCTACTATGGAACTTAATACTGCCTTGCTTAATAGTTATGGAGACAGCAGAAACCTGTGGTCTTTTGTCTGATGTTTCAGCACAGTAGGTTGTCTCGGTATGGGATTGCCTTGATTGGTAATGTAGCTTACGCTGGAGAAGCCAGCCCGGGGAGTATAATAACCTGGCTCATTCTGATAAATTTGGATGTAAAATGTTTATTGACCGCAGAAGGGTGATTTTGGTTGAATCAGTAAAAGTTGCGATCGTCAAGAAAAAAGTGATCCATGCGCCAGGAAAAAAGTGATCCACTATTCACCCGCCCCACTCTTTCCATGCAATCGATAAGAAGTTGCCTCTGTGGAGATTGCACTGGAAAGGGGATGAATAAGCCTACGAAATCTTAGTTTGTTTAACATTAGCTTTTTCCTTTTTCAATGATTCCGCAAGCTGGTATGATTCTTTGACATTCATGTTCAATATATGTGACCGGAAGGTGATCCGATCGATTAGGGCCGCGATTAGCAATTCGTTTTCAAATAGCTCCGTCCATCTTGAGAATTCCAGATTGGTGGTGATAATTACGCTGGCCCGCTCCGATCTTTCTGAGATAACCTGAAAGAGCATTTCAGATTGATGGCGGTTAAAAGTCAAATAGCTTAATTCATCAATAATCAAAAGGTCTACATTGGCCAGAGTTTTCTCCAGTTTCGAAAGACGATGAGCATTAATCGCTTCAGCCAGCTCATTAGCCAGATTCATGGCAGTGAAGAACCTGACGTTAAAGCCTAAATAGCAGGCTTTCATCCCAAAGGCAATACTTAAGTGTGTTTTACCGGATCCGGAATTGCCAACCATGGCGATGTTCTGTCTTTTACTGATGAAATCACAAGACGTCAGTTCATTAATCAAGGCCTTGGAAACATGCTTAAGCCTTTCGTATTCAAATTCTTCCATGGTTTTGTTGTAAGGGAAACGGGCTTTCTTTATTCTTCTTTGTTGCCCTGCTTCCTGACGCTGTCTGAGCTCAATTTTCATTAGCTCTAAAAGAAACTGGTCATAGCCTTCTCCGGGGCCGAGCTGCCTGATTACCTGTTCATAGCCTGGAAAGGTGGGCACTCTTAACTGCTTGGCATACAGGCGGATTGTCTCCTGGACCGGGTCGATTCGTTCACTCATAAGGCGACCTCCTGCAGCAGAAGCGCATCATAGCTGTCAAACGTTGGTTTTGGTACCTTAACCTCAGAGTGGACATCAATCTTAGGTTTCTCACTTACCGGAACCAGGTAGGCTTCAATCCGGGCAATACTTAAGTTCTGAGCCGGGATATTTTCCAGTATTCTCATTACTTCTTCCTGACCGTAATCGACACAGAGACGAAGGAGTTTGACCATTTCCCGTGGGCCGGATAGCCTTCTTCCTGCACTGAGTATTTTTTGGCTGATATTTTCTTTAACCGGCCGGGCATTAAAAACACTGCGGGGGCGCTTTTCAATTAGATCGAGATAGTGTTCAAGCTGGTATTTGGTTTTACCCCGCTCATAGCAGCGAACATAACGGGCGATCTCACTACCACGGTGGTAGATGACAATTTCATTGCCGTAGCCTTTAACGGCAACTTCTTTACCGGCATAAATGACCGGAACAGAGTAGTTGTTGTAGTCGAACCGGACGGTTGAATAAGTGCTGACAGAGTTGGTAAGCGTACGGCTTGAGTCAAAGCGGTAGGGTGGTAACTTGGTCATTGCTGCTTTTGCTACCAGGGCCATCTGGCCAACAGTTTGTTCACGACCACTGATCCGGTGGGTGCGGTAGGCAAGGCATCTTTTAATCAGTTCGGCATTTAACTGGGCGATGCTTTCAACACGAGGTATGGGTACAAAGATATTGCGCCTGGCCCAGCCAACCAGCCCCTCAACCAGGCCTTTTTCATACCCGGCAGAGATATTGCAAAAGTCACAGCCAAAGGCATAGTGCGCAGCTAAAGCTTTGTAGCGGTCCTGAATTTTAGCATGAGCGCCAAAGCCTTCTTTTACCGCTACTTTGGCCTTGTCAAAGATCATGCGCTTGGCAGCCCCGCCGAAGAATTCCATCCCTTCAATTTGGGCTTCCAAAAAGCTTTCCTGGTTCGGGCGGAAGAATGCTTTAACAAAGATATCAGCGCTGTAGCATTCCCGCATGCAAAAGATATGCAGTTTTATCTTTATACCGTCTAAGTATATGGTTACTTCTCCCCAGTCAATTTGGTAGGCCTCGCCGGGCTCAAAAGAAAGGGGAATGTATACTTTGCTCTGTTTGTTTTTTAGTTCAGCGACTATCTCTCGCACGGTCGATTCACCGCCGCTAAAGTTAAGCTCAGCTATTAGCCGGTCATAGATTCTTTTGGCTGTGTGGCTCTGTTTTTTAATATTCTCTAACTCATCTTCTGTGAGACAGGTTGTGATAAATTCAACTATTTCTGCGGTGATTACATATTTCGTTCTGCCGCTTACACCTTGGCGTTGCCAGGGAACCTGATCTCCTGAATAGTATTTTTTAACTGTGTTTCTTGATACGCCAAGTCTTTTGGCAATTGCTCTTTGTGAAAGCTTTTCATGTTCATTTAAATTACGGATCTCTTGGTAAAGGTCCACTTCTATTGTCACCTTCTCACCCCTGTCTAGCCATTTTAGTTGACTCTTATGACTATACAGGTTATTTTTGGAAGTGGATCACTTTTTTCCTGGCGTTTCACTTAAAAATGAATCACTTTTATTGTAGCGTTTATAAAAGTATCTGAGTGATTTATTAATAGTAAGTTTTTATTGATGTAAATGGTTCAAGCTTGAAAAGAACCTTAATCAATCCGGGATCAAACTGACTACCGGCACATCTAAGGAATTCAGCAGCTACTTCAGAAGGTTCCATTGATTTTTTATAAGGGCGGCCATTAGTCATAACCTCAAAAGCATCAGCAATGGCGGTTATCCTGGCCAGGAGAGGGATTTCAGTCCCTTTTAAACCCCTGGGATAACCATTTCCGTCCCAGCGTTCATGGTGAGCGAGAATATCATCTGCTACATGAGCAAACTCTTCTGTTGCCCTGGCTATGCGGGAACCTATTTCCGGATGTTTTTTGATTTCTTTCCATTCATCAGCATTTAACTGGTTTCTGCTGCTTAATATCTTCTCAGAAACATTAATTTTTCCGATATCGTGCAGGGTGATCAGCAGGTGCAGCCGGTTCATTTCAGCATCTGACAAACTGATTTCTTCACCCATTTGATGGGCGATATCCTGCATACGCCTGGTGTGTGCTTCTGTCTCGAAGCTTTTAGCTTCCAGCGTTTTGAGGAGCGCTTTTAAGACTGTATTCTTGGTGCTGCGGCTTTCAGTAAGCTTTTGTTTATACATATTGTTTTCGGCATTACGTATTGTTTCAATCAGCTTTTCAGTATCATTCTCTCTACAGGCAACACCGAGGGCCATAGATATTGGAATTTCTTCGACTGTTGCTTCCCTAAAGCTTGAAGATATGCGTTTGCATACTAACCAGGCATCATCGGCAGAAGTCTCCGGTAAAAGAATAACAAATTCATCTCCTCCCCAGCGGGCAATTGCATCCTCAAGTCGACAGTTATTTTTAAGGATGCCCGCAGCTTCGATTAGCATTTCATCTCCGCGGGCATGGCCATAAGTATCATTAACAAGTTTCAGGCCGTTTAAATCGGCCATAATAACACTTACCGGAAATATGTTTTCTGATTCAATCCTCCTGGCTTCCTCGTCAAGATAGTTACGATTATAGAGGCCGGTAAGGTTGTCGTGATGACTTGCGAAAAGTATTTTTTCTTCATTATTTTTACGTTCAGTTATATCAGAATGAGTCCCAAACATCATAAGCGGTTCCCCTTCGGGGGTATAGGTCATAACTTTTCCCCTGTCATGGACCCAGATCCAGTGGCCTTTCTTATGCTTCATCCGGCATTCCATATCGTAGTAAGGAAGTTCTCCGGCTATATGTTTTTCGATTAGGGCATAAGATTTTTTTAAATCATCAGGATGGGCCAGTGTATCAAAAACATGATTTTTCATATGTTCAAGCTCATCCAGAGAATAACCGACTATATCGGCCCAGGTCTGGTTATAAACAGCTTCACCGCTTTGAAGATTAAATTCCCAGGTTCCTACATGCGAACCCTCTATAATACTTTGCAGACGCCATTTTTGAGCCTGCAGCTTTTGTTCATTTTCTTTCTGAATGGTTATATCTGAATAAATACCGTAAGCGCCTACAACTTTGTTTTCAACTATTATCGGGATGCCTTTAATTAAAACATGTAAAGGCTCACCGCTTTTGGTGTACCTTATTCCCTCTTGATGGATATTTTCTCCGCTGATTACTCTTTTAGTCATGTAGCGGTCGGATGAATTATTCTTACCTTTATCCATAACATCATCAAGGGTAAGACCTTTAATTTCTTCAAGGCTATAGCCGAAAAGCCCGGCAAAGGATTTATTTATATCTACAATTCTGTATTCTGAATCCATACAGGCGATAGCATCTATAGAATTATTGAATAGGGCTTCCAGAAAAATGTTTTGATCCAGGTCTTGCTTGTTTTTCATGTTGACCTCCAACGCAATAACTTTAAAAATAATAACATGTTAAAGCGCTGCAGGCAAAGTTTATAAACTTCGCAGGGAAGGGTTTTAAAGGATCTTGTAGAAATATTTTCTAAAGAAATTAATATTCTGTAAAAAAGATCTTTGAAGAATAAGGGGAAAGAATGGGGGATGATCAGATGAACAAGGAAAGTATCAACTATCCTGATGGTAGTAAATACAAAGGGGAAACCTGGGACGGTAAAAGGCACGGGCAGGGAGTATGGCAGAGACCCGATGGAACAAGGTATGCAGGGGAATGGAAAAATGATCGGCCTGATGGACAGGGTACAATATCCTGGCCGGATGGTAAAAAGTATGTTGGTCAATGGAAGAATGGTAAGAGGCATGGGCAGGGGGCAGAAATATACCCCGATGGAAAAATGATTGAAGGTGAATGGGAAGCAGGAATAATGGCCCGTGAAATAACAACGGATAGCCAACCGGTATTCGATAAGAGAGCCCAGGGCCAGCCCGGTTCGCGTGGTGAAAACAAGGTTAATTTTCAGGCTGAAGGAAAAAGTTTTTTTGCATCTCTTTTCGATATTAACATGAAGGAAATGGTAACGCCTAAGATTATTCGGGTTATCTATGTGATCGGAATTATTTTAATTGGTCTGGGTGCGCTGGGGGCTATTCTTTCTGCAATCCTGGCAGTTGGCACAACAGGAGCAGGAGCATTACTTGCTGCTATTATAGTTGTTCCTCTTGCATCCCTGCTTGGTGTTATTTTCCTGCGTATATACCTGGAAATTATCATCCTGCTTTTTAATATATATGATCAACTGAAAGATATTAAATCATTTTTGTTGAAAAAATAAAAATACAAGTCTGCCGGTAAAGGAATTGAGAACATGAAAGAAGGAATAACTCCAAGGTCCAGGGTTCGGGCAGCATTGGATCATACAGAGCCGGATAGGGTACCTATAGATTTTAGCGCTACTCATAATAGTGGGATCAATGTAATTGCTTATAATGCTTTAAAAAAACAACTGGGGATTGATAGTGTTACTTATATGCGTGATCCAATCCCAATGCTGGCATCTCCAGATCTTGAGCATCACCTGCCAATCCTCCGGCTAATGGGTGGTGATTTGTTACCCCTGCCCCGGCACATGGTTTTTGGTGTCCCTGTGGAAGACTGGAAAGAGTGGAAATTAAAAGATGGTTCCACCTGCCTGGTGCCCGGGGGGTTCCAGCCTACTGTTAAAGCAGATGGCTCCCAGGAAATGATTCTCCTGAATGGACTGGCTGTGCTGTCAATGCCTCAGAGGGGTCACCATTTTAACTTGACCAGCCGGCCTCTTGAAGCTATTGATAAATTGTCCCAGCTGGAAAACATAATCCCTTTTCTCAGGCAAAGTGGCGCTTTCTCTATCAGTGATGAAGAACTGCTGGTTCTGGAGAAAAGAGCTAAAATTCTATACAACCAGACAGATTATGCCCTGGTTGGAACAGGAGGCCCCCTCTTTTTTTCGCTTTACCAGGTTGGGCAGGAGTTATTTGGCTATGAAAAGTTTTTTACTCTGCTTGCTTCTGAACCTGATTTAATGCATTGCTGGTTTGATTTCTTGGCCACAGCCTGTATTGAAAGGCTTGGTAAATATCTGGCAGTTCTTGGATCTTACCTTGATGTAATCATGATGGGAGATGATTATGGTTTCCAAAATATGCTCCAGATTTCTCCGCAGATGTTTCGAAAAATGATCAAGCCTTACCTGGAGAAGGTTTGCCGGTCGGTTAAAGAGTTTTCTCCCCATATAAAAATTCTTTTACACTCCTGCGGAGCGGTTAGTCCGATTATCCCCGATTTTATCGATTCCGGTATTGATGCGCTAAACCCGGTTCAAATTACAGCATCAGGCATGGATCCGGCCTGGCTTAAAAAAGAGTTTGGGCATGAAATAGCTTTCTGGGGTGGGGGAGTTAGAACACAAAGTACTCTTGTGCGGGGCTCAGTTGCCGATGTCGCAGCCGAAGTGAAAGAACTGATGGAAATATTTAAACCGGGAGGAGGCTATATATTTTGCCCTATTCATGATTTGCAGGAGGAAGTTCCCCCGGAAAAAATCATAGCTATATACGAAACTGCGAAAAAATATGCCTGGTACTAGACTGCAGCATTTTAAAAAGATACCATAATTTTGATCTGTCCGTCACCGGTTTTCTTAAAAGCTTCACCTGCTTTTTCGATCGGAATCAGGGATGTTATTAGCGGGGATAGGTCGATTGATCGGTTGACAATTAATTTCACCGCTTCTTTGAACTCAGAGGAAGTTTTTCCGAATGAAGTGATCATATCAACTTCATGTGTTACCAGGCTTAAAAAACTCATTTCAACCGTTTGGGAGCATATACCGGTTACTACTATATTTGATCCGGCTGTGCCCAGGTTACAGGCTTCCTGAATTGTCTCAGCTCTACCCGCACATTCAAAAATTATTTTGAACCCCTCACCGCCTGTTAACTGTTCAATAGCCTGACTGGTTGGCATATTTCCCGGATCGAAAGCTGCGGTTGACCCCAATGATTCTGCGTATGAACGGCGAATATGGTTAGGTTCCATTACAAAAACTGTATTTACATCAGAATATTTTAAGAGCATAAGTATAATCAGGCCAACTGTCCCGCCACCAATGATCAGGACCCGATCATTTGTATTAATTTTTACCCTTTTGATAGCATGAAGCCCTACACTTAAAGGTTCTGCCAGCGCAGCCTGGGGCAAATTATTTTTATAACCTAACCTGACCAGGTTTTTTTCTGGTATTATTGCATATTCTGCCATGGCTCCATTTTCGGTTATTCCAAGCCTGCGCATATTGCGGCAGAGATTATCCCGGTTATCTCTACAGCATATACAGGTACCGCAACTGATAATATTATTAGCTGTAACATAGTCGCCCACTTTCCACTGGTCACACTCAGAACCTGTAGAATAGACAATCCCGGAAAATTCATGGCCAATTGTTAAACTGGGATCCAGGTAACCACTTTCGAAGGCATGGAGATCAGAACCGCATATGCCACAGTATTTGATTTTGACCAGGACTTCTCCCCTCCCCGGATGTGGCCGGGGTTTATCAACTACCTGTACACTGCCGGGACGGTTTATTACTAAAGCTTTCAATTTGTATGCACCTTTTTCGATTTTTTAGAATGCACGCGGACCGATAAACCTGAATACTTTCAAAAGGATGAAAGCCAGCAACATTGCACCCGCATAAATTGCTACAACCAACTGAACGCTCCAACCCCACCAAATAGGAGCATGCATTAAGAGCATGTAACTCAAAACAAAAGGTGAAGCAAAAAGAGCCTGTATGCCAAGCTCCAGGCCGACCGGAGTATCAAATTCAGGGTCGGCAATTCTCAGCAACAATAAGCCTACAGATGCTGTGCCTGTTGTAATACCATATAGACCCATAGTTCGCTCAAAGCTATATGACCAGACCCTGCGACCGAGGTAAAACACAGCCATAGTAGTTAATATTCCGCTGGCCAGGCCGATTACCATGATTGGTATAATATATTCCCACACAATGATAACCTGAATAGCCATTATCGTAGATATGATCAGGAAGTCAACTGACCATCCTGTAATTCTGCGCTGCACTCCAGGATCAAGCAGGTGACCAAGACCGATTCTTTTGATTAGAGTTTTAATCAAAAGGGCGACTATGATACCAAAGAAAAAGAAAAAAGCCCAGAGACTTTTCGCGACGTCTTCTGATATTAGTTTGCCAATTGCCAGCATTAGTAGAAAAGTTAAAATATAGACTAACCCGACTAAAGAAATATGGAAGGCCAGGGTATCGACATTACCCGAGTGGGTTGTTAAATCTCCGGCTTTTTCTTTCTTGCTTTCTCTCTGGATGATACCTTTTAAAATATCATTGGAAAGGCTTTTTGATGTTTGTGAAGAGAACCCTTTGCGGATGCCCCAGTTAACGAGGGGAACACCGACAAAGAAAGCAAAAGCAAAGCCAAAAACAGCAAAAGAAAGCCCCAGAGTGGCTGCATGTTCAAAACCAAACTCTTCCCAAACCTTACCAACTGAAAGGGCTTGTCCTGGACCCTGGGTAAAGCCGAGTGGAGATAAAAAGCCGAAAACCGGGTTAAGGTTATAACCGCTTAAATTAAACAGGAAGACGCATATGGCGCCGATTATGCCCTGCATGGCCATTATAACCCCGCTGGCCAATCCTATCCACAAAGCGCCCTTGACTGGAGATATTACCTTTATTTTTTTGTTTTTATTGAAGTCAGTGGTAAGGCCTAATGATATAAAGGAGATAATAAAAAGATGATATGCAAATGTTTCCAGTAAGTCTGTTGAAATGTTGATTATGCCAAGACTGATTAAAAGCAAACCGATAGCTCCGCCGATGAAACAGCTGGGTAGAAGAAAGTTTTGAAAAATCCTTATGTTAGACCTGAGCAGCATGCCTAGTAAAAGCATAACAGACATCACACCAAAAGCCGTAACTGGTTCAAAGGGAAATGGTGTGTCCATTTGTTCATCTCCTCTTGATATTATTTAACACCCTGAAAAACAAATTCAGACCAAGTTTGTCGGGTTGGTGTGGATATTTTGCATCGAAGAAAGGGAAGAGGTTTGGTATTGTAAGGTTTATATATTGTATTCTTCCGACAATCAATGTTTTTCATATTTGACAGTATCCGCAAAATACCTGCTTGCTTTATGAGTGATATAGTATATCTTCCGTGTTGCTTAAAAAGTTTTAGAAAAACCTGATCTTAAATGGAATCATCCTATTTTTTATGAAGCATGATTAATACAGGGATTAAGCAAATTGTGTCAAATATAAACAGCAAACTTATTATGCTTTTCAGCCGGGAGGAGCATTAAATTATGATTGACCACAGGGCTGAAATTTTTATTCATGTAGCGCGCTGCCTTAGTATTTCACAGGCAGCAAGAGATCTTTATATCACGCAGCCATCTGTTACAGCAGCAATTCAAAAACTGGAAGAACATTACTCGGTCAGGTTGTTTCATCGCAATGCCCGTGGTTTGGAATTAACTGCAGCGGGGAACTTATTATACTATCACCTCCGCGAATTGAAGGATAAAGCCGTTCATCTTGATAACGAAATGATGGATATTAAAAACGAAGCTCATGGCCGTTTATTAATTGGGTCCAGCCCCACTTTCGGCGACTACATCTTGCCCCATTTACTGGGTAAATTTAATGAAAAATACCCTGGGGTTACCTACAAACTGCACAGCGGTGTTAACCGGCAGATATACTCCCGCTTACAGGAAGGCAGAATCGAAGTTGCCTTTATAGTCGGGAGCCTGCCTGGAAAACGTATTAAAGCCTATAAAATTCTTGAAGATGAAATGGTGTTAATTCTATCTCCCCAGCACAAATATAGTAAAAAAAAGGTTATTACCGGGGAAGAGATTGCCTCTCTACCCCTGATCCTGCGTGAACCCGGTTCTGGTAGCCGCAAAGATATGGAGGAAGCGTTATATAGCTTAGGGATTGATCCGGCCGGGCTAAATATAGTAGCAGAATTTGAAAGCCCCGAAGCGATTAAAAGCGCTGTCGAGTCTAACCTTGGTGTTGCCCTGATGTCCCGCTGGGCTGTTGCCAAAGAAGTGCAGCTTGACGCAATCAGTATATTAAATTTAGATGGCGTCACAATCAGGCGGGATATCTATGTTGCCAGCCTCCCGGAGATCCAGCTTACCTTGACCGCTTCAAGATTAATAGATATGGCGGTCAAGCTTGACTCGCTAATCAGTAAGCCGGCCTGATCGTAGCATTGCCCAAACCGTGACCCCCAGTAATATTAACCACTTCCCCGGTTAAATAGTCTGAATCAGAAGAAGCAAAAAAAGCAACAGCAGATGCAACATCTTCCGGCTTTCCCAGGCGTCCGAGTGGTGTGGCTGCAGCAATTTCTTTGCGGAGGGCATCAACGGTCGTGCCCTTAGCACGGGCTTCCATTTCCAACCCCCATTGTTTTAGCTCTGTTTCTATATCTCCCGGACAGAGGGCATTTACGCAAATGTTAAACGGAGCCAGTTCCACGGCCATCGAACAGGTTAAACCCAGCACACCTGCTTTGGCGGCGCTGTATGCATGCATCCAGATGGCACCGCGCCTTGCTGCCCTGGAAGAAATATTAATAATTTTCCCTCCTCCCTGATCAATCATCAGAGGCACAGCTTCGCGACAGCATAAAAATGTTCCGGTCAGGTTTATTGCAACTGTTTTTTCCCATGCTTCCAATGTAAACTGGGCCAGTGGCGCCGGTCCCGGCGATCCTCCCGCGTTGTTTACAAGGATATCAATGCGCCCGAATTCTTCCTTTGCTTTTTCAATCATCCCTGCAACAGATTTTTCGCTGGTAAGATCAGCAAATAGAGGCAGAACAGGAACACTGTAATTTGTTAAAATATCAGCTACATTATTTAATTCACTGTTTTCGAGATCGGTTATTATAACTGCAGCACCTTCCTCGGCCAGCCGGACGGCACAACTTGAACCGATTCCCCTTGCCCGGCCGGCCCCGGTAACCAGGGCAACTTTCCCTGCAAGTCTTTTCATAAAAACTGATCCCTCCTGACTGATCTCTTGCGGATTATTTAAATTGATCGGGTATTAAGGGAAATAATTAATTGATTTTCCACGGCAGATCCATACCGGAGAATCCGGTATCCGGATTAGTCCGTACATTAATCAGGGCTGGTTTGCCGCAGGATAATGCTTCTTCAAAAGCCGGTTTAAAGTCAGTTATATTTTCAATATAAATCCCGAACCCTCCCATTGTTTCGGCAATCTGATCGTAACGTGTTAAAGGCAGCTCTACGCCGATAGTGTTCCCGAAATCGCGGCGTTGCCCGCGACGAATTTGTCCCCAGCCGCTATCGTTGGAGATAATTACAACTACTGGTATGTTGTGTCTTGCAGCTGTGTTAAACTCCATGGCGCTGAAACCAAATGACCCGTCTCCGGTAAGTAATACAACAGGTTTTTCAGGTAAAGCTATTTTCCCGGCCAGGGCAAAAGGAAGGCCGACTCCGAGATGTCCAAAAGCTCCGATCCAGATCAATGAGGATGGAAATAAAGCTTTTAGCGTTAAGACTGCAAAGCCGGCAATGTCTCCGCCGTCTACAACCAGTGAAGCATCTTCCGGCATAGCTTCACCAAGTTCTCTGCACAGGTGTACAGGATGAATTAATTCTGCATCGGGGTCGCTATTTTGAAAGGCCGATTCTTTTGCCGCGTTTTTCATAATCTGAACAGTTTCAGACCAGTTAGTCTCCAGGTTCATGCGGCGACCCTTCAAGTTTTCCATTAGCTGTCTGAGAACAGCCTTAATATCGCCAATCAGACCAACATCTGCAGGACGGTTCTGCCCAATCTCTGAAGCTTCAATATCAACATGTATTGTTTTAGTTGACATCTTTAAAAGGGGAGGCCGTCCATAGCCGACAGTCCAATCGAGGCGGGTGCCCAGAATAAGCACCACATCCGCCTGCATCAGGCCTATAGGAAAAAAGCCGCCGGCCAGGGGATGATTTTCGGGGAAACAACCCCGCCCCATGTTACGGGTATAAACTGGGATCCCGGTTTGTTCAGCGAATTCTAGCAGTTCTTCAGCAGCATCGGACCAGAAAACTCCGCTTCCGGCCAGTATTACTGGATTTTTTGCCCCGGAGAGCAGGGATGCTGCCAGTTTTACCTGCTCAAAATCTGCGTATGGCCTTGCTTTGCAGTAATAAGATGAGGGAAATCGGACTTTGGCAGATCCAGCCTTGGCCCAAACAATGTCGACCGGTATCTCCAGGAAAACCGGCCCGGGTCTTCCTGAGACAGCCTGCCGGAATGCAGAAGCGATATATTCGGGGATCCTTTCAACCTGGTATACCTGGCGTGCCCATTTTGTCAGTGGTCGCATCAGCTCCAGTTGATCTATATCCTGCATGGCGCCGATGTCCCGGCGGGCTAAAGAACTGCGACCACCTATTAATACCAGCGGCACTCCGCTCTGTGCAGCCACAGCAACTCCGGGGAGGGCATTTACTACGCCCGGGCCTGCTGTTACTACGGCCACTCCGGGTTGACCTGTAAAACGGGCCCATCCTTCGGCCATATTAACCGCGGCCTGTTCGTGATGAGTATCGATTATGCGGATATCTTCCTTCTGGCAGCCGTTAAAGATCGGGTTAATATGCCCACCGCTAAGAGCAAAAATTGTTTTAACCCCTTCATTTTTTAAAGCTTTTGCCACCAAGTCTCCGCCGAGCAGCTCTTCCGGATTATCCACTTGAATCCCTCCCTTGCTTTTATGAAAAGTGTCTTTCCTTTCTAATTCAACTCTATGCTTAATCCCTCCTGCCGGCAAACTGTTCCCTGTTACCAAACTAGAGGGGCAAAAACCAGGAATACAAGGGTGATGCAAAAAGGTATAATTAGGGTGAGCAGCAGACCCGGTTTGGCAAACTCCCTGATAGTAAAATACCCAGCAGAATATGGAATAACGTTAGTCGGACTTGAAGTTACCAGGATGAAGGCCATTGAGGTTGCTATGGCAACTGGGCCGGCCAGGTACCAGGGATTCATTTGCAGGGAGACTGCAAAAGCAATCATCATCGGTATAAGGATCACTCCGGTAACAGTGTTACTGGAGAACAGTACCTTGAGCAGTTCCACTATAAGCACTGCCAGAAATATTCTTAAAGCAATACCAAGGCTTCCGATAGGGGCAAAAGCCAGCATGGCTAACCACTTTGCAGCGCCCGTTTCAAAAACTATCATTCCAAGAGAGAGCCCTGCAGCGATGAGAACAATACCTCCCCAGTCAATATCATGCTGTGCTTCTTTCCATGAAAGGACGTTGACACCTGGTAAAAAGAATGCTGTTCCTGATGCAACTGCGATAATTTCAATTGGGATTGAGATACCGATTACACCTTTAATTAACGGTTCAGCAAGCCAGAAGAATACCGTAACGGCGAAAATAACCAGGGCTTTTATTTCAACAACATTCAACTTTCCCCTGTTCTTGTCGGCTGCTACTGTATAATTAAAAGCTTGTCCCGGAACAGTTTCAGGTGGATATACACGGGTCAGAATAAGATAAGCAATAGGTAAAATAATGATAGCTGCAGGAAGCCCCACCACCATCCAGGTTATAAAGTTGATTGGGATACCGGCTAATTCCCGCAGATAACCGAGAGCTACGATGTTGGCTCCATTGCCAACCGGGGTTGATATTCCTCCAATGGCTGAGCCCCAGGCTACAGCAATCAGCAGGGCTCTCCCGAAGTTACTTTCACCCGGTTTTTGATCAGCCTTTTTCAGAATGGTTGTAGCAATAGGCAGCAGAATAGCGGCAACAGACATGTTAACGATCCACATTGAGAGAAATGCGGCCATGGCCATGAAAGTAAAAATTAACTTGCGGGGGTTAAACCCGATTCTACTGATTATTATATGTGTTACACGGTCAGCCAGACCGGACCGGGTCAATCCGGATGACAGGGTAAGAATACCGATAAAGAAGAAGGTAACAGAACTGCCAAAACCATAGCTGACGATTTCAGCAAGAGAGCCGACCTTGAAAAAAAAAGCAAGTAACAGCCCAACCAGGGCAGTAACTGGAAAAGGCATTGCTTCAGTCAGCCATAGAATGATCACAAAGCAGAGGATAGCTAATGAAGTTTTCCCAGCCGTGGTTAATGCCACAGGGCCATCGGGAGCCACCAAAGGCTCAGGGAGAGGTAAAAGGTAAATAATACCCAGGATGATAACAGCAGCAACCAGGGATATATACTTGCTTTTAGTAGAACTGCTCCCGGAAATTGATGTGTTAGCTGCCGGTTCTATCACTGAAACACTCCCTGTTCGTTACTATAGTTATTATATATCTTTTGCGGAAAGGGCAATAATTGTTTATAACTATAGCTATATATGCCCAGTCTATGGAAAGTTTATCTGGACTAGTTGCTGTTTTTGAAGGGTGGTCGGGGGCCGAAATACTGGTAATATTGCACTTTAATGTTGCCATGATAAAGTTTACGTTTTTTAGATGCTTTTTTACCAAAGAGTTTTTCAAAGTTTTCATTAGCCGTAAGGATATAATAAGACCAGGTGTCCAGTTTAGACAGCACTTCTGGCATTTCCCGGTATAAACTATCAATTTCTTCAGAGTTACCCAGTCTTTCGCCATATGGAGGATTACAGATGATTTTGCCGTATTTTTTTTTAGAACTGAGTTCAGCAAAAGGCCTGACCTGGAAGTGGATAGATTCATCAATACCGGCATGCACTGCATTATAACGCGCAGTCTCGATCACCCTGTTATTAAAGTCAGTACCGGTGATATCAAGAGGAATATCGTAATTGGCCCTGTCGTGTGATTCTCTGCGTGCTTCATGCCAGTATTCCCTGGGGATTAGAGGCCATTTTTCAGAAACAAAGTTGCGATTCATGCCCGGGGCGATGTTTTGGCCGATTAAAGCTGCTTCAATTGGGATAGTCCCCGATCCGCAAAAAGGATCGACAAGGGTTGTCCCGGGCTGCCAGCGGGAAAGCATAATCATTGCCGCAGCAAGTGTTTCCTTTAAAGGTGCTTCGCTTGCCCTGGTGCGGTAACCGCGTTTGTGCAAACCAGGCCCGCTGGTATCAATAGTCAGGGTGGCAATATCCTTCAGCATCGATATTTCTATTTTGAACAACGAGCCTGTTTCTTTAAACCACTCAGTACGGTAGGTTTTTTTCATGCTTTCAACAACTGCTTTCTTAACGATTGCCTGGCAGTCGGAGATGCTGAACAAGGTTGATTGAACAGACTTTCCGTCAACTGGAAAAGCAGCATCTTTAGGGATAAGTTCGGCCCACGGTAAGGCCCTGGTTTTTTCAAATAGTTCATCAAAGCTTGTTGCCTTAAACTCTCCAACGCGCAGGCGAACCCTGTCTGCGGTACGCAGCCACAGATTGGTTCGGCAGATTGCACTTTCATCGGCGCTAAAATTTACCCGTCCGTTTTCAACTTTTTGCTCTTTATAACCGAGTTCTTTTAATTCAGCAGCGACCAATGCCTCAAGACCAAAAGTAGCTGTGGCGATTAAATCAATTTTAGACATATAATCTCCTTCATGGGACTAAAATGCTTCAACTTTTTAATTCGAAACAGTTTTACCAGCGGGCATGGTGGTCTTCTGCCCATCCGATCAGATTTTCGATTTCATATTTTGCTCCCTGCTCGTCCCTGACTGAGCCGGAAAAGCGGCCGATCATCTGGTGTACTTCCGAACCGAGAAATAAGACGCTTGTTTTGGCCAACCTTTCGAAAAAAGGCTCAAATTGCAGGTCGATCGAGTCGGATACCGTGCTACTTATATGCCAGGTTTTCATAAAATCAGCCCTGTCGTAGTCAAAAATCAAGTCTTCACTGATTTTACTCAACCTGCCATTAATACACAAACCATTTTCGTTCATTCCGGTTCCATCTGTCCAACCTGCCCCGAGGTTGAGACCAATGGTTGTGTTTTTACTGATTCCTGATGCGGAAGCCCAGTTCCAGAAGCTTGAAAATGGCCACTTGCCGCGTCCCAGGTCGAGGCAGGCGAAACCATGCTCTGCATTAAAGATTTTATTGCCAACAACTACCGAGCCGGAGGTAGGCATGGTGTTTTGTTTGGAGGTGAACTGGAATCGTTTTTTGCTCCAGGGGATCACCACATTAAGGGTTTCATGCCCTTCTGGTTTTTTGACAACCAGGTCTGCATTTAGGGGGGCTCCCCCAAAAGCAGGTGATTCTACTTTAAGGTGGGTGACGCTGTTCTTTGTTTTCATACTGAGCATCAAACGTGGATCTTCGAATAAAGCATCGTCATCGGTATAATTCCCTAAATTACACCCTTTGCCCAATAAGCGGCTTATTGTTAATTCATGAAAATCCTTTGTGTTAAAATCAAGAAAATAGATAAAAGCCAGACCCATGTAATCGATATTGGAAAGGGTAAGTGAAAACAGGAATTTATCGGTAGTAATGCACCAGTAGTTCCATCTTTTTTTACGGAAAAAACTACCTGATAGGTTACAGTAGTGCAAGGGTGAACGCGACCAGCCGACTGCTTTCCTGTTAAGTGTTCCATCTGGCAGGCAGAGGTTAACAGGTTCTGTAAGTTCCGGTTCATCATACTGTTTATTTGCCATGATCTGAAATCCCTCCCTCTATATATCTTTGCAGATTATTACCACCCAGCTGCTATAAAACAGGCAACAAGGGCGACAATATTTACTTTATTCCTTCTCTCTAAACTATACATGTAAATGATAGATTTAATTTAGCTTAAAAGCAAGTCCTTGTGATGCCTTGACGGTTAACAATACATAATGGTATTGTTGATTTACATTTTACGTATTTGCTTTAATGAGGAATATAATTCCGGCGAGGTGTGATTGATATGGACGATAAAAAGGGCATATTACTGGAAAGCGGTACCAATGAGCTTGAAGTTTTAGAGTTCAAAATAGGAGAAGAAAGCTTCGGTATAAATGTAATGAAGGTCAGGGAGGTATTAACCCTACAACCGCTGACAGCACTGCCGGATAGCCATGAACTTACCGATGGTATGATCAGGATCAGAGGTGATGCCATTATCCAAATAAACCTGGTTAAATATCTTAACCAGGTTGAGACGGACAAGGATAAACTGATTATAACCGAGTTTAATCAGAAGAAACTTGCCTTCAGGGTTTCAGATGTATCAAAAATTGATCGCATGTCCTGGGCAGAGGTCGATACGATTAAAGGGTTAAACACGGATGTGCCGGTAATCGGAGTGGTAAAATACAATGACAGGCTGGTTATGATTTTAGACTTTGAAAATATTGTTGCTTTTGTTATGCCCACTGAAGCTGATATTAATTATGAAGAAATTGTAAAGTTGGCCAATGCCCGGATCGCTATCGCTGATGATTCAAACTTTATCCTGGAAATGGTTAAAAGCTTCCTGAGCAAAGGCGGATATGAAAATATTATAAGCTTTCCCGATGGTCAGGAAACCCTAGATTTCCTCATCGAAAACCCAGGTGAAATTGATGTCCTGATCACTGATATTGAAATGCCAAAAATGGATGGCCTTACTCTGTGTAAAAAAGTAAAGGACAACAAATTAACTTCCCACATAATGGTTATGCTCTATAGCTCCCTGATTACTGAAGACATTAAGCACAAGGGAACATCAGTTGGTGCCGACTACCAGGTTAACAAGCCGCAGTTTGAGAGCATACTCAGGCATTTAGGCACTCTAAGCATTAATAAGTAGTATCTTCAGGCAATTGTTTATTTGTCTCTGCAAGAGAGAGACAAATATCAGAGCGCTTCAATTAATCTGTCGATTCCCCTGCCAATATCTTTTTTCAGGTGATAGCGGATAATCTTCCGTCCGGAATCGATAAGAGCCTGCCTGTCACCAAGGGCCTGGGCCTTGATCAGAACAGCAAAACTTATTGAACTGTTGTTGTCGCCTGCTTCATCAGGGATGGTGATGTCAGACTGTGGGTTTGCGGTTAACTGAATGAAGAGACCTTTACCTGCATCTCCCTTGTGTAGTTGGCCGGTAGAGTGCAGAAAACGCGGCCCGTAACCGACAGTTACTGCTACCCGGTACTGCTGCTGCAACTTATTGCGCAACTTCTCCAGGGAACAATCTGTTTCGGGTGTGGGAGGCAGGTAAGCCTGAATGGCGATATAGCTGCGTGGAAGTCCTCCGGTGTCAAGCGAATTGAGAAATAATTGCCAGGCCTCCTCCAGACTCTGTGCTTCAAAATTGTTGAAAACTGCAACTTCCCCTTTGTCAAGATTGGCATTAATCTCCGACAGACTGCCTGTTTTCCCATAAGCGTCAATAAATCGGCGGGCTTGAACTTTGGCGGCCTCCACGTTTGGTTGGTCATAAGGGTTGATGCCGATTGCCCAACCCGCGACTGCAGTAGCAAACATCCAGCGATAAAGCTCTCCGCCCAGGTCGTAAAGGTTATCCAGTCTAAGCTGGACAACAGGGTGACCTGCTTCAATTAGAGCCTCTACATTATTGTCCCGCCTGCTATTGTTTTCGCATAGCCTGAAATTTATAAAAAGGCGGTCTTTCGCGTAGTATTCCGGCGGGCTGACCGGTTCACCATTCACTGGAACTATGCCCCTGCCATTTTTGCCCGTGCTCTCGGCAATCAGCTGTTCCAGCCAGGCACCAAAAGCTTTTATCTCAGGAGGGAAGATGAAGGTAAGCTTATCCTTGCCCTGTTCGGCACATGTTCCAGCTACCGCACCCAGCCAGGCTGGGCTATTGTCCTCCGGTGAAATTATTTTGCTTAAAGCGTTTCCAAACATTGTAGAGGCGCTTTTAAGCAGTTTATTAAGATCAAGGCCGATTACGGCAGCCGGGACGAGACCAAAATACGAGAGGGCCGAATAGCGTCCACCGATATCAGGATCATTTAAAAATGTATATTTAAAGTCAAGTTCAGTCGCCTGTTTTTCCAGGTAGCTTCCCGGGTCGGTAATGGCGGTAAACTGCCGGCCTGCCTGCTGCCGACCAACTTCATCGACTACTTTGTTATAATAGTGTTTCATCAGGGAGAGGGTTTCTACAGTTTTTCCCGATTTGGTTGAAACAATAAAATGAGTATTCGACAGGGGCACGGTTTCTTCAATTCTCAAAATTGTGTCGGGGTTGGTGGTATCTAAAACAGAGAGCACCGGATAGCCGGATCTGGCGGAAAAAATTTTTTGAAAAACCTCCGGAGCCATGCTTGAACCACCCATGCCCAGAAGCAGAATGTTGGAAAACCGATCAGAATGTATCTCTTTTACGTATTGTAGGATAGCCTGCAGTTTATCACTTTCGATTTCATGGGCAGTCAACCAGCCGAGACGGTTGACAATTTCTTCCGGCTCTTTACTCCAGACAGTGTAATCTTTCTGCCAGATTCTATCGATAATTTGCCCAGCTTTCATCTTGGAAAGTTTTTCCCGGAGATATTCTTCGGGGAGGTTATAAGCGTTAACTTTTTTCATTTTAGACACTCCTTTAAGTAGAAACGTTGCTCAGGCCAGACGGTCAGTCAAACCTGAATCCCGATCGTAAACCCGATTAATCCCTTCCTGTAATACCTCTTTTGAACCGCATATGATAACAGATGTTTTAGCCCTGGTTATTGCTGTATAAATTAATTCCCTGGTCAGTGGTCGAACCGGCTGATCGGGCAAAAGCAGGGCAATATGACCATACTCCGAGCCCTGGGCTTTGTGAACGGTGGTTGCCCAGGCTAATTCAAGACGGTTGCGCAGCAGGGCAAGGGGGTAGGCAATATAATTATCATTGTGCGGGAAAATAGCCATCAGAGTCGAACTGCCATCATGCTCTTCTCCGGCAATTGCTACTTTTAGAATAAGCCCTGAGTCGCCATTGTAAAGTTGAAGGCGGTAATCATTGCGGTTAATCATTACCGGTTCACCGTTGTAAAAAAGCCCCCTGTATACTGAATGATTATTTTTCTTTAAAATTTCCTGCCAGTGCTGATGGAACCATTCATTTACCGGTTCTGACCCTGTGCCTCCTGCAGGGAGCCTGGTTACACACAACATTCGAAATCTATCATAATGCTCAAAGAGAACACCCAGGTCGCTTTTGGCTGAATCGTCGAAGCCTTCCGGATCATAACGGTAAACCTTGCCGGTCAGCTTAATTAACCCGGGCAGGTTTTGCTGCATTTTATCAAGCCACTGTTTGAAAAAAACAGTCCTTGCTCCTGTCCTGCCCGGCACAAGAAGTTCAGAGCCTGAAAAAGATAGCTCCTCAGCCTTACTGCGTTCTGTCAAAAGGCTGCCAGAAATTTCTGCGGTTAGGGTTTGCCCACGGTTAACAGCTTCTGCCAGGGAAAGTATTGCCTGCCCGGAAGGTTCGTCTTCCCGGACCCGGTAACTTTTCTCCAGCACCACCACCCTGCTCTTTACTGCGGCATGTTCTGAACGACAGAGGTCACGCAGCACTGATCCCGTTTCAATTGAAGGCAATTGATCCGCATCGCCTAGCAGAACAAGCATCGTATCATCTTTCAGGGCACGTAGCAGACTATCAGCCAAGTATAGATCCAGCATGGAACTTTCATCCACTATAACCAAATCTTCTAGAAGCGGGTTATTTTCATTGTATCGAAAACGGTCCAGGGCCGGTGAATAGCCAAGCAGACGGTGTACGGTTGAAGCAGGAGGTGGCGATAAAGCAAGATCCATGTCAGCCTGATTAGAATTATCCAGGGCAGATAGTTGCCGGGCAATGGACTGTCTCATCCGATCGGCAGCTTTGCCGGTCGGGGCGGCTAAAGCAATTGAGTTTGCATTCATGCCCGTTCTATACATCACCCGCAACAAGCTGGTGACTATAGAAGTTTTCCCGCTACCCGGCCGGCCACTGATTATGGTGAGTTTTCCTTCGAGTGCAGTTTCCAGGGCCCGCTCCTGTTCAGAATCAAGACAGGTTTTACGACCATCTGGCCCGAGAGGCTGTTGATTTAATACTTCCTGCAAGGCAGTTTTAATAATGGGATTGCATTTCATGTGTATTTTACCATATAGTTTTTGTTGTAGCATTGAAGCGACTCGGTTTTCCAGGACGTACAGCTTTTGAAAATAAAGCCGTCCCTGTTCAACAATCAACGGTTTATAATCACCGGGCTGACCGACAAGATCGATTATTTCCGGCCTGATTAGTCCCTCTTCTACTTCACAAAACCAGTGTAGTAGTTTTGCTACAGTTTCCAGTAAAGAAGGATCGCAGTTTAAAATATTGCAGAGATCCCCGGGTAGCTTTCCCCGGTCAATTGCCAGACGGGTATTTCCTTCAGCAGCAGAAAGTTGCGCAGCCAGTATAATTAGTACCAGTGCATCATTTATGTTTTGATCCGGTTCAGCACAGGCAAGGCGGCTGATTTCCCTGGCCAGGCAGAGGTCTTCAATCCCCAGGCCTGTTTCATTCAACCGGGTAACCAGGTTTTCAGGCATGTCCATGGGGTTACCTGTAAAAATGTTTTCTTCCCTGATTGGCTCGGACATAAAAAACTCCTTCCACTGTTTTATACATATAGTTTAAGTGCCCCATTCATTGCGCTGCAGCAATTCTTTTTCCCAATAGATCAGTTTGCTGTAAGGAGGTCTTGAAAACCACACCGCGCCGCTGCTATCCTGCTGGCCTTCCTCTTTTAAACCACGCAAAAAAAGATAGAGTACACCTCCGAAACGATTTTCGTAATCAGCTTCCCTGTTTACATTCATCAACCTGATCACTGCGAGGCTGTATATCATGGCCTGCAGCTTGTAATTGCTCTCTACATGGTCGGCAATCGTCTGCCGGTTAAAGAGAGGCAGGCGGTCACTTTTCCAGTCCAGCAGGTAATAAAGATCATTGTACTTAAAAACCAGGTCAATCAAACCCTGCAAGTAACCCCGGCCAACCCGGAAGCGATCTTCACCGGGCGGTATGTGAATATCATTTTTATTGCAGAGCAGGGGGTGATATTTTTCCGGGATGGGGTAAATAAAAGACATTTCCTGTTTGAACAGTTCAGCTGATGCTATTCCGCCGGGCATTTTCAGCTGTTCGTTTCCTTTTTTAGAAAAAACATATAAAGGTGAAGATAAAGCGTTGTAAACTAGCTTTAATGCGCCGGTTATATATGTTTTCCGGTATGCGTACTGGCGGGCCAGTTCTGAAGCGCGTTTTTGAACTTGTGTACTGTTGCTCCACTCTGTAAAGTTGTAGCCGCGCACTTCGGAGGGGGGGGTTTCCTCCAGCAGGGCATGAAGATATATTCCGGTTTCTCTACCCCCTGGCAGTTGCTCTAAATCAGATGCCTGCAGTCCGGTTGCCGGTATACGCCCCGCTTCATCACCACGCAGCTCTTCCAGTATATCATCACCAGGTGGTGGTGGATTCCAGCTCTCACCCTGTTTGATACGGGAGTAGCTGGTCAGAATAACCCCTTTATTGTTATTCTTAAGGCGAGCCGCGTCTTCAGACCGGGAATGAGGCATTTCCAGTAAACCAGGAGGAGGCCAGTTCATCACTTCAGTTTTTTTAATATTACTGCTGACCGGATGGGGGGTACAGCTTATTTCCATTAACCGGAAAAGCTGGCTATTACTTAAACTGCCATGATCATACAACAACTGCAGCTGTTTTTGCAGGGACAAGTAGGGAGAATGGTTTTGACTGTAACCGAATTGGCGGCCAGTATCATTGTTTGCTTCATCGCTTCCAAAAAAAGGCAGGTAAAGCCTTGATTTAGCCCTGGTTATAGCCACGTAGAACAGGCGTTGATTTTCTTCCTCATTTTCCCTCTGCACTGCAGCGGCTATTGTACCGGCAGGCGGTCCGATGTGAAGGTGCCTGTGTTTGTTTAAATGGTAAATATTTGTTTTTATGGCAGGTCCGCCTGCAGGTTTGCTGAAACCACCGGCAATGAAAACAACTTCGGCTTCCAATCCCTTGGCTTTATGCATGGTAAGAATTTGCACTGCCTCTTTGTCACTTTCAAGACGCTGCACTTCGCCTTCCCGACCTTCCGGTTTTTTACGACCCTCTATCCGTGCTTTCAGGTCGCGGGCCAGTTCGTCTGCTGAAAGCGGTCTGGCATGAATCTCGGCGAGGAGCAGTTCAATAAGATGTAAATAGTTGGTTAGCGCTCTTTCATCATCCCTGAAAATCAAGCGGCAGCTTAATCCCGATTCAGTAATAATTTGATCGAATAACCTGTTCCAATCCTGTTTTTCTGCCAGTCTGCGCCATTCAAATAGCAGGGCCGCATGAGGATTGTTGTCTCCGGTGTTTTGCCACTTCTGCAGTTGATCAAGCGGCATATCAAAAAAGGGGGTCAGCCAGGCTGACATACGCAACCCCGAATCATAGGGTTTGCTAATTGCACGGAGCAGGGTATAGATGTTTTCCGCTTCGTCAGTCTGGTAAAGACCTTCCTGTTTGTAATAAGCGTGGGGGATACCGTAACAGCGAAGGATATCGCCAACTTTAAGCCCCTCCGCGATGGTGCGGGTTAAAACAAAGATGTCACCTGGTTTGATTGGAACCGGTTCAGACCCTGAGCTGCTTTTATAAAGAACGTTTGGGCCTTCCAAAAGGCTGTTAATTTCCCTGGCAATATACGAATAAAGCCCTTCTTTTATATTGTCGCTGTTCAACTTTTCATTTTCAGCGAAAAGGTGAAGCACGTAGACGGGTGTGACCGGTTTCCCTTCCGCGCTAACAGCTTTTTGGTTCGGGTTACCACACTGCACCAGGTCATCGTAACGGTTCAAACCGTCGAAAAAAGAATTACCATGGTCATCACTTTCAGTAAGAATTTGATTAACTGCATCAATGATCGTTTCAGTAGAACGAAAATTTTGGGTCAGGGGCAACCGTGAAGCTCCATGCTTTTCGAGCATTTCCTGCTTGGCCAGATCGTAAGTATAAATATCCGCACCGCGAAAACCATAAATTGCCTGTTTCGGATCGCCGATTACGTAAAGATGCTGGTTGCCATCTCCTTCAATAAATATTCTTTTGAATATTTCCCACTGGACAGGGTCTGTATCCTGAAACTCATCAACCAGGGCATAACGCCAGCGGCTGCGCAACGCTGTCAACAGCGCTGCCGAACCCGGTCCGCGCAGGGCATCAAGAACACCGAGTAGCATATCGTCAAAATCAAGCAGCCCCAGGTTGTTTTTGCGGGTATTAAGGCTTTTTTGCACCCTGGGAAGAAAGCAGTAAACAAAAAAACTTTCGGGCCCCGCTGCTGCAGATACGATTTGATCCAGGCAGTTAATGCTTTCTTTTATACATTGATCTGCTTTAGGCATGGCTGCCAGGTTACGCAGGTGGTTTAGCTGAGAATCCTTTACTTTTAAAATGCTCCTCGGTTTTCTTGCCCATTCTGTAAACATTTCGATAGCATGATGGTTGCCGGGATCATTTTTCATTTGCAGCAGAGCTGAGTCGAGGTCACTGATGATTCCCTGCATAGATTTAAAAGCCTGGCCGGTCAGGAGTTTGCCTCCGGCTTCGAGCAGCTCTTTAGTTGGTAATAAACGATTAATAGCTTTGATTAACCTGTCAGGGTTCCATACAGGTGTAACCGGGCAACGTTCCGGGCTCCCTTCGCGGTGGCAGGTGTAAAGTAGTTTTTCGAGATCGTCAACAGTCATGTCTTCTGTAAGCCAGCTGCGCACCATCTCTCCGGTCGGACCTGGTTCAGCCAGGGCAATTCTAATTTCTTCACGAAAAACAGTTCCGAACAACTCGGATCCATCGGCATGTTTTTCTTCAAACAGTCTGCCGCCGAGAAATGCCTGCTCTGCCAGTATCCGCTGGCAGAAGCCGTGTATAGTTGAAATGGCAGCTCCGTCAAAACGAAACAGGGCTTCACGAAGCTGAGCTGCTCGATCTGTGTTGATCGTCCAGTAATGGTCAGGATTATCACCCTCTGGTAGCCCTGTTCCCTCTGCCAGTACCCGGCGAATCAGCGCTCTGATTCTTTCCCTCAGTTCCCGGGTGGCGGCTTCGGTAAAGGTAACGACAAGGATTTCCTCTATATCAACTTTCCTTTCGTCAGGCGGATTGATCAGCAGCTCCAGGACCAGGTGCTCAAGGGTATAGGTTTTACCAGTGCCTGCCGATGCTTCAATAACGGCATGCCCCTTAAAAGAGTGGATATTTTTAAGAATAGCGGGTTTTTTATAATATAACGTGGGCATTAGAAACCCTCCATGCCGATAATTTGATCAAGAAGCAGCCCAAAACGTCGGGTTACCATGGCCGTTGCCTGTTCGGGCGTAGGAGAATTATAAGAACGGGGTTGCGGAACAGGCCCCCAGAGGCTGGAAAAATTGTCCCACTCATTCCGGGCCAGATGATTGATCGTTTGCTGAAGATGTATGCCATCCGGTACTTTCGACTGATTGCGGTAGTATTCGTAGAAGACTGCTTCGCAGGGGAACAGGTAGGCGTGGCAGTTACAGAAAAGATCATTTATTACGGCCGAAAGCCAGGCCAGGGCCTCATCCTGCCCGGGGCGGCGGAGATTCAGCTTTCTATAACCGGCTTGTTCGGCATTTTCAGCATAAACAACAATTGCTTGCCTTTCAGGGTTTCCTGATGGATCAATCGCGGCAAGAATTGCCTGATCAAGCAGTCCACGCAGCAGGTAACGAAAGGCGCGACCGACTGCCGCTACATTTTTACCTGCCGGCAGTTTGCGAGGCCGCAGAGTTATGGAGGATGTCCTGTCCTGAGACACTAACTGGCTTAATCCGGTTAACTTGACCTTAATTGGGATGTCGTTATTATGTGGACTGGTCGGTCTTAGCTCTATTACAGGCGATTCAAGGGTTATTTCATCCCGGTCTGCTTCAGGCGAACTGCCAAAACGGATTTTCTGCAGCTGCAAAAAGCTTTTTTCTATCCCCCCACGATTGTCTTGCGGCTGGCTAATAGCTGCCCGCAGGGCCTGATCCCATCCGCTAAGAATGGATAGGTGTTTTTTTTCAATAATCTGTCCCAGGGTTCCAACCGGCAGCTTGCCTTGTAGCTGCCGGAAAAGGGCTTCTCTGTTGTATATTCCTGCAGTAGAGGTGTCACTTGTTGAAGCCTTGCGGTATATGTAACTGAGCATTTCAGTTTCTGTAAGCGGGCTGACTTTAAAATCTTCTTCTTCAACAGCAGCCCGGTCTTCTTCCTCTTCAGCAAGGCCGAGCAATGCCGTGGCCCAACCCTGCATTGGACATTCGAGAAAGCGTCTCAGGTAATAGAGCGATAGTGTGTGTGTTTCCCGTGGAGCAACCGCTATACTGTTGCAGTGATAGGATTCTCCCGGCAGGGGAGTATCTGAATCCGTGATGTAAGGTAAATGAAGGATGGATGCAAGTTGTTTCCAGTCTTCTTGTGAAACATAACTTTTAATTTCCCTGCCCCGATCACGGTTAATCTCATTTGCAGATATTTTATCCGGCTTGTTCCCGGTAGTATTCTGCCAACTGTCGGCAATCCGTTTGACCTGTGCTTCTGTCCTGGCTTGATCGGAAAATATGTTTTCTCCGGCAATTACTTCTGCATGGCGGCGGAGGGGTGGTTCAATGCGGATTGCTTTTATTCCTTCCTCACCAAGGTAACTGTTTTTTATTATATGAAGCAATTCCTGGACTACGGCAGATGGTTGGAGAGGATCTCCTGTTTGCTCATCACGGTTGACATAAGAGATATAAATCTGTTCGCGGGCGCTAAGCAGTGTTTCTAAAAACATGTAACGATCACGTTCTGCCGGGTCGACATCTCCTGCATAACGCCGGGCAGAACGTAGGTCCAGGGCATCCCTTCGCCCCGGGGCAGGAAAAAGACCTTCGCCAAGCCCGAGCAAAAAAATAATTTTAAAAGGGATAGCCCGCATCGGCACGAAGGATGATACTACTACACCTTCTGCCAGGTACTGGCCCCTGCCACCGCCAAGTGAATTGATGGCGCGCTGGGCCAGTTCAACAGCAGTTCTTCCTTTTACGGAACGACTAAAATCCATTTTTTCAAGGGTTGCCAGGGAGCGAATCAGGCGTAAACTGTCTTCTGCTGCATTGCTGTTGTCTGTATCCAGGTATTTTCCAACCAGCTTAATAAAATAAGCAGACCAGTTGCTTAAAGTTAGTTCAGCTTCAGCAATATACTGTGCATCGTCAATCAGTGAACGAACCAGCATGTTGAAAACTGCGGCATTTTTTTTAGATGAGCCGTTAACTTCCTCAATCAGCCAGCGGCCGTTTTTTGTTTCAAAGATTTTATAATCGCTATTGCTTGCTCCGGTCATGAAAGTACCGAGGGCCAGTCTGCGCACTCCCTGGTCCCAGGTATATACATCTTCATCTATGTAGGTGCCGAGGTGATCGCGATAGTCAGCTCCAAAAACAATGCCGAGGCGGTCAGCCAGGTCTATAAGATCTTCAGGAGCCAGTTCATTAAAATTCCCTATGACTGAGGGATGGGTAAGCAAGGCCAATACCTCTGCCCGTGAAAAATGCCCGAAAGGGAGATGCAGCAGCAGGTTGAAAGCTTCAACCAGGCTACTGCCTGTTGTTCCCGACAGGTCGGTAATTGAGCAGGGAAGATTGTGGCATGCCGCAAAGGCTGATTCGATCTGTGGAAGGTATATATCTTTTTCAGCGCTGTTAACAATTACTGCTATATCAGAAAAACGGAGGGGCTCGCCGGGATGTTTATCTGCCCGGGCATTAATTGCTCTCCAGATTTCTTCAGTGACCCATTCCACTTCACGCTTGACAGAGGGGGCTGCAACTAGTCTAACGCTTTGATCCGGAGGTAGGAATTGTGTTGTTTCTGGCAGCTCGGAATCAAGGTTTTCCGACAAGTTGCGTTCCGGGGCGCGCATTAGTATATCCTGCTGCAGCAGGTGCAGTATGCCGCTGCCGTAGCTGAGGGGATCAGTAAAGGCACTTTCAAAGTCGCAGTCGGTTAAATCGCCGAGCAGATGAACATGCTCGCGGCCAGGTCTGCCCCAGTAGCGGAGTGCGGGATTTTCATCTGTCAGCAGTTCGTAGGGATCCTCGCAGGCATCTCTGTTAAAGTAGGTTTTTTTGTCCTGCCGGGAGGATAAAGAGGATAACTTCTTTCGGTTTAATCGTTTAAAAAGTTCTCTATGGGTTTCCATGTCTTCCCAGAATTCAGCGCAGGGATTCAGAATATACAGTTTTAAATTACCTGCTTCACCCAGGCGTGCGAACAGCATCTGAAATATGCGGGCAACGTAGGAAACCCCAAATATATGAATAGTTGGCAAGCCGGCAGAAGCAAACCTTTCAAAAAGCTGATCATCAAGAAGCAGTTCGTCCAGGGTGGCCCAGCGGCCTCCTTCTGTCGGAGGGTGCCGAGCCAGTATACCATCAGAGCCAAAAACCACCTGCCAGAGCGCTTTCTGCCAGGCTGCGCTATAACTAAAATTTGGCTCGTTTTCTATCTTCCCCATCAGTTTTTCTGATTGTGCTCCGAAACGTGAATCACCACGCCAGGCGGTAGTCATTTCGGGGCGTGAATAAGTATATTCCTGAAATAGATAAGCCAGGCGTGAAGCTAGTTGAACACGTTTTAGCTCAACGCTTTGCCTGGCCAGTCGGTCTTTTTTTACTCTCCCCTGATGGTCAGTTATTACTGCTGATTCATTACAGTTTTCATAAAGATAGCTGTGAACAGGTTGCAGTTCCGGTTTGGCAAGAAGTATATCTTTTTCAAGCGCGGCAATAACTGCTCCTTCAATGATGTCAAGGTCGGTCAGGCTGTAAAGTGTTGGGCAGGTTTGCCGGACCAGGTCGCCGAAAAACCTTTCCAGACGACGAAAGCGTAGGTTGGCAGCAACACCATGTTTCTGAGCCAGGCCAAGTCGGAGCCATGTTTCCATGTTACGGTTAGGGGTAATAAGTTCAACCGGTTGAAGCAGATCAAGTGGATTGTTTTTTTGGTTCAGGTCTCTGGAAAGTTTTTCCAGAAGGTTTTCGGTGCGGTTTCCATAAGTAAGTTCAATCATGGCAACCTCGCATAATTTGAGATATAAATGAATCAGATATTTTTTTCATAGCTATATAATTAAACTCTGTTTTTAAAACTCCTGCCATTCTGCAGTTTTAAAACATGATTGTAATAGAGGATATATTCTAAAGTAATAGAAATAATAAATTATGAAAATCAACAGGCGTAACGCTACTTTTCAAGACAAACATTTGGAAAAAGCCTACTTGGAAGATGAAGTCAGAAGTGTCTTGAAGTACGCCCGTCCGGCTGTTCTTGCCCTCGGTTTTTTATTTTTTATCTTTCTTATACCCGATTATTTATTAAATCAGAGTCAGGAAGTAATCAGAAACATTTTTTTTGTGAGGCTCTTCTTTCTGATGCTTATTATCGTGCTTTTTTATTTATTAAAGTACCAACGGTTTTATATAAACCTGACCAGGTGGGTATTACTTTATGCATTTATAGCATCGGGATGTTATCTTTTAATCTATTATTTATATGAGACTCCCAATTTTTTCATGCAATCCCTGGGAGTGGTTGCTCTCATTCTGGCATTTTTTAATGTAGTCAACGACTGGATCGGCACCGTTTTGATCTCCTTGCTGTTATGTTGTGGTTTTATAGTTGTCACAATAATCAGGCCTGAAAATGTTTTGCCCTCTTCATTTTCTGGTGTTATAGTTTATTTTCTGATTGTGATCATAGTCAGTAGTATATCTGCATACCGGATCCATACCTATAAACGAAAACAGTATATAGACAGGATTAATCTGGAACGTTTGTCTGAGAAAGATGCATTAACAGGAATATACAACAGGGGAAAGCTTGACAAAGAACTTAAAAGATGGGTTGAGCTGGCCTGTCGTTACGATCATAGTCTTGCCCTGATCATGTTCGACCTCGATAACCTGAAAGAAATTAATGATGAGTACGGCCATTTGATCGGCGATAATGTTATAAAAGAGCTGACGGCTATTATCGGTGGAATGCTCAGATCTTCAGATGTCTTCGCCCGCTGGGGAGGCGATGAGTTTATTATCCTGCTGCCTTATGCCGAAAAGGATATGGCGCTTGACCTGGCAGAGCGTATCCGGGATCTCGTGTCTTCAAACAGTTTCCAATATATTAGATCTCTGAGCTGCAGTTTCGGGGTTGCTGTATATGAAAAAGGTGACGATGTAATGTCCCTTGTCCGCAAAGCGGACAGCAGTTTATATTCTGCCAAGCAGAAGGGTAAAAACCTGGTTGAGTGTTATTAATTAAGATTAATATGAAGAAAGAGTCTGCGCCCGGATGATTTCCGGACGCAGACTCTTCAATTAATAATTTACCTGTCGGCCTGTTCTTCTTCTACATAACGCTTGATTTTCCGCGTGGTTGTTTTGGCAAACTCTTCTTCGCGAAGGATTACTTTTCTGATTCCCTTGTAAGATACAAGTTGTTTGTTTATTTCTTTAACTTCTTTTTCGATTATTTCATAAACCTTATCCTTGTTCAGATCTTCATTGGAGAAATCTTCCTGAAGTGCCTCCTGATCAACAACAATCTGTGCGGCTACAGTAATATCATCACCGCTTTCTTTGTCCTGGGCATATACCATTGATTCAAGAATGTAAGGACTTCTGCCAAGTAATACTTCGATCTCTTCGGGGTATATGTTTTTACCATTTTTTGTCACAATTACATTCTTTTTACGGCCGGTTATATAAAGGAAACCGTTACTATCCATTTTGCCCAGGTCTCCTGTGTAGAACCAGCCATCTTTCAGAGCATCGGCAGTTGCTTCAGCATTTTCATAGTAGCCGTGCATGATGCTGGGACCTTTAACGATAATTTCGCCGATACCTTCTTCATTTGGAGAGTCTATCTTCACTTCCAGGTTTGGCAGGGGGATACCGGCAGAGTCATGCCTGTATTCAATATCCCTGTTCAGGGCAACTATTGGAGAACACTCAGTCAGGCCGTATCCCTGGCGAACCGGGATGCCCAGCTGCTCAAAACCGACTGCAACTTCGGGATCGATTGCCGCAGCGCCGCTGATGAAGAGACGGATATTCCCTCCGAAGTTTTCATGAATTGGTTTAAATAGCTTTTTGGTAACATCTATTTTTATTTTTTTCAGGAAGTTACTTATTTTAATACCCATCTTTAATTTTTTCAGGAGTTCCGGGTTTTTTGCAGCCTGTTTCCAGATGATCCTGTGAATTGACTCAAAAATCAGGGGCACACCAAGCATAATTGTTGCCTTTGATTCTTTCAGGTTCTTGGGTATATGGCGCAGCCCTTCGCAGTAAGCAACTGCCGCTCCCCGGTAAATAGGGCAGAGAAACCCGCAGGTACATTCATAGGTATGATGAATTGGTAGTACGGATAAAAAGGTGTCGTCAGATCGAATATTAAGCATGGATGACATGGCTGACAGATTAGTGCAGATATTCCTGTGGGAAAGCATAACAGCCTTGGATACTGCAGTTGTACCTGATGTAAAGAGAAGTATTTTTATTTCCTCAATGTCAATGTTACTGTTAAGATAAGTGCTGTTGCCAGTTTCAATAAGCTTTCGTCCTTTTTCAAGCAGTTTGCTAAAGGAGAGAACATTGCCATTTTCGCTGCTCTTGTCCATGTGAATGAAATGATCTACAGAGGGAATATTTGCACGAATATTATCGATCTGTTTTTCGTTGGTGTTGCCGTAAACAACGGCGCTGGCTCCGGAGCGGTTAATCAGGCTTTCCACTTCGTTTTCGGGCAGTTCCTTGTCCAGGGGAACTATTGTTCCAACACCGTTAATAACAGCCAGGTAGGTAACCGCCCATTCATAGCGGTTTTCTGATATTACAGCTACTTTTTTGTTAACCAAATCAAGGTCGAGTAGCGCTGTGCCCAGGGCATCGACATCTTCTTTAAACTGATTATAGCTGATCGGTTGGTAATCACTACTTCCGTTCATTTTGCTAAAAAATGCCGGCTTGTCCCCGTATATTTTTACACTACCTTCAAGCATATCTTTCAGGTTTTCGATTGGTCTTACTTCGTAAAGGTTAGAGTAATTCATTTTTAAGCTCCTCTGTTGTGATATTTGATACAACTGAAATGAATTATATAACAAATAGCATCAAATAAACAAGGCGTTGGCACATCGGCACCGGCGATTTGTCTATCTGATTATGATTCTGGTAGCAAATTAACAAGCATAAGTTATTTAGGATGGCTGCTGAAGATGAGGCAAAAAGGAAAAACTGTTGAAGCAGCGAATAAAACCCTATATTGTTATTGAGTATATTCTGTTATCCTGATTTTAAACGGCAGGGAGGATATCAAATGATTTTCGGTTATTGTTATAGGAAAGAACTATTTATAAAGTATACTTTGGTTCTCTTGGTTTCAATAATGATATTATTACTCACCCCGGCTTGTTCTCAGGCACAGGAACTGGTTCGAGGCGATGTGAATGGTGATGGAAGATTTGATGTCCGGGATGTTACAAAGGTAATGAGGCATATTCTTGATTTGCAACCTCTTGATCAAAACCTGATTACGTATGCAGATGTAAACAATGATGGGACAGTAAATGTGAGAGACGCGAGCCTGATTATGCAATATTCTCTCGATTTGATTGGCACTTTTAATGAAAAGTTCAAGCTTGGCAATGAGGTTTTGATGGAAAGCAGGCGTTACCTGGTAGATGGTAAAAAAGTAGGTTTAATTACCAACCAGAGTGGAGTTGACAGCAGAGGGATCAGCACAATAGATAAAATTGCCGCTGATCCCGATATTGATCTGGTTGCTTTATATGGGCCTGAACACGGGATAGACGGCAAAGCTGCCGCAGGAGAATATGTTGAATGCTATACTCATCCTGACCTTGAGATTCCTGTCTACAGTCTCTACGGGTCAACCAGAATGCCCCGCGAGGATATGCTTTCCGGGCTTGATTTGCTGCTTTTTGATGTTCAGGATATAGGTGCCAGGTCATATACCTACATTTCAACTCTTAATTACTGCATGGTAGCTGCCCGGGATTATGATTTGCCCGTAATCGTCCTCGATCGTCCCAACCCTTTAGGTGGTAGAATTGTCGATGGTCCGATGCTGGAGGAACCTTATATCTCCTTTGTTGGCATTGACATCTTACCAATGGCTCATGGGATGACCGTTGGAGAAGTTGCCCGCTACTTTAATCGCAATATTGGTGCTGACCTGACTGTGGTTTCGATGGAAGGTTATAACAGGGATATGGTTTTCCAGGATACGGGGCTTAGCTGGGTGCAGACTTCTCCCAACATACCTGATATCGACTCGGTGTTCGGTTACATGATTGCTGGTATGGGCGAGAATACGGGTATTTTCCAAGCCGAACAGTTTAAATGGATTGGCGGCAGGGGGCTTGATTCCGACGAGTATGCTGCAACTTTAAACAGTGTTGCGCTGCCCGGGGTAGAGTTTATCCCCGAGCAGCGGGGCGAAGCCGGCGGTGTGCGGATCAGAATAACCGATTATCATCAGGTAAATCCGGCCAGGACCGGTATATACGCCCTGACCCTGGCGTTTGACCTGGCCGACTTCAACGTACCCAGGAGCACTGACAGGATAGTAATGTTTGAACTGATCATGGGTAGTGCAAAAATGGGCGAATACCTGGATGATGGTCTTACGCCTCAACAAATTGAGGCAAACTACACGCCGGCTTTGAATGATTTTAGAGAAGAAAGAAAGAAATATCTTCTCCCGCAGTACGGTTTTTAGTGTTTACTGCATTGTTGTTTTTCAGGTGAATGCTCGTGTGGCAATTAACTCCTTAAGACTTTACTGAACTGGGTTTCGTATAATTTTTTATAGGTGCCGTTTAGTTTCAGCAGTTCACTATGCCTGCCCTTTTCAGTCACCTTGCCCTCTTGTACAACAAGGATACTATCTGCGGCAAGAATTGTGGAAAGCCTGTGTGCAATAACAATGCTTGTTTTCCCTTTCAACAGATTTTCCAGGGCATCCTGGATTGCTTTTTCTGATATGGAATCCAGAGAAGATGTTGCTTCATCGAGGATGATAATCTGTGGATTCTTTAAAATAACCCGTGCTATGGAAAGGCGCTGCTTTTCGCCTCCTGATAGTTTTACCCCGCGGTTACCGACCAGCGTATCGTAACCCCCGGGTTGGCTGATTATGAATTCGTGCAGGTTGGCAGCCTGGCAGGCTTTTTTCAGTTCTTCTTCCCTGGCCTCACTGTTAGCATAAAGCAGATTTTCCCTGATTGTGCTGCTAAAAAGGTAGGTGTCCTGGGTGACCACACCTATGCATTGTCTCAGATATGTCAGGTTAAAATCTCGCACATCTGTCCCGGCTATAAGAATAGCGCCACTCTCCACATCATAAAGGCGCGGAATCAGGTTCACGATAGATGATTTTCCGGCCCCTGAAGGACCGACGATAGCGTACATACAGCCGTTTGGTACTGTAAAAGAAACATTCTTGAGAACCTGTATTCCCGGGGCATAAGAAAATGAAACCTGGTTGAAAATAATCTCGGCCCTGTTTAAATCCGGTTTGATGGCATCAGGTTTGTTTATGATAGGGTTTTTACGGTCAAAATAATCAAATATCCTTTGAAATAAAGCCAGTGAACGTGTGAAATCGACTTTCAGGTTAAGTAGGGTTTGTACCGGTCGGTACAGGCGGTTTACCAGGGCTACAACAGCTGTAATTACACCTACTGTAAGGGATGTGTCGACCTGTGCTATGATCAGGTACCCTCCGGCAAAATAAATCAACAGGGGGCCAATATGAGAAAACATACCCATTATCAGGAAAAACCATTTTCCGGACCGCTGTTCTTGCATGGCGATCCCTGTCATTTCTTCATTTATTGAAACGAAACGATTGTACTCATCTTTTTCACGGGTAAATAATTTTACCAGTAGCGATCCACTGATGCTTAAAGTTTCGTTTATGGCCTGGTTCATTTGATCACTAACAGCCTGGCCTTTTGTCAGCAGCCTGTATCTTGTTCGTCCCACTTCCCTGGTAGGCAGGATCATCAGGGGGATAACAATAAAAGCGACAAGCGCGAGCTGCCAGCTCATTGAAAAGAGAGCGATCATAGTAGTGAGTACTATGACACTATTACTGAGGATACTGGTTAAGGTTCCTGAAATTATCGAACTAATGCCGTTTATATCATTGTTCATTCTGGTAATAATATCACCCTGCTTTTCTGTTGAAAAAAAAGAGTGCGGCATATAAAGAAGATGTTTATACATCTGGTTTTTAATATCAAAAATTATTTTCTGAGATATCCAGGCACTTATATAGCTTTCCAGGATGCTGATCAGCTGTGATGCAGACAGGGTTCCCAGGGCAGCGGCCAGCAATATCATTAACAGCTGCAGGTTGCGGCCCAGTAATGCTTCATCGACTATTCGCCCGGATATTATTGAAGGAAAGAGGCCAATGGTAGCTGAAAGTAATATAGCCAAGAAGACCAGAATAAACTGTAGCCAGTAAGGTTTAAGGTAGGAAAATATCCGGACAAGCAGATCACGGTTTAGCCTGGGAGTATTTAGTTTTTCTTCTTCTGTCAAAAAACCGCGGGGGCCGGGTGGCCTGTTTCTGGGGTGACTCATTTTTTCACTTCCAGCTAAAAGATTATGCCAAAAAAATTATACGAATAAATTTCTCCGGCTAAAAAGAATGATTCCGCTGCTGTAGAGAACCAGGGTAACAGCACCAAATGCCATGGAGATTAGGATCACCGACTGTTCTCCATTTATAATAAGACCTGCATCAAAAAGAGTGTAGATTGTAATGTATTTTAACCAATCTGAATTTTCACCGATACTCCGCAGCATGTTAATGACAAAGAATAAGAGAGGTATCCCCGCTCCGAAGGCAAGAGAGTACCTGGTTTCATTGAACAAACAGGAGAAGAAAAAACAGATCGAACTGACAGCAAGGGTTAACATGATTGTGGCCAGATTGAGTTTCATAAAAGTTATAACATCCAGTTCACTTGGAAACATGGATTCACTGAATAAGATCCCGATAACGGTGTTTATTAAGAGCATAATAATTATGCAGGCTATCATGAAGAGGGCCTGTGTAGTAACAATTTTAATCCGGGTGTTGGGAGTTGACAGCAGGTAGGCCATTGAACCGCGATCGACAAGAGCTGCTACAAGGCGGTTCGCCAGAATAATAGAGAAAATCATGGGGAAGAGTAATACGATAAAGCCATAATAATAAAGACCGATAAAACTTGTCAGGTCTGTAGCCGCTGTGCTGAAGCCCATGGCATCGATCATCACTTCCGGCAGGGTTTCAAGGTAAACATTCATAGCTTCAACATTTTCCGGATCATACATTGAAACCATGACGGTCATGTACATAATTAAAACAGCCAGAAAGATCAGGAAAAGCAACCAGTTCAATTTAAAACCCGCTTTAAATAAAGGGAAGCTGATCATCTTAATTTCTCCCTCCCGTAATACTTCATAAAAACCTGCTCAAGAGTTTGCACAGCCACGTCCAGTCCCAGTACTTCGCAATCAGCCAGGGCTGCAATGAACTGGTCATAGTTTCCTGACACGAAAACTTCAACAGTATTATTGTCGATTCGGCCGATCTCAAGGTTTGCTCTGCTCATTTTCTTTAAATCATCAATATCTTTCAGGGTAACCAGGAAAGCCTTACGCTGTGAATGTTTCAAGTTGTGTACATTTTCTACCGCAACAAGATGGCCATCACGAATGATACCGGCTCGATCACAGGTCCTATATATTTCTTCGAAGTTATGAGATGACATCAGGATGGTTTTTCCTCGTTTTTTTTCTTTTAAAATCATTTCAACGAAGACATTTTGCATCAGGGGATCCAGACCGCTGGTTGGTTCGTCAAGTATATATACTGCCGGATCATGCATGAAAGCCGTGACAATACCCAGTTTTTGTTTCATACCCTTCGACATTTTACGAATTTTTCCGGAGGGATCCAGTTCAAGTTTTTCTACCAGGGCTTTGCGGCGTGAATTGCCCTTGCCCCTGCGCAGGTTTCCGATTAAGTCTAAAAACTGATTGCCGCTCATTTCATCAATGAAAGCCATTTCTCCGGGGAGGTAGCCAAGTTTCTCCTGAACATCGGCAGCATTATACCAGCAGTCGAGGCCAAACACGGTGCATTCGCCTGCATAAGGTCTGGTAAAGCCGAGCAGGTTGCGAATAGTGGTTGTTTTACCGGCGCCGTTTGGTCCAAGGAAACCAAATATTTCTCCGCGGTTAACTGAAAAAGAGACATCCTTAATGCCCTTACCGTTTTTATAATAAAAAGTAAGAGACCTTAGACTGATTACTTCATCCGGTCTGGTTTTTTTCAGAGATAGAGTTTCGTCCTCTTTTTGGGGAAGGTTGTCAATAAAGCGATTATTTTTCCACAACCCTTCTCTGGTTGACTGATCCGGCTCAACCTGTTTGCCATAACCATCTTTTTTGCCTTCTGATATCTCCCCACTGTAGATAGCCCCGCCTGGATAGAGTATAGTACCCTTTCCGTGCGGTTTTCCATTAATCCATTCTCCTTTGTAGCAGGTTCCATTACTAAGGATTATTCTTCCCGTTCCATGAGGAATGCCGTTGAAAAGTTCTCCTGCGTATTTGCCGCCGAGCCAGGGGATTGTTTTATTCATTGGAGTATGATTTTCGTTTGCCATGATCATTACCCTCCCAACTCAGTTAATTATAAACAAATTAGCCCGGAGAAGCCACATTAAGATAGCCTTAACTTATGTTTTCTAACGAGAAATGGTTAACATGCCTGATTAGTGGAAGAAACAAAGCTACTCTAAAGCGGGCAAGGCTTACCGGGGAGAAGCTGATTGATAAGGCTAAACTCAAAAAGGGTTAAAGAATATAAAAATCCGGAAAGAACCCAAAAGTCTACTGTTTTAAAGATTACAGGTTCTTGTCCGGCTGATTATCTATCCTGAATGGCTGCGTATTTATTTATTCATGCTTAAACTTCTGCAGTTCCTGGTAAAGGCTTTCAGAAGCTCCCCTCAATTCTTCGGCAGTTGCCGCCATCTCTTCCATGGTTGCCGACTGTTCTTCAATTGATGCGGCCATCTCTTCCGATCCTGCACTGAGTTCCTGGGCAGCAGATGCTGTGCTTTCAACCTGTTTTGATATTGCTTCTACCTCGTTCAATATTTCTGCAAATGTTATTCCGGAACGTGATACAACTTCAGTTCCCGACTCAACATCTTTTACACCCAGGGCCATACTTTCAAGCGCTTTTTTGCTTTCATCCTGTGTCGCCGTAATCAATTCGCCGATTTCACTGGCAGCGCCGGCCGATTGTTCTGCAAGCTTCCTCACTTCCTCGGCAACAACGGCAAAACCACGTCCCTGCTCGCCTGCACGGGCAGCCTCAATTGCTGCATTGAGGGCCAGAAGATTTGTTTGATCGGCGATGTCGGTGATTACGCTTAATATTTTTCCAATGTCGCTGGAGCGCTGGTCTACTTCCTGGATAACTACCTGAAGCTCACTGACGCGTTTATTAATAACTTGCATTTGGTTTACAGCTTCTTCTATTGCTTTATTTCCATCATCGGCCCGCTTAAGAATTTTTGTGCTTGATTCCGCCATTGCCTGTGAGTTTTCACTTAAATTTTGTGCATTGCTGGCAAATTCGTTTGTTGAGGCGGAGAGCTCTTCCAATGAAGCGCTCATTTCTTCGGTGGCAGAGGAGACAGATTCACTTCCGCTATTCACTCCTGATGATAGATCTGCTGACTGTTTTATCAGGCTGCGCAGGTTTTTAGTCATACTGGACAGGCCGCGGGCCAGTTCACCAAACTCGTCTTTTATATTTTGGGTATAATCGGGAACATCAACGCTGAAATCGCCTGTTGCAAGCCGATCAACAATAAAGGAGGTCGAGTCTCCAACATTACGGATAATCGGCCGTGAAATGAAGAGAATAATCAGCGCTGTTAATATTAGTATAACAGCGGTCCAGATTATCAACTGTTTGGTCAGTCCCGACATTCCTTCGCCGATTATAGCATTGGCCTGATCCAGGGGAATACCGATAAAGAGTATTCCTATTACATCAGCTCCCTGTATGATTGGATCATAAGCAGTGTAGTAAGGTTCACCCAGGATGTCTGCCTCCCCGATGTACAGCTCTCCCCTTTGGACAGTTTCAAATGCGGCGCTGTCTGTTCCAAGGTATGTCCCAACAGCCCGGTTACCATCATCGCCCCTGATATTTGTTGTCAGGCGTATGAAGTCATTACTTTCCACGACGAATATAGTTGCGACTATGCCCAGGTCCTGCCCCAGCTGATCTACGAAATCGTGCAGGTTGGGTAAATCGGCCAGAGGCCTTTCTGACTCAAGCAGGTATTTCCTTTCAACGACCTCATCGATCCTGTTTTCCAGTCCATTTTCAGATTCTGCAGGTTGTGCCACATATTCCGATATAGTGTGATTGATAATACTATATATTCTTCCTTCTTTGTATTCCAACTCACCAAAGTGCTCAGTCATATAGAGGTGAGCAGACCTTATATCACCATTGAGCTTCATCAGCAGGTTGTTTTCAACAAGATTATCGGCAAGGTTACCGGTCAAAGGAACGAAAAGAAAGAAGAGTAAGCTTAAAAAGATTACTATTGGAAATATGCCTATTAAGGCAAGTTTATATTTTACACTTCTGAGCATACTAGCACCTCCTACATATTTGTATCGGCAATTATGAATAATAATTAATAAACAGGCATTCTGTTTAAAGTGATCAAATACCTGCTTACATTACCAGCAATGTTGAAATCATGTAAATAAAAAAGAAAAGGGTTTAAAGGCCCTTTTCTTTTTTTACCAGTTTTGGGTTAAAAACTGCACAGCTTTAGCCTGTGCGCTTATAAATTTATTCAAATCGTACAGAATGGAGGTTGGGTCTGAAATTAAAATCCATACAAAAGTTTTTAACATAATCTCGGGCTGCATAGACTGTCATATCATGATAAATAGGTGAAATCGGCGCTTCCTCAGCCACGATATCCTGGAGTGTGAAGTAAAGGTTGCGGCGATTCCGCTGATCCATCTCGCTTGCTGCCTGCTCAATTAAAATATCAACTCCTGAATTACTAAAAAGCATACCTCTGTTAAGGTTAAAACTACCGGTTGACAATATCCAGGTTCTGAAAAAATCGTCCGGATCACTCCCTGTCCAGGGAGTAAAAGTTATGTTGTAATCTCCTGTTTTAACTGCATCATTGTAGGCACCTGCTTCAAGGCTTAGTATTTCAGCATTGAAACCCCTGGCATTAAGCTCAGTCTGAAGGTACTGGGCGATAGAAAGCATGGGCCAGCGTGCAGTCCAGGCTGTATTTACCAGTAATTTGATATTCGTGTTTCCCTGCAGATGACGGTTGATTAATGCGGTTGCTTCATCAGGATCGTATGCAGGTGTTGAGGCAGGATTGATCCAGTATTCGGCCAGCGGAGTAATAACTCCCTGAGCTGGTCTGCCTATACCTTCAAGCATTGTTGCCACTAGCTCTTCCCGGTCCAGGAGCATGGTTACAGCCCTGCGCAGTTCGGAGTTGTGAAAAGGCTCACTTTCTGTCTGAAAATGCATGTAAATTGTGGTTAAAACTTCAACCGTCATAATTTCAATAGAGGGCTCTACTTCCAGCAAGGGTACCTGTTCCGGAAGAATAACACCCACGTCTGCCAGCACATCAACTTCACCCGCCAGCAGGGCAGCCACTCGCGTGTTTGCATCGGGGATATATTTAAAAATAACCTTATCGATTTCCGGTTTTCCGTTCCAGTATTCGTTAAATGCGGCGAGGGTAATTTGATCATTTCCGTATTCTTCAAACTTGTAAGGGCCGGTACCAATTGGCTCTGTTAGCCCGTTATTCTCTTCATTGAGAACCAGGGGACTGAAAATGGCACAGGGGAAATAACTGATCATTTCAGGGAAGGCCGGCATCGGAACTGCAAGTTCAACTTCTATGGTCAAATCATCGACAACACGAATGTCGACCAATTCACTATATGGTTGAGCTGTGCCCGGGTGTTTGCTTAGTCGCTGAAGATTATCTTTTACTACTTCGGCATTCATAATACTGCCGTCATGGAACTTGATTCCTTCCTGCAATGCAAAAGTCCAGATTCGGCCGTCCTCAGATGGATAAAAATCGCTGGCAAGCCAGGGCTGTGCATTGAGGTTGGCATCAAGATAAACCAGGCTTTCCCAGACATTGGTACTGCCGTGTAAAAAGGTTCTATCCTCCGGACCGTAGTAAAAATCACGCCCCAGGCCGATTAGAAGGGTATCCCTAGCCGGACTTTCTTCAATTACTTCCAGGTTCTCAATTACTTCCGGGTTGGAATCTGTGACCTGGTTTTCTGTTGTGCACGAAGACAACATTATGACCGGGATAAAGATCAACATCCAAAATAAGGTAATTCGTTTCCAATTTTTCATGATAGCACTCTCCTCTTTAATAATTAAGTCTGCAGGGTATTCCGGGCAAAAATGCAACTATTTAAACAAACGACAGGCAACTTGGTGCCCGGCTTGAATTTCCTTTAGCGAGGGATTTTCAAAAAGGCACTCTTTATTCCGTTCTGAACAACGGGGGTAGAAACGGCAACCTGGTCCATAGTCGGCCGGGTCAGGAGGTTCCCCCTCTAAAAGTTTAATTTTTTTATCCGGCTGTAAGGCCGGTTCAGCAGCCAGCAGTGCCACGGTATAAGGATGTGCCGCCATCTTAAGCATGGAAGTGGGGATGGTTTCAATAATTTGGCCTCCGTACATAACCATGATCTGTGGGCATAGATAGCGAACAATTGCGAGATCATGTGATACAAACAGATAATGAAGCCCGCGCTTCTGTTGTAAATCAAGAAGAAGGTTTAACAACTGAGCCTGAACGGAGACATCAAGCCCTGAGGTAGCTTCATCGCAGAGAATTAGTTTGGGTTGCGCGATCATAGCCCTGGCTATGGCGATTCTCCTCTGCTGGCCTCCGCTAAATTCATGTGGGTAGTGATTTATGCTCATAGAATCCAGGCCGACCTGTTCCAACACAACTGCAACCTTTTCTTTTATGGCAGACTCTGAAAAGGAACCCCGGAAATTGGTCAGAGGTTCGGCAACTAACCGGCCAACCGTGAGCCTGGGGTTAAGGGAAGCGGCTGCGTCCTGAAAAATAGCCTGCACTTCCCTGCGGAATTCAATTGTTTTTTTATCGGTGAATTCTGAATAACTCATACCATGGAATAAAATGTCCCCTTCACTTGGTTTTTCCAGTTTCAGTAACAGGCGTAGCAAGGTGCTTTTACCGCAACCGCTTTCTCCAACCAGGCCAACACTTGAGCGATCCCTGAGAGAAATGCAAACCCGATCTACAGCCCGGACGATTTCAACCGATTTGCTGCGCTTTGCCTTGTAATGTTTACTCAGGTTGATGGTTTTTAAAATAATCAGGAAGAGCCTCCTTGCCCGGCTTGACTACCCGCAAATGTAAGTAAATGGCAGGCAGCGCTTCTCTTGCTGCTAACCGGTTCGGTTGAAGGAATTATCTCCCTGCATAAAGGTTTAACTTCGTTGCAGCGGGGGTGAAAAGGGCATCCTTCAATATTTTCAAAGGTTCGGGGAGCGCTTCCTGTGATTGCTTCAAGTCGGTTACTACTGCAAAATGAAGGGTGTGACTTGATTAGCGCCCGCGTATACGGGTGGCAGGGGTTATTGAAGACTTCTCTCAAAGGGCCTTCCTCTACAATCATTCCTCCATACATAACTGCAACCCGGTTGGCAATTGAAGCAGCAGCAGCGAGGTCGTGCGTTATAAAGAGCAGTGAAAGACAGCATTCAGATAACTGGCGATTAAGCTCAGCCAGTATTTGCCCCTGCAGGGTTACATCAAGAGAGGAAGTAGGCTCATCGGCAATCAGGATTTGCGGATGAAGAATCAGGGCCAGGGCCAGTGAAGCCCTCTGCCGCATACCACCACTCAGCTGGAAGGGGTAGCTGTTATAAACTCTTTGCGCCGGTAGTTTTAATGCCCGAAGTTTTTCGAGGGCGAACATTTCTGCCTCTTTTTTTTTCGTTTTCCGGTGAGCAAGAATTGTTTCCCTGATCTGTGCCCCAACAGTAATTACAGGATTTAAAGAGGCGAGTGGATCCTGAAACATCATTGATAGTTGAGTACCTCTAAGCTTTCTGAATTCTTTACCGGGCATCTCAAGCAGATTGCGTCCATTCATCATGATTGCTCCCCCACAAATTGTCCCCGGCGATGGAACCATGCGCATAATGGAAAGAGAGGTAACACTTTTGCCGGCGCCACTTTCGCCGATCAGGGCCAGACATTGGTTTTTATACAGGCTGAGGTTAACGTTTTTTACTGCCCGGATAATACCTGATGAGGTATAAAATGAAGTGGAGAGATCCATAACCTCAAGAACTTTCTGTTTTGTCCTGTTCTGATCCAGCATATTATTTCCTTTCTCCACCAGGAAGTGTCCAGGTCAGATAATTTTTATTTAAGGTATTATTAACTGACGAACGGGGGTCGAGAATATCCCTGAGACCATCTCCAAGCAGGTTAAACCCCAATACCGTTAAACCAATAGCCAGTCCCGGAGCGAGCATAAGCCGTGGTTCTGTTTGCATAAAGGGGCGGGCATCGTTAATCATAGCTCCCCATTCAGGCGTTGGTGGTTGCGCTCCCAGGCCGAGAAAGGAGAGGGTGGCAATTGACAGGATCAGTTTTCCCAGATCCAATGTTGCCAGAACTACCAGCGGAGGAAGCAGATTTGGCATTACGTGCTTCCACAGTAGCTTAATTCCCCTGGTTCCACATATTTTTGCAGCGGAAATATACTCTTTTTCTTTAATCGAAAGAACCATACCCCGGGCTACACGGGCATAGCCAACCCATGAGACAAGAGCTAAAGCCAGCATAACATTAAACAGGCCGGGTCCGAAAATGCCGATCAAGACAAGGGCCAGGATAAGATTGGGAAAAGCCAGGATCATATCAACCAGGCGCATAATTACTGAGTCTGCCAACCCTCCCCTGAAGCCGGCAAGCATGCCAAGGGGGATGCCGACGGCCATTATTACTAACAGAATAGAGAGCGAGTAAGTGAGGGTTATTCTTGCTCCGAATAGAATTCGGGAAAAAAGGCAGCGACCCAGGGAATCTGTGCCTAGAGGATAGTCACGATCAGGTGGTAAAAGACGTTGTCCTAACACAACAGGTTCCGGGTCGTGCGGCGCTGCCAGTGGTGCCAGCAGGGCTGTAAGAAAAACCAGAATAATAATAATTAAGCCGACCAGTGAGGCCGGATCGCGTGTTATCCTGGTTAACATCATCCAGCCTCCTTTTCTCCCAGGCGAATCCGGGGATCAAGGTAGTGATATGATAAATCGACAGCCAGATTAACAAAAACATATATAATAGCCATGAACAGGGCGTAACCCTGTAAAACAGGTATGTCGCGATTAAAGATAGCCTGAACAGCCAAACGGCCTACACCCGGCCAGGCGAAAACCTGCTCAACCACAATTGTTCCTCCCAGCAGGCTGCCCAGGGAAAGGCCTAATACAGTAACAAGAGGAATCAGGGCGTTGCGCAGGGCATGAATGCCCACTACAACAGTTTCCTTGAGGCCGCGTGCCCTCGCTGCTCTTACATAATCCAGCTGCAGCACTTCCAGCAGGCCTGCCCTTAATAAACGGGCGTAGGTGGCTGCCAGGCCAAAGCCAAGAGTTAAGGATGGTAGAATGAGGTGCTTCCAGCTACCCGAACCCATGACCGGCAGCCAACTGGAAGGGACTGCAATATAACTGATCAAAAGCAAACCAATGTAAAATGAAGGAAGAGAAGCCCCAACCAGGGCTACCAGGCGGCTGATGTGATCAATCAGGGTTTTATTGAACAATGCAGCAGCTATCCCCAGAGGAAAGGCAATTAAAATCATCGCGATCATTCCACCTGCGGTTAAAGTCAAGGTTGCTGGCAGACGGCTCATTATTTCTTTAAGTACCGGCTGACCGCTATTATATGAAATACCTAAATCGCCATGCATAAGCCGGCTCAGCCAGTTGAAATAGCGAACGTGCAGCGGGCCGTCAAGACCCATAAGACTGCGTGTGGCGGCGAGGTTTTGCGGCGTTATTTCTATATCCCTTTTGATCAGCATTATTTCTGCAGGATCACTCGGGGCCAATTCAACCAGAAAGAAGGTTATGATGCTTACCCCCAGCATTACAATCAGCAGAGACGCAATTTTTTTAAGAATATTTTTAAACAAAAAACACCTCGTGTTACATTATAGCTTACGCGTGGCACTAAATACCTAAAAAAAATGTCGGTGTTACAATGTGTAGTTATCGTGCTATAATTATAACACAGCTTTAGCCGTTTTTCCATAATATTTATTAAAACAGGAAGTGAACAGCATTAAATCTATAAATAAGCCGTTTGATGATAGCCGGGAAGAAAAAGTAAGGTATTGGGTAGATGCCTGGAATTCTGCACTTAAAAAAAATGATGACAACATTTTACCGGCAAGAATGGATACAGTAAGTCGCTGGGATAAAATGGCAAAGCAGATCGGCCGACTTTCTACATCTGATCGCATGCAGAGCAGGATATGCCGCACTCTCAAATTGCTTGAAGAAAAAAGTATCGATTTGAAGGGGCTAAAGGTCCTTGACATTGGTGCCGGCGCTGGTGATTTTTCACTGGCTTTTGCCCAGCGGGGGGCCAGGGTCACTGCCGTTGAACCATCTTCAGCGATGGTCAGCTTGATTGAAAAGAAAATAAATGAACATAATCTGAACAACGAAATAGAAATTATTAACGGATTATGGGAGGAGTTTAACCCAGGAGAAAATTTACCAGCAGATCACTATGATCTAGTTTTTGCTTCTCTTAATCCAGGCGTGCGCAGTTTTGAGGCCTTAGCCAGGATGATGGATGTTTCCTGTTCATGGTGTTTACTCTGCGATATTGCTTCTGGCAGCAAGCCCTGTTCGGGCCGACTGGATCTGTGGGAGGAGATATTAAATAAAACAATGCCTGAAAACCATTATAATATTATATATCCCCTGAATTATCTTTATTTCAGCGGTTATGAGCTGCAGTTTCAGAATTGGACAGAAGTTTGGGGGGAAAAACAACCAGTTGAAGAAGCTTTAATAGATTTCCTTGACTATTTCAGTATATATACAGAAATAACTAACAGGGTCAGGAAAATTATTAAGACGTACTTGCAAAATAACTCAAAAAAGGGTTTGTATACAGATTTCCACCAGGTTAGATTGGGAATGATTCTATGGAAAAAAATTTTTTAACAAATCAATGATATGGTTGACAGGGATCATTTGCTGTGCTAATATCATTATTCAAGAATAATAATTTGCCGATGACAGGAACTAGTAACCTGGATCGTGTCGGCCCAGAGAGCCGGATAAAGGAAGTAAATCTTCCTAAGCTGAAAATCCGGCGCCGATGCACCTGGCGAATGGCTCTTGGAGGTACCGGTTGAAAGCGTTGAAGCGTCAGTAGATCCGGTCGGAACTTTCACCGTTAAAAGGAAGCAGGTCTGGAAGCCGTTCCCCGGTTTTCCGCATCTGACAAAGCGACCTGTGAAAACAGGTAACCAGGGTGGTACCGCGAATAACTCTCGTCCCCGGACGGGAGTTTTTTTATTACGTTTTTTAGGGGATGATTAGCTGAGAAAGGTTCCTGAAAATGTGTTTCGGTAATATCTATATTTCATAAAATAAAAGGAGGAAGAGCGAAATGAAAACAAAGGTTGCTTTTTTAAAACAAGAGGATATGCCCAGACAGTGGTACAATATCAGGGCGGATATGCCAACCCCGGTAAAACCTTACCTGCATCC